>JACXTT010004636.1_pt1 | contig 20341 bp, 20 predicted proteins | sample 9270951 | NCBI WGS metagenome assembly JACXTT01 (sample SAMN15532306, study PRJNA645909) | rock metagenome | isolation source: weathered quartz diorite | place: Puerto Rico | collected 2017-06-21
GCGAGGCGCAAGCAGTAGCCGTCGTCCTCAGGGCCACCCACTTATCAGCCAACGGCCGTCTGGCCCCATCTTGTACCCTAGCGCCGTCCGTGCGTGTGAGCATATGTAACCTTCAATGTCAGAGGACACCCATGAGCTGGCAATCCCGCTAGGCCATTCGATTTCCTCGCAATACGCGAAGTGCAACTATTCGACCTGTGCGGCGTAGCCGACCCGTGAGTGGTCCTAATACGGCCTTTGATGAAGGGCAGTCACAACAGCGGCCGCCGCGCCGAGAGTTCCGTTGACATCGGGTGCGGCGGCTGGCCGCCGGGTCCGCGCCTCTTGGCGCTATAGTCGTGCCACATGACCAGCAGGGCGCTCGCCACAAAAATCGACGAGTACGTTCCAACAACAATGCCGATAAGTAGGGCAAATGCGATTCCGTTGAGGACGTCACCTCCGAGAAAGTACAGGGCAAGGCACGCGAGCAATGTCGGACCGGCTGTAAGGAGAGTGCGGCTCAAGGTCTGATTGATCGCGCGGCTGACGAGGTCGACGAAACTGCCGTCGCGTGCCGTACTGTTCTGCTGATTCTCGCGTACGCGATCGAACACGACAATCTTGTCGTTCATCGAATAGCCGATGAGCGTCAGCAACGCCGCGATCACATTCAGGTTGATTTCACGGTCCGTGAGCGAGAACAGTCCTAACGTGATGACCACATCGTGAATGGTCGCGATGACGGCGGCAACGCCCGAGATCAGCCGGAACCGGAATGCAATGTAGACCAGCATGCCGCCTAATGCCCCGGCTGTGGCGAGAAGTGCCTGCTTGCGAAGTTGCGCACCGGCGCGCGGCCCCACCATCTCAACCGAACGGATATTGAACGATCCGATGCCGCATTCCGCCTTGATTGCGTTCAGGACACGTTCGTCGACGCCCTCCACGTTCCGCAACTCATTGAGGTCTTGGATGAGGCCACCCGCTCATGATCTCTGTAGCGGAGCACGCGCGCGGCAAATTCCTGGAACTGCCGGTCGCTCATTTGCCCGCCGGTCGCTAATGCTGCGCTCCGAAGCCGCTCCTCGAGCTCTCGCTGCGTAGCATTGTTCAAATCGAGTTTGCCACCGATATTCGCGTATTTCTCGCGAAGCGTCTGCTCCACGGACTGCCGGGCTCGTTCCAGGGTCTGTTCGTCAGCCAGTTCCGTTCCGACGATAAACTCGCCTGTGCCCTTCGTCTCCTGGACGGTGATCTCACCGGAAAGCTTGGCGGAGAGCGCTTCACGAAGCTCATCAATAGGAGGCGGTTGCGAAAATCTCACGTAGATGAGCGTTCCGCCGCGAAAATCCAACCCGTACTTCGGTCCGCCCCTCCAGGCGAGGCTGGCTAGACTGATCACGATCATACCGATCGACAATCCGAGTGTCAGGCGCCGTTTGTCAAGAAAACGGATACTCGTGGGTCTGAACAGGTCGCGGTCTGGATAGCGCGGCCATATGCTCAACTTTGCCAGCCTGGGCCTGCGCCAAAGCTGCAGATCGAACAGAGAGCGCGAGACGAAAACAGCGGTAAAGAGGTTCGCCACCAACCCGATGACAAGAGTGACGGCAAACCCGCGGACCGGCCCGGTGCCGAAAAGGAAGAGAAACGCACTGGCCACGACGGTAGTCACGTGCGTGTCAACGATGGTGACGAACGCGCGGCCGAAGCCCGCCGCGACGGCGGCTGACACAGCCTTTCCCGAGCGCAACTCTTCCTTGATGCGCTCGAAGATCAGGACGTTTGAGTCCACTGCCATGCCGATGGACAATACCAGGCCCGCAATCCCGGGCAAGGTCCAAGTAGCGTCAATATAGCTTAAGGCGGCGATCGTGATGATCGTATTCAGTAGTAACGCAAGAACGGCGTTCCAACCCGCACCGCGATAGTACAACACCATCGAGGCAATGACGAGCGCCAACCCCACCAAGCCCGCGGTCACGCCACGGCGGATCGAATCCGCGCCGAGAGAAGGCCCAACGATCCGCTCCTCTATAACCTTTACACCCGCCGGTAGCGACCCGGCGCGCAGATTCAAGGCTAGATCGCCAGCCTCCTCATGATTGGCGGCTCCTGTGATGCGCCCCTGGTCGGAAATTTTGGCGTCGATTCGCGGTGCGCTGAGAACGACATTGTCCATCACGATTGCAAGACGATTGTTGATGTTCGCCTCTGTGAAACGCCCGAATCTGCGGGCAGCGTCCTGTGTCAGTACGAAGCTTGTCTCCCAGCCAAGGCCGCTTTCGCTCTGCTGTGCTCGAGCATCACGAAGGTCGCGGCCGGTAACGACGGGAGAGCGGGCCAGCAGCCACCAGTTCTCACCGACGCCCGAACGCAAGGAGCCTCGCACAGTCTTGCTGTTGAAGGGTAATACGCCGCCGTGGGACGCGAGCAGCGCCTCACGTGACTCGTACGGGCCAGCCTTTACCTCGCATAGTTCGAGCATCGCAGTGGTCTGCAGGATTCCTTTGACTCGCGCCGGGTCGTCGACTCCCGGCAATTGCACGAGGATCTCGGCTTCACCGTCAGATCCTCCACGCCGCTGCACGCTTGCTTCGGCGACGCCGAGGCCGTTGACCTTCTTTTCGAGAGTCTCCATCGTTCTGACAAGCGTCTCCTGCCGCAGCGCCGAGGCAGCCTCTCTCCTTAGGGTTAGCTTGTAGGCAGTGGCACTCACGGGCGTCAAGATCCATTTGTCTCCCACGGCCTCGCTTACGACTCGGGTTAGGGCGCCTGAGCTGTTCGAAGGAACTCCTCTGATATCGATCTGAATCGTATCGGCGGTCTCGATAGACTGTGGGTCGCTGCGGTCAACGGAGCCGTATGCCACATCCTGTCTGGCGAGGACCGGCTTGAGCTGTTCGATGACCTGATCGGCGTCGGCCTTAAAGGCATCCTGAACCTGGACCTGAAGAACCATGTGACTGCCGCCCTTCAAGTCCAGACCAAGGCGGACCCTTTGCATCAAATTTGCCATCAGCTCCTGTTTCGATTTAGGCACGCCAGTGATGCCAAGCACGCAGCCCATCACAATCGCGTTGATCACAATCCATTTCCATCGTAGGTTCTTAGGCATTTGTTGCTCCTTGGTTCCCGTGGCTCTGCGTCGAGCGAGATGAGGTTGCATGCCGCGCAACCCGGCCGCGGTGCTCGATAGTTTGTGAGGGTGTGCGTCCTTGATCCGGACCGTCCCTAAATCCAGCGGCCGCTTCGACGACTTCATGATCGAAATCGGTCTGGAATTGCGTCTCTAGCTGTTCCAGCTTGGAGTGAACGGTGTTCAGTGTGGATACCGCGGACAGAGTTGGGCCGTCGTGGTAATTTGCAGTTTGCAAGGTTTGAGTTGCCACGAGAACCCCTCCACGAGCTGCGTTGACCTCTCGCACGAGGCGGTTGCCAATGAGGGCGAGCGCGGAGAGCCTCGATGACGTGTTGATGTAGCGGAAGGTGGATGTCAACTCCTTGCCGAGTTCGTTGAACGCCGAAGTGAGTTGGCCGATTTCATCGTTCCGATGAACTGGTAGAGCGCACTTCCATGTCCCGCGACCCATGATGTTGATTTGCGTGAGCAGGCGGCGAATGGGACGATAGATCACCCGGTACCACACATAGTTCAGGACAGCGACCGAAATGATCAGCGTCAGCCCAGCATGAATCACGCGCACCGCTGTCACGTTGTGGAACATTTTGCTACGGGTAGCTCTGAGTTTCTCCAGCGCAACCGCATGATCTGCAGTTTCGACCAGAATGGCTTCGTGTTGCTCCAATAGAGCCGTTGTTTGCCGATAGCTCAACCACTCGGAGATTCCGAATAGGACGAACACCACGGCGGAAGTTACCAATACTAGCCTCAATCGTAGACTCATAGAATGCACCTACTTTTCCTCAAGCGTTTGTACGTTGAATAGTCAACCGAATTTGTTCGCGCGCTTCGTCCAGTTGCTCGGGGGTGGACCCAAGTTTTCTCAGGATGCTGTCCGCGATCGCGAGAGCGACTTCGCCTTCACCCGAAAAGACCTCGGACGCTCCCGCTTGGCGCAGCACCTCCGTCTCACGGAGGTAGTCAACTCGGACAACGACATGGATATTGGGATTGATCTCGCAGGCAGCCCGCACTGATTCGGTGTTGGCTGCCGCACCGGAGGCGCTCAGGATCAGACTCGCCGCGCTGGCAATGCCCGCTTGCTCCAGGACCTGTCTCCGATTGGCGTCGCCATACACCACGGCCCGGCCTTCACTGCGGAGTCTGCGATGCGTTTCGATATTCATCTCGATGACCGTCGGTTCAATTCCGCGTTGCCGGAGGACACGGGACACCATTTGTCCGATCGGTCCATATCCCACGATCACAGCCCGATGAGCAGGGCTGTTCTCCTGCCCGTGTTCGACCGGCGAATCACCTTCTGCGGCTGCCTTTCTGTTGAGCGCCCGCCACAGCTGGGGATGCCGCGCGATGAAGCGTTCCAGTGGCGCCACCAAGCGATAGAGCAGGGGATTCAGGGTGATTGAGACGATTGCGGCTGCCACAACCGGATTCATGGCGCTGTCCGGCAACGCGCCGACCTCCCGCCCGAGCGTCACAAGCAGAAATGAAAACTCACCAATTTGCGCGAGCGCGAGCGCCACTCCGAGTCCGACTTTCGAGCTGTATCCGAGTGCCGCGACGATAAGGATGGCCGCTATTGGCTTGCCGATGATGACGATCGCGAGTGTCGCCGCGAGGAGCCAAGGCGATTCAAATATCTGGCGCGGATTGATTAGCATTCCCACGGACAGAAAGAACATTACGGCGAAGGCGTCCCGTAACGGCAACGCCTCGGAGCCCGCACGTTCACTGAATTCTGACTGGCCCACGACCATACCGGCGAGGAACGCACCCAGGGCCATCGAAACATCAAAGAAGTACGCGGAGCCTACGGCGATCCCGAGTGCAATTGCAAGCACGCTAAGGGTGAACAGTTCCCGCGAGTGAGTGTCAGCGACTTTGTTCAAGAGCCATGGAATCAGCCGACTGCCCGCGACTAAGGTGAATCCTATGAAAGCCGCGAGCTTGATGGCGGCGATCCCGATGGCTATTGGCAGGCTGTGAGCGTCACTGCCGCCCGAGGTCGTGAACAGGACCGGGAGGAGCACAAGTACAAAAACCGTGAAGATATCCTCCATCACCAGCCAACCGACGGCAATCCGGCCTATCGGGCTCTGGAGTTCGCCATTGTCGGAGAGTACGCGGACTAGGACGACCGTGCTGGCGACAGAGAGAGCCAGTCCGAAAACGATACCCTGGGACCAGTTCCATCCGAAGGAGTGAAAAGCCAGCGCTCCCAAGCCCGTGGCCGCTGTACTTTGGGCGAGGGCGCCGGCCACCGCTATTCCTCGCACGGCCATCAGATCTTTCAAGTGGAAATGCAGGCCGACGCCAAACATCAGGAGAATTACGCCGACTTCCGCCAACTGTTCCGCAAGTTGCTTATCGGCGATGAATCCTGGCGTATGTGGGCCGACAAAAACTCCGGCAAGCAAGTATCCAACGATGGGCGACCACCCTAGCCGGTGAGTAAGGTACCCGAGCGCCAGTGCCCCTACAAAGCCACCGGCTAGCGTTGCGATGAGGTCAAGATTATGCATTGCGGTCCTATGTTCATTAAGGGGTGTTCAGCCGCCTGAGAGTCGGCCGGAAATCTGGAGACCCGCTCTGACACGTTCAACATCTCGAAAGCGGATGGTTCCTTGCGACGGTCGTGCGTCTATGAATTACAGAGCGTGTATCCAGACGGGAGACATTGAGTCTCATCGATCGCCTCAGCCTTCATGAGGCTGCGGACCACATCGATTCCGGAGGTGCTCGTTGCTAAATCTGCTGGATAGGAGGAGCCCTGGCAGGATGGAACTGGGATGGATCTATTGGTTCCGCGAGCAGGTCGGTTTCACGAACGCAATGAAGGCGCCAAGGTCGTGCATAAGCGGCGGCTGCGCCGAGCACTGCAAGGGTCGGGCCCGCCGGTGAAGTGGTCTTGGCCCGAACAACTCCAAGCTTTCCGACGACAGTACCGATGGCGGGAAAGGAATTCGAGGATCGATCGAGAATGCCCCTCCGGGTGTGATGACCATCCGCGACAGGCCAATCGAACGGTGCCTGCGCCTGCGCGAAAGATGCTCCAAGCAAGAGCGCCAAAACGCCCGCTTGCCAGATCGCCCTCGTCCAGGACACCACATTCATAGGATAACAAACTCGGAGCGTTCGACTCTTGACGCGCTCACGTCATGTCGCCCCAGGCTCAGTCGGCCTTGCCTGTGGTCACTACAGAGCATGAGGCGCGGAGATTTCGGACTTTGTCGATTCCCGGTGTTCACTGCCACATCGCTAGGTACCATACGATATTGGAGCCGAGCAAATCGGGTTGGACAGGTACAACATGCGTCACAAACTTGGAGTTGCGAGCTTGTGCGCGGGCGGTCCGTTGCTCCTCGGATGCTCGCGAGAGGCTCCGGATCCAAGCGTGTTTTGGCTGAGTTGCTGACTCAGCGAACAGTCTGCGTATCGATCTCCTCCAGTATTTATTGGGACATCGCCATCAAGGAAAGCCGGTCGATCTGGCAGCCACGGTCAGTGTCCGCAAATGTCAGCTCGCGATATCCGCTCGTCTTGGAATCGGTGCGCTACTACGACTCTTCCGGCAAGTATGTGCGCGAGTGCGTCAGCAATCCTTCGGAGTTGGAGCCGTCGCCACAGTGAAAATTCGTAATTCAGCAGAATGATGCCACGGGAGGGCCGGGCGCAAACCTTCTCGTGCGATGGGCGGGGTCTCCCGAGATGGACGAACCGCTGAGAGAGACGGGTGAACGGTGATGCCACATTGGTCATTCCAGTGCCTCCTCAGTAGTAGCCGTAGCGGTTGGCGAACCAGTTCTTGACCACTTGGCCAAGCATGCAATAGAGCAACAAAACTCCGATCAAAGCTGGAAAGTAGCTCCAAGGCAACGGAACCAGCCCGATCGCCGTCCCTAGAATCGTGAAAGGCAACACAATGCCGATCAGCATGATTGACGTCGTCAGCAGGGCCAGCGGCGCTGATGCGCGGCTTTCGAGAAACGGTATTTGGCGCGTCCGGATGATGTGCACGATCAATGTCTGTGAGAGCAGGCCTTCTACGAACCAGCCGGTTTGGAAAAAAGATTGAGCAGAGACGTTCCTCGCGCCAAAGAAGAACCAAAGCAGCGCGAACGTCGCGTAATCGAAGAACGAGGAGACCGGCCCCAGAAAAAGCATGAATCGCCCGATCGCCGATACGTCCCACTTCCGTGGCTTGCACAGATATTCCTGATCCATCCGGTCAAACGGAATGCCGATTTGCGAAATGTCGTACAGCAGGTTCTGAACGAGAAGCTGTACAGGAAGCATCGGAAGAAACGGGAGCCAAAGGCTCGCGCCGATGAGGCTAAATACGTTTCCAAAGTTCGAGCTGGTGCCCATGCGGATATATTTGAGAATATTGCCGAACGTCGACCGTCCTTCGATTACGCCTTCCTCAAGCACCATCAGGCTCTTTTCAAGGAGAATCAGGTCGGCGGACTCCTTGGCGATGTCCACCGCGCTGTTCACCGAGATGCCCACATCGGCTTGTTTCAGGGCGGGAGCGTCGTTGATACCGTCGCCGAGAAAACCGACCACATGCCCGTTCTGCTTGAGCGCTTGCACAATCCGTGCCTTTCCCATTGGCGAAATCCGGGCAAACACAGATGTCTTTGAAGCGATTTTCGCGAGGTCGCCGTCGCTGAGGCGGTCCACCTCTTCGCCCAAAACGATTTCACCAACGTCGATCCCGACGTCGCGGCAAATGCGGGCCGTCACCACTTCGTTGTCGCCGGTAACGATCTTTACGGCGACTCCGTGATCCCTCAACGCCTGAATCGCCGGCGCGGCGGAGTCCTTCGGGGGATCGAGAAACGCAAGAAACCCCGCCAGAATCAACTCTTCTTCGTCGGCCACCGTGTAAGTTCCTCTGCCAAGGGGAAACTTGCGGTAGGCAACCGCGATCACCCGAAAACCTTCGGCATTCAAGTCGTGTGCCATCTTCTGCACCCGATCCTTGAGGGCGACTTTCAGCGCGGTAATTTCTCGGTTGATGTCAACGTGCTGGCAGGCTAGCAGCATCTCGGCCAAGGCTCCCTTGGTGATCAGCAATTCTTCGCGCTTTTCCGTTTCGACAACGACGGACATGCGGCGGCGGCTGAAGTCAAAAGGGATCTCGTCCACTAGCCGGTAGTCGGTTGCAAGGTGCAGTCCTTCCTCTAACTCGGCATGCTTCAGAATCGCTACGTCGAGCAGATTCTTAAGCCCCGTCTGGTAGTAGCTGTTGAGATAGCCGAGTTGAAGCACCTTTTCAGACTCGCCGCCGAGCACATTCAGATGGCGCTCGAGAATCACCTTGTCCTGGGTGAGGGTTCCGGTCTTGTCGGAGCACAGCACGTCCATCGCGCCGAGGTTCTGAATGGAATGCAAGCGCTTGACGATGACCTTGCGCTTTGACATTGAGACCGCTCCCCGCGCGAGATTCGCCGTTACGATCATCGGCAGCATTTCTGGAGTCAGCCCAACCGCCACGGACAAGGCGAAGAAGAAGGCCTGCATCCAATCTCCCTTGCTCCATCCGTTGAGAAGAAAGACTGCGGGGGCCATAATCAGAGTGAAACGAATCAGCAGATTACTGACCCGGCCTATGCCGCGATCGAATTCCGTTTCAACCCGTTTTCCGATCACCTTGTCGGCGATCGATCCCAGGTAGGTTCCACCGCCGGTTTGGATCACGAAGCCCATCCCGGTCCCGCTGATGACATTGGTGCCCATGAAGCAAAGTCGCGAATCGGCAAGCCCATCCGACCCTGTCGGCTTGGTGTCGGCCGCTCCGTTGGGCGTCTTCTCGACAGGTAGGGATTCCCCAGTCAGCGCAGTTTGGCTGACAAAGAGATCCTTGGCTGTAACAAGCTGCAGATCGGCTGGAACCATGTCCCCGGCGGACAAATGCACCAGATCTCCAGGCACCACCTCATCGACCGGAACCTCCCGCTTGACCCCATCGCGCGAAACAGTCGCCGTCGTCTCGACGAGGTCTTTTAGCCTTTCTGCGGCGCGGTTGGACTGGTATTCTTGCGTGAACCGAAGAATGCCACTAATGATTACCATGGCGGCGATGATCATCGCCGCTTCCACATCACCGGTGAGGCCGGACAGGGCCGCAAGTATCGAAAGTAAGAGGATAAATGGATTGTTGAACGCAATGACCAGGTGACGTACCCAAGTGAGCTCTCTTTCTCGAATGATGGAGTTGGATCCCTGTTCGGTCAAGCGCCGGGCTGCCTCGGCCGATGTAAGACCGGCAGGACCATTGCGCAGTTTAGAGGGCAGCCGTGGTGTGTCCGCGCTACGGTTCACTATGACACTTGTTTGATTCAGCTTGTGATTCACGTTGGAATTCCCACAGCCGAAGACAGTAGGCACACGTCTCCTGTCAAGCGAGGCGCGACACTTGAGCAGACAGATCCTCAGGTGCAGGAAACCTCGGGCAGCCGAGATCGCAAGCCAACAATAGCAATGATCAGCGGTGCAAGCGCGAATCGGGCTCGCGATCAGCAAGTCCAGACAAGTGTAAAGGGAGCTTTGAGTCTATTCTCAGCGTGCCTGCGCTTAAGGAGCTACGACCGAGAAAGGCCATCAGAAGACGGAGGCTCTACTGACTCGGTTCCGGATACTTCCCTGCACCGCCGCAGACTATTACTGCCGTCAGACATAAATGGGCCCCTTTCTTCAGGCATTGGAGGAACAGCGGATCGCTGATCCTTAATAAGGGTATAACCGGATGGGCATCCTTGTCAAGGCTTTAGCCGGTTTTGTCACCTGACCCCGTAATTTCGGTCCGAGAGTCGGTGTGTTTATGGCGTGGATCAAATGCCGCGGGAGCAGTGTAGCCTGAACGGATGTCAGAAACTCAGGCGTCTCGCTGCGGTTCAACCGACTGAACCAGAGAATTGCCTTCAAGGGCTTCCTCGACCATAAATGGGTCTCACCGAAGGGTGCCGGGGGCTACGGTGGGCTACGGGAAGGTCGGGCGGCATAATCGTTGCCCTTGCTCGTATGGATTTCAAGGCTTTAGGGACCTGAAAGAGAATTGGATTGCGCTCGCACCAACATCTACGGCATTTCTGGGAATTCGCATTTGCAGAATGAAAGCGCTCAAACCGCCAACCGCCAGTTGTCGTGCTCAAAGGTATCCGGTCTATCCAGCAGCGTTCTCAAGGCAAAAAGCTCCTCGCGTGAGTGAATGATCCGCAGTGCCGCCGCTGCTGCCTCTTGGATTTTGTCTGCCCTGGCTCCGTCCGAACGATGGGGAACGACAGCCCGAATCGACGACCCGGAAGTTAATCTTTCGTGACGCCAGACTCCAGCGCAGAGAGACGGCGCGCTCATCAGAGCCGCAGCCGATTTACGTCCACGGGCGACAGCGGGCGATCTTCGGAACGTATCGACGTTCCTTGATGTTTCGTTTTTTGCAGCTCCGCTGCTGCTTGCTCAACACGAGAAACAGAAAAACGCACGCTCCCCGGTACCCAATTCCAACTTCAGCCGCGGCAGGCTCAGTTGTCCAGCCCGTGCTTCCGGGCTTCCCGGCGCAGTCCGGAGCAGGCCCTCGTAAAGCTCGATCGCCCTATTTCTGGCACGGTCGCCGGAGTCCCTGTCCACCTTTGCTCCCTGTGCCGTTTGGTCGTCCAGCTCGGCTTGGCGCAGCGACCACCACGTCTCATTAGCGAGCGCCAGATGATACAACTGCTCAATGCGGAAAGGAGTATCCGGGTATTCTCGCAGGAAATTCTCGCCTTGCTTGATGACAGCCAGGAAGCAGTTCGGTCCGGCACAGCCTAATTCAGGAATCGAACAGCCACGCTGGAGCAATAGGAATGCCCGTTGTCCCCACGGAGTATCTGGGAACTCTTTCCAGGCTCGGCGCAACAAGCTGCGATCATAATCGAGATCGCCACTGTAGTGTCCAATCCCGCTGTACTGGACACCGTAGGACGCGAGTTGGAGCCGAGTGCTGCCCACACCCGGAACTTCGGCGAGGCTCTCCGACCCGTTCGTTACGGAACGAGTCACTAGAAGCCCCCCTAGCCGGACGGCTAAATCGTCGGCGGCTACGAGAATGGCGGCCCGCCTGCCGCGGTCGCCTGCAGACTGCTCGCGCAGCAGCCGCAGCAGCGCCGTCCGTGTGTCAAGTTCAACTCTTGCCCGTTCGGCTTCAGTTTCCGGACGCTTTCTTGACGCGAAGTACCTTCCGCCCAGTTCTTTTTCGAGTTCATCCGCCATCACGCGGTTCGAGAGTGTCGAGAACGACTGTAATGCCTCTTCCACCTGGCGGCTCCGCTGGCGCTCCTCGAGAACCTCCCGACGAACGGCAATGAGTTGCACGCCTTCGCGAACACCCACCGGACTCACGTGGTTACGGTTGCGATGCAGGAAAATCGTAGCTTCGCCCACCTGCCAGGACAGGCCAGGATTGGGAAAGCTGGCACTGATTTCATAGAGCAGACGGTCCGCCATTCTGCCTGGTCCATACGCACCCGTCAGACGCTGAGTGAGCAGTTGCTCCACCTCAGCGCTCATCTCGGGATATTCAGTGGCCAGCCGGAAATCGGCTCGGAGGAGCAGAATCTTTGGCTGAACGTGGTCGATCGGGAAATAGAACGATTCCGCAATTACCCCTGCCATCGGTTGGGAGCAGTAGTAGGCATGCCCATACAGTCCACGTCGAAGGTTCGGGTGTACGGGGACCGTGCCACACGCCTTTGGGCTCACAGGCGTCGTCTCTTGATAAGCTCTCCCCCATTTGACCGCCTGTAAGCCCGACCAGATCTCGGTCGCCAACTGCTTTGCGGAGCGCGCGGCCGGAACATTGGCGAGGGCTACCAGCACAGTAGGTCCGGGCCGGTTCTTAAACAGCACCTGGATCTCGGTTGTGCCCTTTACCGGCGTTTGCTGCGGGACCTTGAAATTAATCTGCCCGGCACTGACATACAGCAGTCCGGCCGAAGCGCCGCCGACATGAACTTCCGTCTCGCACAGACTTATGGGAAAGACTTGAGTCTCAATCAGCGTTTGGTTAGGCCGCAGTGGGTTAGGAGTTTCTCGCTGCAGCGGATCAGCGGTCCCCGTGCATGGTGTCGCAGGACCGAGGTGTTCACCGTAAATAGAAGCGATCCGGCCGGGCGCGAGCGGCGCTGGCGCAGTGGCCCCGCTCGGCACGATGGTGTGCGCCGAGTACACCGCCCCTTGTCGAGGGACCTTCTTTTCTGCGGTGTCGCGCGTACGCGACGGAGCCTTCACGTCCGAACATCCTGAGATCAGACAAACTCCTGCCAGGAGCAACCAACGCCAAACGCATCTCGCGCCCATGCTTTTACTTTGACACGCAATGTGGCCTTTCGGTTTCAAAGTAGTCAACTTCCCTGCTGCCCGCCAGCGACTCTCGAACGATCAACCGCTGGGTTCGAGAAGCCTTATTAGAACTCTTTGGTTATATTCGCAGATGTGCCTAGAGCGGTGATTTCGCCAGTTGGAGTTGCCTGAATCCTCCAAGCAAGTCCAGTCTTTGTCAGGGGTCACGTTGACTGTTGTCCAACACCTCGCCGAATAGGGATGGGACAGGGACTGATTCAGCGGAGCTGGGCTGGTGTGAAAGTGCGCATTAGTTTTTAGAAAGGGCGAGATCGAGCAGGTGGCCGTCCCGCCGATTGGCTGGCCGAACTGGTCATAGCAGGCCAACGTCAGGGGAACCGCGATGAGCGGGCAGCTTTGTGCCGATGAAGTCATTCAGATGCTGTTTCTCTTTTCGTTGTGAGCCTATTTTGCCGCTCGGACAGTATACGTTCAAGGCGGACTCGATCCGGCTCCGTGGATACCCAGCGGAGCGGAACAGTCCCGCTTCGGTTTGAGGTGCCACTGGCTCTCCCCCCTGGCAGCTACGATTGCCAAATTACTGCGATCGACCAGATCGGGCACAAATTTGCCTTCTCTCGAACGCCACTCGTGATCCGGCCTCAAGATGCAAGGTAGGGGTCGGTTGACCTCCGACGAGATGCAACGAAGTGAGGCTGGCAGGTTTCGCTTCCGAGCATGTATCGATCAGTTGATGCGGCCAGTTGACGCGGAAGCGCCAATTGTCGACGAGTGGGCCTCCCCAGATGCTGGCATTTGGAATACTACACCGACGGTACATGCAGAATGCGCCGGGAGGCATCCATGTAAGTGGACCGAGATATGAAGCTCGGGACACTAGACAGAGATGGAGGCGTAACATGAAAAGGCTACTGATTGTTAGCGTCGCTTTCATGGCGATGCTTCCCATGACCGCCCTAGCCCGCGGCCGCATGGGCGTATTTTTCGGGCCGGGGATTGGGCCATACGGCTGGTATGGCTGGTATGGTCCGTACTACGGGATGTATCCATACGGACCTTATTTCGCCACTCCGTACGCCGGGGAGGTGAAACTGGATACCAACGTCAAAGATGCTGAGGTCCTCATCGATGGCGTTTACGCCGGAACCGTTGGGCAATTGAAGACCATGACCATGCGCCCCGGCGCGTACAAGATCGAGATTCGAGCGCCGGGCCGCACGCCGTTCGAACAGCGGATCTACGTCGTAGCTGGCAAGACGGTGAAGTTGCGTCCGGACCTACGCATCCAGGCACCGCCAGCGAACTCGTAGACGCTCTGCGTATGGCGCATGTTGCAAAAACCCGTGGCTCGGATGCCCCGCCTCGGCCATAGCGAGGCGGGGCCCGGCTCGGAGAGGATTCCTCTTTGGGGCGGCGTTGCCTGGTCGGGCTGCGCTGCTGGGAAACGGAACGCTCCCCGGCGCGATGCCGATGGCATTCGGAACCGTCGTCTGGGCCGAACTCCTACCGGCGACAACTCACCCCGTCTTGAGGAGCAAGTCTGTTTTCCAAACCGGAATGGGCTCGACGCCGAGGCACTGGCGGCGTGGCGTCGCTCGGGCAGCGCCCATCTCTGTCTTCAGCATGCCGACGACTGACGCCGGTTCGCTCACTCCGCACCCGGACCTTCGACCGGTAGCCTGTCTTCCTATATATACCTGATTCCCTCGACGCCTCCTGCCAGACGTTTGGGGAGTCCCTCGGAGGACGCTGATCGAAAACAAGGCAACGGCCAAGCTTCCACTCCTAACTGGGAAACAAAGCGTCTGGGATCGCTCCGGCCTTTTGGGACTGGCGTCGGGAGCTGGAATCTTCTAACAGGGCTTTGGTCCCCCATCCTGCCCGGAGGGATTTAGACTCCAGCACGGATACCGTATCCCCAGCCACTGGGCCTGGAAATCCCGTGCAGGAGGTAGGAACGTTTCCCCCTAGAAATCGCCCTTCCATGCAGAGGCATGAAATCACATGAAAAAACACATTTTCGGTTACTTCCTGGCCGCGGTACTGGCGCTTGGCCTTACCCCTCCACTCATGAAAAGTAGATCGGGGACTGGATCGCTGGGCGGCGAAGTGCTGGATCCCTCCGGAGCAGTTGTGCCTCGCGCGAGGGTAGTTGTATTCAAGGATCGCTGGGCTGAGACGCTGTCGACCGACAATACCGGCCAATACGTGGCCACCGGCCTGTCACCTGGGACGTACGAAGTGTCTGTGAGTTCGGAGGGCTTCGCGCCGTTCGACAGAGCGGGCCTCGTAGTAGCAGGAGGCGAGAGAACAGAAATGGACGCCATGCTTGAGATCGCCGTCCTGAAGCAAGGGATCACCATTACCGCGGATGCCTCGTCTGGTCCTCTTTCGCACCTTCGCGATACTGGCGCGCCTGCTTACATCGCGCAGTGAGTTTCACCGCGTGCACCCTATGGCTGGCGGCATTGCATTTTCCATACCCTGCGCTACGGCGAAGTGCGCCGACCGGCAGGCCTTTGAAGGCGCCGATGGCCAGGCGATGAAGGAAGTCAGACCGATAATGCGTGGCATCTTGGGCCGCGCCATGCGGGAGACGTTATTGGGCACTTGAAGCTTCGGCTTACCCACCCGCAGTGGCGTCAATTGTTGCTCGAACAATGACTGTGTGCGTTCACGGCTCTTCCCATCGGCGAAGTCGACGACTCTTTCTGTTTCGCCCGAGCCGCGAAAATGGTCGCGCTGCCTACTAACGATTCCGAAATACGCGCAGGACGTCCAGAAACCCACCCCGTGCCGTCGTGCCAATGTTCACTCTCGCCAGTCCAGGATCGAGCGGCGCCAGACACGCGACCACCCTGTCCAAGGTATTAGGGACTGTCGCCAAGATCCTTCAAACCCTGACGCATCGTAACCTCGTCGGAACGGCGAACGTCCCGTTATTTAAGGCTGTTCGACCATCGTAAACGTCCCGGGTCCGAGCCTGTGTTCTTTATGGCGACGCCCAGGAGCCTGGGAGATGCTACGCGTGCAACATCCGGTGTCGTCAAGTCGAAGCATATTTTTGGGATTCGCGGGATTGCTGATCCTCATGGGCAGCCTCGCCGTGGATTCAGGCTTGCGGACACGCGATGTGTCGAGGGCCAGCGCCGCTCTTCGCAAGGAATCCCGTGATCGAGATGCGCTCATGGATCAATTGCGGAACGACACCTATCGCTCGGCCACGCTCGTGCGCGACTACATGCTGGAGCGCGACGAAGTCCTCGCCGCGAGCCAAAAGGCCGAATTGCAGCAGCTTCGGTCCCGTGTCGAACAGGCGCTGGGGCGTTACGCTGGGAACGCTCCTCAGAATGAAAAGGATGCTGTCCAAAGCCTGCATCAGCAGGCCGAATCGTACTGGAATTCGCTGGCACCCGCGCTGGACTGGAATCGAGCCGCAAGACACCAGCGAGGCGAGGCATTTCTCCGGAACACCATCATTCCCGGACGTGACGAGGTGGTTCAATTCGCGAAACAGGTGAATGCCCTCAATGAGCGGGTCCTGGACGCGGGGGAAGAACAGATTCAAGATGTTCAGGCACGATTCCAGAGCCGGGTCAGAGCGTTCTCCACGTTGGCATTGGCGTTGGGCGGCATTCTGGCATTTGTGGTGGTCCGCCATGCGCGGCGTCTTGGCGTCGAAGCCGCCACTCGCTTCAACGAAGTCCTGGCAGCGAGAGAGGATCTGAGGCAGCTCTCGGATCGGCTGGTCACGATTCAAGAGGAAGAGCGGCGGAATCTTTCGCGGGAATTGCACGATGATTTGGGCCAGGCTATGTCGGCGATTGTCATCGAACTCGCGAAACTGGATTCTTTGCGCTCTGGTCCGGAGATTCGTCTTGATGGGTTGACATCTCTCCGGCAGTTAGCTGAGGAGAATGTCGCCAAGGTGCGAAACATGGCCTTGCTCCTGCGTCCGGCGATGCTCGATGAGCTTGGCCTGGTTCCCGCGCTCCGATGGCATGCGCGGGAGGTTGCGCGCCGCACGGGTCTCAAAGTGAAGATGATTGCCGACGAACTCCACGACGACCTGCCGGACTCCAACCGCACTTGCATCTACCGTGTGGTTCAGGAGGCGCTCAACAACTGCGTCAAACACTCCAAGGCCAAGGAAGTGCGTGTGGTGATCCATCGCAACGGCGAGGGGCTTTCGATATCGGTGCAGGACGATGGAGTAGGATTCGATGCGGCGCACAACAAAGGGCTCGGCCTGCTCGGTATGATGGAGCGGGTGAGCGGTCTCGGTGGCCGGTTTCATATCGAGTCGCAACCTGGGCGCGGCACGACTCTTTCGACATACTTCGCGCTCGAAAGCGACTGCTGTAAACCGGAAGAGGAGAGTGTTGTTTGATCAGGATCATTCTTGCCGACGATCACGCCGTAATGCGGCGCGGCCTTCGGCTGGTTCTGGAGCAGGAGAAGGATTTCGAGGTTGTCGGGGAGGCCGATGACGGCCGCGCTGCGGTGAGCCTGGCAGAGGAGGCCAGGCCCGACATCGTTGTGCTGGACATCACCATGCCGAATCTCAACGGCATCGAGGCGGCGCGACAGATCAGCGCCAAACAAATCGGCGTTTCAATCATTGTTCTGAGCATGCATGCCGATGAGTCGTTTGTCCTGCGCGCGCTCAAGGCAGGGGCGCGAGGCTACCTCTTGAAGGAATCGGCTGAGGGCGACTTGATCAATGCCGTCCGCCTGGTCTCGGAAGGCAAATCTTTCTTTAGCCCGACGGTCAGCCGTATGCTGGTCCAGGACTACGTCCGGCAGTTGCAGGACAAAGATGTCGAGGACAGTTACGAGCTACTGACGCTTCGTGAGCGTGAGCTCCTGCAACTTATCGCGGAGGGAAAAAGCAACAAGGACATCGCGAACATGCTGCACCTGAGTCTCTACACTGTGGAGACTCACAGAAGCAATATCCTGAGCAAGCTCAACCTCCACAGCGTGCCGGAGCTGATCCTGTACGCAGTCCGCAAGGGTGTCATCTCGTAAAACGGATCACAGTTCTTTTTGGCAATGGCGAAGGAAGCTGCCGCTGACTGGTTCCAGTTTCGGACTGGCCCTCCGCAGATTGAGCAGCAACAGAGTCTGGGCAAACACTTGGTTTTCCATGCCGATGCCCCCTTCGCCAAGTCGGAGATCTGAGATGCGCTGCAAGGGTGCGGCGTGTAGTACGCGATTCGCATCCCAGCCAATGACAACCTGAAGCGGGACATTACGGAGTTGTTGGCTCGTGACAGTGAGACACCTGAGCCGTAGGCCGGTGGTCTCTACAAGAGTTTCGTGTATCAGGCCGCGAGTTGGAAGACGGCGCGGCGGGTGGTCACCGCGCTCAGCCCGCTGCCGTTCCAGATTTGCGTGTCCGGATATTTCACGCTGGTCGGCTTGCCTTCATTATCGTACGTGTAATTCGCCGTGAGCGATCGCGTACCCATGGTCAGGATCTTGGCCGTCACCAGCCCGCCGGCGGTGTAACCGTAGCTTTCGCCGGAGCTAACTCCATTGACGGTGTAGGCCGCCGATCCCAGCCGCCCCCAGGCATTCGTCCCCACGTCGTAGGTGAAGGTGCTCCGCTGGCTGGTGTCCTCCGGTCAACTGGTTGTGCAGTTTGTAGGTGTACGTAGTGACGTAATTCGGCCCCTCCGCCGGCGACAACTGATCTCCACGCGCAGCCCCGTCGGATTCTGCCCCGCGTATTGACCACGAAATCCAGCGAATTGACGTGGGCGATGCCGCATAGCCGGTCTGCGTCGCGACGGTAGTTCCGTTCAGCTTGAGCGTACCCGAGTCGTCGGTCGCCCACTGACTCGTCAGCCGCGCTGTCGCCGGATCGTAGCCCGTCAGAATGAACGTCATGCGATAGGTGTAGTTGCTCGGACTGTTGTAGTTCGCCGTGCCAGTATCCTGGCGCGGCGCGATCCACTTCGAGCTGGGCCATCGGTACAGAACTTACTGATCTATAGTTCCACGGGCCAGCCGGGGCGTTCTGCGCCGTGTGATGACTGAAGGTGTTATAATCACCAGTAGTCATCGCATCAAGAACTGATCATTTATCACTTTGCCAACCTCGGCACCATACCACTTCAATAAATTTCTCCCGCACCACGGACAAAACTGAAGTCGGAGTTCAGATACCAGACTCACAGCGCAGCCCTCAGCTTTCAGCCGATCCTCTTCACCGGATTCAACAGCCCTGTGCTGAAGTATAAAGCTGACCGTTTGGTCCGGGCGGCTCCCTACTACGAGACCAAAGCCTCTTCTGCCAGCAAGGCCGTGGAGCCCTTCGAAACCCATGCAACACCAATTCATCTATGGCACCATTGTAAAGTACTGCGCGATAAACTCCGTCGCATTCGGCGCGAACTGAATTTCTCGACCGACAACTCCGTTCATCATCGTTGTAACTTCGAATGCTAAACCCTTCTGGAGCATCTCATTCAGCAGAGCCGAAGGAATATTTGCAGCAAAAAGTTGGCCTCCGCTTCTCGCAGCGTTGGCAAGCGCATCGGCACCTTGGCCGACAGCAACCGAGAGTGGTCGTCCCGCCTGCGGTGCCTGAGTGAGGTTCGTTACCACGCGGACCGTCGATCCTCCACTTGCTGCGAGGGCTGCTAATGTTACTCTACTAGTTGAACTGTACAACCCATAAACTAACTCTGGAGTCTTAAAAAGGCTCGGCAAGCCCGCCAATAGATCCAGTTGCCTAAACAACGCGATGCCGAGTCCATAAACAAACAAGTCTCCAGATGGATTAGTCGTGTTTCTCGCCCAGCTTGGGACAACCGCGACCTGGTGGTGCCACGAGTCACAGATGAAGTCTCCGCAGATGTACCAAGGCGCATCGATCGGATCACGCTTTCCTTCACAATCGGCCTTTTCGTATTTGTCTGGATTGCAGCCATCTGGACCGCGTGATGTATCTCCACCTGCCCCCATCTGTGAGAGCCAAGCCAACACCTCAATTCGAATGGTGCAACTCGTTTCGCCAAACGCCGTCGTACATACCATCTCATCCAGGAGTCCCGTCCGATCCGACCGGTTGACCGGATCACCTCTTACATACCCATACCGATTCCAGCTCCCCGGATCGCTCGGCCCCCCACTAGCCCGATACGGGTCCGCCGTCAAAAACCTGCCCAGCGTGCTGGCGTAATACCGCTGATCCGCGTAATCCAGCCCCGTCCCATCCCGGTAGTAAGTCGCGAACTTGTCGACGTTGTTCGCCGGAGGATTCGATTCCTCGCCGTATGGATAATAGCGCGACCCTGGCGTCGGCACGCTTCCCAGCCGATCCCTCACCTGCAGCCGCCGCCCCGCGAAATACTGCCACGTCGTCGTCAGCTCGAAATACTGCAAGCTACCGTTCATCTTCGGCGTGTAGACGCCCAGCCGCTGGCCGCCGACGCCGTAATAGAACACTTCCTCGACGCCCATGGACTTGCGCTTGTAGATCCGCTTGTTGTCCGGTGCGTACCCGTACGTCTCGCCCAGCACCGTCGTAATCCGGTTCTCGATGTCATAGCCGATCGTCCCCTGCGCCGACGTCGACGTCGCGTTTCCGTTGGCGTCATAGGCAAAGTACTGCGAGGTGATGCGGTTGGACGCCCCGTCCACAGTGAGCGACGACGTCGGCCCGCTCCCCTTGGTCACCGACTGTGACAGCCTATTGCCAAAGCCGTCGTAGCTGAAGCTTAGCCCCCACTGCGGCCCCGTGGTCGCCGCCGCCACCAGGCGATTCAACGAGTCGTAAGTGTAGGTCACCTGCTCGCCCGACACGCCGTCGGTCTGCGACACAATCTGCCCGTTGTTCTGCGTGGCCGAGTACGCGTACCC
>JACXTT010004637.1_pt1 | contig 20336 bp, 21 predicted proteins | sample 9270951 | NCBI WGS metagenome assembly JACXTT01 (sample SAMN15532306, study PRJNA645909) | rock metagenome | isolation source: weathered quartz diorite | place: Puerto Rico | collected 2017-06-21
ACGGCGCCGGCTTCATCAATTCCCCACGCTTGAGCTTCGTAGGTCCCCCTGAGGTCGAAGGAGTAAACACGACCTTGTGTTTGCCAGGAACGGCATTCTTCACGGAGTACGTTCCATCCTCCTTGATGCCGGCGGCAGCGGGCTTTCCTGCCTTGGCGAACTCCTTGGCCTCGGGCAGAAATGTCAAGCTTCCACAAGTAACGTTTTCACCTTTGTAGGTGACAGTGCCGGAAATCTCCGCTCCTCCCCCGCACCCAGCCAGGAGGATTGCGGCGCAGCCGAACATGCAGCAGACCATCAATCTCATGTTCGTTGGTCCGATGGAAAACGATTATTCGAAAAACGGGTCTTTGATTTGGCGTGTACGAAACGAGGCGTGACCGTCAGAGATCGTAACACGGACATTGGCCCGATTTCGAGCGAAACGCGGGCCAAGTCCCAAACTACGATTCGGAGCGTGGCTTGAAACCCGATCAGTTTTTCGGTGCTTCAATCAACTCGATATCCACCGTGCTAGTGCCTCCCTTGACTTCCACATCCTGGTCTTTCACCATCAAACCAGAGAAGGGAGCCGGCTTTGCCGATTCACCCGGCTTGAGAACCACTGGATCCGCCGAGGTCGCGACGGCAAAAGAAACCTTGTTTTTTCCCGCCGTGGCGCCCGTCACGGAATACGTGCCGTCCGCATTCAAGGTGGCGGTAACAGGGGTTCCCGCTTTGGCGCCATCCTTGGCGACGGGGGAAAACGTCACATTTCCGCCGGTGACCTTGTCGCCCTTGTAGGTGACCTTGCCGGAGACCGTCGCTCCGCCCCCGCATCCGGAGAGGAGAACGGCGGCGAACACGAATGCGCAACCCTGAATTAATCTCATGTTAGTTGGTCCGATCGATAAGTGGGTTCGAGAAAGAGACTGCTGTTTTTTCTGTTAAAGGAAACGCGGTTGGCAGGGAGCAGCGGCAGCGCCAGAATCTCGCTACGTCACGGTCGCGGCTCGTACAACGGGAAGGCGGGCCAAAAACGAGGGCGGCCTTGACAGTGAGGAACTGAACAAGGTCGCCCACGAGAATCCAGCAATCGGTTAGAAGTCGCCGGGGATGACTTCACCGCCGGCAATGGTGCCCAGGTTGCGGTAAACCGTGGTGTCGATGGCCTGGCTGATGAAGCGAACCGAACCATCCATCATCAGGAAGTTGGCGCCGCCGGGGTGCTGGCTGCCGAAGCACAGGATGGAACGATCAGTGCCCCAGCCGTTGCCATTGGGCGTGATGCCAAAGTTAATGGGAAACGCCGTATCAACGCAACGGAAATTAGAGCCCAAGCCCCAGACGTCGCCGCAACCGCGGGCATTGGGATTGCCGCCGGCCCAGATCGGGAAGGCGCCATCGCCCAAGTTGCTGAGCTGAACCCAGTTGTTCATGGTGACTTCGCCGATGCCGATGGTGTTGCTGGTGCCGTCCGTGATGGAGGCCATCTTGGGGCAGGTGGTATTGTCGTTGTTGTTGGAGAATCGGAAAACGCCGGTTTGCGTGGTGCCGTTATAACCACCGCCGCAACCGAAGCCGGAAGCGTGCGTTCCACTGATGTTGTTCGGCGCTTGGCCAATGTTGGCACAATAGTTGGACTTGGCGTAGTTATTGGAGCACTGGGGCGGCAGCGGATCGCTGGGGCATTGGTACACTGGAAGCACCACGCTCGTCTGGGCCCCGAAAGCATTGGTGCGGCCAGACCAGCTGTTCGGCGGACCGTCCATGTTGTAACCATTTGCTCCGCCGCCGGCGCCGGGCACCTTCGCCAGGAGAGTCATCTGGTTGAAGAGGGACGATTGTTCAAGGTAGGGGAGTAACCAGGTTCCCCAGGCAATGTCGTCGAGGTCGTCGTTCCACTCGCCGACGGGAAAATGCTTGTTGACGTCGTGGAAACTGTGGAGCGCAAGGCCGTGCTGCTTCATGTTGTTGACGCACTGCGTCCTGGCCGCCGCTTCGCGCACTTTCTGCACCGCGGGAACCAGGAGACCGATCAGAATGGCGATGATGGCGATGACCACCAGCAACTCGATCAGAGTGAATGCCCGACGTTGGGCAACGAGCGGAAGACGCATAGGAGAGCCTCCAAAAAGGAAAGAATTTAGGACACTAATATCCCTAGTTCCGAATTCTAACGATTCTATCATACCTTGGCAAGTAATAATTCAAAATTATCTGGAATTCTATGCGAGCGCCTCAAGAAAGAAACCAGGCCCCATCCTGCTGTTGCGCGGCAAGGTTTACATCCAGAACGGGGAGCGGAGCGTGCCGGTAAGGTCAAGCCTTGCCATGCATTGGTAGTGGGTCAGTTCGTGGCGGCAAGATTCCGATCTTGCCGTAAATGGCGGGAATCATCGGCAAGATCGGAATCTTGCCGCCACGAAACAGGCAAACTGACCCACTACCCGATCACGCAATGCATTGCCAAGCGGGTGTGCGCGCATCTTGTGCAACGAATCCACGGGGCCCCATCAGCCCATGACGCCATAGGAATAGGGCGTCTTGACCGGATCATTCTCGTCGAAGCGAGTGTATCGCAGCTGGGCGATGTCAAGCGAACTCGCTTTGCTGTCAACGATCAGCTCCGCCATCAGCTGGCCGACGACTGGCGCCATCTTGAAGCCGTGGCCGCTGAAGCCGACGGCGCAGTACGCGCCTTCAAGACCGGGGAGCTTGTCCATGATCGGGTGCCAATCGGGGGTGATGGCGTAAAGCGCCCCGTAGCCGCCGCGGCCATAGCCTCGGTGCATGGCGGGGTAGCGTCGGCTCAGGCGTTGGCGCACGATGGGGAGCCAATCGCCGTCAGCGGCCTCGTTGTACTGGTCGGGATTGACCGGCTGGTTGATCTCCTCCCCAGCCAGGCTGCCCGCGTGAATCATCTCGCCATGCGTCGGCTTGAAATAAATGCCCTGCACGAAATCGCAGTAGACCGCGGCACGCCGGCCGAAATCGGGCGGCCGCCGATAGAGCGCCACCTGCGTCCGGCACGCTTGCACCGGCAGCTTGACGCCCAGGTCCTTGCCGAGCTGCGCCGCCCACGGCCCGGTCGCCAGGATCACGCAGTTGCTGTTGTAGCGCCCCTCGTTGGTCTCGACGCCGACGATCTTGTTCTTCGCGGTGCTGATGCTCTCGACGGTGACGCCGAGCCGAATGTCCGCCCCTTCGCGCCGCGCCGACTCGGCATACGAGGCGACGACCTGCACCGACTCGACGTAGCCGGCCTCAGCCTCGTAGATGGCAACCTCGTCCTCCTTGAGGCGGGCGTTCGGATCGATATCCGCCAGAACTTGCGCGGAGACGGGGCGGACGTCGATGCCGAGTTCTTGCTGCATCTTGATGTTGACGTCGAGTCCGGGCTTGTCCTTGTCGTTGACGATGAGGACCATGCCAGTGCGGGTGAAGACTGGAGGGCCGCCGACAACGGCATCGAACTGCTCGTAGACGCGCAGGCTTTTCTGGGCCATGCTGGCGGTAAGCGGGTTCGAGTAGTGCTGGCGAACGATGGCGCCCGACTTGCCCGACGAGCCGGCGCCGAGATATGATTTTTCCAGCAAGACGACGCGACCCGCCTTGCGCTTGGCGAGGTGGCAGGCGATGCTGGTGCCCATGACCCCGCCGCCGACGATGAGGATATCGCAGTTGACTGCCATAGTAGTGGCTAGTGGCTAGTGGTTAGTGGTTAGTGGCCAGTGGCTAGCGCCGGCGGCAGTCTCCACAACTGGCCACTGGCCACTGACCACTGACCACTGGCCACTATTACTATTCGGGGAACAACGGCGTTGAGAGATAGCGTTCGCCCAGGTCGGGCAGCACGACGACGATGAGCTTGCCCGCGTTCTCCGGGCGATTGGCGACCTGGATCGCGGCCCAGGCCGCGGCGCCGCAGCTGATGCCGCACAGCATGCCTTCTTCCTTGGCGAGGCGGCGGGCGATGTCGAAGGCGTCGTCGTCCTTGACCTGGATGACCTCGTCGATGATCTTGGTGTTGAGTACCCCCGGAATGAAGCCGGCGCCGATGCCCTGAATACGGTGCGGCGACGGCGTCAACGCCTGACCGGCCATCTTCTGCGTGATGACCGGGCTGTTGACCGGCTCGACGGCGATCGCCTTGAACGATGGTTTCTTCTTCTTGATGACCTCGCTGACGCCGGTGATGGTGCCGCCGGTGCCGACGCCGGAGACGAGGAAGTCGACCTTGCCCTCGGTGTCGTTCCAGATTTCCTCGGCCGTGGTCTTGCGATGGATTTCAGGGTTGGCGGGGTTTTCGAACTGCTGCGGCATGAAGGATTTCGGATAGCTCTTGAGCAACTCAGTGGCTTTTTCGATGGCTCCGGTCATGCCGCGTTCGCGCGGCGTGAGGACGATCTCGGCGCCGAAGGCCTTGAGGAGGCGTCGGCGTTCGAGGCTCATCGATTCGGGCATGGTGACAATGAGCTTGTAGCCGCGGGCGGCGCAGGTGAAGGCGAGGCCGATGCCGGTGTTGCCCGAAGTCGGTTCGATGATGACGGTGTCCTTGGTGATCTTGCCGTCGCGTTCGCCGGCATCGATCATGGCGACGCCAATGCGGTCCTTGACGGACCAGAGCGGATTGAAGTTCTCCATCTTGGCGACGACGGTCGCCTTGGCATTGCCGACGACGCGGCGCAGCTTGATGAGTGGCGTATTGCCGATGCACTGGGTGATATCGTCGTAGATCCTACCTCGTCCGGCGGCCATGGGTTTTCTCCTTGAATTTGGCTGAAAGATATCCTGAGGCGAGTTTAGGCAAAACGAAGGCTGAAGCAAGGTGCGAATGCTTCTGAATAATCTTGAAGGCCGCGCGATGGCAGCGTATGGTGCAACCATCAATCACACGGTTTCCGGGAAGGCGATGTCAACATGGTGGTCAGAGCGAAAACCAAGATCGGACCGCAACACCAGGGACACAAGATGTCGCTGCGGGCTTTTGAGTTTGCAGAGGTCGAGGAGGGATACTCGTATGAACTCGCAACAGGGGGCATCGTCGTGTCCGAAGTCGCCAATTTCTTTCACGGATTGCAGATCGATGTCATCCAAGACTACCTTCGCGTGTACCGTGTCAAGAACGAGGGCACAATCTACAGGATTCTTGAAGGTGGAAGTTGCAAGGTGCTCGCGGCAAGATGGGAAAGCGAGCGGCATCCCGACATCGCGATCTACCTCACCCGGCCGCGGGGCAAGAAGGACCGCACGATGTGGCGCACCTGGACTCCCGATGTATTGATCGAAGTTGTCTCGGCCAGTTCGGTTGATCGTGATTACGTACAGAAGCGCGAGCAATGCTGGAGCCTTGGCGTCAAGGAATACTGGATTGTGGACGCGGCCATGGGGAAGATCACGCACTTGCGGCGCGGCAAGACCGCATGGATCGCCCGGGAACTTCACGCTGGCGAATTCGTAGAGACAAAACTCCTACGGGGCTTCAAGATGCCGTGTCAGGACATTTTCAATGCAGCCGCCGAGCATGAGGATGACTATTAGAATCGGCTTAGTCCAATTTCGCTTCCGGCCCCGCCTGGAAGTCCTTCACCTCGATTTCCACCGCCTTGTAGCCGTTCCACTCATTCCAGCGCGGCGTGAACGCCAGGCAGCACTGGCCGCCCTGCGACATCAACTCTTCCACCCGGTCGCCCATGCCAAAGGCGATGCCGCGCACCTCCTTGCCGTTCTGCCGGACCCTGAAGCTGACATGGCGTTCGCCTTCACCGACCTTGCGCGGCGCGCCGACGATCTGCAAGCGGTCTGCTAATAAGAGCGGCGGCGGGTTGCCGGAGCCGTAGGGTTCGAGCTGCTCGATGGCCTGCATGACGCCGGTCGTCAGGGCGGAAAGCGGGACCTCGGCGTCGATGGTAAGGCGGTGCGGGTGCGGCTCGCTGCCGAACTGGCTGGCCACAACATTGCAGAAATTCTCGCGAAAGATGTCGATTGCTTCGGGTAAGATGCGAAAGCCGGCCGCGCTGGCGTGACCGCCGTGGCCGACGAGGTCGGCGGTACACGTTTGCAGCGCCTCGTGCAGCTTGAAGCCAGGGACCGATCGACCGGAGCCTTGGCCGTGCGGCTGGCCTTCGCGCAGGGCGATCATCAAGACGGGCCGCGCGTATTGATCGACGAGCCGGCTGGCGACAATGCCGAGCAAGCCGGGATGCCATTCGGCGCTGGCGAGGACCAGGGCCGGCTTGGTCAGGTAATGGGCCGCCTGCTCGCGCGCTTCGTGCAGGATGCGGCGCTCCATCGTCTGGCGTTCCTTGTTTTGCCGTTCGAGGTAATCGGCCAGCACCAGGGCGCGATCTTGCGAGGTCGTCGTCAACAGCTCGACCGCCAGGCGCGCGGTCCCCAATCGCCCGGCGGCGTTGATGCGCGGGGCCAGCGAATAGCCGATATCGACAGCGCCGAGGTTCAGCTTGGTATCGAGCTTGGCGCACTTGAGGAGCGATCGCAGCCCGAGCATCGGCTTCGAGCGCATGCGGGCCAGGCCATGGCGGACGAAGATGCGATTTTCCTCGAAGAGCGGCACGACGTCGGCGACTGTCCCCAGCGCGGCGAGCAAGATGGCGTCGAGCAGGAACTCACGCAGCGGCGGCGTCACCTTGGCACTGCCGCACGTTTTCTTGCACAGGGCCCAGGCCAGCTTGAAGGCGACGCCGGCGCCCGACAGGCCGCCGAATGGATACGACGTGCCCGGCAAACGCGGATGCACCAGCGCCGACGCGCGCGGCAGCGTCGCCTTCATCTCGTGATGATCGGTGATGATCAGCTCCATGCCGAGACTGGCCGCGTCCTCGGCTTCGTCAAGGCAGGCGATGCCGCAATCGACAGTGACGACGACGTTGGTACCGTTGTCGGCAAGCTTTTGCAGCGTTTCCTTGTTCAATCCATAACCGTCGTCGAGGCGGTGCGGCACGTGAAACTCGACCTGGGCGTTGAGCAGGCTCAGGCAGGTCAGCAGGATGGCGGTGGCGGTGACGCCGTCCACGTCGTAATCGCCGTAGATGCAGATCTTCTTTTTTTCTTGAATGGCGAGGAGTATGCGTTCAACGGCGGCATCTACGCCGGGCAGCGCTTCGGGTTCAAGCAGGCCGTTCAACGGACAAGTAAGAAAGCGCTCCGCTTGCGGCGCTTCGGATTGCTGGCGATTGAGCAGCAGCTGGGCGACAATGGGAGACACGCGCAGGGATCGGCTCAGGCGGTCGATGGCGGCGACGTCGTGAGGCAGGAGATGCCAGACCTTGGCGTGTTTGCGGGTGGGGTCGTCCATGAGGTTCAACACCTAACCGACTTTCTTGAGCTTGGCTTCGAACACGGACGGGTCGGCGACGCCGAAGTCTCTCAAGGTGCCGCGCACGGCAACCATATGATGGGCGAGAACATAATCTTCCTTCGGAAACAAGGGTAGAGTGACTCTGGCGCCGGTCTCTTTGTGTTCATAGCGGATCCCCTTGCCGCGTCGTTCAAAAACGTGTCGCGTGAACCCAAATGACCGCAGCACTTTGTCGAGTTGGCCGTAAGTGAAATCCACCTTCGGCATCAAGAAATCTTCGGTCATTACTCTGCCTCATTCTTTCGGCGCCGCAACTCGGCGATCGCAGTGCGATCCATCCCTTGACCAGTTGGAATTGCCACACGCACCGATTTCGCACGCCCCGCAGGTCGGCGCGTTTCGTCGTCGAAAAAGTACCGCCCGATTTCCTGCCAATAGGCTTTTCTCTCGACCGCGGCGTAGAACACCAGAACGACCGGCACTTTTTCGCTGATCCACAAATTGTAGTCACGAATGTCTAGGTCGTAGAAGTACGTTCCGGCCCCTTCCTTCAAGCGTTCCGTTGCCTTGATCTGAAATACACCTCATCCGGCTCCGCGTAACCATTCTCATCAAAGGTTCTCATTACCAGATCGTAGCCGTAATCGTGATAGGTCCATTCGGCCGTATGCCCGTCTTCAAGGATGAACCCCTCCACATGATGAACGGCAAGGTCCGCGATCACGTGCTGGCGAGTGCGGCGTTTTCGTGGACCGAAAATCTTGCTGGCCATGGGCGATTCGCCTGCCTTGATTCTACCATAGCGGTTTCAATATCCAGCCGAATACGAGGTGCCGACGCAAACTCCATTTTCAAACCACAGGCGGCAGGACGAGACCCACGGATAATCCCAGATTTCGCTGCCGCCCACCCGGCGTTCGATACGCCGAGGATGTCCCATGACGACGAGAACAACCCAGCTCGGCTTGCCCTCTGCGTATTTCAGCCGTGCCAGGTCCGAATCGTTGGCCCATCGTCCCAACGGTGTCGACTTGGATGTATCAGGCTGCCGCATTTGAAAGGCCGTTATCCCGATTGGTCCCACAATCGGCGCTTGCGCTGTGGCAATCTCGCCAAGCGCAAGCAACAAGACGAACGTCATGTCTGGCATCGCCAATTCTCCTGAGTTTATCCAACCCGATCCGGCACCACGAAGCCTTCGCGATACTGGCGCGTCAACAGACGGTTCGCCTCGGCGTTGCCGTTGAAGTCCTCGGTGCGGGCCTGGATTTCGAGGCGCGGGCCAACCTTGAGCTGCACGTCGGCGAGGCGGACGTTGTGCCCGGTGAGGTGCGTCTCCATGCGTTCGACGGCTTCGAGGGCGTCGGCGTTGTCGCCGAAGGCGCGGGTGCGCGGGGCGAAGGCGGCGTTGCTGCCGAGCTGGTAGGAGATGTTGGCCAGGTGGCACAAGGCGCTGGAGTAATGGCCGTGCTCGATGTCGGCGTTGAGATCGGCGGTGCGCCGGCTGCGGACGGCGGCGATGAAGTTGGCGAAGTGGTCACCACCGCCGGGGCCGCGCGGCGCGTTCATATTGGGGATCGCCTCGGAAGTTTTGCCGCCGTTGGCAAAGAAGCGATGGCCGGCGATGACGCCTTGCTCGAGATGGAAGACGTTGCCGACGCCCTGGCCGCGGAAGCCGGGCGAAACCAGGCCGCGCACCTCGAAGATGAGCTTGGTGTCGCCGAAGTCCATCAGCGAGATTTGCGTGTTCGGCGTCTGGCCTTGATCGGTGTAGCCGAAACGGCCGCCGACGGTGACGACGCTGCGCGGCAGGGTGGCGCCGGCGATGGCCCAGCGGGCGATGTCGAACTGGTGGACCCCTTGGTTGCCGATGTCGCCGTTGCCGAAGGCCCAGAACCAGTGCCAGTTGTAATGAACAAGGTTGGCGTGAAAGGCGGTCTGCTGTGCCGGGCCAAGCCAGAGGTTGAAATCGACCTCGCGCGGCGGCGTGGCGTTGGGCCGCGTGCCGATGCTGCCGCGCAGTTTGTAGCACAGGGCGCGCGACACGAGCAACCGGCCGTAGCGGCCGGAGCGAATCGCGGCGACGGTGTTGATCCAGGCGGCATCGCTGCGGCTCTGGGTCCCGTGCTGGACGATGACGTTGTGCCGGCGGGCCATCTCCATGGCGATGCGGCCTTCCTTGACATTATGACTCGACGGCTTTTCGACGTAAACGTGCTTGCCGGCCTGAGCGCCCCAGACGGTCATGAGGGCGTGCCAGTGGTTCGGCGTGGCGATGGAGATGGCGTCCACGTTGCGATCTTCGAGAGCGCGGCGAATGTCCTTGACCAGGAACGGAGCAGGGCGGTCGCCGATCTGTTCGAGCCGCTTGTTGTAGGTGCGTGTATCGGGATCGACGAGATAGCTGATCTCGACGCCGGGGATGCCGAGATAGGCGCCGACGTGGGCGCTGCCGCGGCCGTTGAGGCCGGCGACGGCGACGCGGACGCGCTCGTTGGCGCCGCGGACACTGCCGGACGATTTCGTGCCTGCGATGGTGATGGTCGCCATGGCGGCAAGGGAACCTTTGGCGAACTCACGTCGCGTGATTTTTTTCATGGCTGCGAGTCCTCTGGATGGAGAGAAACGGGTTGAGGCGGGATATAGGTTTATACCCGTTCGGCGAAGTGGATGCAACGAAATAATGGCGTTCGCGCAAAGATTGCCGCAAGCGGCAAATCGCAATTACGGCAATCTCAACTCGGTACCGGCGGGAATCGGCGCCGGCGGCCGCACGGCGGGATTGCCCTGGTTGATGCGCCAAATTTCCGGCCATTGGCTGCGATTGCCGAGCGTGCGCTCGGCGACATCGAAGATGCTCTCGCCGCCGGGAGTCCGCACGGTGTAGCTCTTGCCCGCGCTGGGCGGAACCGAGATCGTGGCGACGCCCGGCGTAGTTCCGCTGTTGAGCGGCACCGGCGTGGAAATCTTGACGGCCGGCACCGTCGGCGGAATCGTCGGGATCGTGTTCGCGGTTCCCTCGCGAATCCAGGCGCGGTAGCTGCGCTCCAGCACGCTCGCCGGCGGGTGCTCGACGTACTGGCCCGGCGTCAAGGCCGGTGGGTTGCTGAGCAATGCCGTGCCGTTCTTGATGAACTTGTAGTGCTCGCGATTGTACGCCAGCAGCGCATCGGCATACTTGTCGGTGCCGTAAAGACGCTGGCTCACGATCGCAAAATTCGTGTCGCCGGCCTGGCAGATGTACGGATCGGTGTTCACCGTCGTGACGATCGGCATCGGCTTGGTCGCGCCGGGCAGCGCGATCGGCGGCGTGTTCGTCAGATCGCCCGTTCCAGGAATCTTCGGCACCGGGCCAGGCGGGGTCGTATCGATCGGCTTGAGCGGATTCGCCAGGCTCGGCGGCGCGGGAGTCCCGTCCTTCGGCAGCGGCGTCGGCGTGCCCAGCGGTGGAATCACCGTATCTTTCACAGTCACCAACGGAAAGCTCGGCGGCGCATTCTTATCCGTGAACGGCAACGGCGCCGGCGCGATGTCCGTTTTCGGCGGCGGCGCGAGCGCCGGCGAGACGAGCGCGGGCGGAATTTCGAGTGCACCGATGCCGCCTGGCTTCACCGGCTCAGGCAGCGGCAGGCCGCCCCTCTTCTCCTCCAATGGCGGCGCTGGCTTCAATGGCGGAAACCGCAACCCTCGGTTCGTCGGCTCCGCCACGATCATCGGCCCGACGTCGTTCTTCTTGTCATCTGTTCCCACCGGAAGCAACGGCGGCATCGGGATCACCATCGGCTTCGGAATCTCGAACCCTCCCGCCGGCGGCGGAGTCACGCCAGGCGCCACGGCCGGCGGCAGCATCGGCGGCAGCGGCACGTCCACCGGCTTCGCCTCCGCGCCGGGCAATGGCGCCGGGATCGTCAAGGTTGGCGGCCGTGGGAAGTCGGGTGCAGGCGGCGGCGCCGTGTTCGTGTTGCTCGGCGTCGTGCCTTTCAATTCCGGGCGTGCCGGCAGCACCGGAAACTCCACCCGCGGCGCTCCGTCGCTCTTGGGCGCGGCGTCCTTCTTCTTTCCATCCGGCGCGCTGTTCTGGGTCGGCTTGACCGCGGCAACCTTGATCTCCTGCTGCTCGGGTTCCTTCGAGCCATCGTTGCCCCGATTCCATTTCGATGCCACCACGATGCACACCAGGCAAAGAAACGACCCGGCGACGATCAGACCGATCTTGGTTTCACGTGTCATGTGCCTCTCCTTCGATTCTCGCCGCTTGCGGCTTGGCGCTCGCAAGGCGCCCTGTGAACGCATAGCCGCAAGCCGAGTTAACTTCTTTGGGCCACCCGCAGCTTGGCGCTGCGTGCGCGAGGATTGCTCCGTGTCTCTTCTTCGCCCGCCTGAACCGGTTTGCGGGTAAGCTCTTTAACCGATTCGAGCTTTTTGCGGAAGGCCTGTTTTACCAGGCGATCCTCCAGGGAGTGAAAACTGATGATCGCGACCTTGCCCCCCGGCTTCAGACATTCCGGCGCCAATTGCAAAAACCGCTCCAGAGCGCCCAGCTCATCATTTACCGCGATCCGCAGCGCCTGGAAGACGCGCGTCGCCGGATCGATGGCGTGCCCTTTCGAGCGCGGCACGCAACGGCGCACCAAGTCCGCAAGTTGCCCGGTTGTCGCGATCGGCGCAGCCTTACGCGTTTCCACAATCTTCCGGGCGACTCGCCGGCTAAAACGTTCTTCACCATATTGCCAGAAGATGTCGGCGAGATCCTTCTCCGTCATGCGCCGAATCAAGGCGCTGGCCGGCTCGCCGCGCGTCGGATCGAGCCGCATGTCGAGCGGCCCGTCAGTCTGAAAACTGAAGCCACGCGCCGGATCGGCGACCTGATCGGAGCAAAAGCCGAGATCGACGAGAATCGCCTCGACCGTCGGCATTCTGAGCTCATCGAGCACGCTGGGCAAGTCCTCGAAATTGCGATGGACCCAGACGATGCGCGGATCAGGGAGTCGTTCCTTGGCAATGGCGAGCATCGTCGGGTCTTGATCCAGCGCGATCAGCGTGCCGGCCGGCTGGATGCGTTCCCAGAGCAGCGCAGCATGTCCGCCGACCCCGGCCGTCGCATCGACGATGACCTGGCCGGGCTGCGGATCGAGCCAGGCGAGGACTTCCTTCGGCAACACGGAGACATGCGACGCGTTAATCTCAGTAACCTCATGGCCGTGGCGGGCGCAGCGAATCCCTGGGATACTGATATCAAAACAAAAAAGCGTGAGAGCAAGGAAGCATCCTTACTCTCACGCTGTGGCATTCAAGGGGCTGTCGGCAAACCTTGACGGATTGGGGGATCTATGCAAAGTTCAGGTCCGGCCCTTCTACTCAAGCGCCCTACCTTCGACAGCCCCAAGTCGGTGTCAGCGAACCCATCCAATAAGGAATGTAGGCCGCACTCCCTGCGGCACCCCGCCGTGTCCCTGGCGGCTACATTAGTTCCTGGCGCGGAAAGCTTGATCCGCAGCCTTGTCGAACTCAAGACTGTGCAAGTCGAAGTACGCTTGCCAGCGTTTCGAGTCCCACAGTTCCAGATGATCGCGCACGCCCAGCAAAACCACTTCGTGTTCCAGCCCCGCGAATTGCACCAGGCGGTCCGGGATCAGAATGCGTCCCATGCGATCCAGTTCGACTCCTTCCAGCTGAGCGAAGAACAGCAGACGAAAGACACGTGCCTGCGAATCGGTCGCCGGCGTCAGATCGAGCTTGGCGGAAAAACGTTCCAGCTCCTCCTTGGTGAACACCCACAGCGATTGATCCGAGCCGGGCGTCACGAACAGCTGCGTCACCTCGCCGACCTGCTCGCGGAGTCGCTTGGGCAAGGTCAGCCGTTTCTTGTCATCGAGCGTTCGCGGGTGAGTGCCGGTCAACAGCATGGTGATTCGCCGTGGTTTTGAGCTAATACCACTTTCACCCACTTATTCCCATTTCACACCACAGCAACTATACCCACGCGCGAACCGATTGCAAGATTACTTTTGAAAAAAATACAAAATTGATCGTTACTCCTTGTCGATTGGCGAGTTACGCATGGCCGATTTTTATTCGTTCTATCGTTCCATGAGAAGGAGGTGTGGTGGAATGAATGCAATCAAAGGAGCGCGAGAATAGACTATTGTCAAGGTGCGCTGGTTTCGTATATTTTCATTTCGAGAATTCGCTACCTAACTCTGCGGGCAAAGCGAGCGTCATCATGACCATGAAATGTGCAGTCACCGGCAAGAAACCCAGCAGGGGCAACAGCTATGCCCGTCGCGGCAAGGCCAAGTACCTCGGGGGCGTCGGGCGCAAGGTCACCGGCAAGACCAAACGGCGGTTTCTACCCAACCTCCAGCGCGTCAAAATCGAAATCGATGGCAAGGTGCAGACGGTGCGCGTCAGTGTCAAGGCGATCCGCAGCGGGCTGATCAAGCGCCCGGTCAAGCGCAAGCCGTTCCAGATGCCGACCCTGTGATTCATTTTCCGAGCCCAAGGGTGAGCGCAGCAAACCCTTGGGATATGGGCACACGCCATGTCCCTCAGCGCCGACGAAGTTCGCAAGGTCGCGGACCTGGCCCGTCTGGAACTCTCCGACGCCGACGTTGAAACCATGGCCCGCCAGCTCAGCGCCATCGTCGATTACATCAACCAACTGCAACAGGTTAACACCGACGGCGTCGTGCCGTTGGCGCATGCGCTCGATCTCCACGATGTCTTTCGCGACGACGTGCCGGGCCAATCGCTCGGCGCGGACGAAGCGCTTGCCAACGCGCCGGCGCGCCAGGACGATTATTACCGCGTGCCGGCAGTGTTTGCCGATTGATTCGTTTAGCGCCCGCATGACCCCGTGCGGGCGCTAAGCCAAGTCCGCGATTACCCTCATGTTCGACCTCACCGCCACCGACCTGCTGTACCGCCACTCGTCCGCCGGCCTCAGCGCTGAAGCGATCGCCCACTCGTTTCTCGCCAACATCCGCAAGCACGATGCCCGCATCCACGCCTTCCTCGCCGTCGATGAAACCGGCGCCCTCGACCAGGCCCGAGCCATCGACGCCAAGCGCAAGGCCGGCCAACCGCTCGGCAGACTCGCGGGCATCCCAATCGCCGTCAAAGACGTTCTTTGCACCAAGGGGCACGTCACCACCGCCGGCAGCAAGATTCTGCAAAAATTCGCGCCCCCCTACGACGCCCATGTCATCAACAAGTTGCGCGATGCCGACGCCGTCATCATCGGCAAGACGAACTGCGACGAGTTCGCGATGGGCTCGTCCACCGAGAACAGCGCCTATCAGATCACGCGCAACCCCTGGGACCTCGAACGCACCCCCGGCGGCTCCAGCGGCGGCTCGGCGGCGGCGGTCGCCGCCTCGATGGCCCCGCTCGCCCTCGGCACCGACACCGGCGGCTCGATCCGCCAACCGGCCGGGCATTGCGGCGTCGTGGGCGTGAAGCCCAGCTATGGCCGTGTCTCGCGTTTCGGCCTCATCGCCTACGGCAGCTCGCTCGATCAGATCGGACCCTTCGCTCACGACGTGCGCGACGCCGCCCTCCTGCTCGAAGTGATTGCCGGCCACGACCCGCGCGACAGCACCTGTGTGAACACGCCGGTTCCCGCTTACACTGCGACGCTGGAAGAGCCAGTCAAGCCGTTGACGATTGGCGTTGCCAAGGAGTTCTGGGGCGAAGGCCTTGATGCGGAGGTCGAGCAATCCGTGCGTGCCGCCCTGAAGGTGTACGAAGGCCTCGGCGCGACGATCAAGGAAATCTCGTTGCCACACAGCCTGTATGCCGTCGCCGTCTACTACCTCGTCGCCACCGCGGAGGCGTCGAGCAACCTGGCCCGCTACGACGGCGTCCACTTCGGCCACCGCGCCGAGCAGTTCGCCGGCCTCATCGACATGGTCAAGAAATCGCGCGGCGAGGGCTTCGGCGCCGAGGTCAAACGCCGCATCATGCTCGGCACCTATGCGTTATCGAGCGGCTACATCGATGCGTACTATCTGAAGGCGCTGAAGGTACGTCGGCTGATCCGCCAGGATTTCGACCAAGCCTTCGGCCAGTGCGACGTGGTGATCGGCCCGACGTCGCCGACGCCGGCGTTCAAGATCGGCGAAAAGACCGCGAACCCGCTGGCGATGTACCTCTCCGACATCTATACGATCAGCGCCAACCTCGCTGGCATTTGTGGCATCAGTGTCCCGTGCGGCCTCACGAATGCAGGGCTGCCGCTTGGCTTACAGATTCTGGCGGCGCCGTTCGCGGAGGTGAACCTGCTGCGCGCGGCGCGGATGTTCGAGCGGGAAACACAGTGGCATCAAAGGCGGCCGGTGTTGTAGAATATAGGCCAGGAGAACGACAAATGGGAATATTGCTCAAGCCGAAGCCGATGAAGAAATCGCGCATGACCGTGCGTGAGTACTTCGCGCTGCCGACGGACGCGCCATATGAAACGCTCTTGCTTTATGGGGAGTTGATCACCATGCAGCGCCCCAAACCAAAACACAACCGCGCCATTCATTTCCTCGGACACGTGCTGGACCGCTGGGTGCATCATCTGGATTTGGGTATGGTCTTCTTCGACAACGACCTGATTCTCGACGAAGGGAGCGCACTGGTTTACGCGCCCGATTTGATGTTTCTCTTCAAAACGCACTTGAGCCGTTATCGCGATGAATTGGTGCACGGTCCCGTGGATTTGGCCGTCGAAGTCCTCTCCCCGTCGGAACGGCCCTATTTGCAGCAGCGCAAGTTTGCCGACTATGAAGCGTACGGCATTCCGTGGTACTGGATCATCGACCCGACCGCCCACGAGCCCACGCTCCGGGAACATCAATTGATCGACGGCAAGTACGAAATCCGCAACGAGACCCTTGGCGATCAATGGTTCGAACCAGGTTTGTTTCCTGGCTTAGTGTTTCGCTTGCCGCAACTTCTTAATGGCGACCTCAAGGCGGCGGTGAAGTGGAAGGCGAAGAAGTTGATGTAACATGACGCCTTACCGCACCATCATCGGCCTCGAAGTCCACGTGCAGCTTCTCACTGGGACGAAGCTCTTCTGCGGCTGCGCCACCACCTTCGGCTTGCCGCCCAATTCCGCGACCTGTCCGGTCTGCTGCGGCCTGCCCGGCACGCTGCCCGTGATGAATCGCCTGGCATTTCAGCTCGCTCTCAAGGCGGCGGTCGCGCTGAAGTGCAAGATCGCCTCGTTCACCAAGTGGGACCGCAAGAACTATTACTATCCCGATCTGCCCAAGAACTATCAGATCAGCCAGTACGATTTGCCGTTCAGCTCCGAAGGTTCGCTCGAAATCGAAACGTCGGCCGGCTCACGTAAGATCGGCATCATCCGCGCCCATCTCGAAGAGGATGCCGGCAAGATGCTGCACGACGAGCGCGCCGGTAAGTCCGACTCGCTCGTCGATCTTAACCGCACCGGTACGCCACTCCTCGAAATCGTCTCCAAGCCCGACATCGACACGCCGGACGAAGCGAAAGCATACCTCGAAGAGATGCGCCTATTGTTGCGCGAGATCGGCGTCTCCGATTGCGAGATGCAGGAAGGCAGCCTGCGCTGCGACGCCAACATCAACTTGCACCTGCCGCAGCCAGACGGCACCTTCGTGGCGACGCCGATCATCGAGGTCAAGAACCTCAACACTTTCCGCGGCGTCGAGCGTTCCTTGAAGTACGAAGCCGAACGCCAGGCCAATGAATTGCAGCGGATGCTCGCAAGTGGCGCCTGGCACATCGATCCGACGCAGGCGACCGCATTTCGCGATTATCAGGTATCCCCGGTCCTCGAACGCAAGTCGTCCGGCGCGCTCGGCCCTGTAAGCAAGGCGACCGCCGGGTGGGACGAGCGCACGGGCCGAACGGAGATTCAGCGCCGCAAGGAGGAGGCGTCGGACTATCGCTACTTCCCGGAGCCGGACCTGGTCCCGGTCACCGTTGATGCCGCAACGCTGGCGCGCGTTCGCGCCGAACTCGGCGAGTTGCCGGCGGCCCAGAAGACGCGGCTGCAAGCGCAATATGGCTTGCCCGTCTACGATGCCGGCGTCCTGTCGCGCCAGGGCCGGGCGTTCGTCGCCTACTTCGAGTCGGTCGTCAAGCAATGCGGCGACGCCAAGGAAGCGTGCAACTGGACCATCAACGATCTGCTCTCCACCTTGAACGAGCGCAAGCTCGACATCCAGGCCAGCCCGCTTTCCGCAGCGAGCCTGGGTGAATTGATCGCCGAGAGCAAGGCGACGGGCCTGAACAAGCAGCGTGCTCGCGAAGTCTATGCCGCGATGCTCGATGGCTTGACGGCCAGGCAAGCGCTCGACAAGCTCGGCTTCAAAGTGGTCGCGGATGAAAGCCAGTTGCTCGATTTGATCCGCAAGGCGATTGCGGCGAATCCAAAAGCGGTCGCCGATTTCAAGAAGGGCAAGGTGAAAGCCGCTGACGCGATCAAAGGCTTCGTAATGCGCGAGACGAAAGGCATGGCGAAGACGGAGGTGGTGCAGCGGATTTTGCTGGCGGAGCTGGCAGCCCTGCCGTAGTCGTGCTATTTCGTTGTGACGCTGCTCGGGTTCTGGTAGAATTCTGTCGGTGAATTGCGTCACTGCGTGTGGAGGCTGGCAACCGTCGTCAAGGCTGATTGAGAACAGCCATGCCAAATAGACGCATCAAGTGGCTCCAAGGACTTCGTGTAATGCCAAGCTATCGCGTCGCCGTCATCGGCCGCACCGGCCGCGGCAACTATGGGCACGGGCTCGACACCGTCTGGCTGCAAATCCCGAATGCTCAGATCGTCGCCGTTGCCGACGAGAACGAAGCTGGACGCAACGCCGCCCAGAAACGGCTCGGCGCCAAGAGCGCGTACGCCGACTATCGGCAGATGCTGCAAAAGGAACGGCCGCAAGTGGTGAGTGTCGCGGATCGGCATCTCGATTCACACCGCGACATGGTGATCGCCTGTGCCGAGGCGGGGGCGTCGATCTTTCTCGAAAAGCCGTTGTGCCGCAATCTGACGGAAGCCGACGAGATGGTCGCCGCCTGCGAGAAGCACCACGTCAAGCTGGCGATCGCCCACCAGACGCGCTACAGCCCGCGCATTCAACGAGTGAAGGACGTGATCGCGGACGGCCGCATCGGCGACGTGCTCGAAATGCGCGGCCGCGGCAAGGAAGACGCCCGCGCCGGCGGCGAGGACTTGATGGTGCTCGGCACGCACATCATGGACCTCATGCGCTTCATCGCCGGCGACGCCCGCACTTGCTACGCGCGCGTCGGCGTCGTCGGCAAGCAAGGCGTCACGCCGATCACCAAGGCCGACCTGCACGAAGGCGGCGAAGGCATGAGCCTCATCGCCGGCAATCACATCAACGCCATGTACATATTCGACCGCGGCGTCACCGGCCATTTCGCGTCGGTCCGCGCCACGCGCGCCAAGGGCGAAGCCGACCGCTTCGGTCTGTCGATCCACGGCACGCGCGGCGTCATCCAACTGACGACCGGCAGCCTGCCGGCGTGTCATCTGCTCGCCGATCCCGGCTGGTGCCCGGGCCGCAGCCGGGCGACTTGGCAAGAGATCACCAGCCAGGGCCTTGGCAAAGTGGAGACGCTGAAGGACGGCGGCCTGGGCCAAGGCAACGTCTGGGTCGTGCAAGACCTGCTGCAAGCGATCGAACGCGACCGTCAACCCAAGGGGAGCATCTACGATGGCCGCGCGGCGCTGGAGATGATCCATGCCGTGTATGAATCGGCCCGAACGCGGGCGGCCGTGGAGTTGCCGTTGCGAAATCGGAGGCATCCGCTAGCCGGTTGGTAATCGTTCTATGCCCGATATCGTCGAGAATGGAAGAGGAAAAAGACATGGCCATCCTACGATGTCCGCAATGCCATCTCCCCGCAACCCAGGAGGAGGAGCTTTCGGGGCCTTGTGCCGATTGCGGCGCCGCGTTTCCGGTCCGCGTGCAAGCGCCGCCGTCGATGGAGAAGCCATGGCCCGTCCACAGCGAGGCGAAAAACTGAAATTGGATGCGTGGCCGGACGCGCGAGCGACGAAGGGACGAATGGCCGTTGCTCGCGCGTTCGGCTAACCGTAGAATGCACCCGGCTAACGCGTCCTGGAGTTTGCTTTTCCCTCAGGGTAATCTCTTTCGACGGAGTCAAGCATGAATCGGCAATCAGTGATTTTGCTGGGATTCATCGCGTTTGCGACGCTGATAGCCAGGGAATCCAACGCCCAGCAGGGGGGCGCCGACGAGCTTCAGGGGACCTGGGTGGTGACCGCTTTCGAGATCGATGGGAAAACCGAGCAAATACCCGGCGGCAACATATCTTACACCTTCAATAAGGACAAGCTGGTGATGAGGCAGCCAGGCCTCCCTGACACCGAGGGCACCTACAAATTCGACGCCAGCAAGACCCCCAAGCAGATGGACTGGATCAGCGTCAAAGCCACGGACAAGGAAGTCATGGAGGCCATTTACGAGCTCAAGGGCGATTCCCTGAAGCTCGCCTACCAAGGACCGAAAGGAAAGCGTCCTACGTCCTTTGATTCCAAGCAGACGGTGGTCATGCATCTCAAGCGAGAGAAGCCTGGCGCCGTGATCGCGGAGGCCCGATTCAACAATGCGCCGGACACGGGCTGGGCCACCGCTTGGGGGCCGGCGTCGCCAGGGGCGGTGATCAAGAAGACCGAGGCGGGCAGCGCCTTGCACCTCAGTAATACGGGATTCACTCGCCGCTTTGCCGAGTCACAAAAGGGCCGCTTTATCGTCGAACAGACCTTGGCCGTCCCGAAGGGGGGAGGCGCCATCGTCTACGTCCGCGCTGGCGAAGCCGTCGGCAAGGATGGCCCTGTCTGGAGGGTCGCAGACGGCAAATTCTTCGTCCTCCTGCAGGATGGTAAATGGGCCGACACGCAATAGTGTTCGGCACTCCGTTTGTTGTAGCGGGGTGACGCACTGCTGGTGAGTCGTAGGTGAGCGGCCAGGGGGTGGCGATCGTTGGGCAAAGGTCGAATGGTGATGGCGTGCGA
>JACXTT010004638.1_pt1 | contig 20334 bp, 9 predicted proteins | sample 9270951 | NCBI WGS metagenome assembly JACXTT01 (sample SAMN15532306, study PRJNA645909) | rock metagenome | isolation source: weathered quartz diorite | place: Puerto Rico | collected 2017-06-21
CTTCACGGACGTAAGCGCGCGTGCCGGAATCAACCACTGCGGCTGGGGATTTGGCGTGGCGGTCGGAGATTTCGACAACGACGGCCGCGAAGATCTCTACGTCACCTACCTCGACGGCGACGTGCTCTATCACAATGACGGCGACGGAACCTTCTCCGACGTGACCGCTAAAGCCGGTGTCGGCAACGGGGGCCACTGGGGCACCAGCGCCGCCTTCGGCGATTACGACAATGATGGTCGCCTCGATCTCTATGTGGCGAACTACGTGGATCTGGATCTCAACCACCTGCCCGAGTTCGGCGAAGGCCCATTCTGCACTTACCGCGGCATTGCCGTTTCCTGCGGGCCGCGCGGCCTTAAGGGCGGCCATGACCGCCTGTACCACAACAACGGAGACGGAACTTTTACCGATGTCTCCGAAAAGCTGAAGATTGATCCCGGCGGGTATTACGGCCTGGGAGTTCTCTGGTTGGACTATGACCTGGACGGATGTCTCGATCTTTATGTGGCCAACGATTCCTCGCCCAGCCTGCTTTATCACAACGACTGCAAAGGTGGATTGACCGAGGTGGGAGCCGAGGCCGGTGTGGCCTTCAGCGCTGACGGCCGGGAGCAGGCGGGCATGGGGATCGACACCGCCGACTATGACCGCGACGGCTGGCCCGATATCGCGAAGACCAACTTTTCCGACGACACCAACAACCTCTATCACAACGACGGCGGACGCCAATTCACCGATTTGGCGGGCAGCGCCGGCTTTGGCCCGGTCAGCGTTCCCTTTCTTGGCTTTGGGGTGAAATTCCTCGATTTCGACAACGACGGCTGGCCCGACATTTTCGTCGCCAACGGACACGTCAATCCACAGGTGGACCAGCACTCTTTCGGCGTGGCCTACGCCGAGCGGCCGCTGCTGTTTCATAACCTGGCAAATGGCAAGTTCGCTGAGGTTGGTTCCGCGGCGGGCCTGGCGCTCGCGCGCCGTTACGTCGCCCGGGGGGAGGCCACGGCTGATTTTCTGAACCAGGGCAGTCAGGACGTGGTTGTCACCGTGCTGGATGCATCGCCGGTGCTGCTGCGGAATACGGCTCGCGCGGACGGCCACTGGTTGCGCGTGAAGACCATCGGCGCCAAATCCAACCGCGACGGCTTCGGCGCCCGAGTAGAAGTCAGGGTCGGCCAAGCTACGCAAAGCGCGGAAGTGCGGGCAAACAGCAGTTTCGAGTCGGCCAGCGACCCCAGGCTACTTTTTGGCCTGGGGGCCGCCGCCCGGGTCGATTCCATCGTCGTGCACTGGCCCTCGGGGCAGGTGGACACGATCGGGCCCGTCGCCGCCGATCAGGCGCTGGTGATCCAGGAGGGGCGAGGAGTGGCAGCAAAAGAAGGCGCAAAGGCAAGACATTGACAGACCGGACCTCCCTCTTCCGAATCACCGTGGTGTGCGGTAAGGCGCCCAGACACTATGAGTTAACTACTGAAGCAGCCAACTGACATTGACAATATTCCAAATTCTGTAACGCTGTCAGCCCATGTATACCGTTCATCATAGACATAGCCACCGTCTTTGCCGCTAAGTGATTGAGCAGGTTACCAAAGTCCCTTTGGAAAGTTACGTGCCGATAGTTGAGCGGGGTGCCTGCCGGAGCCGGCACAGGGCTTGTTTCCCTTGAAGATTCTGGAATTCTTCAAAGTAATCAACGAGATAGCAATAACAGGGCACAACAAATTGTCCTTTCGCAGGCGCAGAATTCACAAGTTTTGCGGTACCAGCCAGGTCGCTGGCCTTTCGGGCTCGTTGAACGACATTTCCATCACGCATGAGGGTAGGTCAATGAAGACATTGAAGTTCTGCCTTTTGACACTGTCGCTGCTGGCGCTGTCCGTGGGTGCGCTTGCGCAGGTCCAGAACGGTCAGTTTACGGGAACAGTAGCCGATCCGTCGGGCGCGGCTATCGCGAACGCAACCGTCAGTGTGACCAACCTGGGGACCAATCTCACGGTCACGACCACAACCAGTGATACGGGTTTGTATACGGTCAAGGAGTTGCCGGTCGGTAACTACAAGCTGACCGCCGAGGCCACGGGGTTCAGGACCTTCACCAATAACAACGTAGGCTTGAACGCGGGGACGATCGCGCGCATCGACTTCAAAATGCAGCTCGGCCAGACGCGTGAAGTGATCGAGGTGACCGGCGAGGTGGCTGCGGTCAACACCGAGGACTCCAAGCTGGCCTCAACCGTCACGTCGACCCAGATCGCCAACCTGCCACTCAATGGCCGCAACGTTTACGACCTTATCCAGATGGCTCCGGGGGCCGTCAACGTCAACGGCGTTGACTTCGAGAATGGCCACGGCACGGTCGTCAACGGGCTGCGCGAGGATTTCAACGGGTTCCTGGTTAACGGCATCTCGAACAAGGGGCTGAGCGGCGGCGTGATTAACGTCCCCATCCAGGATACCGTGCAGGAATTCCAGCAGTTGGAGTTGAACACCTCGGCGCAGTACGGCAACAGCGCTGGATCGATCAACAACCTGGTAACGAAGTCCGGCACCAACGCTTATCACGGCAGCGTATGGGAATACTTCCGCAACGATGCCCTGGACGCCAATGTGTACTTCCTGAACCGTCCGGGAACTGATCCCACCACCGGTGGAGGCTTCAAGCCGCCCCTGCGCTTCAACCAGTTTGGCGGCACCTTCGGCGGCCCGATCATCAAGGACAAACTCTTCTTCTTCGGCTCCTATCAGGGCGACCGCTTCAAGACCACCGGCACGCCCGATGCCGTCTTGGAAGAGTCGCCGCAGTGGCGGGCGGCGGTGATAGCGGCAGCCCCGAATTCTACAGCAGCTCTGCTGTACAACAACTTCGCGCCCAAGTTGGCTGGGACTACGGCCCTCACATTGGACGGCTTTGTAACCGGCGGAGTTTCTCCCTCGGGCCTGGTCGGTTACGATCAATTTTTGTGCCCTGACTTTACAAGTCCGGCGATCGCCGCCCGCTGGGCGTCCATCATGGGCGTGTTTGCCGCTGACCAAGCGGCTATGACAGCAGGCGGGTGCAGCAGCATTCCCGCGCTCCAGGCCGGCACCATGAACCGGTTGGATCCGTTTGAACTCAACAGCGTAGCCATCTTCGGCTCGCAGATCCAGACCATCGGCAACCTGTTCAACGGCAACGAGGCTTCCGGGCGGATCGACTATAACTTCAGCCCCAGCAACCGCATGTTCGTGCAGTTCAACTGGCTGAAGACGACCGACGCATTCGGCCCGTGCAGCACTTCCTGTACGCGCGGTTTCGCCAATCCGGCCCGTAACTACTATCCCAGCGGCATGTTCAGCCTGGTGCACACATTCTCGCCGAACGTGCTGAACGAATTCCGCGCCGGCTACACGCAGAACAATACCGGAGTGACGGTGAGCTTGCCCGGGGCGCCGGAAGCTGGCAACCCCAACTTCGACGACGGGAGTGCTGGATTTGGGTCCTATAGCGGCTATCCGCAGTTCTTCAAGGAGCACATCTACACTTACTCCGACATGGTTTCCATCAGCCATGGCAACCACAACATCAAGGTGGGCGCGGACTTCCGCAGGAACATCGAGAACAGCGAGTTCAGCGTAGCCCGTCCTTCGTACGAGTTTTTCGACCCCCTCTTCTTCGCTGCTGATGCACCGGCCGAAGAAGACGCGGGGGTTAACCCGGGGATTTGCGCTCCGCCCTGCTCGAGTTTCAACACCAATCCGCAGGCGGCCTTGCAATCCAATGTGCGCCACTGGCGCAACCTGGAAGTGGGCGCCTATTTCCAGGACGATTGGAAGGTCACCCGGCGCCTGACCCTGAACCTGGGTATGCGCTACGATCTGTTCACTCGCCACCACGAACTGGACAATCTCGCGACGACCTTCATTCTGGGACCCGGAAGCAACGTCTTGGAGGGACTGATCAACGCCAACAATCCCGCCAACTGCCTTACACCCGAGCAGCAGAGGCTGGCGCAACTGGAAGGGGTTTGCGGGCCAGGTGGCTTTGCGCCGGCAAAGGCTCTGGGTAAGGGCGACCACAACAACTGGGGCCCGCGTGTAGGATTTGCCTGGGACATGTTTGGCGACGGCAAAACCTCTCTGCGTGGCGGTTTCGGCCTCTCGTACGAGGGCACGCTGTACAATCCGCTCTCGAACTCGCGCTGGAATTTGCCCTACTACTCGTTTAACTTCGCCGACAACTTCCTCAACGGCGACGTGAACACGGTTATCTACGGGCCGACCACCTGTGACCTGGCCACCAGCACCTGCAGCCCGAGCGGAGCAACGCCCACCTTTACCGGGCCGCCGACGAACCCTGGACAAGGCGTAGGCGCGCAGGCCACTGGCAACCTGACCGGCTGGGCGCCGTTTAATCCCAACGTCGCCATCCTGACCGGAATCGTCCTGCCTCAAGGTATTAAGGATCCTTACGTCTACAACTACTTCCTCAGCGTTCAGCGGCAACTGGCGTCCAAGTGGGTCCTGCAAGTCGACTACGTAGGCACCACCGGCCACAAATTGTTCCGCGCGGAAAACATCAACCGGCACCCGGGCTCAGTCCTGCCTGTGGGCTCGACCATCGTCGACAATTTCGGACGAACGTGGACGGGTAACCGTGGTTTCGCCAACAACAACTACGGTAACCTGCGCAATTGGGAAAACTCGGTTAACTCGAACTACAATTCACTTCAGACTTCTCTGAGGAAGCAGTTGAGCCACGGCCTGCTGTTCAACGTCAACTACACCTATAGCCACGCTATCGACGGCGGCTCTACCTGGCACAGTGGAGCCACCACGGCGAATGGCGCGGCAGCGGGCGAAGGCTACACGACAGACCAGACGCTGCCGGGCCTCGACCGTGGCAACTCATTGTTCGACATCCGTCATCGCCTGGTGTTCAACTATGTGTGGGAGCTGCCGGGAAAGAATCTCCACGGAATCGCGGGTGCTGTGCTGGGAGGCTGGTCGTACAACGGTGTCTGGTCGTTCCAGAGCGGAGCCCACTGGGAGCCGTACAGATCGACTGCGGCGAGGTTGAGGGAAATTAGCAACCCAGATCCGGCGGTGAATCCACTGGCGACTCCTTGCAGCGCAGCTGACGTCAATGGCGGAAATTGTCAGAACCTTGGCGGGGACTACAACCTGGATCACGGCCGCAACGACCGGCCCAACTCCACACTAGTCAATTACACGCCTACCCGCGATCAGTGGGCCAACGGCTGGGGAGATACTCTGGTCGCGTCAACCTTCTCGACGCCCTGCCTGGGTTGCACCGGCAATCTCGGACGCAACACTTTCGTGGGGCCGGGCGCCTTCGTGGCTGACATGACCCTGGCCAAGATCTTCAAGTTCACCGAGCGGGTGAACATGAAGTTCGAAGCCCAGGCCTTCAACATCTTCAACCGAGCCAACTTCCTGCTGGCGACGCAGGGCGGTGGAGCTCACAACAAGATCACCGACGGCGCATTCGGACAGGCTGCCGGCACGCTCAATGCCCGCAACCTGCAGCTTGGATTGAAGATCAGCTTCTAAGAAAAAGTACCTTACCTCCGGAGCCTGCTTCCTTGTACCATTGGGAATCAGGCTCCAAACCTTTTAGGCGGACTTCATGTTGGGCCGCGGCCTCACTTCGCGTCTTCCCGTTGCCCTGGGATTCCTGTTCCTTTCCTTTCCCGCACTTTTCGCGCAGCAGGATCTGGGACGGATTGTCGGCCAAGTGCGAGTGAGCAAGGGCGATTTCCCTCCCCACGCGATCCTGGTGGAGCTGACCCTTCACGGATCCACAATATCCAGTGTTTATGCGGATGATCAGGGACGCTTTGGTTTCTACGGTCTGGAAGCCAACACCTATCACGTAGTGATCCACGACCCGGCCTTCCGCGAGGTCGACGAACTAGCCAATGTCAATCCGATTCTCTCCTCCCTAACCATGCTGCAGATCCAGCTGGACCCGCGTTCCAATGCGGTGCCGGGTGTTCGTAGCGCCGGCGGAAATCCCGACTTGGTGGATGCCTCGGACTACGCGCGTTTCCCGAAGAACGCCATCAAAGAGTTCGACCGGGGCGTGGAAGCTGATCGGACGGGAAGACGTGACGATGCCCTGCGGCACTACAAGAAGGCTATTGATCTTGCCCCCGATTTCTACAAGGCGCACAACAATCTGGGCTCGTACTACTTAAGCAAAGCCGATTTTTCCGCTGCGCGTCAGGAATTTGAGCAAGCGACCCGCCTGAATCAAAGCGATGCCGCAGCCTACTTCAACCTGAGCAATGTTTGCATGCAATTGGGTGAGCTGCCGGCTGCCCAACACTACCTTGCGGAAGGCCTGCAGCGCCAGCCGGACGCTGCCCTGGGCCATTTTCTTCAGGGAACCCTTCAGCTTCATATGGGGAACCTCAGTCAGGCGGAAGGCTCGTTGCGCCGCGCTATCGCGCTTGATCCCCTGATGGCACAGCCACGTCTGCAACTGGTGAAGGTCCTGCTGCAGGAGGGAAGAAAAGCCGACGCGGTGGGGCACTTGCACGACTTTGTGCGCTCATACCCGGATGGCCCATTTTCTGCGCAAGCTAAAGACCTGCTCAAGCGCCTGGAAGCCTCCGCGCCACCCCCGCAGCCTGTCTCGAGGTGAGCACCACTCACTGTTTTTCTCTGACGACCGGACAAAACTGGACGCGCAGCCGGCAGGCTTCCTGATACTCCTTGCGTGCCTGAGCAAGTCTGTGAGTCTGCTCATACGCATAGCCGAGATTCAGGTGCGCTTCCGCCAATTGCGGGTCTACATCAATCGCTCTGCGGTACGCCGTGATCGCCTTTTTCTGGCGACCGGTGCGGCTGTAGGCAATACCCAGGAAGTTGAACAGTTTGGCTTCCCGCAAGCCAAGCTCCACGGCCCTGGACAAGCTTTGAGCCGCCTCCCCGTAATTCTTCTGCTCGACCTGGAGCGCTCCCAGGTCGCGCCAGCCGAAGGCAAAATTAGGCTGGATGGCCACGGACTTCCGGAACGCGGACGCTGCAGCCACTTTGTCCGTTTTCCCTTGCAGGGAACCGAGCTCGTACCAGGCGCGGAAATTCCGCGGATTGTATTGCAGCGCCCTCTGCAACCATGACGTGGCACCCTCCACGTCTCCCTGCCGGAAAAGGGCGTTCGCCCGGCCTGTCATTGCCTGGTCGAATTTCGGATTCAACTCCAGGGATTTCTGGAACGCAGCAGAGGCTTCCTCCCATTTCTGGGCGCGCGCAGCCGCCTCCCCCAGCATGAAAGGGACGATGTACATCTTTGGGTCCGCCTCGGCCACCTGGTGCAGCAGAGTTTCTCCGGCAGCGAAGTCGCCGGCGTGGAAGGCGTCGCCAGCCTCGAGGATTGCATTGAACTCCACGAGCTTGCTCTTGGGATCCGGGAGGCCCGCCGCCAAAGCCTCGGGTGACACCGGCGAGCGGTAAGCGAGATATCCCAGTGCGCGCAGTTTCTCCGCCGCGTCGGCATTGAGTTCCGAAGTTTGCTCCGCTCCGGGTTGAAATGGATTGACCCGCAGCATGGCTTGCAGTTTGTCCTCGAGCACGGCTGCCGCGGCCTTTTGTTGCCCGGCGAGATTGTTCTTCTCCTCGGGATCAGCCGCGAGGTCATACAGCTCCGGTGTGGGTGCCTGAATGTAATGGTAGCGGCTGGTCTCGAGCGCGCGCAGCGGACTCCACCCGAAGGAACTGAAGGGATAGAAGCTTTCGCTGTAAGCGACAGCGTCGTCGTCCGTGGTTCTGTCTTCGGCCTTCCCGCCCAAGAGACTCGGAGACCGGAATTCTCTCTCGCGCCCCTTCACGCCCGCCAGCTGGACCAGAGTGGAGGGGACGGCGGTGGTTTCCGCTGGCTTCGCCACCCTACCCGGCCGAAACCCGCTTCCCACGGGCGGTTTGACGATGAGGGGAATGTGAACGGTGGAATTGTAGACAAAGAATCCGTGCTCCTTTTCGCCGTGATCGCCCAATGATTCGCCGTGGTCGCTGAGCACAACGATCAGGCTGCGGTCGTAAAGCCCGACCAGTTTCAGCCAGGAGATCAGGCGGCCCAGTTCATGATCGGCATAGGCGATTTCGCCGTCATAGGGATGCTCGCGATACTGGCTGCGGAAAGGTTCCGGTGGGTCGTAAGGGCTGTGAGGATCATACAGGTGCAGCCAGAAGAAAAAGGTGCGAGTTCGCCGGGCTGATGTTTTCTTCAGCCAGGCCAAAGCACGGCTGACGCTCTCTCCGGCCTTGCGATCGACCAGACCGATGTCCTTGGTCTGAAACGCCTCTGCTGAGAACGCGTCGTCGTAGAAGTCGAAACCGCGCGCCAGGCCCCAACTGCGGTCCAGCACGAACGCGCTCACGACTGCACCCGTGGCGTAGCCCTGCTCCTTGAATGTCTGGGCTACCGAGCGAAAGCGAGGGTCGAGCGCCTGGCCGGTGAAATCCTGCACCCCATTCTGGAACGGATAGGTTCCGGTAAGAATCACGGCATGCGATGGCCAGGTGAGAGGCACTTGTGAGATGGCGCGCTCGAAGATGATGCCGTCGCGCGCCAGGGCGTCAAGCGTTGGCGTCTGCCCGTTCTTGTAACCGTAGCAGCCCAGGTGATCGGCGCGCAGGGTGTCAATCGTGACGAGAATAACGCTGGATTTCGCTTGCCGCGGAGTTGCTGCGGGCGCCGACGACACCAGCAGCAAGGCGGCAAGCCACACGAAAATTTTGAGCCTGCGCATCACGGCAAGGTTAGCATCGGAAGGGCCGCCTCTGGTCTGCCCTACTGCGGCCGTCCCTCCCGTGCTTTGCGCAGTTCTTCCTGCGCCTCGTCGTTCAAGCCCTTGGCCGACAAGGCTTTAGCTAGGGCCGCATGGTTGCTGGGATCCTGAGGAGCAAGCTCGGCCGCTCGCCGAAGCTCGCCGAGAGCTTCATCCACCTGTCCTTGGTAGAGCAGGGCCTCTCCTAATCCGCGGTGGCCGAGAGGGTAATCGGGAAAAATCTCCAGGGATCGCCGGAAAGCGGCTACGGCTTCGCCGAGCATATGCTTTTGCTCATAGGAAACGCCCAGGTTGTACGCCGCGGAAAAATTGCTGGGATCGAGTTCCAGCGCGCGCCGCAGGGTCTCGATGGCATGATCGAAGTTGCTGGCCCGGGCATAGGCCAGGCCTAGCTGAAATGCCGCCAGGGAATATTCCGGGCTCAGTTGCAGCACCCGCGTCAGCTGCTCCACCGCCTGCGGAAACTGGCGCATGCGGTAATAATTCAGGCCGAGCAGATAGTGAACCGGCACGGAATCCGGATCGCTTTTTAGAGCCCGGGTGAGTTTTTCCGTCGAAGTGGCGTACTCGCCGTGCTGGCTCTCAGCAATCGCGTCAGAAATCAGCTCGTAGACCTGAATACGGTCCTTGGGATCGGGTAGCGATCGGTCGGTGATCGTGGGATTGCTGCCGCCGCCCGAAAACCCGGCATAGCCTAGGGATTTCAGCCGTTCCATCAAGGCGGGATCGAGCCCGGTTTTCTCCGCCAGTTCCTGACCTGCGCTGTATTCCCGGATCAGAGCGGCAAGGCGGGCGCGCATCTCCTCCCCCACCGCCTTCTTCGAAGCAAACAGATTCTGGGTCTCGTCCGGGTCCGTGCTCAGGTCGTAGAGCTCGGGTTTGGGAGCGTCAATGAAGTGATAGTTCTCGGTCTCCACGCCACGCAGCTCGCTCCAGTTGAAGTGCAGGCGCGGCAGAAACGTCTCTGCATACAGGCCACGTGACTCGTTCTTAGCCTGAGGCTTCATGAGCGGCAACAGGCTGACACCCTGCACCTGCGGCGGAATGTCAATTTGCAGCACCTGGAGGGCAGTCGGCATGAGGTCGGCGAGATTCACCGGTCCGGTCACGGTAGTGTGCAACCCTGGCGACCGCGCTGGCAAATGGATGATCAGCGGCACGTGCAGAGTGGCGTTGTAAATGAAGAATCCATGGGTTCGCTCGCCATGTTCCCCCAGGCCTTCCCCGTGATCGCCCGTGAGCACAATCAGCGTATCGGCGTACACACCTTTGGTCTTCAGGAAACTGACCAGGCGCCCCACCTGCGCGTCGGCAAATGCGATCTCGCCGTCATAGGGGCGATCCCCGTACTCTGTCGCGAAGGGAAGCGGCGGGCGATAGGGAAAATGCGGATCGTACAGGTGCATCCAGAGGAAGAACTTCTTCTGGTAGTTCTTGCTCAGCCAGTCGAGGGTCACATCCGCGACTATGTTCCCTGGCCGTTCCATTTCCTCCAGATTGGATTCCTGCAAGCGGTTGAAATCGAAGTGGTCGTAGTAGAAATCGAAGCCACGGTTCAATCCGAATCGGGAATCGAGCACGGCCGAACCGACCACCGCAGCGGTAGTGTAACCGTGTTCCTTGAGGACGGCAGCCAGGGTGGGCTGGGTGGGTCCCAGCTTGTTGGCGGCGAAGTCGTGCATGCCGCTCAGCATGGGATAAGTGCCGGTGAAAATCACGGTATGGGAGGGCAGCGTGACCGGTACAGCCGTGTAGGCCCGGGTAAAACGAGCGCTGTCCGCGGCCAGAGCGTCAATATTGAGCGTACGAATCTGCTTGTAGCCGTAGCATCCCAAATGGTCCGCGCGCAGGGTGTCGATCGTGATCACGACTACGTTGGGCACAGGGTTGTCGGCAGCCTTTGCAGCAGGCACCAATGCCAGCGAACCGGAGACCAGAAGCGTTAGAAAGCACCGGCAGGGCATTGGGAGCACAAAAATTATACGCCAGTGTAGACGCGCTATTCAGCCCAACCGAGAGCTGAGCGAGCAGCTCCCCAATGTTGTGCCATTCTTGTCGACTCGGTAGCCGCGGGAACGCGAGCGGCAAGGAACAATTTCTGAGAGTGCCCTGAAACTTCGGCCCCTGGAGACTAGCCTAAGTCTGAAAACGTAGGCCGTAGCAGAGTCAATCATCTGAGCCATTTCGGCTCGCGGCACAATTGTCGTGACTTGGTTCGAACCATCCGAGGCCACAGTGCATCAGGCGTTCCCGATGAATGCAGCATGTGAGGAGATCCGATCTGGGAACATAAAAGCCGGGCCACGACAAACGCACGCTACTGGTACACCTCCGCCGTGGCGCGGACAGTGCCGCTGGCATCTACTCCCCCTGTGACGAGCACGGTGCCACTATTGAGCAACGTCGCCGTGTGTCCGGAGCGCGCGGTGGTCATCCTGCCTGTCGCCGCAAAAATCGTACTAATGGGATCGAACAGTTCAGCGCTGGCCAAAGGCGTGACCGACGTAAATACCTGGGGGCCTCGTGACACTGAATGGACCGTGGCACCGCCTGCGATCAGCACTTTTCCGTTATTCAGCAGCGTCGCAGTGTGAAAGGCGCGGGAAGTTGACATGTCACCCGCCGCAGAGAAACTCTCGTCGCTACTTTCAAATAGGATTCCAAAGGCGTAGGAATCCGGACCGTACAGGCAACATCTGCTCGAGCCACCACCGCTGATCAGCGTATTGAGTTCGCCGCCCGCGAGGAACACCCTACCATCCTGGAGCAAAGCTGCCGCTAGCCAAAGGGCTTGGGTCCCTCCTGTCGCCGTTGGCGAAAACGTGGCAGTTGCTGGGTCAAACAAATCTCCCAAAGCGCTACCACTGCTGTCCGTACCCCCCGCCAGAAGAACTTTGCCATCGTTCAACAACGTTGCTGTATGTCCCATGCGGGCAGCGATCATGTTGTTTGTAGAAGTAAACACACCAGTGCTCGGATTGAAAAACTCTGCTTTTGCGGTTCCCCCTCCTGCCACGAGCACTTTGCCGTCGCCAAGCAAAGTTGCCGTGTGCCCGACCCGAGCCGTCCCCATACGGTCGGCGCGCGTGAAGGTGCCCGTGGCAGGATCGAAGATCTCCGCCGTTGCAAGAACCCCTGTCGCGTTTTTTCCCCCTGCGATCAGGACTCTCCCATTGCTGAGCAAGGTGGCCGTCTGCTCAGCTCGTGCGGTTCCCATACTGTCGGCGCGCGTGAAGGTGCCCGTGGCAGGATCGAAGATCTCCGCCGTTGCAAGAACCCCCGTCGCGTTTTTTCCCCCTGCGATCAGGACTCTCCCATTGCTGAGCAAGGTCGCCGTGTGCCCTTCGCGCGAGAATTCCATACTGCCGGTCGCCATGAAGCCCCCGGTCACCGCTGTGTTGCCGACATCGATCGAAGTTGAAGTGCCGCTGACCGTGTTGGCCGAGTCGGTGGCCGTGATGGTTTGGAAGCCGGCGGTCTTCAGCGTGGCCGAGAAGCTCGCGGTTCCATGCGCGAGTGTCGAATTCCCCGGTAGGACAGCCTGGCTGTCGGTGCTAAGAAATTGCAATGTTCCGGAATAGCTGAAGACCTGGTTGTTCGAGGCGTCGAGCGCCGTCACCGTGAAGTTGAACGCGGTGCCGGTGATAGCATTTTGGGGAGCGCCGACGGCAAAGTGAGTAGCTTGAGTAGGCGACTGTGGAGGGCCACCACTGCCTGAATTACTGATAGTGCCGCCACCGCCGCAAGCACCGAGGAGGCCCAAAACGCATACACAAATCAAGAGCCAAAGTGATCGTCTCACGGCGCCTCCTTCGCACTATCGCCTTTTTTCTGCTGCTGTTATAGGCGGGAATTCTGAGAAAAAACTGGCAAACTGCTCTAGGATTTTCGAGGCTAGGCAACCAAGTGCATCAGGAACACGACCTGTGATAACCTCGCCCCTCATGAGGTAAGTCTCAGAAGCGCTGGAAGTTATGGGTGCGGCTTCATCGCGCGAAGTAACCAGTCTCCTTCAGGCTTGGGGCCGGGGGGACGAAGAGGCCCTGCAGAAACTGATGCCCCTGGTGTACGAGCAATTACATGCAGCAGCGCACCGCTACATGGCGGGTGAACGCCGTGGACACACTCTCCAGACCACTGCACTAATTCATGAGGCCTATCTTCGATTAGTGGATATTCGCCATATTAAATGGCAGGACCGGGCTCATTTCTTTGCCGTTTGCGCGCAACTCATGCGGCGCATTTTAATCGACTTTGCGCGATCTCGCGGTTATCAGAAGCGGGGAGGAGCGGCGCGTCAGGTCAACTTCGATGACGGCATGTTCGTTACCGCTCAACCTGACTTCAATCTCGTGGCTGTGGATGAAGCCCTGAATCGGCTTGCGGAGGTGGACGCCAGAAAAAGTAAAGTCGTGGAGTTGCGGTTCTTCGGCGGTTTAGGCGTCAAAGAAACAGCAGAAGTGATGAAGGTTTCTGCGGATACGGTGATGCGCGACTGGAAACTCGCCAAAGTCTGGCTATTGCGTGAACTCTCCGGAGGCGCCCACAATGGAGCCTGAACGTTGGCATCGAGTCGAGCAGTTGTATCACTCCGCCCTGAAAGTTCCAGGCGAGCAGCGTCCGGTGTTCTTGAAAGACGAATGCGAGGATGACGAGGAAGTTCGAAAAGAAGTTGAGTCCTTGCTTTCATACGAGAGCTCGGCGGCCGACTTTATCGAAGCGCCAGCCTTCGAAGTGGCAGCCAAGCTGATGGCGGAGGATAAGGGTCATGTCGAGATCGCCGATCCGGCTGCAATCGCCGTAGCCTCACCACGTTTTCATCTCTTGGAAAAGCTCGGCGCCGGTGGCATGGGCGTCGTATACAAGGCGGAAGACAGGAAGCTCCGGCGTCTCGTGGCTCTCAAGTTTCTGCCGCCTGAAGTCTCGCGCGACCCGCAGGCCTTGGAGCGCTTCCAACGCGAGGCCTACGCCGCCTCCGCGTTGAATCACCCTAACATTTGTACCATCTACGACGTAGATGAATACGAAGGGCGGCCGTTCATAGCAATGGAATTGCTGGAGGGAGAAACCCTTGAGCAACGTATCGGAGCGCTGCCACTGCCAACACCGAAACTTCTCGACTTAGCGATCCAGATTTCGGACGCGCTGGATGCTGCACACGCAAGAGGGATCATTCACCGCGACATCAAGCCTTCCAACATCTTCGTTACAGCGCGTGGTCAGCCGAAGATTCTGGATTTCGGCCTCGCCAAACTGCAGGAATCTGAAATTCGGGATGGCCGACAAGGTCCTGTTGAGGAACCAAAGCCGACCCAGGAATTTAATCCGACTCTCACTCCCACTCGCACTGGCGTGGCAATTGGCACGGCCGGATATATGTCTCCTGAGCAGATTCGAGGCGAGAAGTTGGATGTGCGCACGGATGTGTTTTCCTTTGGCCTCGTGCTGTACGAAATGGCGACTGGGCAACGCGCTTTCAAGGGCGATACCGGACCCGCACTTCACAATGCCATCCTTGAGCACGTGCCCTGTCCAGCACGTCAATTGAATCCCGAACTTCCCGCAAAACTCGAAAAGATCATTAACAAGGCGATCACCAAGAATCGTGAAGTACGTTACCAATCGGTTGCCGAAATGCATACCGACTTAGAAAGACTGAAGTCGGTGGGCGAGCAACGATTCTTGCCTCGGCGGGAGATGACCGCTGCGGGATTGCTTTTTATGCTGCTGATTCTTGGTACAGCATGGTGGATCGTTAGGCGACAGTCGTGGTCCTCCCAGAAGTTTCCTGAATTGAAGCTTCGTCAGCTGACCTTCAATTCCTTCGAGAATCGTGTCACAAGCGGCGCGATCTCGCCTGATGGCAAATACCTTGCATACGCCGATGTCAATGGGATGTATATCAAGGCCATCGGAACAGGCGAGGCTCGAGCCATTCCTCAGCCAGAGGGATTCAACAACAAAACTGTGCAATGGGAGATCGTCCCCACGGCCTGGTTTCCGGATAGTACGAGTTTTCTCGCCAACGCTCATCCGGCGATTCAGGATCAGGGCCTGTGGAGTTCGGAGGACACGAGCATTTGGGGAGTGTCTGTGCTGGGCGGAGCACTCCGCAAATTGCGCGATAGAGCTACCGCATATTCAGTTTCGCCTGACGGTTCCTTGATCTCATTTGGAACAAAGAAAGGCAAGGTTGGCGAACGTGAAATCTGGGTTATGAACCCGAATGGAGAGCAGGCCAGGAAGCTCTACGAAGCGCCCGAAGACAAGTCGATATTCGCTCTTTCTTGGACACCGGACGGTCGGCAAGCAGTCTATGCAAAGCTCGACGAAACGGGGCTGAGCATCCTGAGCCGCAACTTCAAGGGTGGCCCCGCTGTCACGCTTTTAACTCCCGCTCAGACGAAACAGATCGACGATTTTTCGGCTTGGTTGCCCGTTGGAAGATTACTTTACTCGGTAAGGCAAGCCGAACCGCCCAATACGTGCAACTATTGGACCACACGGCTCGACCCACGGACAGGTCAAGTCATCGAGAAACCGAAGCAACTCACGAACTGGATCGGTGCATGCATGAGTAGTGGGAGTGTGACTGCGGACGGAAAGCGGTTTGCATTTTTGAAATGGAAGCCGCATATGGCCTCATATATTGCCGAGTTGACCCGTGGCGGCACGGGGATCACGAATCTGCGCCATTTTCCATTGAGCGAGAGTTCCGACGGAGTGACGGAATGGACTCACGATAGCAGAACGGCGATTCTGGTGTCGGATCGCACTGGTCTGTTCGGACTTTACAAACAATCGCTAAATGCAGACATCGCCGAGGGACCACTCCTCAATCCGCCAGATGGAACGCGATGCGCTCGCTTGACTCCCGATGGTAAATGGATTTTGTACTTCGGGTATGGAAAAACTGGAGAGCCGCCCGCGCGCTCTCCGGAACCGGTCATGCGGGTCCCGATCAATGGTGGACCGTCCCAGCAGCTATTTATTAGTGCAACGTGGAGCTTGCTTGCCTGTAGTTCATCTCGGTCTGCGGGCTGTGCCATTGCCGAGCCGAGCGAAGATAGGAAACAATTGATCGTTAGTGCTGTTGATCCGTTGAAAGGTCGCGGCCCTGAACTCACACGGTTGGCTCTCGATCCTAAGGAGGAGCGCTGGTTCTTCGACCTATCGCCGGACGGAAGCCACATAGCATTCACTGAAACTCCATCAGGTCCAATTCAAATCCTCTCCTCCCAGGGGCGACCAATTCAGCAGATTCAGGTGAAGGGTTGGAGCAATCTGCTGGGATTCACCTGGGCCGCGGACAGAAAAGGCCTGTACGTGATTGTCGGCGTCCGGAACGGACACGTGCTTCTGTATGTGGATCTGCAGGGGAATGCGCATCGTCTTTGGGAAAGCACCGGCGCCTCTATTGAAACAGTTGTAAAGCCGTCGCCCGACGGTCGGCATCTGGCGGTGCAAAGTTGGACCACCAATGGCAACATGTGGATGATGGAAAACTTTTGAATACATGACTGGCGCGAGCGCAAACAACTAAAACCACAAGAACAGAAATCAAAATCGAAGTTGAGCTTCTAACTGGATCATACGGGCGCGATATCACCTCCAAGGCCAGCGCCGAGGATGCCGGTGGGCGGCTGCTCCAGTCCAAGAATTTGTCCGAAGGGCTGGTCATTGATGCCACCATCAGGCAAAGCAAAATTGGGATGGTTGAAGAGATTAAAAAATTGAAAACCCATATCTAGTGTTGCCTTTTCCCATCCAGGAATTTTCGTTCTTTTCATAATCGCCAGGTCGGTATTGAAGTAGGCAGGCCCGCGAAAACGGTTTCTGCCCTGCGCGAAAGATACGAGAGCACCATCGCATACGCCAGACGTACCGAGGCGTCCCACATTGAATCCCGTTTCGCAGCCCGCCTGTACGAAATTTGCATTCGGGTTTGGACTTTGATCCGGCAGGATTTGTGGTGGTTGGCAAGGGGTGCGACCGAACGGTACCGTTGCGCCTTCACCGCAGGAATTCCCCGAGACAACTGACCTCACCGGCACAGCATAGATCGACGCGAAGTAGTTATGAGCGGCGAGATTACCTGATTCCAAAAAGTCAAACACCGTATAAGGAAAGCCGGTCCGAGCAAAGATTGTTCCCGAGACCTGCCAACCTCTGGTGAGGAAGTCCGGTCCGTGCCCGCGAAAGGCCGTTCTGACGGGGACTTCCCACACATAGTTGGCATTAAGGGAGTGGCGCACGTCGTATTCGGCCGGCCCATAAGCGCCGCGAAGATTGCCCGGGTCCTGCGGGTACAGTGAACTCCCGAAGGTGAAAATGAACAAGCCACCGTTCGATACTTCGTCGAAGGTGTGGCCGTAAGTGTAATTGAGCTGAAACAAACCTTCTCCCCGGCTGGAGAACCGATGATGGAAGGATGCGACCATGCCGTTGTAGTTGGATATGGCGTTCGTTGTGATTTGTGTGACCTCGGAAAAGCGAGGATCGGCACATGGTGGTACGGGAGGGCTCGTGCATAACGACGGCGGAAGTGAACCAAAGCCGTATGCATTGGCGCTGGGATTCTGCACCAAGTCGTGGATGCTGTGGTGGCCGAAATAACCGACGCTGAATGAAGTGCCTATGCCAAAACCCTGCTGCCACTCGAGGCTCCATCGCTGAAACTGCGGAAAGTGTGTTTGCGCCGGAGGTACTGTGATTGCCGGCGGAGAAAACCCCGGCGGGTAGAAGCTTGAAATCGCCGCTTGAACCTGCCCGAGCGTCTGCCCTTCGGCAAAACCCTTTATAAAGGCTGCATTGGAAGCGGCAGCATCTTTGAAGAGGCTTGTCTGCTCGTTGGGCGTGAGGTTGTCGCCCACAATTGTGTAGGAGTTTAAAAGCGGTGGATTGCTTGAAAGCAGCGTTGCGATGTGGCCTGGTACAGGATCGTAGAAGATCCCAACTCCTGCGCGTAGGACGCTGTTGTGGCGCACTCCGAGAGGCTCCCAGGCAAAGCTGAATCGAGGAGACCATAAAACGTTGTCCATTCGAGGAAAGGCTTCCTTTTGATTCACAAGGATTGCCTGGTCATAAGCTCGAGCGGGGTCGTGACTGATGGAATCAAAAGAGCCGGACATACGAGCGAAGCAGCCGCGCACGCACACAGGATTGGAATAATGTTCAGCACGCAACGCCAGAGTGAGCGCCAGGCTGGGACGCACATGCCACTCATCCTGCCCATACAGTCCCAAATTGTAGAAGGCCATGTGCTGCGAGGTCGCCGAGGGAAAGGATTGACTCAACTGCGTGAAATCGATATGCGGCGAGACCGGGTCTACACCGCCCTGATAAAAAGCGCGAAGTGTCTGCGGAGTCAGACTTCCGAGCGAGTTGAGTGTGTACGAGATATTAGTCCAGCCAATTCTTTCAAAGCTCACACCCACGCCGAACTTGTGATGTCGCCAAATCTTCACAAGATCATCCGCAATTTGATACTGGGTTGTCGGCCTGCCCGTCGGGAAAATCAAATTGTTGTTGGGTCCAATGCTTGCGAATGTGTTGGCCGTATTGAAATTCAGGCTTACGGGGAGGGCCGACAGTGCTTTGGTTGGACTCTGTACCTGGTTTGTGTCGGTGAAATACATACCTGTTAGCAGGAATTGGTTTGCGGCCGATGCGTTGAAGGTATGGCTTTCGCTGAACTGACCTTGCCACCATAACTGCTGATGCCCTGCATCGAAGACGGAATTTATTGGATCAAGATAGAACCAATTGTGGCCTGAGTCGTACTGAACTTTGAGGAAAGCGCGATCGTTCTGTGCTACTGTCCAGTCTATGCGGCCCAACAACAACGTATCGGCAGTAGGCCCTCCACGTTCGGCCACGAAATGTTTGGCGCACGGTTGTGTGATTCCCAAACCAGTTTTCTGATCTGCGAAGCCAGTGCAGCCGAGGGGATCCCCCTGGTTGAGGTTACCCTGACTAGCCGAGCTTGCACCCGGTGCCGCGTTGTAGAGATCGAAGATCTCTTTGTAAAAAGCATCTGACGCGGATGTCGAGCCAAACCTAGAATCGATATTGGCTATCGTTGCCGCCTCGAACTCGGGGCTCGGGATTGTGATAGGGAAGAGCCCCGGAATCAGAATGCGCAGCCCTTCTGTATCGGCAAAGAAGAACAATTTGTCTTTTTTGATTGGACCGCCCAAAGATGCAGCCCACTGATTAGCGATGTCGAAAGGCCGAGGATTGCCGAATTCCTTGTTGAACCAATCGTTGGCATTGAACAGCCGGCCATTCCAGTAGTACTGAGCGTTTCCATGAAACCGGTTGCTTCCGCTTTTCGTGATGTAGTTCACGTTCGCTCCAGCGGCACCACCGAATTGACCGGAATAGCCAATGCTTACTACTGTTGCCTCCTGAACCTGGTTTTGTCCCAGCAGCAAGAAAGCAGCGCCCACCAGAGGAATATTTGTTTCGTTATCGTTTTGGTTCAATCCGTCAATCGTGAAGAGGTTGGAAGTTCCCGGCATGCCTAGGCTGGAAAAGTTGGCGCCGAATTGATTTTCCACATTCATCACCATGCCGGGGGCGGTCTGGGCGATGTAGGTAAGATCGTTGCCAGGATTGGGTACGTCAGATATCTGCTTCTCGTTCATGGTCGAGGAGACATCACCGTTCTCTGCCCGAATGAGCGGTGCTTCGTCGGTCACCGTAATTTCATTGACCGCTTTCGCAAGTTCGAGCATGACGTTCACAGTGCTGGAAGGTCCCAGCAACACGCTCACTGCTCGACTGGTTTTTTGAAAGCCTTCATGGCTCACTATCAGCGTGTATCTCGCTGGCGCGAGAAAGAAAAATCGGTATACTCCCTCCCGGTCGGTCTTCGTTGATTGGCTCGCTCCCTTCGCGTTATCCCGAATCTCAACATCCGCATTCGGCACAACCGCCTTGGTCTGATCAGTTACAATACCGGTTAAACCACCAGAGGTCGTTGTCTGGGCATTCAACTCGTTTGCGAAGAAAATGGCTAGGAGAAGGGCCGAAAGGAATAAGCATGTTCGCGGCACTCTCATCGAACCACCCCACCCGGTTCGATCGAGCAAGACCGGAGATCGGCAGAGTGGCATCATATACCTGTTTGGGTAGATTCTGTAAGGCGTGAAAATTGCCGACTGTGCCAACCCCACCCTACTCAGAGGAAACGCCAACCGTGCTATTTGTGAGATGGGTTCTAAGCAGAACCTCCTTCGCCGGACGTAGGGTATCGAAGGGGGCGGCCTTGGCTGTGCTCGCCAGCCAGAGATCTACCGGCTATGTACAAGGGAGTGGCAGGCAAGGCAGAGGGTGATCAAGTTCTCCTCGGAATCCTCACCGCCCTGGCTACGAAACTCCTTGTGGTGTACCTCGAGGTTGGATCTCGTTCCGCAATTCTGGCATCTCCAGCCATCACGGCGTAACACCTGTCGCCGAAGTTGCTCGTACGCCTCAGGATCGAGTCGAAGTCGAGGCTGTTTGGCGCGAATCTGGCTCACGCTGCCTTCCCGGCCA
>JACXTT010004639.1_pt1 | contig 20331 bp, 16 predicted proteins | sample 9270951 | NCBI WGS metagenome assembly JACXTT01 (sample SAMN15532306, study PRJNA645909) | rock metagenome | isolation source: weathered quartz diorite | place: Puerto Rico | collected 2017-06-21
CACTTCGTGGACACAGGCGCAGGTACTCAACGCAGACAAATACAAAGAAAGAAAACAGCCAGACAGCTTAGTGCCGGCAGACAACTTCGCAGTTCCTTGACCACAGACTAAAAACAAAAAAACACGGGTGGACAGCATCGCATTTCATAGACACGCTTGCAGTGCCTCGACAGCAGAAAATACAAGCCCCTGCACATTTTTTGTCACGGTTTTTGCGCTCGCTACGCAGTCATTTATCCGTGCTCGCATCATTTTATTTTGCCAAAGGTTGCTGTGCGCGGTAAATCACTGCTCCGCTCGCAAGCAAAAACCCCTGCCTCCTGCCGTTCGGCAGTTGTGCCAAAAAATCCACAGTGATTAATAATTATTTTTCATCATCCAACATTGCAAACTATCAAGATTATAATATTGATCTTGCTCTATTAAATGCTGGTACATTACTGGCGTTTCTACTTTGCATTTAGAAATATATTCTTCTGCTTCTTTTTTATCCTTCGTTCTTGCATCGATTTTATATATTAAATAGTAAATAACGCCCTTGGAACTCGCGGATATATCTCCAATGTCGGCAATATCCTTTAACGCCTTAATATATTTCTCTTCATTACTCGTATCCTTCAAATAACAATGGACGAGATGGAATGCAGTCCCAACATAACTAATATCATCATGCTCCTTTACAAGTTCGGGAAACATAGAAGATAATTGTGCTTTATTTAAAATCGAAAATATATTTTCAATTCTATCAGGCTTATCAGGTGGAACAACAGGTGAAAAAATATCCACGATAATGGGAATACATATACCAATAAAAATTCCTATTTCCGCTGCAATTATACGTCCTGCCCAAATACTTCCCTGTGAATTGCTTTTTTCAAGCGCATTTACTCCTTCCGCTCTTATATTAATTAACGGTTTGGAAGTCTGTTCAATCTCACCTGTTGTTATCGCAACAAGATTTATTTCTTCCTTACAATTTAAATCTTCAATAGTAAATTCTATATGATTAGGTTTAATTTGCTGTGTGCTTTTTAGTCGTTTATGGCTAGCAATTTTAACTTTTCCTCCAACGGAAATAATAATATCGGCTGTTATGCTTTTAATTCTTTTATCGCCATCATTAAAGATTCTGATTGAATAACATTTCTCGAGCCTATCATCACTATGAAGAAAATCTGTTTCCGCAATAAAATAACTTAGAGATGTTTTTTTTCTTTCTAACCAATTACGAATCCGGGTACCAATCCAAGTGAGAACTCCCACAATTGCTATCGTAATAATCTGCGGATATAATGATGGTAATAAACTCATAGAATTGTAAATGTTGATTTGAAAACAAAAGTATAAAAATCAAATGAATAGTTTATCTTTACATCATGAAACTCAAAAATATGAGATAGAAAAATATTAACCATAAAATATTGCGTTTAGCAATCTTGTAGCCGAAAACGACCAACTAATAAAGCATCACAATGATTGGATAGACGCTCACGCAAAGGCGTGGGCGTTGCCTTTCTTGTGGTGTGGGACTTGGTCGTTCCTCGGCTACGGATTGGTAGCTGTCCCACGCTGATTTTTTATACAAACCTCTACCAAGGGACAGAGTAGAACAAAACCAATCACAATGAAAAAATTATTACTCTTAGTTCCATTGCTCTCCATCATTGGAATGAGCATTGACGCACAAGTGACGGAAGTAAAACCGAAACTTGACGAATCAAAGATAGTTGGCACAGCAAGTAAATCACAAATTCTTACCGCTGAATTTATGGGCGAGGTGAACACTCCAAGTGCTGACCTAAAGTGGAGACCTACACTAACGCATAAGTGTGTGGGTTTTGAACCTGAAACGCCCAATGAGGAATTGATTAAAAAAATAAAAAGTGAAAAAGAAGTTCTGAAATTGGCAAGTATGGCTAATAAAAATTCAGGTTCAGAACCGATAACACAATCTGTTACACCTGTTGTGGGCACCAATTACCTTGGAAATCTTAACAATGGTAGTTCTCCGCTCGATAATTCAATGGCAATTTCTAACGGAGGCTGGATTGTCAGCGTAGCAAATACAACTATTGAATATGACGATATAAACGGAAATACTCAATATTACAATGACATCGTAACATTTATTAATGACGTAAACATAACTGGCGTTTGCGATCCTGTTGTTATCTATGATGCAAGTATGGATAGATTTATTTTCTTCTGTCAAACCTGTCCGCTTGCAAGTGGTTCGAAAATTTTAATCTTCTTTTCTAAAACAAACAATCCGCAAAACGGATGGTGGTATTATAAATTAACTGGAGATCCTTTGAGCAACAATGACGCTTTCGATTATCCGAAACTTGCAGTTTCCACCAACGAACTTTATGTTGCGGGAAATCTTTTCACACCACCTTATTCTAATTGCAGTTGCTTTGACCAAGCGGTTTTATATCAAATTCCAAAAGCGCCCGGGTATTCAGGTGGTAGTCTAAATTGGCAGTACTGGTATAACATTTCAGGTTCTCCGTTTACTTTACTGCCTGTCTCTTATGGTCAGCAAGGAAGTTATGGGCCTGGTTGCTACTGCGTAGCAACAGATAACGCGGGGAGCTCAACAATAAAACTTTATGACCTTACCGATGACATGTCTGGAAACCCATCATTAAATTTATACAACGTTTCAACGCCATCTTATTCCCCTGCTTCGGACGCAAATCAATTGGGAACTTCCTGCAAACTTAGCAACGGGGATTGCAGAGCATTGAGCGGGTTTTATCTCAATGGAACTATTCATTTCGTTTTCCATTCTGACATTGGTAGCGGATGGAATGGAATTAACTATAACAGATTAGACCCGATTGGGCAAACAAATCAATCTAGCACGTTTGGCTTGTCGGGTAGCTACGATTATTCTTATCCAACTGTTGTATCTTATGCGACAACTACAACAGACAAATCTGTTATGATAGGTTTCGGCAGAAGTAGTTCCGCTATTTATCCCGAAGAGCGTGTTGTGAATTGCGATAATTCCATGACTTGGTCGGGCTCAACATTAGTAAAATCAAGCTTAGGTTATGTCAGTTATACATCTTCAACCGTTGAAAGATGGGGCGATTACACGGGCTCTTCAAGAAAACATAATAGCTCCTATCCTTCAATATGGATGACGGGAAGTTATGGAACATCATCAAATGAATGGAATGCTTGGAATGCAGAAATTCATGACGCATCGGTTGGAGGTGTAAATGAAAACTCGACTGCTACTGACGTCAAGATTTTTCCTAACCCAATAATTGAAACTTTTGCAATTGAATTTACACTTGAAAATTCAGAGCAAATTGAAATTGGCATAATTGATGTAGGCGGTAAGGTAGTGAAGCAACTTTATAAAGGAAATGCACATTCTGGAACAAATATTTTTTCCTTCAATAAAGCAAACCTTTCAGCAGGAGAATATTTTCTGACAATAAAAACTAATTCAAAAATTATCAAAAATGAAAAAATTATTATTGCTAAGTAGTTTCGTATGGTTCGGTTCTCTTTTTGCATCGTGCCAAAATTCAACTACTCCAAAAACTGAAAATGTAGTTGAGCCGAAAAAACCAATAACCACAACGCCTGTTGCACAGGATACAACGAAAGGCACGAATCAAACAAGCAGTTCAGGAACTGTTGGAACAGGAGGGGGGAAACCAAAGGACACTACTGCAACCCATCCTGTGAAAGGAAACGCTATCGTTCACTCCTCTCCAAACCAAACAAAAATTGATTCTATAAAAAAATCGAAAAAGAAAAAATAAGTTTGATTTTATAATGCTTTTAAAGCCTTGCGTAAAAACACGCAGGGCTTTTTTATTACCATTTATTTCTCGGCACAATAATTGCAAGCAGTTCCCGTTATAACCAAAAACTAAACTTGACGATTGATATGTTTTTACGCTAACAGTAAGTAGTATTCACCAAAAAAGTCCCGTGATAAAGTAAGCGGGCATAGCGTAAAATGTCAAGTACCAGCGAAACAGGGCATGGAAAAAATGTTGCAAACTTCGAGGATTTAATCTCGTTTTGCACGGGCTACGGAACCGCCTACAATCCGTCCAAGAACAACATCAAGCTGCCAGCGTTAAACACGCTCTTCACGAATGCGAAGAATTCCCTCATTGCAGTTTCAACCAACGCCACCACATTCAACAATGCGGTGAATGCGCGCGTGCTCGTGTTCGAGCCGTTGAAGAAACTCACTACGAGAATTCTCAACGCGCTTGAAGCAACGGACGCATCGGAGAAAACTGTTGATGATCTCAAGACCATCGCGCGGAAAATTCAGGGGAAAAGAGCGAGCGATAAAATCGCTACTGTTCTCGACAATCCGAACACTCCCGAGAACGAAGCGCAGAAGAGCATTTCTGCATCGCAACAGAGTTACGATAATTTGATTGAGCACGTAACGCATCTGAAAGATCTGCTCACGGCTGAACCACTTTACATTCCCAATGAAACGGATTTGAAGTTGGTTGCAATAAACACGCTCATTTCGGATATGAAAACCAAGAACACCGCTGTTATCACCGCGACCACTGCGCTTTCTAATTCGCGCATCGCAAGAAATGACACGATGTACAAGAAAACTGTCGGCTTGGTTGACGTAGCCCAGGAAGTAAAAGCGTATGTTAAATCGGTGTTCGGTGCAAAGAGCTCGCAGTACAAGCAAGTGAGCAAGTTAAAGTTTACAAGGCCAAGGTAATTTCAGAAAACCCGCAGAGGGTTTCCCGAACCCCCGACAGTGACTTAGGAAACTGGCGGAGGGCTTTGGTTTTTTCCGACAGCAACTTTGAATATTCGGTCAGGCATCGAGGGAACTGGCAGAGGGCTTCAGGAAAGAGCCAAAGGGTTTCAGGAAACTCGCGGAGGGTTTTAGAAAACTCTCGACTGCAAAAAGGAAACTGGCGCAGGGTTTTTGGGAACTCTGACAGGCATCCTCTCCACCGACAAAACGCCAAAGGGCAAGCACATTTGCGCCACGTTCTCAAGGCAGTAGTTTTTATATGGCGCAAAAGAGCTTGCCCTTTTCCAGCCCTCCTGCAAGCGGACAGGCAAGTGCCCCGACAGCAGATGCTAAAATAAATCGGGCGACAGCTACTCTATTCAGTTTACTCCCTGCTCCCCGACTGCTTCTCGGCAGACAGACAAGAAAACAAAAGACAAAATACAGGGGCGCGGGCACAGTACTTAACACGCGCTTGCCTCCATGCGGGCGGACGTGTCCCGTGGACACGTCCGTAGTTATTTGTAACTTTGTCCGCGCGGACGTTTTCGCGGGCGAAAAGTCCGCACGGGCGGCAAGCGCGAGGCCGTTAACTGCAAGCGCAAAACGACAATGACACGACATCTATTAACCCTCCTCATGTCGACAGTCTTGTATGCTTGCACTGGCAGACAGCCAAGCAATATTTCCCAGACTCCATCGGCTAACACTTATACGACAGCTCACGCATACACAGTGCTTCACAACCAGACAATTCAGAATAATACTTCCTACGGCACCTTTGTAGCGACCTTAAAAACTGGGATTGATAATGTTCCGGCAACAACTAACGACAGTTCTATTTTCATTGCAACAAAAGGTCAATTATTTCTATATGAAAACTATTCTCATAATGCCTGGATCGCAGATGGACGCAGTGGCTATATACCGCCAGACAAAGTTGTAAAGGTCGACACCGCATATTTCAAATTTAACTATTCCAAATTTGACTTCGGTGACAATCCCCAAGATGAGATGATGCTCCTAGCGAAAGAAAATTCCGTTGACCTTCTCAATTTAATTAAACGCATCAAAAAAAAGGATGGTAATGCCTTATTCAGATTATACGAACTGCATCGTAACATTGATGGCGGAGCAGCTGAAACCTATCCGTACATCTTTTGGGCATTAGTAAATCACTGGACAGACAAAGAACTATCTGCATTTATAAATACATTAAAACAGACTGACAAATATGAATTTTGCAATTTGCTCCTTACATCCACAATTTTAGACAACCCAGAAAAATATTATGAAATGTACTATCCTTTAACGAAGAAGGTAATGTTAAACGTTCAACAAGATGTTGAGTGCTATGCAGTAAAAGATTTCTTAATTATCTACACTACAAAAGACTATGCAAGCGCTCTGTCGACAGCACAGAAGGCTTCAAAATCATTAAACATAAAACTTGATCTCAGAAATTTAAAGCCAGACAAAGATACTCTCCAAGGATTAACACTACCCGCAGACACTTGCTTAGCGATTTCCAGACGATACGACAGCGAAGACAGTTCTTGCTATTATGCTCGTGGAAAATTTGACGATGGTATTTATATCAGCATAGAATACTCGAATCAATACCTTGGTTTTAGCAGAGGCTATTACATAGTAATGGCTGGAAGTAGCGGAGACAAAAGCACGAACAACCTTGACGCAACATTAAAAAAAATAAAAGCAAAATATCCAGACGCTTACATTAAAAAAAGTAAAGTCTACATGTGTTGCAGCAGTTAACGGGTAGACAAATTTGTAATTGCAGACAGCTTAACGTTTCGCAGACAAAACGCCTGCAGTTAACACGGCATTTGCGTCAGTCGGGCTGACTTTTTCACAGGACAGTGTTTCTTTTTATCTTTGCTATTCATCGGCAGACAGTGACTCGTGCTCTATTCCCGCCCGAGACGCAAATGCCGGGGCCGTTAGTAGCAAGGCGCAAATACATTTCTCCGTAGACAGGTTCGCGGTCGACAATTGAGCATCCTGCATCAAAAGCAAAAGACAAATACACGGGTGACAACATCGCATTTCATAGCCACGCTTGCAGTGCCTCGACACCAAAAACAACAGAACCACGGCAGACAGAGGCGCACTCGGTTGACCGCATCGCATGGTTCGACAGCGGACTTGCTCCTGCACAATTTTTCGTCACGGTTTTTGAGCCCGCCCGACATTTGCACATTGGCGTGCTCGTTCCTGCGCGCGCCAAAGAGCAAAACGGGCGCTAATCACAAAACCGCGCCAAAAAATTATCAGCCCACGCTCTTTTTATTGGCAAGAAAGTCAGATATTAGCACCAAATAATGGCTGAAAAGGAAAACATATTTTCATCTCTTCTCGAAAAACTCCTTTCAAAGGATAAAGAAGTTGCACAGGATTCACTATTACCTCAAGCCGATTTTCTAAAAAAACATAAGATAAAAGAAAAAGATTTCAAGCGAACCAAATACAAATGGTCTGAGCTTGAAGAAATTCATGATGATTATGTTAGCTATAAGAAAACAATAGAGGATTCAGCTAAAAGACTCGTAGATATTTTCATGTCTGAGGAGGCAAAAAACTCCAGAGTTCATTCAGTAAGATCAAGAATAAAAAATCCTGAAACTCTGATTGAAAAAATTATTAGAAAAAAACTTGACAAGTTAAGAAAGAAGGAAAGAATAAAAAAAGTAACAGTAGATAATTACTGTATAGAAATAACAGATTTAATCGGACTCAGGGTATTACATGTATTTAAAAACGACTGGCAACCAATTCATAAATTTATTGAGAAGCACAAATGGGTATATAAAGACAAACCAAAGGTTTATTATAGAAAGGGGGATCAAAGAGAATTTATTAAAGAATGTGGGAAACAAGGTTGCAAACTTGAACCGCACTCGAAAGGTTATCGTTCTATTCATTATATAATTAAAGAACGCCCAAAAGATTTTTGTTATGCAGAAATTCAAGTACGGACAATCTTTGAAGAGGGATGGAGTGAGATTGACCATAAATTGCGTTACTTTACAAAGAGCAAAAAGGAACATGTACTTGATAAATATTCTTTGGCTTTAAATCGTGTTGCAGGAAGTGCCGATGAAATAGGAAGCATTATGCATCATCGGCATCTTGAATTACGACAAGAAGAATTCAACAAACAATTATTAAAGGAAAAGAAAAAAAGAAAATAAAAGTATGTTAGATTTTGTAATAGGCAGGGTTACAAATGTGTTCAATGATGGAACATTTCAAATAAATGTCACCCATATTGGAACGCATAATAAATTTCGATACAATACATTCGAAACTATCGCTCCTGCGTCAAATAATACAGGTTATCATGTAACCCGATTGTATGGAATGAAGGTAAGATGCCATATTCGCTATCGGGACTTGTACAACAGATTGTACGCAGATGTAGTATTAGAACCTTAGTCCTTAAACTTTTCAACACTCCCCCATTTCCTTCTAAAAAAACATCTGTTTTTCCCTCCCAAAAGAGTATCTTTGGTCGCATTTTTATCCCATGACACGCGAACAGGCAAAGGAGAAGATCAAGGAACTGGTTGAACGCTTCCGCGAACACCGCGCGGAATACCACACCACCGATTACAACGAAACCAAAACCCGGATTGGCTTCATCAATCCCTTTTTTCAGGCACTCGGCTGGGATGTGATGCACGAAGAAGACCGCATGGAAGAATACCGCGAGGTCATTCACGAAGACAAAGTAAAGGTGAAAGGAAAAATGAAAGCCCCCGATTACGGCTTTCGCGTGGCGGGACAGGGCGATAAAAGATTATTCTTCGTAGAAGCCAAAAAGCCTTCCGTTAAACTCAAGTTAAACAAAGAAGCCGCCTACCAGCTCCGCATTTACGGCAAGAGCGCGCAGGCACCCGTTTCCATCCTCACCAATTTTGAGGAAATGGTTATTTACGACTGCACAAAACTTCCCAAGCAGAGCGACAGTGCCAGTGCATCGCGCATAAAATATTTCGATTTCGAAGATTACCTGAAAGAGTTCGATTTTATTTACGATACTTTTTCATGGGAAGCCGTTCACAATGGCGACTTTTTCAAATTCGTTAAGAGTGATACGCACAAGAAAGGAACACAAACCCTCGATAAAGATTTTGTAGAGTCGCTTAATGCCTGGAGGCGATACCTTGCCACGAGCATTGCGCTCGAAAACAAAAAACTGAACGAAGACGAAATAAATTTTGTTGTTCAGCAAACCATTGACCGACTGATTTTCCTGCGCTTCTGCGAAGACCGCGGAGTAGAAGCATACGGACAGTTGCAGGCATGCGCTTCGCGTGGCGACACTTATGAAAACCTCTTTCATGTTTTCAAACAAGCCGATGATAAATACAATTCGGGTTTGTTTGATTTCAAGAAAGACACAATCTCTGCGCACCTCAGCATTAAAAATAAAGTGCTGAAAGAAATTATTACCGACCTTTATTATCCCGACTGCCCTTACGATTTCCGCGCCATGCCCGTGGAAGTTTTAGGTAATGCCTACGAACAGTTCCTCGGCAATGTAATCCGAATTACTTCTTCGCACAGCGCGCGCATTGAGAAAAAAGAAGAAGTGCGCAAAGCGGGCGGAGTATTTTACACACCGCAATATATTGTGGAGTATATTGTAGAAAATACCGTTGGAAAACTCATTGAAGGAAAAACGCCAAAGGAAATTGAAAAAATAAAAATTGTTGATCCCGCCTGCGGAAGCGGAAGTTTTTTGCTGGGCGCATTTCAGTATTTGGTCAAATACCATGTAAAATGGTATCACGAACATCCTGCCGAAGCCAAAAAAGCAAAAGCCCTCGCGCCTTCGCTCACAGGGAAGAACGGAGGCGGGCTCACTCCCTCTGCCAAGAAAAATATTTTGCTCAACAACATTTTTGGAGTTGATATAGATGCCAACGCGGTGGAAGTAACCAAACTCTCCCTCCTGCTCAAGTGTATGGAAGGCGAAACCGAAGCCAGCATTAAACAGCAGCTCTCTTTATACCACGAGCGCGTTCTGCCCGACCTTGACGATAATATTAAAGCGGGGAATAGTTTGATTGATACAGATATTTACGACAGCGAAATGGATATGGGGCAAGAAAGAAAAATCAAACCCTTCTCTTGGAAAAAGGCATTTCCAAAAATATATTCTCAAGGAGGATTTGATGCTATTATTGGAAACCCCCCATATTTCAGAGTGGAGGCAGAAAGACCAGAGAGTAATTATTTGCGAACTAAATACACAACTCCTGAATTCAAGCTTGACATTTACACTCTTTTCATTGAGAAATTCATTAAAGAAGGATTTAAAAAATTCGGTTTCATTATTCCAAACACATTGTTAACTAATCTGACAGATAAAAAACTCAGAAAATTAATCCTCGAAAAATCAAATATTAAAGAGATAGTAAATTATAGGATTCGTGTATTTGAAGATGCCGTTGTTCACTCTATGGTTTTAATATTGGATGATAATCTTAAGGAGAAAACAATAAAAATAACAGAAGTTAATCCCGAAAAGAAAGAAACCTTTGAAATTGAAAAAAGCAAATTACTTGAGAATGAGAATTATTCGTTTGACATTCGACTATTTGGAGAAAACGCATCCCTCTTTCAAAAATTAAAAAAGAAAAGCGTGGTGCTTGAAGATTTATGCGAAGTAAAGCAAGCAATAAAAACAGGGGATGATAAAAGATATATTCATGACAAGAAATTAAAATCCAATTTTAAACCAGTCATTGGTGGTAGTGAGATACAGCGCTATCAGCTTAATTACGAAAATAGATTTGTTGATTATGGTTCTCATTTAGCATGCGCTCGTAATCCTCGAATTTTTGATGCAAAAGAAAAAATATTAATTCGAGAAACGGGAAAAAGAATAACTGCAACTTATGACAATGAGCAGTATTACATTTTGAGTTCACTCTATTCCGCTTTATTGAGAATGGATTTAAACTACGATATAAAGTATATTCTTGGTGTTATTAATTCAAATATCTCTCAATTCTTCATGAAAGCACTTTGCTTTGATAACTCAAGTGGGGCATTTATAAAAGCAAGGATTTTTCACTATCAACAACTACCGATTAAATCTATTGACATCAAAAAGTCTACCGAGAAATCGAACCACGATGAAATTGTAAAACAAGTAGATTTACTTTTGAAACTGAACCGAGAACTTAAAGAAGAAAAACTCCAAAACAAAGTTGAACAAATAAAACAGCGCATAGAACACAGTGAAGAAAAAATAAATTCACTTATCTATGAATTGTATAATTTAACGGCTGAGGAAATAAAAATTATAGAAGATAGCACCAATGAGCGTTGAAATTCGCATACGGCTGGCAAGCGAAAAGGCAGAAGAATACATTGCCTACCTCGCCACTTTTTCTGATGAAAAATTGGAGAACCATTTGGATATTATTCATCAGCAATCGGTAATTGCCGAAAAAGAAAAACTCACTTCCTCGCTGGAACTTTTGGAAATTTGGCGAGAGCAGGTCATTCAGGCGCGCATTTTAAAAGCAGAAAAAAATATTCCCACCCAGCCCAGCGCCATTGAACTTGCTTTGGCAGAAATGGAAGCACAAGAGGAAAAATCGGAACAACGGCAGGAAATATTAAGAGAAGTAAGCTCTAAACGCATTACAAACAAAGAGGAAGAGTCTCAGATGCAAGAAAAGGGAAACCCCGATAATTCCGAACAGCTTTCTTTGTTTTAATTTTTTTTAATGATTTGCTATGGCTGAGCAGAAAAAAAATAACTGGCTTCTCACGATAACTATTCTTTTTGTAGCAGTTGCATTGATTTTTTTTCCATACAATATTCTTGATGGGAAGGGGATTTTAGGATTTATTCTTAACACAAACGAGTATGATAAACTTGGTCAGTTTATAAGTGGAATCACATCGCCAATAGCTATTATCCTTCTTTATTTAACATACACTTCCCAAAAGGAAGAATTGAAAGCGAGTAAAAATATTCTAGAAAAACAAAATAAGACGCTTGAAAAACAGCAGTTCGAATCAAAATTATTTTCTCTCATTGATATTTACAATGAAATAATGAAATCATTTTCAAAAGAAGATTCTGGAAAAACATTTTTTGCGAAGATCAAGGAAGAGCTCCATAAAGACTATGAATCTTATGCTCAGCCCGAATATAGTGAGCATGCGCAGTATCCATCAGGAGCCCGTGATTACAAAACATATTACTTCAATCATAAGGATAATTTGGCTCATTATTTTAGAGTATTATATCGAATATTTAAATTCATCGATGACTATCCCACTGATATTTTAGATGAAAAAGAAAAATGGTTTTACACAAAAACAGTAAGGTCGCAATTATCCGAAGGAGAATTATTTATTTTGTTTTACAATGCCTTCTCAGATTATGGAGAGAATTTCAAAGACTTGATTGAGCGATACAATTTATTAAAACATTTACCGCTGACTGATAAACTTGAAGTTGAAAAATTTTACCGCAAGGATTTCAGAGCGAAGAAAGAAATTTTCAAATCTATTCCAGGTCATCAGGTTGGAGATCCATTTCCAAATTACAATGAACCAATTCCTGTTGAGTCAATGAAAAAGTTATTGAGAACACTTGATTCAATAATTGATGAAGCATTAGGAAGCAATGAGGAGGTTGCTCAAAGTGTATTGTTTGATAATTTTTTATTCTATAATGTATTTGCACACTACCAAAACAACACCCTTACTATTAAACTCGTCACTGATGTAGATGGTCAAATGGCTGGACTTTTTTATAATCTTTTTAAATTAAAACATATTGGAAATACGGCATTAGATTTAAAAGAATTTTTAAAAGAGATTTTATATATAAGAGTAGTACACGATACATTTTGCTCATTTCAGAATTATGGAAATGTGGAATTGAAAGGTGATATTGTTTTTAATAAGAGAGCAACGGACGATACTTTGAAAGGAGAAAATTATGTTTGGGCAAGTATTAAAAGAAAAGACAATGAGTCTATTCGGATAATAACCGACAAATTTTAGTCTTTTCATCCCTGCTTTTTGTTTTTCCAGCTTATTATTACTTCGGCACAATCTTTGCAATCCCTTATCGTTATAATCTAAAACCAATACTTGACGATGATATGTTTTTACGCTAAAGAAAAGTAGTATTCACCAAAAAAGCCCTGCGATAAAGTAAGCAGGCATAGCGTAAAATGTCAAGTAATTCAGAAACAGGACATGCAAAAAATGTTGCAAACTTCGAGGACTTAATCTCGTTTTGCACGGGCTACGGCACCGCCTACAATCCGTCCAAAGCCAGTATCAAACTGCCAGCGTTAAACACGCTGTTCACCTCTGCGAAAACAGTTTTGCAGACAGTGAAATCAAACAAAACCACTCTCGACAACGCAACCAATGTTCGGGAAATCGGTTTTGAACCTTTCAAAAAACTTTGCACGCGCATTGTCAACGCGCTTGAAGCAACAGACGCTTCCAAGCAGACAGTGAATGATGCAAAGACAATCAATCGGAAAATTCAGGGAAAGAGGGCGGACAAAATTATTCTTCCTCCCCCACCGACTGATCCTACTGCAAAAGTTATCGAGGACAATCACATTTCTGTTTCACAACAGAGTTTCGATAACCTGATTGACCACTTCACAAAAATGATTCAGCTTGTAAGTGCCGAACCATTGTACAACCCGAATGAAACAGATTTAAAAGTTGTGCAGTTGAACACGCTCCTTACAAGTTTGAAAGCATCCAACACAACAGTTATCACCGCGACAACGGGTCACAGCAATGCGCTTATTTCCCGCAACGACATGTTCTACAAGAAAGATGTCGGCTTGGTGGATATAGCTCTTGAGGTGAAGAAGTATGTAAAGTCGGTGTTCGGGGCAACAAGCGCGCAGTACAAGCAAGTGAGCAAGTTAAAGTTTACAAGTCCAAGGAAAAAGTAGTGTTTTCCGTAGACAGTTTAGTATTCTTCAATGCCGTTCGGGAAAACTCGGACGGCATTTTAGTTTTCTCGCATGACAACTGAGTATTCTGCCATGACTCTTGAGTGTTCTTGCGTGACAGCTGGGTATTCTCGCATGACAGCTGAGTGTTTTCGGGACTGCAAGTAGAAAACTCCCATGACGCGCGGGTGTTCTCCTCTGACAACTGAGTATTCTTGCATGACGCTCCAGTATTCTCGCGTGACATTTTAGAATTCTTGCAAACTCACAAATGGCAAGCACATGGCGCATGAGCGGTAGATGCCTTTATGGTTCTGCATGCGCCAAGAGCTTGCCATTTTTCCAACATCGTGCCAGCAGACAGCATTGTGCAGGACGCAAAACTAAAAATACACAAAGAAAAAAAACATCATCCGACAGTTTAGTGCTTCGCTCACGGCAGACACCACGCAGACGACAGCAGGGTGTGCGCCAATGCTACTAACAGCGGTCTTGCTCAATGCGGGCATCATCGGTAAAATAAAGTTCATTGCATTTTAGTATCTTCGTTCCAGCGGACAGCGAAGTGCTCCGAAACCCCGCACTGCGCAAGTCCGCGGAACGTTGGGGGCAATGCTTAAAGACAGCAACTTTCGACAACTTTTGCATCCAGACAGAATTCCCTACTTTTGCAAGTAAAAACTCAAGCCAATGGATACATTAAAAATGAAATTTAAACTTCACACTCTTGAATTTGAAATTGAAGGGAAAGAGGCGGTTGTGAAAGAGCAATTTGAAAACTTTAAAGAATTTGTCACAGGACAGTTACTTTCAAAAATAAATGTAATGGCTCCGACCGTAACGACTATTTCCTCTGGACAGCCATTCACAAAACAAATTAATCAGCCACAGGACACTACCGCAATTGATTTAACTGACTTTCCCGTTTTAAAAGAGGTTGTAAAAAAAGATATTCCAAAAAGCGAACCTGAGTGGGTTTTAATTTATTGTTTATATGCATCTGCATTTGGCGAACACCCATTTACTGAAAAAGATATTAGGAATAAATACAAAGAAACTAATCGAGACACAAAAATCCGGTTAAATAATATTACAAATAATATTCGCAGTGCTTTGAATAAGGAATATATCAAAATGCAGAATGATACCGAATACATTATTAAAGATAAAGGAATAGAGTATGCAAAGCAAATTCTACAAGGGAATACTTCTGCAAAATCCGTAAGCCGTTTAAGCAAAAAATCAAAACCCCAAACAAATAAATCCGATGAAAAAGAATCTGAGGGAAAGAAAACAAAAAGCAAATCAAATCCTGTTGCTTTTATTGATTTAAATTTACCAGCAGGAGAAATAACAGCTATATCGAAATTTTTTAAGGAAAAAAACCCTAAGACACAGAACGAAGAGGTTGCAGTAGTAATGAAATGGTACAAGGACAATAAAAAGAAAAATGAAATCTCATTATCAGAAATAAACTATCTTCTGAGTATTTGTTCGAAGGTTCCTTCTGCGCTGGAGCAAGTTTTAATTAATATGAAAGGAGCGAAATTCCGATGGGTAGCAAACAGCGACAATGGCAATGTTCAGCTTACATCAATTGGAGAAACCTATGTAACGAACAAACTTCCTAAGAAATCTGAATGAGTGAACTAAAAAATTTTATTTCTAAAATTTCAGATTTTATTTCGCTTGATTCTGGAAGCCAAATAAAATATCTTGTTTACTTCTTACAAGTAGAACAAAATAAAAATCCTGTAAAGGCAAAGGAAATTGCAGAATGTTTTTCTGAACTACATATAAATCCGTATTCCAATATTCCAAAATATCTGGTTTACTATTCAAGGAAAGGCACAAATCAGCAGTTTTTAAAACGTAGTGATGGATACATTCTATTTGCCACGATACGTGAACAAATAGATATAGAAGTTCAAAAGCCAATAGCACACAAGCCAAGTAATTCGCTTTATCCTATTTCAATTTTTGATAATACCCGAGGATATCTAATTGAATTTGCTCGTGAAGCAAGTAGTTGCTATGATTTTGGTCTATATAATTCTTGTTTATTTATGCTTCGAAAAATAACTGAAATTCTAATTATTGAATTATATGAGAGCAAAACCCTTCAATCAAAAATAAAGAATTCAAATCACGATTATTTTCAATTGGGTGATTTGATAAAATCTGCTACAAACGAATCATCTTGGAAGTTTAGTAAAATTGTAAAAGAAAATTTGCCTAAAATAAAATTACTTGCTGACTCAAGCGTGCACAGTAAAAGATTTAGTGCTAAAAAACCAGATATCGACAATATGAAAACAGAAGTAAGAATTCTTTTTGAGGAATTGATTTCACATATTGATTATAAAACATGGCATTCCCGCCAGTAAACCGTGATAGGAAAAGTTCAGAAAAAAATTGAAACCCTATTAGAGAAAAAACCACTTGCAGTAGCCATTTGGTCTTTTTTAACTGTAGGATTGATCTGCGCCTTAATTGGAGTATTAATTATTTTTCCAAATGCAGGTTCGTTTGAAGAGTATTTCAATGTGACTAAAACTGGACCACTGGGTGATACTTTCAATGGACTACTTGGTCCATTTATAGCTTTTCTTGTAGCAATACTAACTTTCTTAGCTTTTTATATTCAATATAAAGCTAATGAATTGCAAAATGAAGCAAATGCATTAATCCAGTTTGAAAATAAATTCTATGATTTAATAAAACTGCATCGAGATAATGTTAGTGAACTAAAATATTCAAAAATAGATGGAACTAAAATGACAACATCCGAAGCGAGAAAAGTTTTTCGTGTAATTGTTGATGAATTTATTGAATGTTTACATGAAGTGAAAAAATTTGTAAAGATTTACGATGATTTAGAAATTTTAACTCCAAAATATAAATTGAAACTTGAAAAGATTCGTAAGGATAATAAATGTATAGTAGATGTTAACGAACTAGCAATGATTGATATTGCTTATTGCTTTGTTTTCTTCGGTTTATCTAAAGATAGCGACCAAGTTTTTCTAAATTTATTTTGGAACAGATACAATAAAGAATTTGCCGAAAGAATAAGAAAGTATTTACAATTAAAACCAAGGGCAAAGGAAAATGATTTAGAAAAATTAAAAGCTTGGGAAGAGTTTGAAAACTTGCCTAGAAAAGATATAAAGGAAATTTTTGATGAGATATTTTATTATAAAAAAAATCACAATGCTTCATTGTCAGAAAAGGCAAACAAACTGTATTTGAATTATAATGAAACCAAATACTACGGGGGGCATCAGCATAGATTAGGTCACTATTTTAGACACCTTTTTCAATCTTACAAATTCCTTTCTTCTCAAATTAAATTAACACCCGATGATAAATATTATTATGGAAAAACTCTAAGAGCACAACTTTCTACTTATGAACAGTTTTTATTATTCGTAAATAGTTTGTCCTCTTTAGGAATGAAATGGGAGTACACTGTGGAATTAGAAGATTTAGAAACGGCAAAAAATAAAGACATATTGGATTTTAAATTTATTACTAGATATAATCTTATAAAAAATCTGCCTGGGAGCCAATATTATGATTTAACATATCGGGAATTTTATCCAGATGTTAAGTTTGAATACAGGGATGATATAAGCTACAAATAACAGCAACCCTCATAGCATTCAGTATCTTTCGGCAGACAGTAACTTAGGCGGTTCCGGCTTTGCACTTTTGCAAGCAAAAGAGCAAACCGGCTGTCATTGCTGCAAATAATAATTCTCTTCTCAGGTCAAGCCCATTTGCAACCTTAATTTTTTCGGTAGACACTTTTTTATGGGTTGCAAATCGGCTCGCCCTTCGTTTTTATTTCTTGCTTCGGCATCGGCAGACAAAAAACAAAATCACGGTAGACACCTCGTTGCTCACAGACCGTGTAGTCCTCCGTAGACAATGACGCGGGCGACAATTTCGCAGTCAGAAAACGCTTTCCCATCATGGACAGTGGCGTAGGAGAAAAAAGCACAGGCGCTAACACGCGCCTGCCGCCATGCGGGCGGACTTGTCCGTGGACAAGTCCGTGGTAAAATTGTACTTTTACCGTGCGGACAGGTCGTCACGGACGACTGTCCGCACGGACGGCAGGCGCGAAACCGTTAGCAACAACCCGTAAAGACAAATGACACGGTGGACAATTTTTCTTCCTCTTTGGATTTTAATATCCTGTAATAGCAAGGAGTTAAATATCAAGAAAGCCGACAGACAAATAGACGGTATAAAGGGCAACGTACAAATGGTAATGCAGGAATTTTTCTATGCCGACAGTTCCACTAACAGAACATCAAGGAAAAATTATTCCGACTTGCAAAATTTTAGGCGAAAGTACAACGAGCAAGGTAATGAAACCGAGTTTATCGGATACAAACTTGGGGACAGTATTGATTTTAAATCCATAATTCGATACGATGCGGAAGGAAATGATGTCGAGAAATCTTTTTACAATTCCTTCGACAGCATCTACGCTAAATTTATAATAAAGCACTCCGACAAAAAAATTGAGGTTATAGAATACCAAAACAAAGATAGTATTGGCTCTAAAGACATTTACTACATGGACAGCAGAGGAAACCGAATAAAATGGGAACACTTTTCTTCTTCCAACTCTTTAGATTTTTCCCAAGAATACCAATACGACAACAACAACCATCGGACAGGAGTAAAACTCTCAGAAGGTAATTCAATAAAAAAATGGACTTATCTATATGACGATAGCAACAACAGGACAGAGATAAAAGAATATAAGGACAATAAATTACGCAGCATCATTAAATACAAATTTGACGAAGAAGGAAACGAAACCGAACTGAGTGTTTTTACTGCCGACAATAAATTATTGGAGCACTTTACATACAAATATTCCTACGATGACGTAGGAAATTGGATAAAGAAGATAGAGAAAAGCAATGGGACATCAAAAAATATTTGGACAAGACATCTAGACTATTATAAATAATTAGATCTTTTGCTTCGTAGACAGTGACGCGGGTGACCGTCCACAGCTGACAACTGTGCAATATATAACCCGTATTTCACAGTGGACAATTTCGCATAGGACAAACGGGCTGTTGCTAACAGCGGGCTTGCACCATGCGGGCGGACGTGTCCGTGGACACGTCCGTGGTTATTTTTAACTTTGTCCGTGCGGACGTTTTCGCAGGCGAAAAGTCCGCACGGACGCAAGCCCGCGAGAGCGTTAGCCAAAATGCAAAGACCATGAATAAACTTTTTCTTGCCTCGACAGTTTTTCTAATTTGTACAATTAGCCATGGTCAAATAATAACGACAGTAGCTGGAAACGGGACCGCTGTTTTTAGTGGTGATGGAGGACAAGCAGTATTAGCAGGGGTAACTGAACCACTAGGGGTAACTGTTGACGCTTTCGGAAACATGTACATTGCTGAAGCTGCCAACAGCAACAGAATTCGCAAAGTAAATACTGCGGGAGTTATAACTACAGTTGCAGGAAATGGAACTGCTGGTTATAGCGGAGACGGTGGGCTTGCAACAGCAGCAGCACTGAACGCTCCATTTGGAATTACAGTTGATGCATCAGGCAATTTTTACATTCCAGATTTTGTTAATAATAGAATTAGAAAAGTAAATACCTCTGGTATAATTACAACTGTGGCAGGGAATGGAATTGGCGGTTATAATGGAGATGGTGGAATAGCAACCGTTTCTGAAATATTTGGCCCATTCGCAGTTGCCTTTGACGCAAGCGGAAATATGTACATCTCTGAATACAATAATAACAGAATACGTATGGTGAATACTTCTGGTATTATTTCAACTTTTGCAGGAAATGGAATTGCCGGTTTTGGTGGCGATGGAGGGCTCGCAACCACTGCACAATTAAAAAACCCAAGTGGAATTGCATTTGATCTTGCAGGCAATTTATACATTGCTGATTGCAATAACAATCGAATACGTAAGGTAAATACCGCTGGAATAATAACAACTGTAGCTGGAAACGGAACTGGTGGCTTTAACGGAGACGGAGGACTTGCAACATCGGCAGAATTGTTCGGTCCTGATGGAATAACGCTTGACTCTGTCGGAAATTTATATATAGCTGATGATTCAAATAATCGCATTCGGAAAGTGAGTACAACTGGAGTCATAAGCACAATTGCTGGTAATGGAATTATGGGATTCAGCGGTGATGGTGGGCTGGCTACATCTGCCGAAATAGGTAATCCAAATGGAATTTGTTTTGATAATATTGGTAATTTATATATTGCCGACACCGACAATAATCGAATACGCGAGGTCACAAATGTTGAGAGTATTAATGACGTTACGGTTGATCATTTAATTTCCATTTATCCTAATCCATTTTTCACGCAGACCATTTTACAGCCAGCGGAGCAGTTAAAGAACGCAACCCTCACGGTTGACAACTGTTTCGGTCAGACAGTTGCGAAAATAAAAAACATTAACGGGCAGACAATCACTTTTACCCGCGACAATCTCGCAAGCGGACTGTATTTCGCACGGTTAACACAAGACAACCAAATCATTGCGACAGTCAAGCTCGTCATCGTGGACAACTGACAC
>JACXTT010004640.1_pt1 | contig 20330 bp, 21 predicted proteins | sample 9270951 | NCBI WGS metagenome assembly JACXTT01 (sample SAMN15532306, study PRJNA645909) | rock metagenome | isolation source: weathered quartz diorite | place: Puerto Rico | collected 2017-06-21
CGTCATTTACATCGCGATCCAACTCGTGGCGCAGGGAACCCTTGGCGCCGATCTGGCAAACTACAAGGACGCGCCGCTGGCCGAGGCTGCCGCGAAATTTCTCGGCAATGCCGGCCGCACCCTTTTGCTCGCCGGCGCCACGATTTCCGCGTTCGGCTTCGTCACAAGCGACATTCTCAGTTCGCCGCGAATGATCTTCGCCTTCGGCCGCGACGGCGCATTGCCGTCATGGTTCGCGCACGTGCATCCGCGCTACCGCTCGCCTGATGTCGCCATCACTACGTATGCGGTCCTGGCCTTTGCCTTGTCCGTCAGCGGCACATTTGAACAATTGGCCGTGCTGTCCAATGTCGCTGTTCTCTTAATGTATCTGCTCTGCTGCGCCGCGTGCTGGTTCCTTGTCCAGCGCGACGTCCGCACCGGCGGTCAACCCTTCAACTTTCCGGGCATGAAAATCGTTCCCGCGTTCGCCATTGTCGCGATCATCTGGATTCTTGCGCACGCAACTTTGTGGGAATTTGAGGTGAATGGAATCGTGCTGGTTGCGGCGTCGGCCTTCTATTTCTTCCGTGCAAATTTCCGGCGGCTGTGAGTTTGTTCGGACGAAAAACCAATCTGACACGCCTAATTTCTCGACGCTTTGAGTTCGGCCAGTTTTTGTTCGGCGCGAGCTACGTCGGACTTGCGAGCACTGCCCAGGGCGTGAAGCGTCTGTTGTCGACGAAGATTAGTTTCCGCCGCCTCAATCTGGGCACGTCTAAGTTTTACAGCGGCGGCTTGCGCGGTTTCGGTTCCTCTCGCGACTGCGGCTTTGGCAGTTTCTAGTTCGCCCCTGGAACTTTTGTCTGACGCCGTGCGCGATTCCTGAGCGGCCAGCTCAACTTTCGCGCGGGCAAGCCGTGCATTTTCCAGATCCAATTCCAAACGAACCACGCGAAGGGCGCGTTGTTCAGTTTCTACTTTCGAAAGAACGCCGATCTTGTAGAGCCGCTCCGCGCCCGCTGCATTTCGCCTCGCGCGTTCCAGATTCTTTTCCAACTGCGCAACATCGATGTCTCCGAGAGGCGATCCGTGAACCGTGGCATCCGGAAAGGACTCACCACCGCGCTGGGGAATCAGCAATGGTGGTTCGATGTCCGAAGAATCGACATTGTCTGGTATCGAATCCTCCTCCGCGAACACCGTGAGCGCCAGGGTTGCCGAAAGAAACAAGGCCAGACCGCGGTTCATAGGCGGAACATAGCACCGCAGTTCGAACCACCGCCAGATTAACCGGTCGAGTGAACAAACATGTTTGCGGAGATTTTTTGCTTTCCAAGCCCAACCGTTATGGCGTAGGACACGCTCCAAACCCGGATCGTGTACCGCTTGTATTTTAGAGTTCTATTCGCTGCGTCTGCTTTGGCCTTAATCATTCCACCGGCAACGGCTGGATCGTTCCCCACATCGGGCCCGACCACCACCGGGAGCAAAGCCCGCCTTCATCTCGGGCAAGCCTACGCACCAGAAAAAGCGCCGTCCGCAGTGAAGCGCGCGATCTGGGCTGCAAACCAGCTTCGCTCCAAACCGTATCGATTTGGAGGAGGTCACAAATCGTTTAGCGACTTCGGTTATGATTGCTCCGGAACTATTTCCTACGCCCTCGGTGGGGCCGGTTTAATCAAGGCGCCGTTAAGCTCATCCGAGTTCCGGCGCTTTGGTGAGAGCGGTCGCGGCAGGTGGATCACAATTTACGCGCGCAACGGCCACACCTTTGCCGTCATCGCAGGCCTCCGGCTCGACACCACGCCGTATCTGACTGGACACGACCGCTGGGCACCTGGTTGGCAGCTAACCGATCGCCTGCCTTCCGGCTTTGAAGCACGACATCCCCTGGGATTGTAATTGCGTTACCCTGCTTCAGCAGTCGTCGGGTCGATTACCGATTTCACTTCCGAGATCCGGTTGGCCGGAAAGCCTCCTTGCTGGGCGTGTTCTTTAACGAGTTTTTCGTTGGGCGCGATGTAAACACAGTAAAGCTTATCGTCCGTGACGTAGCTCTCCAACCATTGAATCTCTGGCCCAAGATTCCGGAGTACATTGCAGGATTTCTGTGAAATTCTCTGCAGCTCGGCCCGCGACAATTTCCCGGCGTTAGGAATCTCGCGTTCGATTACATACCTAGGCATGCAAAACCTCCTTTTGAACTTGAAATCCAACTAATAAATCACGAAACGCTCAACTAAAATCTGTGGCCCGCAAACGAAGATCCAAATCCATTGGCCGAGACTTCGGGTTCACACCTTCCGAATCGCGCGCGCTCTGCGCGCTTAAGACTCCTCTCGGCATTCAGACGTTCCTCGATGAATTACCTTACAACCTCAGTTACACGGCACGCTCGCCGCGGGAAGTTTTGCACCGTCGCACCGCATCTTGCCTTGAAGGCGGAATTTTTGCCGCCGCTGCCCTGCGCATGCTCGGATTCCCCCCGCTGATCTTCGATCTCGAAGCGGAACACGATACCGATCACGTCGTTGCGATTTTCAAAGTGCGTGGACACTGGGGCGCGGTCGCGAAATCAAACTTTGCCGGCTGCCGTTATCGCGAGCCGGTTTATCGAAGCTTGCGCGAGCTGGCCATGAGTTACTTCAATATTTATTTCAATCTGCGCTTCGAGCGCACGTTGCGGCGTTACTCACGGACCGTGAATCTCACGCGCTTTGATCGTCGTAACTGGATGACGACAGACAAACCAGTCTGGTTCATCGCCGAGTACCTTTGCGAAATCCCGCACACGCGTTTGCTCACTTTAGCCATGGAAAAAAATCTCACTCGCGTCGATCCGCGCACGGTTCGTGGCGAAATGACCGGACATAGGAAAGGCTGAAGCCGGACTTCCGTCGGTCTGGGTAGCATACGCGTCCCGCGCGCCTGGTGAGCGCGTCCTCGCGATCACGAACTTTTCTCTGGCGCACCCATCTTGGCCTGTATCAAAACTCGGCCAAAGACCTTTTCAGCGCGGCATTGAAAAATGCGAGCTGGATTGGCGTTTACACGCGGGGCTCCGGCACACGGGCAGGCAGGCAGTGCGCTACCCGGAACCACAGACGCGCGCTGCAATCGCAACCGCTTCCTGTTCCAGTGGCGCACGGCCGTAACCAAGCGTCGCGCAGTCGAGAAGATACTCCCGCAGAAATCGGAGAATTCCGCCGAGCCGCTCGTATTGCGCCGTGTGCACCAGCTCGTGGACGAGCAGACGCCGATCTTGCCGGCAATCGGCGCGGACAAAAATGCCGTATTGCAAAGTGAGGCCACAAGGCGCGGATGGCAAAAGCTCGATCTGCGCGGATGCAGCTCTTAGGATCGGATGCGAGGGAGACGGAATTGCCTCGACTGATAGGATCCGGACGAGCTCTGGATGTGTCACTCCGGCGGCGTTCGCGTCGGCCAGCTCGCTTTCGGAGAGCGGCGCGCCATCAATAAGAATCCGTTCTTCTTGTTCGGAGGCCCATTCGACCGCCAGCGGCAGGACCAAATCCAATTGATCGACCAAATTTTCCGACTGCACATGACAGAACAGAGCAGGATTCCGGCCGGGTCGGTGCTAAATGACCGGCCCCAGAAGAGGGCGGAGCCGCACTGTTGACGGACCACCGGCGCCGCAGCGCAAAAGATCGAGCAACCCTGCGGGCTAAGCTTTCGCGGGCTGCTTAGCGCACCCATTTCTTATTTATATGAGATGGGTTCTTAAACTATGCTGGGGCATGAGCGTCCAGGTTTACGGATGCAATCACGTTGCCATCGAGGTGGATGACATCGACAAGGCGGTCGCGTTTTACCAGGATGTCTTCAATCTGGAGAAGCTCGACCGCGGAGAGGGCGACGCATTTTTCAAACTGGGCGAGCACCAATTTCTCGCCATTTTCGAAGTGGACAAGGTGCAACCCGCAAATGTGCGCCATTTCGGAATCATGGTGCGCGACGAGCAACAACTGGACGAAGTCCGAAAAAAATTAACCGCCAAATACAAATTAAAGCTCGAGCCGCCGTTCCGGTGTGATTTTCGCGATCCATGGGGAAATCGAATTCAGGTCGTCGATCTTCACGATGAATCCCTTATTTGGCTCTTACCCTACCGCGAAGTGCAGAAAGCAGGGGTTCGATTCGACGCGACGGGCAACAAATCGGACTAAGCGTTTTTGATGCTTTCCAGCATTTTTTTCAGGTCGGCTCGGTATTTCTTCTCGGCCGCTGGTGATCCCCAAGAGGCCGCGAGAAGCCGTTTGTCGTTGTTAAGAGAAAACACAGTGAACCGGATTTTGATGTCGCCGCTCTTATTTTTGCCGTCCCAGGCAGCATTTTCCACATCAGTCCCGTTTATGTTTCCGGACTCATTCTTCCTACTTTCCGGCCGGACGACGATGCCCCCGCTGCCCCGGATGTAACGCATTGCCTCACCCATCGTTTCGGCGACCTTCCTTCCTTCGACCGGTACGACCAAAAAATGAAGTGCACCGTCTCGAGAACTGGCATCAAGACCTTCTCCGAGCTGTTTGACCTGCCATTTGTCGTGGATCTCAACGGTCGCAATCGGTTCGTCCTCCGGCACCTTGTGGATTGCGGCAGCGGAGGAGGAGATAAGCAGGACAGATAAAATTGCCGCGAATCTTGGCATGGCGTTTCTTATTTCATCTCCACATCGACGTCAAAAAGCAATCTCACACAACGTCCACAAGGGACACCAAGAAAGAAGCAAAAAACTTGAATTTGATTTGAATCCATTGTGACTGTTTGTGGACTTCGTGCCGAGACCTTATTGCATCCCTCTGCCGTACATTATGCCTATTTCGCCGTGAACTTGGCGATCGCTGTCTGCTTTCCGGAGAATGGAATTCGAATCGGTCTGTTTAGCCTGTTTTGTACCCGCACAGCCTGGAAATAGTGCAAAGCAGAGAGCCACCGCGCCAAGTAAACGAATTAACATCTTGCGTGTCTCGACCTTCGTTCTCAACCAGTCAAACCGGTGCCTTGAATTGAACGCAACGCGCCGCGCAAAGTTGCACGTCGGTGCACGGCTGCGGGACCGTAGCTGGATAAGCTGTCAGTTCTTCTGTGGAGGCAGTCCGTCCTCGGCTGCGAACTGTGATTGCAAAGCTTATGAGACGCAGGCGAGGACGCCAGCCACCACAGCACAAGTTGCGGTTAGTTGCCTTCTCTGGAGGAAACGCTTGAGTTACCGGCACCAACCGAGCCGAGACCGGCCAGAAACAGATGATCTCGTTTGTCATTCCAGCTTATAACGAAGAACTCGAGCTGCCATCGACGATTGCCGCAATCAAAAGCGCCGCCGAACGAGCTCACCAGTTCGGTCGCCGCGGCGACACGAATCCGTCCCGTGGCGGATGGGACGAACTCATTCTTTGGCGAGATCAAGAATACGAGATCATCGTCGTCGATGATGGATCGACGGACGCTACAGCAGGAGTGGCGAAGGGGTCCGGCGCGAGAGTCGTGTCGATTAATCGGCGGCAAATTGCGGCCGCGCGCAACGCTGGCGCGCAGGCGGCGCAGGGTGATATCCTGTTCTTTGTCGATGCGGATACTCACATCAATAGCCGGCACATCGCCGATGCGATCGCTGCCCTGGCCGCTGGCTATTCCGGCGGCAGCGCGCGGGTCACGATCGGCGGCTTCATTCCGCTCTGGGCACGCGTCTTCCTGAAAATCTTCTGTGTGATTTACTTCGGAGTAAATCTCGGCGCCGGTGCGTTCCTCTTCACCACCCGACCCAACTTCAACGCGATTGGTGGACTCAATGAAGAACTTTTCGTCGGCGAAGAAGTCTATTTTAGTCTCGCGCTTCGTAAAATTGGCCGGTTCAAAATTCTGGACGAACCGGTCGTAACCTCGGGGCGGAAGTTGCGGATGTACTCGGGCCGTGAAATTTTCAGGCTTATGTTTGCCGTGATGATTGGCGGAATGCGGGTGGCCCGCTCCCGTGACAAGCTCGACCTCTGGTACAACGGCAAACGCGAGACCGGGCCGGGATGAAGGACGCGATCATCTCAATTGCGACAACACCGGAGGCAATCCGCCGGTGCCACCTAGTCATGCGGGAACTACGGACGCACATTCATAATGCCGAAAGATTTGTCGAGCGGGTGCAGCGCCAGCAAAAAGAGGGTTATCTCCTGGCCTTTTTGGAAGCGGAGAGCGAAGTTCGGGCCGTGGCCGGCTACCGCCTGATGGAAAAGCTTCTCACCGGCCCCTACCTCTATGTTGATGACCTGGTAACACGCGAGAGCGATCGTTCGCGCGGATATGACGGTCAATTGTTCGACTGGCTGATAGAACAAGCGCGTGAACATGGCTGTGAACACCTTGAGCTTGATTCCAGCGTGCAACGTTTCGATGCACACCGTTTCTACTTGCTCAAAGGGATGCGAATTTCCGCGCACCATTTCAAAATAAAAATCGCACACGAACACTAGGTATGAAGAATGACAATCCCTGGATCGAAATTTGTCCCGGCATCAAACGGCGGACAATGACAAGTGGACAGACCATGTATCAGATGACCGCCCATCTCGAGGCTGGCAGCAAAATGCCGGAACACCATCACCCGCAGGAGCAGGTCGTCCATATCCTGGAAGGACGCATGAAATTGATCGTCGATGGGAAGCCGCACGAACTCTCGACCGGCGATTCGTTCTATTTGCCGGGCGACGTGCTACACGCAGTGGAAACAATCGAAGAGACACGTGTGCTCGATACCTTCAGCCCGCCGCGCGACGAATACCTCGCCATCGACAAAACGCATCGGCAAAATTGTAGAACCGGGTGTCCTCACCCGTGAGCAGAGGTGGCCATCGTTACCCCGAGAACTGTAGCGCCGCCCTGCCTGCCGTGGCTACGGTTCGTGAGCGTCACAAGAAAAGGGTTGGCATTTCAAATTCGGGCCGGATAGCCTGATGGCTCAACCAAAACAACCCTATGTTACACATTATCTGGTCGATTATTGTCGGTTTCATTGTCGGTTTGATTGCACGATTCCTTGTGCCCGGGGTGCAGCATCTGGGCTTTATTATGACCACGCTCCTCGGCATCGGAGGCTCCATCTTAGGCGGGTTGATCGCACGTATCTTTTCCAGACCGGAACCTGGATCCGCGTTTCATCCAGCCGGATTCCTCCTGTCAATCATCGGCGCGATCATTCTCCTTTTTATCTGGAGTCGATTCGCACCAGCCTGACAAACTGAATACCGGAAATCCTCTAGACGCTCCTCTGGGATCAGGTTAGCGGTTCCCTGTCCCCAGCAGGCGGAACTGTGCCAAGCCGGCGTGCCGCACCGTAGTGCTTGCGCAGGCGGATTCTTAGCATAAAATAGGCGTTTCGAATGGCAGAGAACACGGAAACGCTGGACATCAAGCAGTTCCAACTTCACGGTAAAGACACGGGCAGCGCGGACGTGCAAGTCGCGTTGCTCACGCGTCGGATCGCGCAGTTAACGGAACACTTGAAGAGCCACGCCAAAGACCACTCTTCGCGTCGCGGACTCTTAAAAATGGTCGCGCAACGCCGGAGCCTGCTCGATTACCTGAGCCGGTCTGAGGCGGAGCGTTACAAAAAACTGATCGACAAGCTAAACTTGCGGAAATAACCGTCCCGCTATGGCGGGATCGACCCAGGTTCGCGTTCTGGTTCAAAGTCATTCGAAAGATAAGATAACCGCGATCGCCAGGTCGTTAGGCACCTTGGATTTTAGGTTTTAGTTTCGAACAGAGTGGCGCTCGCCGCGGCGAGCGATTCCTCTCCGGGTTTAAAACCTACAGTCAGGGTGACCGGCCTGGAAGTCGCACATCCAGGAAAGTACCATGCAACAAAAGGTCACGGCCCAGATTGGGGCCACTCACATCTCCATCGAGACCGGCAAAGTCGCCAAGCTCGCCGACGGTGCCGTCATTGTCTCATGTGGCGATACCATTATTCTTGCGAGCGCAGTCTCGGCCACTCTGATCAAGGAAGGCCAGAATTTCTTTCCCCTGACGATTGATTACCGTGAAAAAGCAGCCGCTGCTGGAAAGTTTCCCGGCGGCTATTTTAAACGCGAAGGCCGCCCAACAGAGAAAGAAACGCTCACCTCACGAATGATCGACCGGCCGCTTCGGCCGCTTTTTTCCCGGGGGTATCTTTACGACACCCAAATCATTTCGATCCTGCTTAGCGCTGACGGCGAAAACGATCCTGACATTCTGGCGATCAATGGGGCGTCGGCTGCGCTTTGTATCTCGGACATTCCATTCGCCGGGCCGATCGGCGCGGTGCGCGTTGGCCGAATCAACGGACAATTCATTGCCAACCCGACCCATAGCGAGCGCGAAGAAAGCGATCTCGATCTTGTTTATGTTGGCACGGAAAACGATATCATCATGATTGAAGGAGCGGCGAACGAAGTTCCGGAACCCGACTTCGTAAAAGCGCTCGAGTTTGCGCATGGGCACGCGCGGGAGATGATCCGGATTCAAAAAGAACTGGCCTCTCAGGTCGGCAAACCGAAACGCGACATGCCGCTACTTACGGTGAAGCAGGAGCTTCTCGATATTGCCTACGAAGTTGCGGGCAGTCACATTGAAGGCGCGCTTTACACGGCAGGAAAGGTCGCGCGGGCGAAAGCGGTCGAGGCGCTGCGCGAAGAAGTGCAGAAGTCTATCTTGGAGAAATATCCCGAGACCGATGCATTCTCCATTTCGCAAGCGTTCGATTATGTGCAGAAAAAGGCGTTTCGCGTCAGCATTTTGGAGAAGCAAAAGCGCGTCGACGGCCGTGGTTACCACGATCTCCGGCCAATCAGCTGCGAAGTAAGCGTCCTGCCGCGCGCCCATGGCTCGGCCATTTTCCAGCGCGGCGAAACCCAGGCGCTGGCGCTGGCCACACTCGCACCGATTGAAGAAGCACAGATGATCGATGCTTACGGCGGAGGCGAGCAATCGAAGCGTTTCATTTTGCATTACAATTTTCCACCGTTCAGTGTCGGCGAGACTGGAAGGACCGGTGCGCCGGGACGACGCGAGATCGGTCACGGGGCGCTGGCCGAGCGTTCGATTGAGCCATTGGTGCCGAGCGAACAAGACTTTCGTTATGCCATTCGCGTCTCGAGCGAGATCATGGAATCAAACGGCTCGACCTCAATGGCGAGCGTGTGCGGCGGAATGCTTGCCCTGATGGATGCCGGCGTCCCGATGAAGGGAATAGTCGCCGGCATTTCCGTTGGTCTGGTCACCGAAGAAGGTGGATCCGCTTCAGGCGGAAAACATTACGAATTACTCACTGACATCATTGGCTCGGAAGATCATTTCGGCGACATGGATTTCAAACTCTGTGGCACCGACAAAGGCGTCACCGGTTATCAGCTCGATCTGAAACTACCCGGGCTCAGCCATAAGATCATGACCGAAGCGATCTCGCGGGCAAAGGAGGCGCGGACCAAAATTCTCGAGATAATGCGCGGCGCCCTCGATAAACCGCGGGCGGAATTGTCCAAATACGCCCCCCGTATCGAGACGATCAAAATCAATCCGGAGAAGATCGGCGCGCTCATCGGTCCCGGTGGCAAGACGATCAAGGGAATCGTGGCGGAGACTGGCGCCGAAATTAATATCGAGGATGACGGCTCGGTGCACATCTATGCGACAAGTGGCGAGTCGATGCAGCGAGCGAAAGAAATCATTGGCAGCATGACGAGAGAAATCGAGATCGGCCAGACCTATAAAGGCCGCGTTGTTTCAACCAAAGAGTTCGGCGCGTTTGTCGAGGTTTTTCCGGGCAAGGAAGGATTGGTGCACATTTCCGAGCTGGCCGATTTCCGTGTCAAGCGCACCGAAGATGTCGTCAAAAGCGGTGATATGATTTGGGTAAAATGCATCGGGATTGACGATAAAGGCCGGGTCAAACTTTCGCGTAAAGCTGCGCTGAAGGAACGCGCAGAGGCGGAGACGGGCCAACTGGCCCAGGCGGAGACGCACTGACTTCTGCGGTTGTCATTTGGAACGAAGTGAACGATTTCACTTCGTTGCGAAGGCTTCAATGAAGAGCCAACGCGACCTGACTCGATGACCGCGCCAGCTCGACTTTCCTACGGCGTCCTTGCTTTCACGCTGGCACTGGCGGGTTGGTTGCGCCTGGGCCCACCGCTGCTTGGAATCTTGTTTTCCTACTTCGTGCTGCACCAGTTGCACCGGCTGACAAAGAAAAAATGGCTCGCATTTGTTTTGTTTGTGCTCGTGGCCGGAGCCGTCGCCTCCGGCGCGGCCTTCTTTACCCGCGCGGCCATCCGCGATTTGCCTGAGATTGCCGACAGCTCTCTGCCATCAGCCAGCGCCTGGGCTCAAGCTCAGCAGATCGAATTACCTTTTACCGATTTCGATAGTCTCAAGGCCTTCGTAATCGATGCTTTCAAGGAAGAAGCCCATTACCTGGGGAGCGTCGCGACTTTCGCCAGAACAGCAACAACCGTCCTTGTCTTCGTCGCGATCGGAATTGTGGCTGCCGTGAGCTTGTTCTTTAACAGCCAGTTGGACCTTTCTGACAATGACCAGGTTCCAAGGAACAATCTCTATTCAGTTTTTTCCGGCGAAATCGCACTCCGATTCGCCGACTTCTATCGGAGCTTTGCCACCGTCATGGGTGCGCAAATCACCATATCACTGATCAACACGGTGCTCACCGCCATCTTTGTCCTGATCGTTCGCCTGCCGAACGCCCCACTGCTGATTGCGGTCACGTTTCTCTGCGGCTTGCTGCCGATCGTGGGAAATCTGGTCAGTAATACGATCATCGTATGCGTTGCCTTCACCGTTTCTTTGAAGACCGCAGCCGTAGCGCTCATCTTCCTGATCGCCATTCACAAACTGGAGTATCTCTTAAACAGCAAGATCATCGGCGATCGGATCCGGAACCCGGTATGGCTGACATTGCTCGCCCTCATCATTGGCGAAAGACTCATGGGAATCCCCGGGATGGTTCTTGCCCCGGTGGTGTTAGATTATTTGCGGTTGGAGATGTCCAAGATCGAAATCAAACCTGCTTCACAGCCGAACGAAACTCGATAAGGCCTGCGTTGCGACATTAGAATGCACCAGGCAGCGGCCCGCTAGCGTTTCGGGACTGACCCAGGTGCGTTTCGATTTGGCCGGGGTCGGCGACTCCATCTACAGTAAGCTCGCGATGAAAGCCGGATTCGTTGAAAAACTAATCGGTCGACTCGGCAAGATTGGACCGGAAGAGGTGCAGAATTATTTTCTGCGCCTGGCACAGGAAAAAGGTTTTCTGGAAACCGTTTTCAACGCGATCCAGGAAGGAATTATCGTAACCGATGCGAGCGGGCGCATTAGTTATCTAAACAATGCAGCGTGCGAATTGTTCGGACTCGAGGCAAACGATTCAATCGGTAAACGACTCGACGAACGAGTCCGCGGTCTTGACTGGCAATCTCTTACCCGGAGCGGCGGACCGGTCACCCGCGACATGGAAATTTTTTATCCGGCAAATCGATTTATCAATTTTTACATCGTGCCCCTGATCATCGAAAAACGCGATGCTGTAGCCACACCCACCGCGGACGTCGGAGATGAGGTGCGTCACACGCCTGTGATTACAGCCGAGCCCGTAGGTCACGCGATCATCCTCCGCGACATCACTGAGAGCCGGCGCAGTGCCCAGCAATCGATCGAGTCAGAACGGCTCAACGCGCTGACCCTGCTCGCGGCCGGCGTGGCCCACGAGATCGGCAACCCGCTTAACTCGCTCAACATTCACTTGCAACTAATGGAGCGGCAGGTCCGAAAACTTGATGGCACCGATCAACCGGACCTCCGGGAATCGATCGAGGTAGCGCGCGCCGAGATCAATCGGCTCGATTCCATCGTCACCCAGTTTCTCCGCGCGATTCGACCAACGCGACCGCAGCTCCAGCCTGAAAACATCAATTCCATTGTCGAAGAAGCGGTGCGTTTTTTCGCTGCCGAAATCAAAGATCGCGACGTCGTCGTCGAGCAAGAGCTGCGTTCCGATTTACCGATGCTCGAATTGGATCGAGACCAGCTTAAGCAGGCCTTTTATAACGTGATCAAGAATAGTCTCGAGGCGATGAAAAGCCGGGGAATTTTGCGTATTCGCACGGACATGGATGAATCGCACGTCCTCGTTCGATTCAGCGACACCGGCGGCGGCATTTCGACCGAGAACTTGAGTCGGGTGTTCGAACCTTATTTCACCACGAAACCTAGCGGCACAGGCCTGGGCTTGTTGGTCGTGCGTCGCATTGTGCGCGAACACGGCGGCGAACTCTCGATCGAAAGCAGCGAAGGGAAAGGCCTCACCGTCACGATTCGTCTTCCCTACCTCGACAGGCGCGTCCGAATGCTAGAAGCGGGAGATTCCAGCACAGCCACAGCCAGCTTCTAGTGTTGTGTAACCGGTATGGCCTGACAATCGCCGCAAGGAGTTTGGGGGAGTTGCAAGGAGGGAGCGAAGCGCCTGTATCCATCGCGATACTGATCGAGCGAGCGACGCGGCAATTCGCCTAAAAAACTGCGGCCCGGGAGGGTATGGCAAGTCATACCGGTTACACAACACTATAGCCTCAGCTTCCCTGTCTGGGCGCCCGCACCGCACACCGGTGGGCAGGTCGTGCGCTCTGCCGACCGGTGTAACGATTTCACGAAGCAACAAACTACTTGGCCTTGCCGGCCCGCGTGTAGTGAATCTCCATGGTTTTTCGCTCCTGGCCGCCCTGATTTTCGTACCACTCGAGCGACATGTGATCTTTGTCTGCAATCTTGATCACTTCCCGGATTTGTTGCTTCATTCCCGGCACCGGCTCCATCTCGGCGGTGTAAGTAAACGACTTCGTTGCTGGATCATAAGTGCCTTCGGAGAACTCAATTCCAGTGCCCATGTTGTCGATCCAGGAACCAACAAACTTCTTTTTCACATTGTCGTAGCCTTCCATGCCCATGCCTTTGAAGGTGGTGTCTTTCATTTTGCCGTCCGGCCCGGGCATCTTCATGTTTCCGGTCACATCCATCACCACATAGCGCCCGCCCATGATCGATTTGCGTGACGCAGTCCCCTTCGATTCCTGCGCTTTCGCGTTTGGATCAGGATTCATCCAGAATTTGATGGTGTAGGCCCAGTTGCCGTCCAGGCTCGTGAGGAGCTTGTGGTTTTCGTTCAGTTTCGACAGCTCGGCCATCTGCTTCATCATCTCGGCCTCGTTCCCTTGCCCGGCAGGCGCCGCAGCCGGGGGTGCTGCGACCGATGAGGTGCCTGCTGGTGAAGCCCCCGAAGTCGTTGCTTGCGCGAACACCCGAGGAGTTAGCACGGCGAGAATCATTACGGATAGAATTGCGAGTAAAGTCCTAAGAGTTTTCATGGCCCGATTCTTTCCAGCGCGTCCGCAGTCGTCAAGCTCTCTGGATGCCCGCACGTGGTCCCTGGCGCCGCAGATTTTACGAACGGCAAACCTTGCTAAAGCCGTCTATGGCAGCGAAGCGAGGATGCGGTCAATCAGTGCCGACGGTATGATGCCGAACAAGAGCACGGCGGCGGCAAGTGTAGTGATGGCAAAGTGCATAGTTAATCGACGAGCGACAGTTGACCCACCTTCGTTACCCTCCGGCGCGGCCGACGAAGGACCGAGCGCACGCTCGGGCGTCTTGTCGACGAACATAACTCTGAGGACGATAAGATAATAATAAAGAGAGATGAAACTGCCGAAGAGAGCGATGGCAACGAGCCAGAGCAGTCCCTGATTGTTACCCGAGCGCAGTGCGGCGCTGAAAAGGTAGAATTTTCCGAAGAATCCCGCCAACGGCGGCAGACCCGCAAGCGACAATATGAAAACCGTCATGCACCCGGCTAACAATGGCGCGCACTCCCACAACCCGGCGAAATCTTTTAAATCGTCGCCGCCCATCTCTCTGCGCACGAACCCGACAACGCCAAACGCACCAAGAAGCGTGATTGCGTAGATGCTCGTGTAGAACAGGGTGGCGGAGAATCCCTCGCGACCACCGGCGACAAGTCCGAGCAATGTGTATCCAGCGTGCGCGACTGCCGAATAAGCGAGGAGGCGGCGGATATTCGTCTGCGCGAGCGCGACAAGGTTGCCGACCAAAATCGACAAGGCCGCAAGTGCGCCGAGCACCGGAGACCAACCGGCAATCATTGCGTGCCATGCCGCGCTCCCCTGGACGGGGCCAAAGCCGATCAGCACAATTTTCCCGAGGACCACGAATGAAGCGACCTTCGAGCCCGAGGCAATAAACCCAGCACTTAAAGTTGGTGCACCCTGGTATGTGTCGGGTGCCCACGGATGAAAAGGCGCGGCCGCAATTTTGAACGCGAAACCAACGAGCGTCATGACAATCCCGACGACAAGCACCGGTTGAACCGGCTCGGCGGCGAGGTTCTGCGCGATGGCGGCAAGGCTGGTTTGACCCGAGATGCCGTAAGTCAGGCTGATTCCAAACAGGGTGAACGCGCTCGCCGTGCTGCCGAACAGGAAATATTTCAAACCAGCTTCGGCGGAGCGCACATCCGCTTTGTCGAACGCGGTCAGGACGTAAAGCGACAGCCCGAGCAGCTCAAGCCCGATAAAGATCATGAGCAACTCTTCGCTGCTAACGAGTAGCATCAGCCCGATGGTTCCAAAAAGGAGCATGGCGAGATATTCACCGGGATGACGCAGAGATTTCTCTGCCTGGCCGAGCAATACCGTCCAAAATGCAAGTCCGAGGCAGATAATCTTGAACAGCGAATTCAGCGGCGAAATAACGAGCATTCCCTCGAACAAATTCGCTTGCAGCGGCAACAACAGCACAGCGCCAACCGCGACCATGATTCCAAGAGCGGCGATGAATGAACAAATTGTAGCGGCAGGTGTATCGTCTGCGATCCGACCCGGACTGGCAGCGTCGTTCTGTTTCGCACGCACCGCGACCTTTCCACCACTCGTCAGCCCAATTGCCAAAACTGCGAGCGCCGTCACAACAACGATCGCTTCGGGCGAGGCGAGTCTGAGTAGTTCGAAATAGTTCATGTTGATGTTGTGGCTGTGAGCCAGCGAGAAATTCCGGGTAGCGCACTGCTGGCCCGCCTGTGTGCGGGCGTCTCGCGTGTCTGGCGATTGCGTCTCGCAATCGCGAACTTTCCTTTGAGTGGCGTGCGCATTTTGACAGTGAGTTCACAAAAGTTCGATTCGGCGAGACGCCCAAACCAGACACGCGAGACGCGTGCGCCACCCAATCCAATCAATTCGCGCCACGTTCTCATCTTAAAAACCTCATCGCTTCAACGGCGGGCATGATACGATCCAGCAAGAGTCTCGGATAAAGACCGATGCCTAGCGTGGCGACAATGAGCAAGGCGGCGCCGAATTTTTCCGCGAGCGTAATCGGCTCGACCTCTTTTTGATTTAACTGTGTAACAGTTTTGACTTTTTTAACTTCTTCCGCAGTGGCCTCGCCGAAGAATGTTTTCTTTAACGCACGCAAGGTAAACGCCGCGACAAGAACCATGCCTGCCCCGGTAATCCAGACCGCGGGCGGGTAAGATTTCCACGCGCCGATCAGAATGGTAATCTCAGCCGCGAACCCGCTGAAACCGGGAATGCCCATTGAGGCGGCGGACGCGACCACAAAGGCGAACGCGGCAAATGGCAGCGCCCGGCTTAATTGCATGCTGGACAACTGTTCCAGGTCGCGCGTGTGCTTCCGCCGGTAAATCATCCGTCCGGCGACGGCGAAGAGGAGCGCCCCGATCACACCGTGAGAGAACATTTGCATTACCGCTCCTGATACACCCAGGACGTTGGCAGTGGCGAGCCCCAGCAAAACGAAACCCATATGGCTCACGCTCGAATAGCCGATGACAAATTTCAGATCGCGCTGACGCAATGCGACCGCGGCCGCATAAACGATTCCGATCACAGCCAGAACAGCGATCACGGCACGCCACTGATGGAATCCGTCTGGGAAGAGATTCATCGCGACGCGCAGCCCGGCATAAGACCCAAGCTTCATTACGATGCCGGCAAGCAGCATCGAGCCCGCCGTGGGCGCAGCCACGTGGCCAGTCGGCGCCCAGGTGTGCAACGGCCAAATCCCGGCCAGGACAGCAAACCCGATAAACAAAATCGGAAATGCCCACGACTGCAGCCGCGGTGTGAATTGAAACTGTGCGAGTTGATTCAAATCCAGCGACCCGGCACCTACATAGGCGGCGATAATTCCCAGGAAAACGAGCGCGCCTCCGAAAAACGAATACAGCGTTAGCTTCATAGCGCCGTATTCCTTGTTAGTCGATCCCCAGATCGCGATGAGGAAATATTTCGGCACGATCACCAGTTCGTAAAAAACGAAGAGTAAAAAGAGATCCGCGCTAAGGAAGACACCATACGAGCCGCCGACCACGAGCAGTAACCAGAAGAAGAATTCGTTAGGGCGAAGATCGACGTCCCACGAAAACAGCACCGCACTCACCGCTACGATGCCCGTAACCAAGACGAGAGTCAGGCTAATGCCATCACACGCCAGATGAAAGTTCATCCCGAGCGCCGGCACCCATGGCACGCGAAAGATGGTGTTGAAGTGCGCGAGATCAGCAACCGGGGTTTGCGATAAGGCGACCAGACTAATCGTAAGTCCTGCGACAGTTGTGATCAGCGCCATCCAACGCGAAGCGCTTCGCGGCAGGAACAGCGACACGACCGCCCCACCAAATGTGACGTAGATTGTCCAGGCGATCATCGGCCGTTACGCGCGCGATATCGCGCCGCTTTCTCGCGCACGTGAAATCCAATTTCACGGCGTGGCTTTGCCGGCGGCGACATCAGTTGCCGAATCGCTTCGATGATCGCAGCAATTTCCTCATCATGCCTCCCGACGCGCCGCTCAAGCTCTCCGAATTTCCGCGCTAACTCGCGATTTGTCTCGAGCCCCTCACGCAGCTTCACGAACGCGCGCATGATCGCGATATTTACTTTCACTGCGCGCTCGCTGTTTAAAACGCTCGAAAGCATCGCCACGCCTTGTTCGGTGAATGCGTAAGGCAGATGCCGCCGGCCGCCCCGCCCCTTTGATCTTCCAAACTGGAATATCAAACGGTCCGCCTCTTCGGCGCTGAGTTGAAACATGAAATCTGGCGGAAATCGCTCGTGGTTACGATTGACCGCTTTATTCAGGTTTCCGGTAGTTACTCCGTAAAGTCGCGCGAGTTCGAAATCGAGAATCACTTTTTGTCCGCGCGCGATAAATATGGCGGCGGCGATTCGTTCGATGGGAATGATTTCTTTGCTCATTTTGTCAGGCAAACAAGCGCGCCATTTGAACGACGGTCGTATTGAAGATGTTGAAGATGAACTGCGGCGCGATCCCGATGGCAAACATGAGCAGAGTGACCGGAACGATGACGAGCTTTTCATTACTCAGCAGATCAGGAAACGCGCTGCACCTTTCGACCAGCGGACCGCTGAAGAGCGCCTGCATCGCGCGTATGAACACAATCGCGGTAACGAGCAGGCCGATGACTGCGACGGCCGTGAATGATGCGGCGATGGCGAATGAACCTTTAAAAATAAGAAACTCGCCGATAAATCCATTGAGCCCCGGCAAGCCTAACGATGAAAACATGGCGACGCTCATCCAACCGCAGAGTAAAGGCGTCCGCTGCATCAGCCCGCCGAAATCGTCGATGCCGCGCAGACCGCTTCGTTGTTCGAGCAAACCAACAAAGTAGAACAGCGCGGCCGCGGTTAGTCCGTGATTGAAAATCTGCATGAACACGCCACTCAAGGCCGCGTGCAGATCGATCAAAGAGGATGCCGATCCTTCGACTCCGCTAAGGGCGGGCCTTGCCGAGATGGCGAACAGGCCGAGCATGCAGTACCCGAGGTGGTTGATCGACAAATAGGCAACCATTCGTTTCAGATCGGATTGCGCCCACGCGGCTAATGGTGCGAAAACAATCGAACAAACGGCCAGCGCCAGCAGCCAGGGTCCGGCGATTCTTATTTCCATCGGAAACAGCGGAAGCAGCAGACGGATAAAGCCGTAAACGCCCATTTTTGAAAGCACACCGGTCAAAACCATCGAGACACCGGTCGGTGCGGTTTCGTAGGCGTCTGGTAACCAAGTGTGAAAGGGAAACAACGGCACCTTCACCGCGAGCCCGAGAAAGATTCCGATGAAAGTCAGCCAGCCGAGCCCGCCGTTTAGCAATCCTGTCTTTCCAAGCTCAGCCAGCGCTGCAAAATCGAACGTGCCTTTGGCGAAATAAATCCCCAGAAATCCGAGCAGCATGGCGACGCTGCCGAGAAACGTGTAGAGAAAGAACTTTGTTGCCGCGCGATCGCGATTTTTGCCGCCCCAGATTTTGATGAGCAGGAACGCCGGCACCAGGCTCATCTCATAAAACAAAAACCAAAGAACGAAATTCTGTGCGGTGAATGTGCCGTAGAGGGCCGATTGCATGAGCAACATCAGAGCGCATGCCCCTCGCTCTCCCACTGAGCGGGACTGCGCGCAAAATGCGAACGGGAAAACCAGCGACGTAAGGAGAACAAGCAACAGGCTTAAGCCATCCACGCCGACCAAATACTCGGCGCCAATTGCCGGGACCCAGGCATGTCGTTCGACCATGCGCAAGCCCCCAGCCGCCGCATCGAATTTTTGCCATAACATCAGTGCACAAAACGCCGAGACTGTATTGAAAATCAGGGCAACGCCGCGCGCGTTCGCAGGACGGGTGAGGTAAAGCGCGATCGCGCCGACCAGCGGAATAATGATAAGTGCAGTGATCAACCCAACCATGCGTAGAGAACCAGCAGGGCGATTACACCGACGCCGATGCCGCAGAGATAAGTTTGGATTTGTCCTGAGTGCCAGCCCGAAATCACGCGACCCAGTCCCCGCGTACCGATGGTGGTTTGGTCGACGCCGGAATTAAAGCCGCGTTCATCTATGTCGGTTGTTAGAATTCCTAAAAACTGACCGATCGCGCCGCAGCCGCGGACCAGCCCATCCCAAAAATAACGATCCATCCAATCGGAGAAGCGCGCCGCCAGCCAGCTCCAGGCCAAAACAGTCGAGGCGTAGATTTCGTCGATCCACATTTTGTTTTCGAGAAACCGAAACAGGGCGGGTTGGGCATACTGGAGCGGATCTGTTTCCACCGTTCGCTCTCGATCTGCTTCTCCAGCCTTGGCATAAATCCAGACACCGAGCACGATGCCGCCACCGACCAGTAGAACCGAAACGAAAAGGACAGGCTGGATCAACAGCGTGGCGTTGACGTGTGCCGCCTCGCCGCTGAGATAACTGTGCAGCCACGGCCACGCCGGCGTGACGATAACGCCAAGCAGAATCGTGCAAACCGCGAGCACGATTAAGGGAAGCGTCATCACGGGCAAGCTCTCGTGCGCATGTGCGCTAGCAGCCCGCCGGCTGCCAAAGAAAACATAAATGATCTGTCGCGTCATGTAGAGCGCGGTGATCACGACACCGGCGAGCATCACGTAATAAGGAAGGTGCGAAGCCGGCCAGCGCGCCGTGGCATCCAGAACTTCTTCTTTTGTCCAACCACCGGAAAAAAAGAACGGCACGCCGCTCAATGCCATCATGCCAATGGCGTAGGTCGGAAATGTGATCGGTGCGAACCTGCGCAAGCCGCCCATTTTTCGAATGTCCTGTTCGCCGCCGCAGCTGTGAATCACTGAGCCGGCGCCGAGAAAGAGCAGCGCCTTGAAAAATCCGTGGGCCATCAAATGCATGATTCCGGCCGCGACGCCGCCCACGCCTAACGACATCATCATCAAACCGAGTTGCGACACGGTTGAGTAGGCAAGAATGCGTTTGATATCGCACTGCGCCAGCGCGATGAGAGAAGCCATCAATGCAGTGATCACGCCGATGGTCACTACCACCGTCAGCGAACGCGTGACGCCGTTGATTGCGCCGATTGAAAACAGCGGCTAAACCCGCGCAACCAGAAACACGCCGGCCGCTACCATCGTCGCGGCGTGGATCAGCGCGCTGACCGGCGTCGGACCCTCCATCGCGTCCGGCAACCAGACGTGAAGCGGGAATTGCCCGGATTTGCCGGCCGCGCCGCAAAAAATCAGCAAAGCGATGAACGTCGCACTCGCCCCGATCGCAACCAGCCCTCCAGTTTCGAGACAGCCGCGTCCGCCGTCATAAAAAAGCAGTGTGCCGCTGCGGTTATAAAGCCAGAGGATGCCCAGAAAAAATCCCATGTCGCCAATCCGGGTGGTGATAAATGCTTTTTTTGCCGC
>JACXTT010004642.1_pt1 | contig 20324 bp, 20 predicted proteins | sample 9270951 | NCBI WGS metagenome assembly JACXTT01 (sample SAMN15532306, study PRJNA645909) | rock metagenome | isolation source: weathered quartz diorite | place: Puerto Rico | collected 2017-06-21
GGCGTAGATCTCATCTAACACCTGCGTTCTGCCGACCTGCGGAGTCATATCACCGATTCAGAAGACTCTCACAGATGGCCGCTTCAAAAGCCATATCTTTATGACCCAGTAGTACTAGCTAGTCTTTACGTCTTTACTAGCAGACCCGCTCCAGTTGCCGTTTGGAAGCCGTAACGGCCGTCTTGAAGATTCGTTATGGACTTGATTGACAACTGCGCAAGGGCTGCGACCGGATAGAACCACCGTAGTCGCCAAGGAAACCGCGAACTGGAACCAGCCGGGCTGTCGTACTGGTGGCCGAGGTGGGCGACGGCAGTTCCTGGTACGGAGCCGAGAGCCGTCCCAGTCTTTTGCCAACTGCGCCGTTGATTGTTACTTTATCCAGACTTGGAGGGTTTGAGGCGATCACTTGGCGCGCTTGGTAGGTCTGAATTTCTGCACCGCCTCAACTAGTTGGTCTGACATGCCCGCGTCGAGCAAAGGTGACTTGAGCCCTTTGAGATGCAGGTCGAAGAACGCTCTAGTGTAACTTTTCACAACGGACAGCACGCGTTCGCGCATCGCCCGTTCGGCGGGGTTACTAGCGCCGAGAAGCGGGATATCGCTGAAGTCCATGTGCGAAGTCTCGCCACGCTGCAATGCAACACGAACTGTCCCCTTACCCGTCGCCCTGAGAGCGCGATCTCGGCGAGAGTCTAGCCTTTTGCGGATCTCGGTCACTCTTGCACGTGTCAGCTTCATCGCGGCGAGTTCCTGGTCTGTTGGCGGCTCCGTGCGAGAAGATCTTTCGATTAGCATGAACGCCTGATCCATCCCCCAACCCCGCGCATCCAGGAAGTAAGGCTGATTCGCCACCGCCCCATCCTGATTGAGACATACCCTAATACGTTGGTCCTTCTGGCAGGCGTGGGCGGCTGCGATTCCTCCGAAGGAATGACCGAAAGCCCCGACGCGCCCGAGGTCCAGCCGGCCCGCAAACGGTAGGGCGGAAGGCGCACGGCTCAGTTCGTCCAGCACAACACGAATATCCTCGACGTGCCATTCCAACTGGTTGAGGTTAGCTTCCCCTTCCAAAGAGGGTGGCTTCGGCCAACGCTTGCCGTCGTAAGCTACATGGCTCCCATCCGGAAACAAGGTCACGAATCCGTCGTACGTGTGAGTGATCGCGGCCACAACATAGCCGTGGCTGGCCAAATCCTCCAGTTGGGAAGTGTAGAGTTCCCGGATCATGCCGCCGCCCGGAGAGAAGATCAGTACTGGACTGCGCCGCAACGTTCCCGGGAAAGGCGCCCGGACTACTGCGTGTGTGACGACGCCTCCCGCGCTGACGACATTGTAGGAAGTGCCGAGCTGTTTCTTGAGACCATCGGCCCCAATCGCACGTTCAATGTCGTGCACACTCAGGTACTCTGCCGCGATCAACTCCTTGGAGGCGGTTGGCTCTGCTGGGTACCAAACATCCACCATGATTCGGCGCGCGCCGAGGTTTGGATCGAGAGGCTCGATCCGAGACGCGTCCTCGCAGAGTAGGGTGACTCTTCCAATCCCGAAGGGGCCAGTCGGGGCCGGGAGACGCCGTGGGCCCTCTGCACGTACCTGAGCGTTCGCGGCGCTAGTCAGAATGATTGCGCACGTCAAGAGACAGGCTTGAAGTCGTCCACGCAAGTCAGTCATACGCAGCTATCTGCCCACAAGTTCAAGGATTATTGAGTGGCGCGTGGAGGGCTGACTCGCGATCAGTCGCCAAGTGTATAGCGATCCACTCTTCCCCCTCAGATCCTCTCTCTTCCAAAAAAGCGTAAGAAGCGTTAGGATAGCGGTTTGGCGCGGGTTTGAAGCGTTTTTGAAAAGCGTTAGGAGAGTCACCACCAACGGTTTCCAAAAGTGCTCCCGCCCCTTTATTTACGGGCTTCCTAACGCTCCTAACGCTTTTTTTCTGGTGCTACCGGCGCACCTTCCTTTCATGGACCACTGAACCGACTTGGCCGGCTGGGGCTTTCGACTTTGTCTGTTGACGACTGAAATCGCCGAATGCTAAGCAGGTGGGTGAGGCGTAGGGGGGGATCAAAATCTCTACAACCCTCGGCCCGGTTACCGCTCGGCGGCGCTCTGTGTGGAAGCGCAGGTTTTGACCTAAAAACCTGCTCGGCCTTTAGGTTTCAGCAACATGGGACGAAAACGAAGCACAAACGGGGCACAAACGGCCATCCCGCAGGGCTGGCGGAACCGCATTGTGGGTACGGGGAAGAGGCGCCGGACCAACTACTGGCCAACGACAGGAACTGGAGAATCCACCCAAAGGCTCAACAAGATGCGCTGACCGGGGTCCTGCGTGAAGTCGGCCTAGTGCAGAACGTAATCGTGAACCAGCGGACGGGGAAGGTGGTGGACGGGCATTTGCGCGTTTCGCTCGCTATTGGCGAAAACCAGCCTACTGTACCGATAACTTACGTTGATCTCGACGACGCCGAAGAAGTGATGATCCTGGCCAGCCTCGACCGCTGTCGGCAATGGCGGGGACGGACAAGGACCTGCTCGCGGGACTGCTCGGTGATCTGGGCGCGATCCCGCATGATGACGCCGTGGTCGCGCTGCTTGCGGAGCTGGCGGCGCAGGCGCAGGTGATTAAGGCACACGAGGGCGAAGACGATGTGCCCGGCGTGCCAGTTAACCCGGTAACGAGTCCAGGCGACCTGTGGCTCTGCGGCTGCGGTCGCAAACAAGCATCGCGTGCTGTGCGCGGATTCAACCAACCCGGAGGCGGTTGCTCGACTGTTGGGTGAGCGCAAGCCGTCCTTGCTCGTAACCGATCCGCCCTATGGAATCCAGTTGGACTCTGAGTGGCGCGACCGGGCCGGGCTGAACAGACTGCGGGCCTGCCGAATCCTCCTACATGAAGCATCGAACCGAAGGCCATACCGAGACGACCATCTCCGGCGACACGCGGGCCGACTGGTCGGAAGCGTTCGCACTCGTTCCGAGCCTCCAGGCGGCGTACGTGTGGCACGCGTCCGTCTTCACCCGCGAGGTGCTCGACGGGCTGCTTCGGATCGGCTTTCTCTGCAAGAAGGGAACTTGGAGGTTGCCCTTCCGTCCGTAGGCTGGCTTGACGAAGCCGCTGAGACGTGTGCCGGCGGCGGTAGATGGGGATCTGATCGCCGGTTCGAGACACTTCGAGTATAGAAGGGAGGGACGGGATTAACGAGCGACCCATCGCCCGGATACAGATGCCACGAACGTCTTGATAGCGTTTGCCCTATCAGCAGCATTCGGCGATTTCGGTCTTCAACAGACAAGTCGCAAGACCACGCGCTGGTTGCCTCCCGATTGCCGACAATCCCCACGAGCAGCCGCGGCCCGGCACCGGCAGGTTTCGTGATTGACAGGCGCGCCGGCCCTGTGGGAATCTAGCCTCAGCGCGCTCTGGGGCGCCTCCTGTCCGCGGCAAGGGAGCCTGCTCCCACCCAATCCCCGTTTTTGTGTTTTTGCACGGACCTTTCATCCGGCCCTGAGCTCAGCGGACCTGGGCAGCGACGGAAGGAAGGTACCATGCAGCGAAAGCTCACCTCTGCCACTACTCTCGACAATTTGCGACTAGAAGCGAGGCGCTGGCTCAAGGCTCTACGCGCAAACGAGCCGGAATCGCGCGAGCGATTCGAACGCGCCTACCCGAAGCACAGCGCGACGCCCGTGCTGCGCGACACGCAATACGCGCTCGCGCGCGAGCACGGGTTTGAAAACTGGAAGGAACTGAAGCTCGCCGTTCACAAGGCGGCAAGATCGCGAACGATCGAAGCGTACGAGCAAGCCGCGCGCGATTTCGTCGACGCCTACAAAGGCGACACCGCGGCGCTTGAGCGGCTAAACCGCCACTACGGACGCTCTTTCAGCTCCGCTGATCTGAAGGCGGAAATCTGGCGGCGCGATTATGCGTATCGCCAGCGATCCTCCAGAGTCCCGGAGAACTACTTCCCAATCGAAGAAGCGCAGATCATCCTCGCGCAGGACGCCGGGTTCGGCAGTTGGGAGAAGCTGATGGACGCCCTCGCCGCCGGCTCGCCGCCGCAGGGTGCGCCCTACACGGTCGACACAAAGGACAATCGCATTGGACCAAGCCGCCAGATGTCGGCCGCCGATTGGGACGATCTTATCGGCGTCATGAAGGAGCAGCGGATTCCTGCGCTGAACGCCAACGGACTCATGACGGACGAAGCGCTGGCGCGGATCGCCGGGCTGGAATTCGTGACGAGCCTCAGTCTAGGCGGGTCGCGCGAGCTCACGGACGACGGTCTGCTGCATCTTGCGCGCATGCCGCAGCTCGAGCACCTCGAACTGAACGAATATCCCGGCGGCAAGCTTACCGACTGCGGCCTCGAGGTCCTTCGGCATTTGCCCAACCTGCGGAAGTTCGAGATGACGTGGCAATCCGGGATCACCGACCGCGGTGCCGCAAATCTTCACTTCTGCGACCGTCTGGAGGAAGTAAACCTGATGGGCTCGCCCACCGGGGATGCCGCCATCGAGGCGCTCCAGGGCAAAACGAACCTCCGCCGATTCAGCACCGGGAGGCTGGTCACGGACACGGGTATTGCGCTGCTGCACAACTTTCCGCTGCTGAAGACCGCCGAAGGCGAAGGGGCGCGGCTGCTGATCGACGGACCGTTCACCAATGCCGGGCTGGCTGCGCTCGCCGGCCTCGACGGCGTCTTCGAGCTGGACCTTTTCTGGCACATAGATCGAATCACCACGGAGGGGTTCGTCCACTTGGTCCACTTGTCTAACCTGATGGCGCTCGGCTGTGATGGCAAGCTGAGCGACGATGTCGCGATGGGGCATATCGCGGCGATGCCGCGCCTAAAGCGACTGCGAATCCAGGAGTCCGTCGCGACCGAAGACGGGTTTGTGACGCTCGCCAAGTCGCAGACCATCGAGGGCATCTGGGGACGCGTCTGCCAGAATTTCGGAAGCCGGGGGTTCGTCGCGTTCTCGAGGATGCCGTCGCTGCGGAGCCTGGGGATCGGTTGCAAAAACGTCGACGACGCGACGCTTGCTACGTTGCCGGAATTCCCGGCGTTGCGGGAGCTGACGCCCATCGATTTTCACGACGACGGTTTCCGGCACATCGGCCGTTGCCGGAACCTGGAGCGGCTGACGTGCATGTACTGCCGCGAGACCGGTGACGCGGCGACCGAACACATTAAGGGAATCGCGATCAAGTATTACTATGCCGGGCTGACGCAGATCACCGACCGGAGCCTCGAGATTATCGGCGGCATGGAATCGCTGGAGCAGGTCGACCTCTACGAATGCCTGAAGATTACGGATGCCGGCCTGCCATTCCTCGCCCGGCTGCCGAGGCTCCGCGAGGTGCACCTCGATGGTCTGCCTGGCGTCACGCTCGAAAGAACAAAGATCTTCCGGCCGAGCGTGCACGTCTACTACTCGACCTGATGTTGAGGAGTGGACTGTACGTTCGTATGGACTTACAGAAGATCAAGCGGGAGAGCCCGAGCAGGAGTTGAATGGGTAGATCTTCTTCGACCGCCACCTTTGCGACTGCTGGCCGGCCGGGTCCTCGGATTCACACCCCGTCGGGTCGAGAGCCACCGCTCCCCTTGGCGCCTGGGGGTCCGCTTCCCGGCCCACATCCTCCGGCCCAATGAGCCTACCCAGCAGCGGTTGCACACCCAGGGTTGCGAAGGCATCGCCGCTGACCTCATTCAGGTTTGCCGGATACTTGGTGCCGTTCGCTTCGAAGTTCGCGATGATGTCACCGTTCCAAACGAACATACCTGAGAATACCCGCTGGCCCTAGCGATCTCCTCGAACATGCGTAGAGACAAGAAAACCCGACATTCATCAAGCGCGGGCCTGCGCGTTGGGCTTCTCAGAATTCTCACAATCCTCAAAGCTCGCGGACCGCGGGAGGGCGACGGTCTTCAGGGTCTTCGGTTTTGCACGTCCAAGGAGTCGAAGTTGTACTTCTTCTGGATGGCCATCCGTCAACAGGCTGATGCCTCGACGGATGCGTACCTTCAGTCGATGCCTCCACTCGCGAAGGCTCCAGATGGCTTCGACCGGCACCCCGCCGTACTGGGCCGCGGGGAGAGAAAAGTGGAAGAAAATGTCTTCATGCTGCGTCTCATTCGCCGGTGGTTCCTCTGATTGATCGCGAGGTCAGCGCAGAGATCATCGAATCTTGCCGCTCGGGCGATCGGGACGCCCTTCGTGTCGTCTACGAATTGTATAAGGACCGTGTGTACTCTATATCGCTCTATTTTTTTCACGGTGATGAAGCCGTAGCGAGCGATGTAACGCAGCAGGTCTTTCTAAAGTTGATCACCACCGTCAACCAGTTCAAAGGTGATGCTGCCTTCTCCACCTGGCTCTACCGCCTGGTGGTTAACGCATGTCAGGACGTGACCCGGCGGCGCAAATCGGCGGTGTGGACTACAGACCGCTCCCGATTGGAAGAGTTCGCCATTCCGGGTTCGCAGGAGGACGACTATGCGCGGGCCCAGATAGCGCGGTCGGTGCGGGCGGCCGTTTCGGCGTTGCCGTCGAAGTTTCGCATCGTTGTTTTGCTGCGGTATTTTGACGCCCTGTCTTATGAGCAGATGGCGGAGGTCCTCCACTGCTCCATGGGAACGGTTGCATCGCGCTTGAGCCGGGGCCACAAGATCCTTGCCGAGCGCTTGAAGAGTCTGAGCGGGACAAAGGGATAGCTATGTTTAGCAGGCATGTTTTGCCTCAACTTGCTGCTCATGTCGATGGCGAACTTCCATCCCGTAAGGCGCAGCGTTTTGAACTCCACGTGTCACAGTGCGAACGCTGCCGCGTCGAGCTCGAACAGGTCCGATTCGGGATGTCGCTTCTGGACCATCTTCCAACCGTCCAAGCGCCCGATGCCATTTGGACCTCAATCGAGACGGCGTTTCAGCAACATCGGCTACACAGACCCCGGTCTCTTCACCGCTGGCGGTTGGCGCTGGCCGCGCTTGCGGTCGTGGCTGTGGCCGGTGGGACGTATTGGTCGGTGGCTCATCGATCCGAGACGCGCTGGGAAGTCGTACAGATTCACGCCACACCGGCCGTCGACGCGAAGCCGGTCCGCAGCGTCGCACGGATTGGAGCCGGCAATTGGATCGAGACCGATTCTTCCTCGAATGCCACTGTGAAGGTGGGGAGGATCGGCTCTCTGGACGTGGCGCCGAACACACGCCTGCTCGTGGTCACGGCGCGATCCGGGGAACATCGAGTGGAGCTCGTGCGAGGGAAGATCCACGCGAAGATTTCCGCCCCGCCAAGGCTCTTCTTCGTGGACACGGCTTCCGGCACCGCGGTGGATCTAGGTTGCGAGTATTCGCTCCATACCGATGAAGAAGGATCGGGCCTGCTCCAGGTGACCGGGGGCTGGGTCTCATTTCAATGGAAGGGCGTGGAGTCGCTCGTACCTGCGGGCGCAAGCTGCAGGACGAGGCCGCACGCCGGTCCCGGCCTTCCCTGTTTCGACGACGCGCCGGAGAAGCTCAAAAACGCCATCGATAGCTTTGATACTGAAAAACCGGGGGGTACCTCGTTGAAGATCATACTTTCCGAAGCCCGCGTGCGCGATACCCTCACACTCTGGCATCTCCTCTCGCGGGTGGAACTCCCCGATCGGGAGCGCATTTATGACCGTATCGCCGCCCTGACACCGGTCCCGCCGGGTGTTTCGCGCCAGAAAGTCCTTGAGCTGGATCCCGGCACCCTGACACGATGGAAAGATGAACTGGCCTGGACGTGGTGAGCCGGGAAGAAAATTCCCGCCCGCGCGTCTAACGGTCCCGAAAGGAGATTTCGATGCTGCGACTCGGTATCGTAACCCTGACAATCACGATGCTGGCCATGGCCGAAGGTTTTGCCTTCACTATCGGCAGCCCGGTGGCGGCCCAGGACTTCAACTTCAAAGCAGCGGCATTTGTGTTTCGCACGGAGGGCTGCGCCGATCCCACGAAGTCACAGATCTCAGCCACTGCCGAAGGATTCGTTAAGGGCGTGCGGCGGTCGATCGTACTCAAAGTGGTACCGGCAGCCAAACCCGGCATCTACGCTGTCCAGCAGAGTTGGCCCGCAGAAGGCCAATGGGTCGTGAACTTGAAAGGGACGTGCGCCAATCTGAGCGCCGACGCGATCGTCACCATGGGTCCCAAGGGTTTCATCCGCGAATCGTCCAAGTTTTTTTCGCGTCCGGCCACGGATAGCGAAATTGAAACATCGTTAGCGGCGCTCCCACAGGGAGGGAACAAATGAAATGTTACGCACGCATTACGCACATGGCTTCGGCATTTGTGATTTCCACTACGGCCGTTTTGGTTGCCGCGGAGATCCGCGCAACTCAGCCTAGCGACCTCACTATCCACGAGTGGGGGACGTTCACCTCCGTCGCGGGCGAGGACGGCTCTACCCTCGATTGGGATGTACTGGGCGGCAGGGATGACCTTCCCAGCTTCGTCAACAACATGGGCTATCGCTGTATCAAATTCAGACTCACCGGCACGGTTCGGATGGAGACCCCGGTCCTTTACTTCTATAGCCCGCGAGCATTGGATGCGCGCGTGAGAGTAGCGCTCCCCAAGGGGCTCATCACCGAGTGGTATCCGCAGGCCGAACACCAGATCGATCAGCAGAGCAAGACCGGAGGCCGCGTGTATCGTCTGGAGCCGAACCTGAACGGCATCGATACGTCAATGACTAGCGTAACCGGCGGCATCGAATGGAAAAACGTAAAGGTCGAGCCTGACACTACTCCTACTCTCCCGGTCGAAAGCAGTCCGAGCCACTATTACGCCGCGCGCACGACCGACTCCTCTCCCCTTACGGTCGGCGTTCAGCATGAGAAATTCCTCTTCTATCGCGGCGTGGGGCGCTTCGCGGTTCCCCTCTCCGCACGTCTTTCCGCTGGCGGAAAGGTCGTCGTCGGAAATCTCGGCGCCGATCCCATCCCGATGATGATGTTCTTCGAGAATCGCGGAGGTCGCCTGGGCTATCGCACTGTAGCCGTTTCTGGATCGATGACGCTCGATCCGCCTTCTCTTAAGGGCGGCCTCCCCGAACTGTGCCACGATCTGGAGAACGCGCTGGTCGCGCAAGGCCTGTTCCCCAAAGAGGCCCACGCCATGGTCGAGACCTGGCGGGATTCCTGGTTCGAAGAGGGCTCGCGTCTCATCTACATTGTCCCGTCGAGTGCCGTCGATGCCATCCTTCCGCTAGAAGTCGATCCAGTTCCGTCCCAGACCGCTCGTGTGTTCGTTGGCCGCATCGAACTCATTACGCCCGAAATGATGCGCTTGGTGGAAAGCGCTATGGTCACGAACGATCGTTCCGTGATTGAACGCTACGGCCGTTTCCTGGGCCCTATCCTGAAGCGCATCTCCTTGGAGAATCCCGTTAACGCGAGCAAGATCGAGCGCTTTCGCGCGACTTTGCAAAGCTCTCTTGCTGCGGCGGTGTGCCGGTAAAGGTGCCGAGAGCACTTGGTGACGGGCCACTCGCAGCGGCTCCTGGGATATCCAGATCAGGAGCCACTTACCGTTCCGACAACGCGAACGCGTTCGAGGGAATCAGGCACTTCTGCAGGTCGAGCATGCGGCCAAATTCGCACGATCCGAGGAGGCTGGGCGACAAAACCGGTTTCTACGCGGTGTTCAAGATGGGGTATTGCCGCACAGGTTTCGCGCAAGGCGTCAAAGGAGACGAACGCCTCAGCAGTCTGCGCTGATAATCAGTTTCGCGGTTCCCGATTTCGAGCCAGGCTTGTAAGTGAACGTCATCCCCTTCTTAACTTTGCCGAGCTCGCGTCCGATCCGTTGGCGGGCCTCGCCCGTAAGCGTGTCGCCGACTCGCACTCCAATGCGGTCAAGAGCAACCTTCTGCAATTCCGAAGGAACATCATTGAACTCGATCGTCTCGATTACGGCAAAGAACGGTACGGCGACTGGCCGTGATTTCGCAGACACGGTTCCGGTCGGGCGTTGAGCGAAAGCAGGAACCAGTAGAAAGGCACAAAGCAGAAAGGATGCTCCCAGTGATTTGAGAAATGTAGATTTCATGTCGAGTCTCTGAGCAGGGATTGCATTGCTCCGGCTAGCATACCATCCCTGAGGGAAGTCGCCATCGGACCTGCCACGCAGATTAGACAGCCCGCGGATTGGCGATTGAAAGTTCCGAACGTCTGCGCACCGAAGTTCACATGGACGCATCGTCGTTCATCTCGGAAACTGGGTTTGATCCAGTAGCGTCATCATCTGGCAGCTACATCAGACAACAGGTTTGGTTTCAACTACACGCAATGGTAGAGTCGCGCGAGTCCCGACGAAGCCGGCACGCTTCTCAGATCTCGGGTTGGCGCTGTTCGGCCCGAAAGCCGCATCCCCGGATTCAAAGGGCTTTTCGCTAGGGCTGATGTGGGCGCTCGGCGCCGTGCCTGATTTTTCTAAGGATCAGGCGGACCGCCTGATCTCCTTGATTCCGAGGCCAAGGCGCCGCCGCAGCAGGACTCGCAGAATCGAGCCTTCCGTGTATCCGACACGTACCGCGATTTCGTCGACGCTCGCGCTGCTGGTCTTTAGAAGATGCACCGCGCGCTCCACGCGCAAGCTTTGGAAATAAGACAGCGGCGACTTTCCGAGCACCATCTGCATGCGGCGCGCGAGCGTTCGCTTGCTCGAACCGACGGCCTCGGCTGCCTCGTCCAAAGAAAACCCGTCCTTCAGCCGGGAGCGCGCCCAGCTTTCGAAGCGCTGAACCAGAGGATCGGAATGCACTAGATGATCCGTCAATGCATAGGCCGACTGTGATGGCCTGGAATCGACGATCAGATATTTTGCCGTCAAAGAAGCCAGCTTCGGGCTCACTCCTCGCACCAGCCACAACGCGAGATCGATGTGACTGAGAGCGGCTCCGGCCGTAACCAACTTGCCAGATTTCACAATCATGTTCGATTCATCCAGCAGGACATGGGGATATCGCTTCCGAAAGAGCGGCGCCAGCCACCATGTTGTGGTTGCGTGATGATGATCGAGCAGTCCGGACTCGGCCATCACAAAGGTTCCAATGCAGGCTGCGGCCATCGTTGCGCCGTGGCGAGCCCATTGTCGAAGCGAAGCGCCCGCATCTTGCATGTCCGGCCTAGCAAGTGCATTCTCCAATGGACCGGGCATCTTGAACCCAATTGCCGGAACCACAACGCAATCGGGCACGCGCCAACCCGTTGCGTTCACCGGCACCGTCAAACCCTGCGACGTTTTGACCGCCTTGCGGACCGCGGCGATCTTCACTTCGAAGCGAGGCGCCGTAAGCCCCGATATTCCAATCAACTCATTCGCAGTTTGGAACGCGTCCAGTACAGCAGATAATCCCAGGTCAAAAACACCATCCAGAACCAGAACGTTTACCCTCATGGCAAGAATGATACCAAAACTGGCATTCTTGCCTATAGCAGAAATACGCACTGGGACGTAATCTTGGAACAGGCCGACACTTCGGCCTAAGGAGAATTGACAATGCTTTCACTTGGATTGTTTGTACGACTTGAGGCGAAACCCGGGAAGGAGAAGGAGGTCGCCGCCTTCCTGATGCAAGGTCTTCAAATGGCAAATCAGGAAGCGACCACTCCGCTGTGGTTCGCGCTGCGCCTGGGCCCCTCCACGTTCGCCGTCTTCGACGCGTTTCGTGATGAGTCCGGAAGGCAAACTCACCTCAACGGGCCGATTGCCAAAGCCCTCATGGCCCTCACCCCAGATCTCTTCGCCGTGCCGCCTTCCATAGAAAAGACAGAGGTTCTGGGAGCGAAGCTTTCGCAGGAGGTTCGAGCTGCAGCTTAAGCTTCAGGGCGCCGGCTCAGGACCGGAATGAAGCGGAGGCGGAGAGATCTGCCTCCGCGCTCCGTCACTGGCCCAATGCGATAACACCGTTGTGACCATGTCCCCCGAGTCGGAGCGCCGAGAGTGTAGCCATGCAGAGCCCGGATGAGATATTCAGCCTACCGCCATTGCCAGGACTTCGCCGTCGGAGACCCATGGCGACCACCTCCGCGCCCTGAAGGAAGCGCTTCACCCGAACCACGATCCCGCCCGCCGGCACCCTCCCCGAGTTCCCACCGTGCCAACGTGCCCGGGTTCACGCCAAGGCCCGCCGGACCAAGGGCTCGCCCCCGCCGTTCGCCGCCGGCCAGCGCTGCGCGAGAATACGATTTGGTGTTTGGATTTCCACGGGGCGCGGTGCGAGTCATAGTAACCGGAAGCCGCAAGGCGCCTGTCGACATGGAGTGATGAACGCATGGACCTGGAACTCAAGGGACAAGTAGCAGTAGTCACGGGCGGAGCCAGCGGAATCGGCTTGGCCTGCGCCCGCGGTCTAGCGCGGGAAGGATGCCCAATCGCATTGTGGGACGTGTCGCCTGGCGTCCGAGATGCTGCAGCGATGGTCACTGAGTTTTCCGGAGTTCCATCGTTAGGCTTGCTCGTCGATGTCAGTGACTTTCCAGCGACTGAGGCCGCAGTGCGGGAGACGGAAGCTGGATTGGGGCCGATCTCCCATCTCGTCCATGCCGCCGCGGTGGGGTCAGGAAAATTTGGCTTTCCATTCACCAACCTCTTGCCGAGCGATTGGTCGCGAGTCATGGACGTCAATGTGATGGGTATGGTTCACGTCGCTCACGCCGTCGCACCGGGCATGGTCTTACGGAGGGAGGGTACGATGGTGTTTGTCGCATCGGTCGCAGGGCAAATTGGTTCACAAACCGATCCGCCTTATAGCGCGAGCAAAGCTGCCAACATCAACTTTGCCCAGTGCCTCGCGAAGGACATGGCTCCTCACAACGTCCGTGTCAATATTGTGAATCCCGGCATAGTACGGACATCTCTCCAACGCCGGATTTGGCAGGCGTGGAACGATCAAGAATCGCCGGACCGGCGTGGCTCCTACGAGGATTGGGTGGGAGACAAAGTGCGCGCCATAGTGCCGCTCAGCCGGTGGCAAGAGCCCGAGGATTTAGCGGACATGGTAGCGTTCCTGTCATCCGCGCGGACCGCTCAAGTGACAGGGCAGACAATCAACGTCGACGGCGGCCAAGTCATGCATTGGTAGACTCCCGCTCGCCGTCGCTCCCACCTCGCCAACGTGCTGGTGTCTACGCCAATCCGTTTTTGGCTGCCTCCTTTTGCGAGAGGCCCAGGCTTCGTCCGCTGTATTTGGCCGAATCAAGGAGTTTCCGCCCGGAAAGCCAGATGCTGCTCCCAGCCGGGAGTTGCCGCTGCGCTGGTCTGCGAAAGCCCCCGATGAGGCGGAGACGGTGGCTCGGAAGATGCCAGCGGAGGCTCCCGACACTAACGACAGCGCTGGTTGTGCGTATCCGAGCCGTTTGCATTGCCGGGATCGCCTTCAAGATCTGGCTCATGTACTCACGGTGTGCCAGAGGCAGGAAAAGACGCACTTGAGGATTGAGCGGGCGAACCCGCTCTTTCAGACAGGTTCAGGCGCTCTTCAGAACCGCGCTGTGCCGGGCCGCCTGGTGCATAATCTCCGCGGCCTGTTTAGCGTGATAGGCCGCGGAACGCAGGCTACCGATCTGCTCGCGCTCCCAGACCGAAGAGCACGGCGGAGGAGCTCCATATGTTGCGGCCAGCGCGCGCGTGGCCAGCCGGTCGGCGCGCCGGCGCAGGAGGCGGAACTCCAGCATGGGCTCGTCCGGGGAGAGGCAGCCCGGCAAAGCCGTGTAACGGCGGCTGAGCGCCCCGCAGCACTCGCGCACCACGGCGACCAGTTCCACGATCGGCGGCTGGCCCGCCGGACCGTGATCGAGAAATCGATGCGTGGCCAGGGAGACGTCCCGCAGCACGCATCCCAGTTCGGAGGCCAGACGCATCGCGTCGCCGTGGCCGATCGGCGTCATGAGCGTGTCGCAGAGACGCTTTGTCAGGCGGTCGCGCAGTTCCATGTCGCGCTCGAGAATCAGCGTCAGCCCGGTGCGGATGGAGTCATCACCCTGGTTCGAGGAAGCCTCCTCCAGACAGCCGACCGCCTGGCCGAGGCCCCGGTTTTGTTCGGTGAGGAGGTGGAACAGAGGTTCCCGGAAGAGCAGGCGCAAGGCTGGCATTTGGTGAATTGTTTTCTGTTCCAAGTTGAGGCTAGCAGTCGCGGATGAAAGTACGGCTACAAAATAGCTGCGAATACGTAAAGAGAAATGGAAAGAAATGAAAGACTGGCACACTTTCGTCAAGAAACCCTCACTACGGTGAAAGTTTCCGCGGCTAAATAAGTTACATGTTCGGCAAGCAACGCGAAGAGTTATGGCTGATGCGGCGCGGAGCGGGCGCAGCCGGCCTTCTCAATAACATCCTGGACCAGTTGGACGTCAGCTGCGATATCCGGCCGGCGGATCTGGAGCACGTTCCCCGGGAGGGTCCGGCAGTAGTGGTGGCGAACCACCCCTTCGGCATGCTGGAAGGCGTCCTGTTGGCGAAGCTGCTTACTGGAATGCGGGCGAACGTCAAGATTCTGGCCAACCGCATGCTCGCTGAGGTCCCGGAACTTCACGAGCTGTGCTTTTTCGTTGATCCCTTCGAGACGGCGGAATCCAACTCGGCCAACCGGCGCCCGGTGCGGGAAGCGCTGGCGTGGCTGCGCGGCGGCGGACTGCTGGTGGTCTTTCCGGCGGGGGAAGTGTCGCAATGGAACGTCCTCAGCGGCCGCGTGGAAGACCGGCCCTGGCGACCCGCCGCGGCCCGGCTGGCGCTGGCGGCGGGCGCGTGCGCGTTGCCGGTGTATTTTCCCGGACCGAATGGAATCGGGTTCCAGCTTCTGGGCCTGTTCAGCCAACGCATGCGGACCGCTTCCCTGCCCCTGGAACTGCTGAACAAACGCGGAAAGCGCATCGAGATCCGCATCGGACGCCCTGTGACCCACCGCGAGATCGCCGCCCTGCCCGGCGCCGGGGTCGCAACGCAGTATCTCCGGTCGCGCACCTATCTGCTGGCGCGAAGAGGCGCCCCGGTTTCGGTCGAGGCAGGGCGCGTGGAGCCGGTCTCTACGCCTTTTGCGTCCGGCGACTGGGAACGCGAAATCGCCGCGCTGCCCGCATCGCATTTGCTTCGGGAGACGCGGGAATTCAGCGTCCACGCGGCGCGAGCGACTCAGATACCCTCTCTCTTGTGCGAAATCGGACGCTTGCGCGAGACGGCGTTCCGCGCTGCCGGCGAAGGAACCAGCCGCGACATCGACCTCGACCGCTTCGACCGCGATTACTGGCACCTGTTCCTGTGGAGCAAGACGCGCCGGGAAGTGGCCGGCGCTTACCGCATCGGCAGAACGGCGGAGATTCTGCCCGCTCGCGGCGTCGGGGGACTGTACACTTCCACGCTCTTCACTTATGATCCGCGCTTCTTCGCGCGGATCGGCCCCGCGCTGGAGCTGGGCCGCTCCTTTGTGCGTCAGGAATATCAGAAGCAATATGCGCCGCTGCTGTTGCTCTGGAAGGGCATCACGCGTTTCGTCACTCTGAATCCGGAGGCGGCGGTCCTGTTCGGGGCGGTGAGCATCGCCGGCAGCTACAGCCCGGCGGCGCGCCGGCTGATAGTGGAGTTCTGCCGGAGGCACATCGTCAATCCGGCGCTGGCGCGTTATCTGAAGCCGAAGCGCCCGTTTCGCGCCTGGCTTCGCGATTGGGAGATGGAGTCGGTCTGCTCGGCTGCACGGAGCCTGGAGGATCTGGATCCGGCTGTAGCCGATCTGGAGCCGGACGGCAAGGGCGTGCCGGTGCTGCTGCGCCAGTACGTGCGAATGGGCGGACGGCTGCTTGAGTTCCACGTCGACCCGGCCTTCTCGAACACCTTGGACGGGCTCGTAGTGGTGGATCTGCGGCGGACGGAGAGGTCGATCCTGGATCGCTACATGGGCCGGAAAGCGGCGGCGGCGTTCCTGGACGTGCATGGGCGCGCCAGTGCGGCCTAGCTTATCGCGCCAGGTCGCCGTTGCAGAACAGCAGCGGTTCTTCGCAAAGCGGCTCCAGCCGCGCCGCCCAGCGCCGCAGGAACCATCGCTCGCGGAGACAGTGGACCAGCGTGACCAGTGGAACGGCGGCTGCTGACGGAGCCAGTGGAAGCGTGCGAGGATCATCCCGCAGCATCGAGAGGCCGATCGACAGCACCGCCCGGGTCAGTTTCCAGTAGCCTCCGGAATACCCCTCGGCTACGGAGCGGCCCTGCACAGACCGGCCAGAAACTCCTCCTTCGTTCGCACGCCGGGCACCTCCGTGCAGGTGCTCCCGGCCGAATGCAGCGTGTGGGCGTGTTTGCCGCCTATGGCGGCGCGCCCGGCGCGGCGCGCGAATTCGCCGGCCTGAGCGTTGTTCGGCCCGGGGATGTGGCCCCGTCGTTTTCGCGGTTTGTAATCGAGAACTCACCGTAAATTCGCGATCCAGTAACCTGCGTTCGCTAGCCTAAGCGCTATGGAAAAAGTTTGCCGACGCAGTACGTGGATACTGTGCACTCTGTTCGGATCGGTTCTATTTGCTCAAACCGGGCCGAACGTGAAAATTCTTCTGCCTGAAAGGACCCGCCTTCTGCAAGGACAGCAGGTGGACCTGGTGTTGGAGGTAAGGAATGCCACTGCCGTGACAGGTCTAAAGGTGACTGCCGGCGCCGCTGACATCACGGCGAATTTCGGGCCGCCGGCGGCAGCCGATCTGGATTGCACAGGCGGCAGTAACCTGGTGATCCGCGCGAACCTGCAATCGTTTGAAACTCCCGGAACGCTGAAGCTGACGGCGATACTGACGGCCGACGGCGCTTCGGTAACGGACAGCCGGGACATCGAAATCCGTTCCTTCCAGTTGCCCGCGGACGGACACCGCCGCAACGTAATTCTGTTCATCGGGGACGCGATGGGTACGGCCTATCGTGATGCGGCCCGACTGGTCAGTCGCGCTATCGTCGACGCCAACGGAAAAAACTCGCTTCGCGAAGGATTCTTCGACAACCTGCTGGAGATGGACAAGATGCCTGTGAGCGGCATGTCGATGACGTACGGCAGCGACTCGGTCGTGCCGGACTCGGCCAATACCGGCACGAACTGGGCTATCGGCAACAAGACCTTTCTGGCTGCCGTCAACTCATTCAGCGATGGCACGGACTGCAAGTGGCGGTTCAACTCGCAAACTAACGCCGCGACGCTGCCCTTCATGCTCGACAATCCACGCGTCGAAAACCTCTGGCAGTACCTGAAGCGGCGCTTCGGATACCGGACAGGGATCGTGACCACCGCCGACGTGACGGACGCCACTCCAGCCGTGGAGGGGTCCTATTCGGCATACCGCCAGACGAGGCAGGAGATCTCGCGGCAGTATCTGGAGAACCCGATGCTGAATAACCAGCCGGCCTTCGACCTGATACTCGGCGGAGGTATGGACCAATTCGTCCCGGCCGGGCGCAAGGATGGCAGAAACCTGGTGCAGGAATTCCAGGACCGAGGTTTCCGGTACGTTACTTCCGCCTCCGACCTCAAGAGCGTCTCCTTCGGCCAGCGGACGCTGGGCCTGTTCCGCGGCAACGCGCGTCCCACTCCGAACTCCGCCGGCCTGGCTGCCGGCGATTCGAACATGACGGTGGCCTATGACAAGCTCGGCCTCCCGCGGCCCGCTTCGGAAGGGATTCCGAACGCCGTGGGAACCTACACCGATCAACCGATGCTGGACCTGATGACGCAGAAGGCGATCGACGTGCTGTCGTCGTCATTTGCGCAGTCGGGCTTCATCCTGATGGTGGAGGGCGCCTCGATCGATAAAGAGTCCCATCCCAACAATGCTGCCGGCACGATCTGGGACACCATCGAGTTCGACAAGGCCGTCGGCGTGGCGCGCGCCTGGGCCGCCAAACGGCCGGTTAAAGACACGCTTGTGGTAGTTACCGCCGATCACGATCAGTCGATGAGCATCATCGGCGTATCCAATATTTCGGACACCGATTATCTCGACCGGACCAAGAGCGTGCAGGCTTCGTTGACCAGCGCTCGCGGCGACCAAGCGATCACTATTTTCGGCGACTCCTACACCAATGCGCGCGCCGGGCTGCCCTGGATCAATTCCAGCGGAAACGGCGATTTTTCGGCATCGCGTGTGAACACCGGTGCACAGTATTCGCCGGGGGCGATCGCTCTTACCGAGAAAGCCGATACTCCGGCGTCCAATACATATGTCGCCTACTCCGGCTTTCCGGCATACAGCCTGGACAGCAACACGGGCTACCCGACGAACGCCGCCGCCCCGGGGCAGATCCGGCGGCGACTTGCAGTCGGGTTCCGCACCGGCGATCATACGGGATCGAGTGTGCCGGTTACGGCCGAAGGCCCTGGAGCGTTCCTGTTCACGGGCTACATGGACCAGACCGACATCTTCTTCAAGATGGCAACGTCGTTGACCGGCGACACCGCCGACGGCGACAAATTCGTGGACGCGGTGCTCACGGACGCGCGCTATCCGAAAACACCGGGGAAGTGATGAGGAGGCGTCATTTCGGGGGAGCGCTGCTGATGGTGGCGCTCCCCCTGTTTTGCCAGATTCCTCAGAACGGCAAAATCCAAAAGCTGCTTCGGTTCACACTCAACGAGAGCCCGGAGCAGGTGATGACCCTGCTGCGCCGGCCGGACCGCATCGACGATTCGGCGGCGGGATATCAATCCTGGCAGTACGAATTCGGCGCGGATGAAGAAAGTGATGACAATAGCCCACCGGCCTGGTTTGTCTGCATCAATACCGCGAGGCGCGAGGTTCTGAGCGTCACCAGGAATTTTGACAAACCTCAGGATGTGGACAGCCTGTTTCCGGCCGCTGAGACCGCGGTGCATCATTGGCCGTCAAAGCAAGCCGCCCAGCTCAGCGTGAGGCTGCGGCAGTTGGGGGGAGAGGCGCTGTTAGTCGCCATGGGAACGGCGAAGCCCGGAGAGCGCACCACGCAGTTGGTTCTGATTCGGCGGTCCGCTCTAAAGACGTTCATGCCCTGGCTGGCGGATCAGCTCCGGTGAGCCGTCCGGTTTCCTGGAAACGGCGCCGGCCCCAACAGCAACCGCCGCACACCCCTCTCACCCCACAGTTCCTCAATTCTCCGTTTGAGTAATTTGCGCTCAGGTTCTGCCTGGCAAGATGGATGGCAGTTCGTACGATACTCGCGGTTCCGCGCTGATCCCCAGCCGCCGGCGGTAATCCTGTAAATCGCCTCGCGTCAGGATGGCAGCGCCAGCCCCGCCGAAGGGCCATCGCGCATCGCCTCGGCCACGGCGCGGTTCAGCTCCACTATCGGCGATGGCTCCGATTGGTCAGCACATCATACAGTCCCACGATCTGGCCCAGTCCGTTCCGGCCGCGTTGGGCGCCTCGGCATACACCGCCGCGATGGCGGATTGAAGGGTGTAGGCTCCAAACCGGAGCGAACGCAGCGCACGTTCGACCAGCGCTGATCGCTCCGTGATCCCTGCGCCCCTGAGGTCTCAGGGCTTTATCAGAACGAGCGGATCATCCAGGGCGACTTGTTGGACGGACACCAACGGAATCTTTGTGTGCAGTTCGGAATTCATCTTGCTGATCACTTCGTTCGCGAGAATGGCATACCCCGTATTGGTCGGATGGATAGCGTCCAGCGAGAAGAGCCCTCCGAGGAATGAGTTGGTAAGGATCGTTCCGCCTATCGGATATCCGTTTTGCGCGACGCGCGCGTAAAGTGCGTTGACGTCGACCACCACCACTCCGAACTGCCGCGCCAGAGCCGCGATGATTCCGTTGTAGGTTCGGACCGCGGACTTCGCCTGCTGGATCAGGTCGCCGGAGCGGATGGCATAGTTCGTACAAATGTTGAACGATGTCTCCAGCGGATTCACGATATTCGGCACGAGGAAGTCCGCCTGCGTCACGCCCGGAGGCAGGAATTGGCAGGCCGCCTGGAATGCAGGCGCCGGCACCAGGAAAGGAAGAACGGAGACATCCGCTATATTGGACACTACGATCTTTGCACCCGTACTTTTCAATGCCACAAGCATGGCAGCATATGCCCCGGCGAATTGGATCGGATTTGTAGGTGGGGTACCGAAGGTCAGACTTCCGAGCGCATCGTTATTTCCGATCGACACCAGGATCAGGCTGGGCTTTAACTTGACGGCACAGGCCACGTCGCTGATCGTCAGAATTCCGTTCTGAAAGGCGAGTTTACCCCATGGTGAAGTATTGATCGCAAGCACGGTGAATCAAAGGACAGCAAACGCCCGGCCACCGATCGGGTGGCTCCCTGAGGCGTGATTAG
>JACXTT010004643.1_pt1 | contig 20324 bp, 14 predicted proteins | sample 9270951 | NCBI WGS metagenome assembly JACXTT01 (sample SAMN15532306, study PRJNA645909) | rock metagenome | isolation source: weathered quartz diorite | place: Puerto Rico | collected 2017-06-21
AGCTTGTGCGCTTCGTGTCGCTTGCCTTGTTGTTGCCATAGACGGGCAATGCTGGTCGAGGCGCGCAGCTCTAAGGACTTCGCTTGTTGTTGATGGGCAATCTCAATGGCTTTGTGAAAACATTCCTCAGCTTCTTGTTCGATTTGCGACTTGGTATTTGCGACTTGGGACCGAAGCGTCAGCGTTCCCTTGAGCCGATACAGCTCTGCCTCGTACTGACGTTCCCCACTGTTGTCTACGATAGTCAGTGCTTCAGATACTACCTCCAATCCCTCTTCCACCTGTCCAGTTTCGCCATAGGCTTCGGCTAACATGGCAAGAAACTGGGGCCGGGCTACTGCTGCTCCTGTGGCTCGCCACGCCGCTAACCCCTGCCGCAGTTGTGCAATGCCTTCCTCTCCATGTTTTTGTTTGACGAGCGCCCAGCCCCGCAACATCGTTCCCTGCGCCACCCAGAATGGGAACCCTTGCTCGCGCGCGAGGGCGATGCTGGTCTCGGCCTGTGCCTGCACGCTGAGCGCCTCCCGGCAAAGTTGGTGGAACCACGCGGAATGGCTGAAGGCCATCGCCAGACTAAACGGATGGGAGAGTTGCTGCGTTCGCAACAGCAGCTCCTGGTTTCTCTCCCGCGCTTGCTGCGAAGTGCCGAGCTGCCAGAGCGACCATGTCAGATAGGACAATCCGAGCACGGCGGAGTCCTGGCCATAGAGAGCGGCAAGCGCACCATGCTCGAGAGGATCATAGAGAGCCAGTCCCTGCACTAAATGGGCGTGGGCACCAGCCACATTCCCCAGCCAGAATAAGGGAAAGCCGAGCGCCAGATGGGCCTGCAACAGCAGCGTTCGATCCTGGACGCTCTCAGCGAGCCGCAGAAGCTGCGCTCCTAACTCGCACGCAGTCCGGTGCTCCGCTCGCATCAGATAAAACAACGAGAGGCCCCAGAGTACCGGAAAGAGTTGCGGGGTCTCGCCTACCTGGTGACATAATTCACGCGCCCGGGCATAGGCGCTCTCTACTTCCGGGGCGGCATACCCCTGTGTCGCTATGAGGATTGGACCGAGCGTGATGTGGAGGAGAAGCTCTTGCTCAGCGCGGGGGTGACTAGCCGGAAGAGCCTCAAGCAACGCCAAAGCAGTCTGTACATGATGCAGGGCTTCGCCATGCGCCGACCGCTGCACCGCTTGTTGGCCGGCAAACTGCAGATAGTCTACTGCCTTTTGGAGATTCCCACTGCGCGAATAGTGCTGCGCGAGTTCGCTGTAGTGATCTTCTAACCGGAAGTGGAACAACGCCTCGATGGCTTGTGCCGTGCGCTCGTGGAGCAGTTTGCGCCGCTCGAGCAACAGCGAGTTGTAGGCTACCTCCTGCGTGAGCGCATGCTTAAAGGTGTATTCCACGTCCGGGAACGCCAGCTTCTCGTACAGGAATTCCCCAGCCTGCAGATGGAACAGCAACCGCTGGAGCTCTTCTTCCGGGCGATCCACCACACGGGTGAGCAGACTCCACGAGAACTCCTTGCCAATGACGGCTAAGGTTTGAAGCAGCTCTTTTTCCTCAGCCGCTAGGCGGTCCATCCGTGCGGCCAGGACGGCCTGCACGGTCGCGGGAAGCTGGATCGCTGAGACAGGACGGAGGAGGAGGGGCTCGACCTGCGGCGCTGCTCGGACGAGGATACCTTGATCCAGCAGGGTCTGCACCATCTCCTCAATGAAGAAGGGATTTCCTTCCGTCTTCAGCAGGATCTGCTGCTTGAGAGGCTGAAGCGCGGAACTCTCTCCCAGCAGCGCTGTTAGCAAGGCCTGCGCTTCTTGTACTCCTAGTGGATCTAGCCGTAGTTGCGTATAGTAGGTCTTATGGCCCCACTCATGCCGGTACTCGGGGCGATAGTTGACTAAGAGGAGCATCTGCGCCGTCGCTATGCTCTCACTCAGCAGGGAGAGGAAGGCCTGGGTCTCACTATCGAGCCAATGCAGGTCTTCAAAGATCACGATCAGCGGCTGGTTCAGACTTTCCCGGAGCAATAGCCGACGGATCGCCTCAAACGTCCGGCGCCGCCGGATCTGGGGATCCATCTGCGGGAGCGAAGACGTAGCCTGGGACACCGAGAGCAGACTAAAGAGGTAGGGAAGAGTGTCTTCCAGCGCGCGATCTAGTGTGAGGACCTTCCCGGTCACCTTCTCTCGGACTCGGCGTTCATCGTCTTGGAGAGTAATGTGAAAATAATTATGCAGGAGGTCAATCAATGGGAGATACGGATAGGCTTTGCCATGGGACACCGAGAAGGTCTCCAACACCAACCCCTCGGTTTGGGAAACCAGCTTGAATTCATAGAACAGGCGGGACTTGCCCACACCCGGTTCCCCCATCACGCTGACAATTTGTCCGTGGCCCACCTTGGCCAACTCGAGTGCTTTCTGTAGTTGTGCGATCTCTCCCTGGCGGCCGACAAAGCGGGCCAGTCCCCGCTGGGCCGCCACTTGGAGCTTGGTGCGCAACGGCCCGACCCCGAGGACTTCGTAAATAGCAATCGGTTCACTGACGCCCTTCACCTGGGCGGCGCCTAAGGCTTTGAAATGAAAATAGCCTGCCGTAAGCTTCTGCGTATGCTCGCTCACGACGATAGCGCCGCCACTGGCCAGACTCTCCATCCGGGAGGCTAAGTTGGTCGAATGCCCGACCGGGACATAGTCCGTATGCAGATCATCTTTACGAATGGAGCGCACGACGACTTCGCCGGTGTTGATCCCGATGCGGATCTGCAGATTGATCCCTTTGTCCAACCGCAACTGTTCGGCATAGCGCGCGCCCTCTTCTTGCATACGCAAGGCGGCATAGAGGGCGCGTTGGGGATGGTCTTCATGCGCGATGGGTGCGCCGAAGAGCGCAAAGATGCCATCGCCCAATGCTTGTGCGACATAGCCCTCATAGCGGTGGACGGCGTCCATCATCAACTGGAGCGCAGGATCGAGAAGCTGGCGCGCCTCCTCGGGGTCGAGATCTTCGATCAAGGCTGTGGAGTCTTTGATATCGGCAAACAGGGCGGTGATAGTCTTGCGTTCACCGTCTGTGGCTCCACGCGCCTCCAGGGCACTTTGCTCCGCACGGATCCGCTCGGCCAGATGAGGAGGAGTATAACTAGCAGGAGAGAGGGCAGGAGGACTTGGCGATTGAGCCTTGGAACCTGCAAATGTGGAACGTGACCCTGGTGGACTACTGTCCTTCACCCACACCAACATCTTGCCATCTTGATCAACCGCCAACCCGTCCACCTCAATGAGTTCGGCTTTGAGGTCCGCCAGTGCTTCATCATCCAGGTTGAATTCGCGTTTGAGCATACGATAGGAAACCTGGCCTTTGTCCTGCAGGAGGAGACTGGCCTGTTTGACGATCTCCGAGAATTTCATCACGGCTCCTCCCTCAGCTCAGCCAACAAGCCCTTCGCCTCTTGCAAGTCCTTCGTGTCGAACCCTTCAGTGAACCAGCTGTAGATCTCTACTAACATCTTGTGAGCTTCGTGCTGCTTGCCTTGTTGCTGCCACAGTCGCGCGAGACTCATAGTCGCACGGAGTTCCAGAGACTTGGCGCTCTGGCGGCGAGCAACCTCAATGGCTCTCTGAAAACACACTTCGGCTTCTGCGACGTGTGATGTAAGCGTCAGCTCGCCTTTCAACCGATACAACTCGGCCTCGCTGACTCGCTCCCCCGTGTTGTCCATGAAAGCCAGCGCCTCAGTGAGAACGCTCAGTCCCTCCTCCCCTTGCCCGACATTCCCATATGCCTCTCCCAAGAGAGCGAGATGATCGGTCCGCCCAATGTCTGCTCCCATCGCCCGGGAGGCTGCCAGACCTTGGCACAGCTGGGGAATTCCTTCTTTTTCTTGCGCTTGCAGGGCGAGCGCCCCACCTCGCCTTATCGTGCCTAACGCCACCCAGTATGGAAAGCCCTGCTCGGTGGCCAGGCTCAGCACTGCCTCTGCCCGCTCTTGGCCGAGGGATCCCTCCCGGCGCAGCAGATGCAACATAGCCGCGAACCCCGTCGCATAAGTGAGACTCAGGGGATGAGACAGCCCGGCGGTTATCGCTACTGCCTCCTGGCTCTTCTTCAGCCCCCGCTCTGGATACCCAAGCCGCCAGAGAATCCATGAGGCATAGGAGAGGCAATTCACCCTCAGGTCAGCGGTACCGACGGTGTGGCGAGGATGCTGCTGGGGGTCATACAGCGCCAGCGCCTGCTCCACATGGGTCCGCGCCGCCGGCAACTCTCCAAGCCAGTATAAGATCCATCCCAGTCCCGCGTGCGCGAGCGAGAGGAGATAGCGGTCTTGGCCATGTTGGGCGAGACGCAGCAGCTGCTGCGCCAGTTCATAGGCCGTTTGGGGCTCCCCCCGGTTAATATAAAACACCATCAGGCGAAACAGCACTGAGAAGAGCTGGGGAGGCTCGTCGAGTTGCTGACACAGCGCCCGGGCTCGCAGTACGGTTTTGCCCACTTCTGGAGCAGTATAGCCTTTAACAGGAAGCCAGGCGTCCGCCAAGGCAAGCTGGAGGGGCAGTTCGTGTTGGATGCGCTCCGGCGTGTCGGGCAGGGTTTTGAGTACGTCGAGCCCCTTAGTCAAATGATGGATGGCTTCCTGATAGGCCGAGCGTTGGACGGCGTGCTGTCCCGCCTGCTGCCAGTACGGAACCGCCTGCGCAGCGAAACCTGCCTCGGTATAATGATGTGCGAGGAGTTCGGGTTGCGTCTCTTGGGTGTTCGGGAAATGCGCTTCCAGCATGCGGGCAATCTGGTGGTGATACTGCTGGCGGGTGCTTTTCAGCAGCGAGTGATAGGCCGTGTCTTGGATCAGAGCGTGCTTAAAAAGATAGCTGCTCTGCGGCGGCGTGCCCCGTTGATAGAGCAATTCCGCTTCGATGAGCTGCCGCAATCCCTGCTGTAACACGCGTTCGTCCAGCGGGGATACGGCATGCAGCAGCTCATACGAAAACTCCCGTCCGATCGTCGCACCGAGCTGGGCAATCTCACGCACGGAGGCCAGGCGATCCAGCCGCGCCATGAGCGAGTCTTGTAACGTGCTAGGAATCGCCAGCGGCGGCAACGGACCGCTCAGCGTGTAGCCGCCGGTGGTTGCGGTCAACAAGCCTGACTCCACCACCATCTTGGTCAACTCTTCCACGAATAACGGCACCCCGTCTGTCTTGGCCACGATCTGCTGCACCACCTCAGCGGGCAAGGCCTGGCCGCTGGCCGCTTTCTCAATCAGTTGTGACACGTGCCGCCGCCCCAGACGGCTCAACATCAACTGACTATAGTGCCCCGCTTTGCCCCACGGCGGCAGAAATTCGGGACGGCTTGTCAGGAGAACGAAGAGTCGAGTGGTAGACGCGTAGTCGATGAGCCGCCCGAGCAATTCTAGCGTGGACGGATCAGCCCAGTGCACATCTTCCCACACGCAGTACACCGGCGCCTGCTCCGCTTCTTCCAGCAGCCAGGCTAGCAGTGCTTCCTCGGTCTTTTGCTTCTGGCGTTGTGGACTGAGGTTGAGTGGCGGCGCGTCGGGCGGATGGGGTAAGGAGAGTAAAGCAGCCAACAAGGCCAGGGTGTCGGCTTGGGGGAACCGGTACCGAGTCAGGGTGGCGTGCAGTTGATCCAGCTTGCTCTGCAGCGTCTCGTCTTTCTGCCAGTGCAACAGGCGCTGCAAGTGGTCGATGATGGGCTGCAGGGCGCTGTGTTGATAATACGGGGAACAGCGAAATTCGATGCGAATCGCGTGGTCCTGTTCGGTTCGGTCCCGCAGCTCCCGCACCAGGCGGGATTTGCCGATACCCGGCTCACCGCTGAGCAATACCACTTGCCCTTCCCGCTCTGAGGCTTGTTCCCAGCACCGCTGCAGTAACGACAATTCCTCCTCGCGTCCCACCAGCGGCGTCAGCCCGCTCGGCAGAGCAGCGTCAAGCCGATTCTGGGCTCTGCTTTCACCCACGACCCGATACAGCGCCACCGGAGACGACAGCCCTTTGAGCTCCTGGAGCCCCCGCGCTTCCGTCTCCACCAGCCCGCTCAGTAGGCGTAGCGTGGCGTTGCTGACGAGCACTTCCTGCGGCGCCGCCTGGCCTTGGATGCGGGCAGCGAGGTTGGGCGTCTCGCCTAAGGCTAACACTTCCCGCCTCTCCCCACCGATCTCGCCCACCACCACTGGCCCGGTATGAATGCCAATGCGCACTTGTAACCCGCTAAGTCGCCCCGAGCTGCCGGCGCCGGTTTCCTGACGCTTGAGGGCGTCGATAATCTCCAGCCCCGCACGGACCGCGCGCAGCGCTTCATCCTCGTGCGCAACCGGATAGCCAAAATAGACGAGCAGACCATCGCCGAGATATTGCGCGATGGAGCCGTCATGACGTTGGATCACCTCCGCACAGGTCTGCTGATAGGCCCGCACGAGGTCGCGAAAATCTTCCGGGTCGAGTTGGGTAGACAGCGTGGTGGAGCCAACCAAATCGCAGAACATGACGGTCAGCTGGCGCCGCTCTGCCACGTCCACTCTGGGCTCTCTAAGTGCTTCCGTCCGAGAGGCAGGGGCTGTGAGGGCTGAGCTTGGCGTTGGTTCTCCGATTCCTTGTTTCCCCATCTCTTGTGCTGCTACGCCGCCTGTCCACACCAGCATTGTACCGTCTTTCTCTATAGCTACCTCTTCAGCCTTGATGAATTGATCTTTGAGGTCTTCCAGTGATTCGTCATCAAGGGCAAACTCGCGCTTGAGCACCCGATAGGTCAGCGTCCCCGTGCGTTGCAGCAGCGCGCGTGCTTGGTCAACAACTTCCGAGAATCTCATCACTCTTCCCCCAGCTCCGCTAACAGCGCCTTCGCTTCTTGCAAATCCTTCGTGTCAAACCCTTCGGTGAACCAGCCGTAGATCTCGGATAATATCTGGTGAGCTTCGGTTGTCTTGCCCTGTTGCTGCCACAGTCGTGCGAGGCTGACCGTGGCGCGGAGTTCAAGCGACTTGGCTTGTTGCTTTTGTGTAATCTCAATCGCCTTTAGAAAACATTCCTCAGCTTCTTCAACTTTGGACTTGTGACTTGCGACTTGTGACTGAAGGGTTAGTTCGCCTTTGAGCCGATGCAGCTCTGCCTCATAGTAACGCTCCCCAGTCTTCTCCGTTGCAGCCCATGCCTCAGCTATCGTTGCAAGTCCCTTTTCTGCCTGCCTCACTTTCCCATACGCTTCAGCCACTATGGCAACATAAGAGGGAACCCAGATTTTCGCCCCTATCCCCCGCCAACCATCAATGCCTCGGCATATGTAGGCAATTCCCTCTTCTCCATGCCCCTCTTCCGTCAGCGCCCAGCCCCGTAGGATGGTTCCCCAGGCCAACCAAAAGGGAAACCCCTGTTCGCTACACAGCGCAATCGCTGCCTCTGCCTGCTTTTGGACTGCTTGTACCTCTCGGCGGAACTGTGAGAGCGTAGCCGCGAAGTCCAAAGCAAAAGCCAAGCTGAATGGGTGAGCCAACTCCTGGGCTAGGGTGCAGGCCTCATGGCTCCTCTTCAGAGCTCGCTCCGGATAGCCAAGACACCAGAGGACAAGGGCGGCATGGGATAGGCAAACTACCCCAGGGTCCTGACCATAGCGGAAGGCGTGGGCACTGTGCTTGCGCGGGTCATAGAGGGCAATGCCCTGCTCCAGGTGAGCGCGGGCGGGCACAAACTCTCCCAGGCATTGCAAGGTATCCCCCAAGGCATAGTGGGCTTCTATAAGGAGCGCAGGGTCCTGAGCCCTCTGGCCCAAGCGCAGGCACTGCTCACCCAACTCCTGCGCCGTCTGTAGCCTCCCTCGTATCAGATAAAATACCCATAGCCCCCGCAGAGCAATGAAGAGCTGAGGCGTCTCGCCCATCTGCTGACACAGCTCCCGCGCCCGGTTGTAGGTTTGTTCCACTTCTGGGGCGGTATACCCTTTTGTCACCATCAAGGGAGCGCCAAGAGCGAGCTGTAACGTAAGCTCTTGCTGATTGCGCTCAGAAGTGTCCGGCAGCGTCGTAAGCAACGTCAAAGCCGTCGTCAGGTGATGAAAAGCTTCCTCGTTCGCCGACCGTTGCATTGCTTGTTGCCCAGCTTTGTGCAGGTACTCGATCGCCTTCTGTGCATTGCCACTACGACTGTAGTGGTGAGCTAACTCGCTATAGTGGTCTTCCAAGTCAATGCTGTAGAGGGTTTCCATCGCTTGGGCAGTTTGCTCGTGCAACGCCTTGCGTCGTTCGATCAGCACGGAGTTGTACACCACTTCTTGGGTGAGGGCATGCTTGAACAGGTATTCGACTTCGGGAAAGGCGGGCTGTTCGTAGAGAAACTCTTTGCGCTGCAGTGAAGTGAGCAGCCGGTAGAGGTCGGTTTCGGGTTGCGTGACGACTTGGCGGACCAAACTCAGCGGGAACTCCCGCCCAATCACAGAAAGCTGTTGCAGCAGGGCCTTTTCATCAGAAGTGAGACGGTCGATGCGGGCCGCCAGAATCGCTTGCACGGTGGAGGGCAGTTGCAACGTCAACACGTGTTGCGTGGGGCCGGGTTGCGTGAGCTGATACTGTCCGGGGGCTCCGGTGAGCGTCCCGTCCTCCACGAGAGTTTGTACTACCTCTTCCATGAAGAACGGCGTCCCTTGGGTTTTCTCCAGGATCAGTTGTCTGAGGGCTTGTAGGGGCGCAGCATGCTGCGCCCCTACGGTGGTCCCCAATAGTACATCCAAGAATTCTTCCGCCTCGGCTTTCCCCAACGGCGCCAGCCGCAACTGCGTATAGTACGTCTTCTGCCCCCACTCATGGCGGTATTCCGGGCGGTAGTTGATCAAGAGCAGCAGTTGAGCGCTGGCCGCACTCTCATTGAGCACGTCCAGAAACCCCTGTGTCTCCTCATCAATCCAGTGCAAGTCTTCAAAGATCAGGATGAGCGGTTGGTTGAGACTCTCTCTGAGAAAGATCTCCTTGAGCGCCTCAAACGTGCGCCGGCGCCGAATCTGCGGGTCCATCTGCTGCAACGGTGACGGCTGCTCTTCAATGCCGAGCAAGGTAAACAGATAAGGCAGTGTGTCTTCCAAGCTGCGGTCCAGCATGAGGACTTTGCCACCAACTTTCTCGCGCCGCTTGCGTTCGTCATCCGGGGCCTGAATGTCGAAGTAGCTCTTGAGCAATTCGATCATTGGCAAGTATGCCGTCGCTTTGCCGTGCGACACCGAATAGGCTTCGAGCACTAAACACCCACCCACGGAGAGCAGCTTAAACTCATAGAATAGACGCGACTTGCCTAACCCTGGCTCGCCCATCACACCGACAATCTGACCGTGTCCAGCTTTGGCTTGCTCTAGCGCGCGTTGGAGCTGCTCCATCTCCCGCTGCCGTCCCACAAACCGTGTGAGCCCACGTCGAGTCGCACTGACTTGCAGGCGGGTGCGAAGCGGACCGGACCCTAGCACTTCATAGATATTGAGCAGCTCTTCCACGCCTTTGATCTGTGTCGGCCCTAGATCTTTGAACGCGAAGTAGCCGTCGGTGAGTTTATGAGTGTACGCCGAGACGACAATGGAGCCGGGATCGGCCAGTTGCTCCATACGCGCCGCTAAGTTGGTGGAATGCCCGACCGGGACGTAGTCCGCATGCAGGTCGTCTTTGCGAATCGAGCGCAGCACGACCTCGCCTGTATTGACCCCCACCCGCATCAACAGCGGCGGATAGCCTTTAGCGCGCAGCATATCGGTGTACCGGTGCATCGCTTCCTGCATGCGCAGGGCAGCATAGAGGGCGCGTTGGGGATGATCTTCATGGGCCAGCGGCGCGCCGAACAAGGCAAAGATGCCGTCGCCCAGCGCTTGGGCGACATAGCCCTCATACTGATGCACGGCGTCCATCATGAGTTGTAAGGCGGGATCAATCACCGCGCGGGCCTCTTCGGGATCGAGCCCTTCGATCAACGTCGTCGACCCTTTGAGATCGGCAAACAGGGCGGTGATCGTCTTGCGCTCGCCATCGGTAGCCCCTCGCGCTTCCAGCGCTACTTGCTCAGCCCGAATCCGTTCAGCGAGATGAGGTGGCGTGTAGGCACTTGGAGGTTGGGGATTAGGGGTTAGGGATTGGTTTTTCTTTCTGACTTTTGCTTTTTGATTTTTCTGGACCCCAGACCCAAGACTGAGCAACTCCGGACTGAGTGACGCTGGACTGTCTTGTCCTACCCAGACGAGCACCTTGCCGTCTTCATCTCGTGCAACTCGTTCGGCGTCAATGAGTTCTGCCGCAATATCGGCAAGGTAATCGTTATCCAGCGTAAATTCTCGCTTCAGCGCACGGTACGTCACCCGGCCTTTGTCTCGTACCTTTTCCCGAATCTGGTCGAGTACCTCGTTAAAGGCCATTCTCATCCCCCCGTGTTACCAAATGACACTCACCCCATAGTCAGCAAAAATAGGATCAATGGTCACTAATGGGAAGGCTATGCAGTTTTGCTTGAGCAATAAGCATACGGTCAAAAGGGTCTCGATGCGGACCAGGCAAGCTGTCTGCTACGAGTGCATCATCAACGGAGACATCAAGGGCGATAAAGCGCGCTTTTCGTAGATACGTCGGGAATTGCCCGACGATGTCCCCGGCTTCTGGGAGTTTGCCAATCCGACGTTTAGTCGAAATTTCCCAAGCCGAGGCGGCGCTCACAAGAATCTCATTTTCTGGTCTCGCAATGGTGTCGTGCGCTTGTTGAGAGAGTTTCGGATCGTCAAAGAGCCACCAGAGAAGCGCGTGAGTATCGAGCAGGCATCTCATTGTTCCCATGCTTTTAGTTCTTCCTCGGGGAGTGGCTCAAAAAAAGCGTCCGTGACTTTCCCTCGTGCAATGCCGGGAATTCGTGGTGTATGCTCTCCGAGCGGCGTCAAGCGCGCCACCGGCTGATTATTTTCGGTGATAATGACTTCTTCATGAGGCTGGAGGGCGTGGATGAGGTCTAAGAGTTTGACCTGAGCCTCTTCAATAGTAATGGTTGACATCAGAGACTCCTGTTCTGGTCAACGACCGTTCGTCTAGATGGTCCTTTTTTGCAATTCCAGAATCGATCAGGACCATCCTACTGTTCTTACTGGGAGAACTACTTTCGCAACTGGAGCATGTCGGGCAAGCCGGTCTGCGCCGTGACGCCGCCATCCACAATAATCGCCGCACCCGTAATAAACGAGGCTTCATCTGAGGCAAGAAAAAGCACAGTGCTCGCAATCTCTTCCGGCTCGCCCATGCGACCTAAAGGATGGACTTGCGCTTGGATCTGACGGAACTCATCCGCCCGGTCTCCCCCGAGAATCTGCGCAGCCCGCGTATTGATCGCGCCTGGACAGACACAATTGATGCGGATCTTAAATTTGGCGTTCTCGATCGCCGCCGCCCGCGTCAAATTGATCACGCCCGCTTTCGCGGCATTGTACGATGACAAACCGTAATCACCCCCAGTGCCAGAAATAGAAGCGGTGTTGACGATAGCGCCCTTTCCCTGTTGTCGCATAATTGGCAAGCAGTATTTCATGCCGAGAAAAGTGCTCGTTAGCGTTACAGCGATGACGCGATTCCAACTTTCCAGCGAGGTGTCTTCTAGGTAGGCGGCGTCCGCTTGCCCAGCATTATTAAACATAATGTCGAGGCGTCCGTAGGTATCAAGCGCTAGCTTGATCGCCGCCTGCACTCCTTCCGGGTCCGACGCATCCATCTTGAGCCACACGGCTTTACCACCGTTGGCGGTGATGCCGGTAGTCACTTCCTCAGCACGTCTCCCGCTGATGTCAGCGATAACGACAGAGGCCCCTTCTTGGGTAAATCGACGCGCGGTGGCCGCGCCAATCCCAGAACCGCCTGCAGTAACAATTGCGACTTGATTTTCTAGTTTTGCTGTCATGCTGTGCTCCATTGCGTAAAGAACAAGCTGCGTGCTACTCGGGGAGTGCGGACAAGGTTTGTTGAAAGACTTGCAAGGCAGGATCGTCAAAAAGAATGAATAGCACGCGCTGAAGGCTAGTAGGACCACTTAGGTGGGCGCCAACTTCTTCAAGCATCACCTGCGCACAACGTGTGAGGGGAAAGCCGGCGACGCCAGTCCCAACGGCCGGAAACGCCAGGGAGGTCAGCCGCTTTTCTGCAGCCCGTTTTAGACTATTGATCGTTGCAGCACGCAAACTCTCTTCACTGGTCAAACTACCTAGATGCATACTCGCAGCATGAATCACATGGCGCGCCTTCAGTTGTCCCCCACCGGTAATAGCAGCCTCTCCGAGGGGGACAGGTCCGATGACGTTACACTCTTGCTGAATTGTCGGACCGCCTTTGCGGCGAATAACGCCCGCAACTCCAGCACCAAGCTGCAAGTCAGTATTAGCGGCATTGACGAGGGCGTCAACGTCCGCATCGGTAATGTCGCCCTGCTGTAGGGTCACTCTACTTTTCCAGCTCATCTGATTTTCCCTGACTCAGCTCCGTCGCTTGCGGGACTTTCCATCCGATCGAGCAACGGGTATGGAGCCTTTAGACTTTGCACTTGCCACGAGAGTGACTTTGGCCCTTTTTCCTTTTGCGCGCGCAGCAAGCAACCGCCCATGTCGATTTTTTCGTAAAGCGGCGAGGCGCGCTTTTCTCGCTTCCTCAAGCGCCGCGAGTCTCACCCGCTCCTCAACTTGCCAGGGAGTATAGGCTTTGAGAAATTCCGAGCGCGCCCCCACGGGCACGCGCAGATTATAATGGGGCGGCACTGGCACGCGATTATTCTGCACCACCTCACTTAACGCAGGGTTTAACAATGCTAACTCGTCGGGGCCCGTATGAGCGAAGCGGGCAGCCGTTCGCAGCGGAATAGGAACGCCAATAGTCACATCTTCATGCTCAAGCGGGGCCTCGGTCTGCAGCGGGCCGAAGTGCTCCTGAAAATTTTTCTCAACAATCATCGCCGCCAGGAATTCAGGATAGAAGTTTCTGGACGCAAACCCGAAACGGTCGCCTTTATAGCGTTGAATGATCGTCGCAATATCGGTCGTGTTTAACGTATCCACGGCGGTCGCGAGCCCGGCAGGTCCATGGTTGTAGGCGGTAATCGCCAGCGGCCACGTGCCCAGTTTTTCGTAATTGGCCTTCAAAAATTTCGCGGCGGCCTCGCTGGCAATAAGAGGGTCTCGACGCTCATCGACAATGCGATTGATCCGCAGATTATAGGATCGTCCGGTCGCAGGCATGAATTGCCAGATGCCGGCGGCGCCGACTTTGGAATACGCTTGTACATTGAAGCTCGACTCTATGAAAGGTAAACGCGTCAACTCGACAGGCACTCCCTCTTGCCGAAAGATGACTTCCATCGCCTTCAGGTAGCGACGTGAAACGCGGATCGCGTTGGCAAATCGCTCTTTAATGCCGCTTTGCGCGCGAACTCGATCCTCGCCCGCCGCGTGGAGAAACTTGTTGTCATCTTTGACGTTACGGTAGAGGCTCCAAATTTTTTTCTCCTCGGCGCCAAGGTTCTCGCAGCTGGGAGAACACTTCTGCAGTTTGAGCAGGAGCGCACGGACATGTTCGATCTCGAGCTTGGTTTGGTCCTGTTTAATCTGAAACACGGTCGCCTCATCCAACCCGGCTTCATCAAGTAAAGGCTGGAAATCGAGCACTTTGTAGACCTTCATGTTCTCGGCGTCGTGAATGATTGCCTGGTACTTGGAGTAGGAGGCAAACACCTTCTTCCAGAATTCAACTTGCGGCCGCAGACTTGCGGGATAGGGAAAATGATTGCCAGAGGCCGTCTCAACCTCCCCAACTTCCTCCGGATCCTCCGCTCTTCCAACTCCGCCCCCGTACACCACAAGGATCAAAAGCGCGAGGGTCACACTCCACTGCGCTCGTACACGTTCGTTACGCATCGATCCTTACCTCCCTGACCCTAGTCGTTCTCTTGTGCCTTCTACGGTTGACGATAAGCGCTCGGCTGGTTCATGTTCCGGCGCCGCAGAAGCACAAGGATTCCTGTTGACTAGCAATGGGTTAGCGACCTGTCAACTGTTTGCTCTCACAATTACACGCCACCTGCTTCTTTCTTCATGCGAAGTAGAGTATAGAAAGCAACAGTTTGCCAGGCATCCTGTGTTTTCTTCACAGAGAAGCATAGCAAAGATCAACCTGTGAAAGCCAAATGTGCATGAACTCACAACGAGAGCAAAAGCTCGCTACCCTCACTCCGCCATCCGCTCAGGTCCGTAGGGCAATCAGTCGTATGCAGGGTTATACACCCGGTGAACAGCCACAGGACAAGCGCTACATCAAATTGAACTCGAACGAGAACCCGTATCCGCCATCTCCACATGTAATTGAAGCATTGCATCGGGCCGTAGGAGAAGATCTGCGCTTATATCCAGACCCCGTCGCGAATCGCCTGCGCGACACGGCTGCAGCGCTCTATGGTTTTCGTCGCGAAAACATTATCGTCGGCAATGGCTCGGATGACCTGCTCACTATGCTGATGCGAACGTTCATTGATGCTGGAGATCGAGTGGCGTTTCCGACGCCCACGTATAGTCTGTATGACACTTTGGTAGAAATACAGGCGGGCGAAGTGATCGAGGTCCCCTACCCGGCAGATTTTTCTCTTCCTTCCGCTCTCGCCGAAGTCGACGCAAAGCTCACATTCCTTTGTCACCCTAATGCGCCTTCAGGAGTACTCCACCCCCTGTCCGCAGTTGAAGAACTGGCGCGTAGAGTCCACGGGGTGTTGGTCATCGACGAAGCCTATATCGATTTCGCGTCAGAAAACGCGCTGGCGCTTGTACATCAATACCCGCATGTCGTGGTTCTGCGCACCCTCTCTAAATCATTCTCGTTGGCGGGCATGCGCATCGGCTTGGCGTTTGGTCATCCAGACCTCATCAATGAACTGATGAAAGTCAAAGATTCCTATAATGTTGACCGGCTGAGTATTGTCGCCGCCGTCGCCGCCTTGGAAGACTACGACTGGATGCGCCAGAATGTCGCCAAGATCTGCTCCACTCGCAGCCGCCTCATTGAGGGGATGCGAAAGCTAGGCTACTTCGTTTACGATTCGCAAACAAACTTTGTCTTGGCGCGCAAGGCTGGGACGGAGCAACGGGCGGTGTATCTCGGCTTAAAAGACCGTGGGCTCCTGGTGCGCTATTTCTCAACGCCGGAGTTATCCGATTGCCTACGGATTACCGTCGGCACGGATGAGCAGATTGAGCAATTGTTGACTGCGCTGCACGACCTGCGACGCGCAGCCTGAAGAGAGGACATACACATGAGATTTTCCCTATTTCACCTCCCGAGCTTTTTTCCGGAGTTTCACGCAAGTGAAGCCCAATTCTACCAGGATATGCTGACTGAGTGCGATCGCGCCGAAGCACACGGGTTTCATTCCGTCTGGTTCGCTGAGCACCACTTCCACAACTACGGCGGTCACCTTCCCTCGGTGCCGGTATTGGCGTCAGCCGTGGCGCAACGCACCAAGAACATTCGTCTCGGCTCCGGCATTTGCTTGATTCCTCTGCAAGATCCGATTCGCGTTGCTGAAGAATACGCCATGCTCGACTGTCTCTCCGGCGGACGCCTGGAATTTGGTATTGGCCGCGGCTTTCAAAAGATGGAATATGACGCCTTCGCGCGCGACATGGCGGACAGCCGCGTGCTGTTCGAGGAAGCCCATGACTTAATTATGAAGGCGTGGACCGAAGAGCGTTTTTCTTACGAGGGCAAATTTCGCTCGGTGCACAATCTCCGCGTCATTCCGAAACCCGCGCAAAAGCTGCCGCCGATGTATGTCGCGTGCATCTTTACTGAAGAATCCTTTGAATGGACGGGAAAGATGGGCTACAACCTGATGACCGTCCCATACGCTTCGCCGGATCCGGAATTTCTGATTGGCAGAATCAACCTCTTTCGCGAGGCGCGGCGCGCTCACGGCTATAAGAGCGAGCCTGAGGTCCTGGGCGTCTACCATTTCTACTGCGGTGAAACTCCGGAGAAGGCCAAGGAGGAACCGAGCGAGGCCATGTTGCGGTACGTCCAATCTGTCGTCGCCGCCAATCAGGAAGCCGCGTATTCGGACCAGTACAAAATGTACAAGGCGTTGCCGGACGCGTTCAAAGGGTTCAATTACGAATATCTGTATCCTCACAAAGTGATCTTTGGCGATCCGGAACAATGCATAGAACGCATCAAACAGATCCAGAGTTTTGGCGTCACCAACGTGAGTCTGCTGATCAATTTTGGCGGCCTCGATCACACCAAGATCATGGCGTCGTTTGACCGCTTTGCAAAATACGTGTTGCCGAAATTTCAATAAAGGACTAAGGACTGAGTGAAAAGAGGCTCTTTTGTTCTCAGCACTCATCACGCTAGACCGCTCCGTCTGGAGCGAAAGGAGGGTCGTATGAAGATCCAAATGTCCAAAGGGAAAGTTCCCAAACAGGCGCACGTCGCCATCCCGGAGGGACTCTACGAAGAGGAACATGGGCGGCAAGGCTTCTTTGGCCCGGTCACTCAGTTCTATCACACGCACCCGCCCACAGACTGGAAGCGCATCGAAGGACCACTCAAACCACGCGCGTTCATGACCTATGAGCTTTCTCCGACCGATCGCACCGATCCGCGCGGCGAGCCCACCAGGGTCCTGTATAACAACGATGTTGCCTTGTTTATTTCCCGCCGCTCGGAGCCGATGCCTTTCTGCTTCCGCAACGGCGATGGGGATGAAGTCCATTTCATCCACAAGGGCCGGGGCGTATTACAGAGCGACTTTGGTCCACTGTCCTATGTCGAAGGCGATTACATTGTTATTCCCAAAGGCACAAGCTATCGGGTCGTGCCTGAGACACGCGACAATTTTAGCTTGATCATCCAATCGCGCACTCCTATCCGTTTCCCGGAACGTGGAGGCGTGGGACAGTATGCCCCGTTTGATTACGATGTCATCGAAACGCCGGAGCCTGCGCCGGTAACCGAGCAAAAATCCGAATGGGAACTGCGCGTGCGTCGTCGCGGTGAGTACACTTCGGTGTTCTATGATTTTTGTCCGCTCGACGTTGTAGGCTGGAAAGGCACACAATCAGTTTTCAAACTGAACGTCAAAGATTTTCGTCCGCTCATGAGTGAAGGCGTTCATCTTCCTCCGAGTGCGCACGGCACCTTTGAGGCTGATGGTTTTGTCATTTGCACGTTCGCGCCGCGCCCGCTCGAAGGCGATCCGCAAGCGCTACGCGTGCCGTGGTATCATCGCAACATCGACTACGATGAAGTCTTCTTTGTCCACAGCGGTGAATTCACGCTCAGTCGGCGCAGCGGCACGACTCCGTACGGCGTATTGTCATTGAACCCGCAAGGGCTTCACCATGGCCCGCAACCCGGCGTGTGGGAAAACAGCGTCAAGAATTGGCAGAAAGACGCCCGCTTGGAATTCGTCGCAATCAGTCTCGATACTGAAGAACCGCTGCTCATGACCCCAGAAGTCCAGGGCACTGAGATTGCGGGCTACGCAGACCTGTGGACGAAGAAGTAAAGTGAGAAGGGAAAAAGGGGCGGATGAATGAGAAACCGATTCAAATTTCTCAGCATGCGCGCTTACAAATGGCTGAGCGAGGCGTCACTGAAATAGAGGTCATGACTACTATACGGCGAGGCGAGCCCGAAGCTGCGCAAGCAAGACGAACGATGTACCGTAAAACTTTCGAGTTTGGGAATATGTGGCGCGGGCGCACCTATCGCCTCAAACAGGTCGCCGTTGTAGTTGCAAATGATCCTGACAAGCTCGTGGCTGTCACCGTTTTCTCCTTTTACTTTTAATTAAGGATACAACAATGAAGATCAGTTATGATCCCACGGTAGACGCGTTGTATATCCGCTTTGTTGAGGGTCCCGTGGAATGCGAGGTTTTACGGATCAATGATCGAGTTGCTCTCAACCTGGGACCGGGGGAACGTGTTGTTGGCATCGAAGTGCTCGACGCTAGTCAAGAGCTTGACTTGGTCGAGCGCAAGATTGTTCTGGAGAATCTCTCACAAGCAGTAAGTGAACGAACAACGCAGTAAGCCCTTATTGTAGGACAACATCTTCTCCAAACGGCGCATACGGCGTGTTCAACCCTAGACTCAACAGCAGCCGGATCCGCGTTTTGCGGGCATTGAGATTATTTTCAATGACCATCCCGGCGGCGCGCAGTTCGTCGTATGCGCCAGGATAATAGCGTTCTTCGGCGGTCCGTCCACTCATGGCGCTAGAACAGAGCACCACTGGAATTTTTTCTTTTGTCAACTCCAATATTCGGTCGAGCGCCGTGGGAGGTATACTTCCCGCCCCCATACCGGCGATCACAACTCCATCGACCGGCGATGACGCTAAACGGTCGAGTAGCCTCGCATCGTCGCCGACACCCATCGTCAGAATCGGTACAGAACTCGGCAACGATAGCGGAATTTGTCCAAAACGTTTACGTGGAGAGGAACGCCAGCCCAGCTCAATGAGGTCATCGACAATACGTCCGGCAGGCGCACCCCGCCGAGCTGCAAATGCATTAAGCGCTCCGGTATCTGCTTTATACATGCTCCACGCTGCAAAGATTTCTCTATTCATCACGACGAGAACGCCGTATACTCCTGACGCCTCCGACGCGACCCGGATGGCGTTCTCCAAATTCAGGACGCCGTCGTAGTCCGCCGCCCAGGCTGGACGCATAGCGCCGGTGAAGACAATTGGTATTCGTGGAAAAAACACCTCGTCGATGAAATACGCCACTTCTTCCAGCGTGTCTGTTCCGTGCGTTACGACTACCCCATCCACATCGTCCTGGATTTCCTGCTGGAGGCGGCGCGCCAAAGCGGGCAGGTCCGCCGGTTGTCGTACGGTTCGCACCGCTTCCGGCGCATCAACACAGCGCACCTCGGCAACTCTCTCTGTAACGGTTTTCGCCAGTAGTTCAGTGGCGGTCAGAGTCGGGACACTACGTCCGCTCCGCGCATCACGCGTCATGCTGACAGTGCCGCCAACGGAAAAAAGCAAAATTTGCGGCTTTCGTGGAGACCCCACCAGCAGCTATCTCCCATTTTCACGAGCAGTGAGTTGAAATAGACAAACCGCAAACCACGAACGCTTATCAGTCCAAGACCGCCGCAGTTGAAAGCCAAATTTCCCAAGAGAGGTGGTGATTTCTTCCAGATTGAATTTTCGCGAAATCTCTGTATGAATCGTCTCCCCTCGCTGAAAAGTCGCCTGCAAGTCAAGCTCAGGGATGATGACTTGTTGATCTCGTTCACTACGCAGATGCATTTCGATTTGATGTTGTTCCCGATTGTAAAAAGCTAGATGAGAAAAAGTTGACAAATTAAAATCCGCCCCCAACTCTCGATTCATGCGCTGCAACAAATTCAAATTGAAAGCCGCAGTCACTCCCGCGGCGTCATTATATGCCGCTTCAATAATGTCAACTGGTTTCTGCAGATCCAATCCAATCAGGAGAAAATCGTCGGAATGGAGCGCCGCCGTCAGGCAAGAGAACAATCGATCTTGTTCAGCGAGTGAAAAATTCCCGAGATTGCTGCCGAGAAACAACACGAGCCGACGCGAGGCGGCGGGCAAAGCCGACAACCCAGTCTCATAGTCAGCCGCCAGCGCCTCAACGCGCAAACAAGGGTACTCGACCGTCAAGCTCCGCGCCGTAGTTTCGAGCATCGAGGCGCTAATGTCGATAGGAATGTAACGGGTCAGGTAGTCGCGCCGTCGACACTCATCTAAGAGCAGGCGTGTCTTGACTGAACTACCGCTGCCTAATTCGATGATCGCGCAGTCGCCCACCGTCTCAATCATCTCAGCGGCGTGAGTCTTTAAAATCTCCGTTTCGGTGCGCGTCAGGTAGTATTCAGGTTGTTGACAAATTTCTTCAAACAGCAGCGAGCCGCGCTGATCGTAGAAATACTTCGGCGGAACGGCCTTTTGCACTCTTCGCAACCCGTCCGCCACATCATCGCGGAAGAATGAACGAATTTCGACCGGCGTGGAAATATGAAGTCGATTGTCAAGAGAACTGTTTACATGCATAGCAGCTCACCAAATCACACTCGCGCATCTTGAGCGCAACGGAGACCGGCAAAAATCTCTCGGACCCACGGATGATACCAGTTGCGAAATGTTATTCTTTTCACATGGGGTCGAGTCGCCCAGGAGCCCCCTCTGAGCACGCGATGGCAATTGTCAAAATAGGGCGTGGAATAGCCGGCATACGGATGGGCAATAAACCCGGGATAAGGAGCAAACCAGGTCGAGGTCCATTCCCATACGC
>JACXTT010004644.1_pt1 | contig 20322 bp, 18 predicted proteins | sample 9270951 | NCBI WGS metagenome assembly JACXTT01 (sample SAMN15532306, study PRJNA645909) | rock metagenome | isolation source: weathered quartz diorite | place: Puerto Rico | collected 2017-06-21
GCGTGAATGGCTGACGACGCCCGCCGCAAAGCACCTTGTTCGGATTCAATCCTCGGCGCCGAGATCGCGCAGGACTCAAATACAAAGCCTCTGGTGTACCGTGCCACGGTGGAAGCCTTCAATCTCAAGCCTGAGCAGGTGATGATGTGCGCCGCCCACAGCAACGACCTGGCGGCGGCGGCGAAGCAGGGCCTGCGCACGGGGCACATCGCGCAGGTGGACGAGTTCGGCAAGAACACCGGGGAGGCCGGGCCATCGGTTCCCGTGGATGTCTCTGCCAAGAACTTCGAGGAGTTTGCAGCGAAGATGGTGCCGTAAGCGGAAGCGGTGTACACCGGTTGTGTCGCCTCCGGGCAGACTTCTCGCGGCGGCATTGCCTGGCACACGCGTCGCAAGCTTATAGGTGCTGGACGTCCCCATTTTCTGCGCCTGACGGACTGCTCAGGGGCGGTCTCTGCCGTTCCAATTTGTCTCAGTTCGGGCCAACTGCGGACTGTCAGGAACCGAAGCCCCAAGTCCTCCGAAGCAGACGTTCGCTGAGGGCGCGGGATCGCCAGGCTCCAGATCCAGCCAACAAGTGGCCGTTACCGAATCACTTCGTCGGCGCGCAGCAGGAGCCGGGAGTTTCCTCAGCAGCTAGAGCGAGCGCAGGAAGTCGATGATCTCCTGCCGCTGCCTGACGGTCAATCTATTGAAACGGTCGATGATCTTGTTTGCTTCACTACCGCGGCTTCGGTGATCCTCGATGGCCTCGACCAGGTCGGTAGTCCGCCCGTCATGCAAGAAAAAGATGCGTTGCCCGACGCCCCAGAGCGGGGCCGTTCGGAACTCGTCAGGACCTGCGCTACCCTGCGTGATGCCGTCTGCGAGACGCGTCCCCATGTTGTGCACAAGCAGGTCGGAGAAGAGGTTCACCGGTTGATTGGACAAAGCAGCGCTCGGGTTTGTCGAGGAGCCGCTTGCGATCATCTTGCCGGTGGTAAACGAGGGCGTGTGGCAAAGGGCGCAGCCTATCTTTTCGAACCAGGCCCGCCCTCGCACCGTGGACGGTGTTTCGGGTGCGGGCGTTGGCGGCGCCAGCATCCGCATGAAGTTAGCAAATGCCTCGATGTCCGAGATCACCGAGCTATTCGGGGTGGGAGCGGTCGTGGTATCTGGTGTGAAGTTAAGCGTGTCGTCAGGTGTCGCGTCAAAGATACAGCCGGCAGTCTCGTCACGTTCCTGAGGAAAGAGCTGGTTCGTGATCCCCATCTCGACGTTGTAGGCCTCGCCCGAGAACAAGAGGAGCGATTTGTTCTGCGCCTTCCATCCGAAGCGAGTGATTGTCCCGTCATTCGCGCTGCGATTCGCGTTACCACTCAGGTGGGCGTTCGGGTGACCGGAGATGCCCAACGGTTTTTTGAGATGCGCGTTCGCCTTCATATTGGCGAGAATCGCCGAGTCAGGGATCGCCTCGATGAGGCCAGCGCCAAATACAGGCGCCGGGATGCGGAAGATGATGTTCGGATTGCCGCCCTGTCCGGTGAGCGCGTTACCAGCCGGCAAGAAATTGGGTTGTTTGATCTTGCAACCTTCGGCGTCGCTGCGGCCGATGATGACGAAGAGGTTGTGCACGCCGCCGTCGTTGGTGCCGTCCGGATTCCGCTTAAAGCGTGCTTCACGGATCGGGCCCTCTCGCGTGATGAACCACGGCACGACGTTCTTTGCTCCCTCGAGCGTAGCAATCGCGATCAACGGGTTCATCGCGGGGCTGCTTCCGCCCGCACTCGGCTGCGAGTGACAAGACAGGCACTGATTCGAATTGAAGCGAGGTCCAAGCCCATTGTCTTGGCCTCCCGTCACGGACTCGATCTCTGCGAACCTGGCAAGACCGTCTTGGAAGAAAGCGGTTTCATCCGCGGTAAGACCTTCCAGAGGACCGCCTGCCCCTGGCGCACCATCGCGTACTCCAGGGTCTACCGGCATCGTCGCTGCCTGACTTTGTGCGTGGATGCACGTTGATAGAGCGATGGTGATGACCCCAGCGACAGCGCTCAACCCTACGCTTCGTTGTGTTGTCATGACCACACCTTAACCGTTCGCAGAGGGAGATACAACGCATGACCCAGCACTAAAATCGTGCGTGCTTTGGCCTAGTCAAACCATAGGCGTGCGGTGTGAGCCGTGTCAACTGTCTCCGCGTTGATACATAGACCATGACACCCTTACTGTGGTGGCGAATTACACCCAGGATCGCTGAGCGCCTATAGGGAGAACGACGAGGCAAGGGTACTTCATAGTGTGTTGAAGACCCGTTTCACGCCGTAGGCAGATGGCATACCCCCGTGCAAAGCGCTCGATGGCAATGGGAGGCCAGGCGCCAGATAGCGGTCCTTCACGGACTTCTCCGACCGGTCAAGAGCGGCAATACAGCCAAATCGCCCAAAGCAGCCACTGGAACTTACCCCCCGCCAGGCTCCTTTGAGTCGATGGGTCTACCCTAGCCAGTCAGTAATCGTTCGCGCCCACTGCGTCGCCCCGCGCGGGTCTGGTTTTGTTCGCGAGAGGTACTCCGGGCTGGACTAAATGCCCTCTTCTGCAGTGAGCATCCGCTCGGATTAGCGTCGCTGTCGAGGTCGCACATGTAAGACGAAGCCTTACGCAGCATTCAGACATGCGCCGCTGGCGAGGACAGAGAGGCGCTGGTAGGTTAAACTGATCAAGGTGCTTCGACAGGGATGTTGCCTGGCTGGGCACTTGGTTGACCGAACAGGCCCCAGTGGAGTTAGGGTTGCACCTGAGCGTCGGATCATCATTGCCATTCATTTTTCCTGGTGGTTTCATGTTGGACTCTAGGTGCGCAAGTTCGGCCTACTCACGGGCTTACTAGTTCTGCGCGGATCGACGCCGAGCAGCGGAGAACGTCCAGCTGCCATCACCGCGCCTACGAAGGAGTGTGCCATGACACAGGATGCTTCCGATACAACTCGCCGTCGTTTCATCAAGCTCACCGTCTGCGGGGTCGCTACCACGCCCTTCGCGACCGCCCTGTTTGGTCGTACTGCGCATGCGGTCGAAGTTGTCTCCGAGGCCAATCCGCAGGCGCAAGCGTTGGGATATAAGATGGACGCGACCAAAGCCATGAATCGCAAGGACGCCAAAGCATTCTGCGATACCTGCAATTTCTATTCGGGTAAACGGGGCGCAGCGAACGGGCCGTGTCAGCTCTTCACGGGCAACCTGGTAAGCGCCAAGGGCTGGTGCAGCGCCTGGGTCAAGAAGCAGGCGTGAAGGACGCCTCTTCACAGATGATCTTCAATGATCATCCCCAGCGCTATGCCAGTTATTCGTGTTTTCCGAGCAGCTGCGTAGGTTCTTTCGCACTGCGAGATTGCATAACTTGAAAGCTGTTGCCGACAGCTAGCTCGTGGTGATCGAAGAACTCTCCGAGACCGGCTTCCTTCTCACATCCGCGGACAGAATCGGTTTGCTGGATGGTACGCTGGCTCGGAGCCACTGAGTAACAGCACCCGCCGCGCATGCCACGGCACAGTGCCGGCGCTAGCCCCACCGAATGTCTCGTTTCTGCAGACTTGAAGGACCGGAATGGGTCGATCTCTGCCGTTCTTCATTCGTGTCCGAACGGCCAACTGCGGTCACGGGAGACAGGAACAGAAATTCCCAGATACCAGACGCTCGTAGCCAAGCTGCGCCTGGACGTCACAATCGCGGTACATTCCAATAGCCTACCAATAGTCCTTCTACTTGCAGCTTCCCCCTTTGTCGAGGTTCGAAACAAAATCGAGTCCAACCGGATTGGTCCGTACCTCCCGATATATGATCGCGGTGCACTTCTCGGCCTCTATTTGAAAGTCTTGGTAGTAGGATTCGCCGGCCCAAGGAATGAAGCTGACGCTGGGATCGCAAGAGTATGTGACGTTGTACCCTTGCCCGGAATACTGGACCCCGACAATGACACGTTCTCCCGCCCGGATCGTCGCATAGCCATCCTTGTCCGGACTGAAGCTCCGTTTTGCCCCCTGCGCGCAAATCCAAGATTGAGTGAGACTCGCGACCTTCAGCTTGGCAGTCTCGGAGTGGAGGGGAAGTTCATAACGTGGACCGACTGGGCAGCCCCCCAGGATGGTCAAGGCGAAAGGTAGCCCCAAGCGTACCGCACCGGGACTCATGACTTGACCTCCGGCGCTACTTCAGGCTTCAAGCGCTCGATGGTGTCCTTCACAGACAGTACACCAGGGCCTTCCTGATCCATCAGAAGAATATACGCATACGTACTTGGTTTGCCCCCAGTCGTGGCAACGGTCCGGCCGGAACTTCTCTTGTCCATGATGGCGGCGGGGAGGCTCGAGTACATGACGAAGTAGTTGCTGCCTTCGCGCTGCGCAACCTCCGCGCAGCGATACAGCAGATACGTCCCAACTTTGTCACGCTCGATATACGAGTTTCCATCAAACCCAACCTTGATCAGTCGTCCCGGTCCTTTTTGGTCCCAATAGCCCCCGGTAAAGCCGGCTATCGGGTTCGATTGGCTGTGGTATCCGGTGGCGCAACCACCGAGTACGAAACCAAATAAACACAATGCTGCAATTGACGAGCGCTTCATGATTTTCCTTATCTCGCGTCAATGACACGTCACCTATTCAGCATTTAGTGCATTTCTTCCCTCATTACAGGATCAATACGTAAGTATTCAATGGGCCCGCCACCGTCCGCTTTGCCATGCTTGACTGTCCGGCCACGTCTCTATCGGGTCGAAACCCCGCACTTCGGCATTCGGTCGCAAGGCGCCGCCGCATCGGTCGGAGAAGCTAGTGCCCCGTCCAGATCGGCTTCGCCACCGCCAGATCAGGCGGAGAGACGGGGATCGGCTCGCCGTTGTGCCACTGGACGATAACGAGCGGCGCGCCGACGCGCCGGCCTTTGTCGTCGAACTTGAGGCGTCCGCCCGGATAAAAACGCGCGGCGCCCTCGGTGGTATCCATCGCGCGGATCGCGTCGGCAACTTTCTTGCGGTCAGCCGCGCCTGCCTTCTCCAGCGCTTCCTTCAAAATCCAGACATGTCCGTAAGGCGAGAGACTGTCCTGCGTCATCCAGGGCTCGCCCGTGCGTTTCTTGAACTCCTCGACCAGCTTTTCCTGACCTTTGCCGCCCCAGTTCGCAAGCGTGACCAGCACGCCTTCCATGATCTCTTTACCGGCAGTGACGCGCAGCTCGGAGGCGGCCATGTGCGCACCGTTGCCCACGACTGGAAGGCGGCCGCGGCTCAGCCCCATCTCGCTGAGCTTCTCCAGCAGCAGCTTGTCGTCGGAGACGGCGGTCGGCAACAGGAACAGAAAATCGGGCTTGGCTGCGCGCACTTTTTGCACGAGCGGCGTCGCATCCGACAGCGGCGGCGTGAAGGTCTCGTCGACCAGGAGCTTGATCCCCGCTTTCTCCAGACCGCCACCGCGCATCGGTTTGGTGAAGCTCACGGACGCAGCGGTGTTGTCCATGATGATCCCGACGGTCGCCGGCTTGTGCCCGGTAGCCGACTGCGCCAGCTCGAGTATCGTCGGCAGCGCTCTCTCGGCCTGGTCGGCGCCTGTTGGAGAGGTCTGGAATACGTAGCGAAAGCCGCGGCCGGTGATCTGATCGGAATAGGACAACGTGAGCCACGGCAGCTCGGCGCGCTCGGTCACTTCGGTGATAGCGAGCGTGAACGAGCTGAGCCAGGCGCCAAGGCCACCGACGAGGTCGGGCTCTTGCGCGAGCACGCGCTGCGCGGCGTTCTTGGCTTTCTCGGCGTTGTCGCCCGCGTCGGAGATCACGAGCTTCATTTTGGCGCCGCCCAATGCCCTGATACCACCAGCATTGTTGATGTGCTCGATCGCGAGCTCGGCGCCGGCGCGCTCGAGCTCACCCATGCGGGCCCAGGGGCCCGACAGAGGCACGATCAGCGCGATCTTGACCTCCTTCGCCTGAGCCGACACTGTCGCCGGCCACATCGCAACCAAGCCCAGGCTTCCAGCGAACAGCGCCCAACGCAACGCAAGCTTCATCGTTTTAAGCATGGCTTCTCCTCCGTGCGTAACCGTATCAGATTCCGAGGTAAGAACGGCGAACGCGATCGTCCGCCAGCAACGCATCTCTGGGCCCTTGCAGGACCACACGACCCGCTTCGAGCACGTAGCCCGTGTCGCATGAATCCAGCGCTTCGACCACCCGCTGCTCGACCAGGAGCACGGTAAGACCGTCCTCTTGATGAAGCGCCTCGATGCGTTCGAAGATCACATCGGCGGCCGTGGGCGACAGGCCCATCGACGGCTCGTCGAGCATGAGGAGCCTGGGCGAGGAAGCAATGCCGCGCCCGATGGCCAGCATCTGCTGCTCGCCACCGGAGAGGGTGCCGGCGAGCTGGCGACGCCGATCGGCGAGCACGGGGAACAAGCTGAAGATGCGCTCGATGTTGCGCGGCCACTGCGCACTTCCTGCTGCTGTGTAGGCTCCCATCTCCAGATTCTCGAGGACGGTGAGGGCCGCAAACACGCGCCGTCCTTCGGGCACATGCGCGATGCCGAGGTGCGCGCGCTCGGAAGGTGGCACAGCGAGCAGGTCGATCCCTTCGAACTGAATACGCCCGCCGCTCGGCAATACGGTGCCGGAAACGGCTTTGAACAGAGTCGTCTTGCCAGCGCCGTTCGGACCGATAATGGCAACGAACCCGCCCGCCGGGACGTGCAGCGAAACGTCTACGAGCGCATGCAGGCCGCGGTACGCAACGGAGATCGCGCCGATCTCAAGCATGCGCCGCACTCCAGCGTTTTCCGAGATAGGCCTCGATGACGCTCGGATCGCTTGTCACTTCGCGCGCCTGCCCCGCAGCCAGCACGCGCCCGTGGTCGAGCACAATGAGCCTGTCGGCCAGCCGCATCATCGCCTGCATGGTGTGCTCGATGATCACGATGGTGGTGCCATCTCCGGACAACGTGCGGATAACCGCCAGCAGCTCCGCGACCTCTGGACTGCCGAGCCCGGCGAGCGGCTCATCCAGCAGCAGCAGGCGCGGCCTGCCGGCGAGCGCTCGCGCCAGCTCCATCAGCCGCAGCTCCTTGCTGGTGAGCCCGCCGGCAAGCGCATCGGCGCGAGCAGCGAGGCCGACTCGCTCGAGAGCTTCCTGGGCCGCCGCGAACGCTGCCATGCTGCTCGGCGCCGCGACGTAGGCACCGACCACTGTATTCTGAAGCACCGACATGCGCGCGAACGGGCGCACCGTCTGGAACGTGCGGCCCACACCGAGGCGGCATATCCGGTTCGGCTTCAAGCCGACGAGCTCGGTTCCAGCAAACACGATCTGCCCCTGGTCTGGGCGCAGGAACCCGTTCAGGAGGTTGAACAGGGTGGTCTTGCCTGCGCCATTGGGGCCGATGATGCCCAGCAAAGCCCCCTCCTCTACTTCGAACGAGACGTCTTCTACAGCCCGCAGTCCACCGAAAGATTTCGACAAGCCTTGCACCCGCAGAATCGGGGCGAGGATCGCAGGACTGCTTGGTCTCGGGTGGGCGATTGGTTTCAAAGAGCCTGGGACGGTTGGGACTGTCCGAGGTTGCGCGGCGACCCGCGAGAAACGATCGCGCACGCGCCAAAACACGCCTTCGGGTGCCAGCAAGATGACGAGAATGATGGCGACGCCGTAGACGATGCCCTGGATGCCGGGAATCACGTCGCCGAGCTCCGCGCGCAACGTTTCGCTCAGCGGGATGAGCACGGCTGCCCCGATCAACGGGCCCCACACTGTTCCAACACCCCCGAAGAGAGTCACGATCAGCGCCTGGGCCGAGGTCAGCATGCCGAATACGCCGCTGGGCGTGACGACCAGCAACACCACGGCGTAGAAGCCTCCGGCCGCTGCCGCAAGAGCGCCGCTCAGCATGATGGCGCGCATCTTCCAGCGCAAAGTGTCGATGCCGGCGGCCTCGGCCGCGGGCTCGTTTTGCTTGATGGCGAGCAGCGACATGCCAAAACGCGAACGCTCGATCGCCAGCGAGACCAGTAGAGCGAGAATCAGCAGAGCGACGGCGATCGCAGTGTAGGCGCGCGGATCGGCGAACTGCATGTACCGCGCCGGAGCTGCCCGCTTCATCGGCAGCGCCACCTCTTGATACCCGAGCCACTCGAAGACGTATAGCAAGGCCAGCGGGTACGCGAGCATCGCCAGCGCGAAGTAGTGTCCGCGCAGACGGAACGTCGGGTAGCCGATGAGCGCCGCAGCGACAACGCCGACCAACATGCCGAGCGGTATGCCGAGCCACGGCGTGATATCGAAAGCGACCAGAGCGATCGTGACGGTGTACGCGCCCAGGCCGAAGAACGACGCATGGCCGAAGGAGACGAGGCCCGTGTAGCCGCTGAGCAGATTCCACGACAGCCCCATGACGGCCCAGACAGGCACCAGGGTGAGCATCAGCTGGTAATAGCTGTTGCTCACCAGCATGCCGATCGCGAGCCAGGCTACACCGATGGCGGCAACGGCGATGAGAGCACGGGTCCTCTCCGCGCGCCCCTGGCCCATGGATCAGGTCCTCTCCGCCCGGCGGCCGAACAAACCCTGCGGTCGCAACAGAACGATGACTAGAAAGACGACGAAGATCGCGGTGTTCTGCAGTTGCGGCGACAGGACCAGGCTGGACAACTGCTGCACGAGCCCAATCGTCATTCCACCCCAGAACGCGCCCAGCATGCTGCCCATGCCGCCCAGGACCACGCCTGCGTACATGATGATCACGAACTCGAGGCCGACGTAAGGTTGGAAAGACGAGTACGTGGCAACCAGTCCGCCGGCCACCGCCGTGACGCCTGTCCCGATGCCGAAAGCGATCCGATGCGCCCGATCCACGTCGATGCCCATGTACGTCGCGGCCTCGGGATTGTCCGCCGCGGCGCGCAACGCCTTGCCCAGCCGCGAGCGGGCGATGAACCAGTAGAGGCCGCCGGCGGCGGCGATAGAGATGAGCGCTGCGATGCTGCGGGCCTTGTTCAGGAAAATCGCACTGCCATCATGCAGCAGCGGGATCTCCCAAGCGCTCGACGACAGCGGCGTACGCACCGACTGCGGGGTCGAACCGAACAGAATCAGACCGCCGTTCTCCAGAATGAGTGCCACGCCCAGTGTCAGAATGAGCTGGGCATAGTGGCCCTCCCCTTCGATGCCCGCGACGCGGATGCCTGTCACGCGCGAAACCAGCAGGCGATGCAACAGATAACCGCCCACGAACAACACCGGGCCGGCACAGATCGCGGCGATGAAAGGCCCGGCGACGGGACCGAGAAATGCGGCGCCGGCAAGCGCGGCGGCCAGATACAGGGTGACGTACATTCCCAGCATCAGGAAGTCGCCCTGCGCGAAGTTGATCACGCGCATCACGCCTAAGATCAAGCCGAGGCCGAGGCACATCAGGCCATAGATGCAGCCCACGAGCAGCCCGGCTGTCAGCGCCTGCAGGAAGCTCTCGGTAAGGGCCGCGAGCCCACTCATGGCGCCGGCGCGGTCGCCTCGATCAGCGTGCGGCAGTCAGCGAGCTTGTCGATGCTCCAGCACAGCGCGATGAGCTCGTTCGCCCGTTGCTCCCCCAGCACCGGCGCGGCCTGGTCGCGAAACTTGTGCTCGAGCTCCGCGTCGGTCAGCGGACGTGCGAGATTGCCGATGGCGTGCTCCACGTGCTTGGCCACGCGCTCGCCGCTCATCAGCGTCACCTCCGCGATCACTTCATCCTCGGCTATGCTCCGATCGGCCACCGCAACGGTCAGCTTCTCGCGCACGCGCTTGACGTCGGGATCATTGACGGTGGCGTCGGTGAACTCGGCGATTCCGCCCTTGCCGCGGGCCAGGCCGATTGCCGCTGCGTGGTAGATCGAGAACTTGCCTTCCAATCCCTTGGTGATATCGCGCTTGCTGCACAGGTCGAGCACCAGCGGGGCGACCTTCAAGTGGACCGCTTGGATATCGCGAGGCAGGAGCTTGCGCTCCCGCTGGATCTGGATGCACGCATCGATGGTCGGATGGATGACGATCCCGCAAGGAAAAGGCTTGTAGGTATTGCGCCGCAAGCCGAAATCGGAACCGAGGTCTCGCGTGATCTTGGTCAGATCGAACTCGCTGGCGGTCACCGGTGCAAAGCCTCGCGGCCCTTCGATGCCGAACTCGCCACTGGTGAACCCGGCTTGCGCGAGCAGCGCTCCCATGTAGCCGCTCTGGGCGGAGCGTCCGGGATGGAACGCTTTGCCCATAGATCCGAACATTTCGCGCAGACCGGCCGATTGGGTGGCAGCGAGTCCAATCGCCCAGATCATGTTCTGCAGCGACAGATTGAGCAACTTGCCGATCGCGGCAGCTGCGCCGAAAACGCCGATCGATCCTGTGCTGTGCCATCCTGCCTCGTAGTGAGCCGGATAGGTCGCATCGCCGATGCGGGTTTGCAACTCGAAGCCGAGCACCAGGGCATGCATGAGGTCAATGCCGGTCACCGGCGTCGTGCAGGCATATGCGAACAACGCGGATGCCGCAGGCGACGTCGGGTGAATGTAATTGCTGGGCGTGGTGTCGTCGTAGTCGAGCACGTGCGAGCTGATGCCGTTCAGCAGAGCAGCTTGCAGCGGGTCGACGCGCTCGCCGCGACCGAGCACGCGGGCAGTGCGCTCGCCGGAAAAAGGCTGCAGTACTTTGAGCGCGATCTGAACCGCGTCTTCGCAGCTGCCGCCGACCGCACACCCGACGTAATTCAGTAGGGCGCGGCGCGCCTCGCGCTGAACGTCCGCAGGAATCTGGTCCGGCCGGCTCCCGACCAGATAGGCTGCCAGCTCTTTGGTGACAGACATGGTGATTTAGTTGTTTTGACTGCGCTTCCGCTCACGCGGAAGGTAGACCGTATACGCTATCGCTTGGGATCCACGTCGACTCTGGCCACGACACCCTCGAGCCCCGGATTTGCCGCCGGGTAGCGCTTCAACACCAGCGGATCGTGACCCGGGATGATGTGTTGCGGCGAGCTCGCCAGCCGGCGCAACGTGGCGTGACCTTCGAGCATGTCGGCAACGTTGTAGACGATCGGAAACGGCCGCCCTTGTTCCATATTCGCGTACAGATGAGACGCGTCCGATGCGAGCACCACCCAGCCGCGTTTGGTTGCTACGCGCACAACTTGCAGTCCCATCGTATGCCCGCCGATATGGTGAACGCTCACGCCGGGCGCCAGTTCATCCGCTCCGTCATGGAACTGCACCCGTCCCTCGTACAGCCGCCGGATCATGACCGTCACGTCGTCGGCGTCGAAGGGATGGCGCAAGACCGGATGGCACATGTGGCGGCCCGTGCAGTAAGCCATCTCCTTTTCTTGCAGGTGATACCGCGCCCGCGGAAACAGCGTGTAGTTCCCGATGTGGTCGTAGTGCATATGGGTGACGATGACGTCTTCGACATCGGCGGGGTCGACGCCGATGGCTTTCAACCCCACGCCGGGCGAGCGTATGACGTTGCGGTGCCTTTTGCCCGCCATCTCGGTATCGAAGCCGGTGTCGACGACGAACCTGCGCTTCTCTCCCACAATCGCCCACACGTAGTAGTCGAGCGGCATCGGACCCTCGTGCGCATCGCCGCCGATGAAGTTCTCGTTTGCGAAGCGATTCGGATGATGCCCGTAGTGGATCGCGTAGACTTGGTACGTTTCTGTAACTGACATGGCTTGCCTCCCGCCTATCCCTTGACCTCGACGCCGATTATTCTTTTACCTCGACACCGATTATCCCTTGACCTCCACACCGGCCCACTCCTCGACGCACTTCACCATCGTCGTGAAATCGGAATCGAACCCCTGCCTTGCCTTCGTGATCGCCAGGAGCTGACGCACCGCATTCCCGACCAGCATGGGCACCCCGAGCGCCTCGGCCTGCTCCAGACACAGCATCACGTCCTTGTACAGCAATCCGGTCGCGAAACCGAAATCGAACGTGCGCGGCAGGATGGCTTTGGGAAACTTGTCCTGCGTGGCGCTGTTGCGCCCGCTTCCGGCGTTGATGACGTCGATCATGACTTTCGGGTCGAGCCCGGCCTTGACGCCCATCACGATGGCTTCGGAGGAAATGGCAAGCGCCGAGGCCGACAGCAGATTGTTGGCCAGCTTCATGGTTTGCCCCATCCCGGGGCGCTCGCCGATGAAGAAGAACTTGCCGAGGACCTCGAGTATCGGGCGCAGGCGGTCAGCCAAATCTCGCGGGCAGGAGACCATCACGGCAAGCGTTCCCTTTTCCGCGCCGCTGATGCCTCCGCTCACGGGCGAATCGACCCCCGTGATGCCTTTGGTCTTGAGGCCTTCCGCAACGGCGATCGCCGTGCGCGGACCGGACGTCGACAGATCGATAAACGTTTTGACTTCGGTACCGGCGATGACGCCATCCGCCCCGAGCGCCACGGCTTGGACCACAGCCGGGGTCGGCAGGCTCACGAGGATCGTCTCGACAGACGAAGCCAGCGCAGCAGGGGAGACAGCACGCTGCGCTCCGCGCGCAATGAGCGGCGCCATCGCCCGCTCGTCCTTGTCGCAGATTATCAGTGGGTAGCCGGCATCCAGCAGGCGTCCCGCCATCGGGCCGCCCATCCTGCCGACGCCGATAAAACCCAGTTGCTCTTTCGCCATCGCTTACTCTCCTCACCCCGCCCTCTCCCGTGGGAAAGCGGCACTTTGTTTCCCGCCGGTCATTGTAATGAGTTTTGCGTGTTAGCGTTACCATTCTGGCTATAATCCACGCGCATGAGCCCCGACCTGCAACCAACGCGACCGCCGTCATGAAGCACAAGCGAGTGCGTCCGGGTGGACAGGCGATACGCATGATGGACGTTGCACGCCACGCGGGCGTATCGTCGATGACCGTGTCCCGCGCCTTGCGCGAGCCGGACAAGGTATCGGAGGAGTCCCGCCGCCGCATCCGTGCGGCGATCAGCGAGATCGGCTATCTGCCGAACCGGCTCGCCGGCAGCCTCGCCTCCAATCGCTCCAGCGTCGTCGGTCTCATTCTGCCGAGCATACAGAATTCTCTATTCGCGAATACGATTCAAGGCATCTCCGACGTGCTGCGCAGCAGCGGATTTCATCTCATGATCGGCGACAGCGGCTATTCCCTGGCCGAGGAGGAGGCGCTCATCAGCATGCTGCTGGCGCAGCGCGTCAGCGGACTCGTGCTCCATAACACGAGGCACACGGCGCGCGCGCGCTGGCTGATCCAGGAAGGCCGCATCCCGACGGTTGAGACCGGCAATCTCGCGCGCCAGCCGCTCGACATGTCGGTCAGCTACTCGAACTACGCGGCCACCAAGGCGATGACGCTGCATCTCGCGCGGCGCGGGTACCGCATGATCGGTCTCGTCAGTCTGCCGACGAAGGACAATGACCGCGCCAAGCAGCGGCGCCGCGGCTATTGTGCCGCGCTCGAAGAGGCGGGGCTGACAGCAGATCCGGCGCTGGCGCTCGAGGCCGCACCCGGGCTAGCGACCGGAGCCGAAGCGCTCGTGCATCTGGTCGAGGCTCATCCGAAGCTCGACGCGGTTTTCTTTGCGGGAGATGTCCTCGCCGTCGGGGCAATCCTGGAGTGTCAGCGCCGAGGGTGGGCCGTGCCGTCGCGGGTGGCCATCGCGAGCTTCGACGATCTCGATCTGCTTCAGCACATCGTGCCTGCGGTGACGACCATTCGCATCCCGCGCTACGAGATCGGCAGGCGCAGCGCCGAGGTCCTGCTCGACCGCATCACCGGGAAAGCCGATGGGGCTCTCTGCATCGATCTCGGCTTCGAGATCATTCAGCGCCAGAGCACCTGAAGACGATGCCGGCCCATATCGAGTGAATCCAATGTCTTCCTGCTCTGAACAGCTGGCCCGCTGGGCTTGCGCCCTGAACTTCGAGGATCTTCCCGCAGACGTGGTCGAAGACACCAAGCTGCGCATCCTCGACGTCATCGGTCTGGCCATCGCGGGACTCGGCACCGCATACGGCCAGGCGGTACGCAAGTCGGCGATCGCGATCGGGTCGAACGGCGAAGGCCGGATCTTCGGTACCGGCGACCGCGTCGGCACGAGCGCTGCGGCCTTCGCGAACGCCGCGCTGGCCCAAGCGCTGGAGTTCGACGACACCCACAACGAATCCATCGTGCATATGAGCAGCCCGTCGGTAGCTGCCGCTCTCGCTCTGGCCGAGACGCTGAACCTGTCCGGTAAGCAGGTCATCACCGCCATCGCCATGAGCAACGAGATCGCCTGCCGGGTGGGTAGCGTAGCGCCTGGACAGTTTCATCGCCGCGGCTTTCATCCGACCGGATTGTTCGCGCCGTTCGGGACGACTTATCTCGCGGGAAAGCTGCTGGGCCTGAGCGAGGAGCAGCTCGTGAACGCTGCGGGCATCGTCGGCAGCTTCGCGGCCGGTATTCTTCAGTGCTGGGTCGATGGCACGGATTCGAAATACCTGCATTCGGGCTGGGCCGCACAAAGCGGGATCGTCGCGGCGCACCTCGGCCGCGCCGGCACGAGCGGCCCAAGCGCCGTCTTCGAGGGGCGCTTCGGCTTCATGGCCTCGCATCTGCCCGACGCAAACACGCCGCGCGACTTCGGGCGAATCACTGAAGGGCTGGGCGTGACCTGGGAGAGCCGCAGATCATCCTTCAAGCCGTTTCCCGCGGCGCACGTCATTCATCCGTACATCGACGCATTGCTGCGGCTGCGCCGACAACATGCGATCGACCCCGCTTGTGTACGCGAGATCGCGTGCCCCGTCGCGGGCTACATCGTACCGATCGTATGCGAGCCGGTCTCCGAGAAACGGCGGCCCAAGTCCGATTCGCATGGGCGGGTCAGCCTGCAGTACACGTTGGCGGAGGCAATGCACGCGGGCCGTCTTGGAAAGAACGCGTACCAACTAAGTGCGCTTCAGAATCCCGAGATTCTGCGCCTGGCCGATGCGGTTACGTATGACGTCGATCCAAGTTTCCCGGGTCCCGAGCGATTCAAGGGCCAGGTGAAGGTCACACTGCACAGCGGGGTGGCGTACGAGGCCATCGAGGAACACAACAGAGGCTCCACCGAGAATCCGATGAGCACCGCAGACTTGGTTGCGAAGTTCGAAGAGAATGCAGCCGGGGTGCTCGCGTCAACGCAGACCAAGCAGCTTGTCGCGGCGATATTCGGATTTGAAAACGCCGGCGCGGCGAGCTCGCTGGTACAGCTCGCCATCGCGAAATAGCCGCTTATCGGACCTGCCAGGTTGCAGTATTTCAGGAATGCGAATACTCTGAGTGAGGTAGACAAACGTCTGCTCGCGCGGCGGCGTACGACCTGCAAATTGCTACAAAAAACGCCTTGAGGGAGGAGAGATGAAAATTTCCGGGGACGCAAAGATCGACCTGCAGGCCCTGTCGCGGCGCATTTTTTTGCAACGCGGTGCGATGGCGCTGGGCTGGGCAGCCGTTGGCTTGCCCGCGTTCGCAGCGGCCAAGGACTGCCGAGTCACCGAGCAGGATATTCTCGGTCCGATGTACAACTACGGGGCGCCGGCGTTCCAGGTGAAACTGGCGGCCGACGATGAGCCAGGTCAGAAACTGATGCTGCGCGGGAGCGTGCTGAGTTCGGATTGCCGCACTCCGTTGCCTCACACCATAATCGAGATCTGGCAGGCGAACGACGCGGGTTTTTACGACAAGAAGAGACCCGGTGATTTCCTGGAGCCTCCGCCGCCATTTCATCTGCGCGGCATCCTGCTCACCGATGCGCAAGGACGTTACGAGATCGAGACCATCATCCCGGGCGCTTACCCGATCCCGCCGGGCGTGCCGGGGCTCGAGAAATACGGAGGCCTGACCCGCGCGCGGCACATCCATATCAAGGTGCTGCCGTTCCTGAATGTCGCGCTGACTACGCAGCTCTACTTCGTGGGCGACCCGAATCTACCCGGCGATCCGTGGGGTGGCCACAAACCCTCTCTGGCGCTCGACATGAAGCAGGATGGCAAGTACATGAAGGCCGACTTCGATTTCGTGCTCGCGACGGGGCTGTAGTCGCAAGGGCGCGGCGCGTAAGGAAATCCAACCGTCCCGCGCTTACGGGGAAGAATCAGCTCGAACACACGCCCTCACAACCACTTCGCCTTGCGGAACCGGTAGAAAAGATACGAGTCGATCGCGGCCATGGTCGCGACCGATGCCGGGTAGCCCCATTCCCAGGACAGCTCCGGCATGTGCTGGAAGTTCATGCCGTAGATGCCCGCGATCATGGTCGGCACGGCCACCAATGCGGCGTAGGCGGCGAGGCGCTTGGTCACCTCGCTCTCCTGTATGGTCAAGAGCGACAGGTTCACCGTGATGGCCGTGGTGGCCATTTCCCGCAAGCTTTCGATCGACTGGTTCAGCCGGACCAGGTGGTCGTAGATGTCGCGGAAGTACTCCTGCAGACGCGCGCACGGCTGAGGGACCCGCCCGCCGTAAAGCTTTCCGGTCGCTTCGAGCAGCGGACCCGCCGCATGCTTGAGGATCATCAGCTTCTGCTTCAAGGAGTAGAGAGCCTCGATGATCTCGCGGTTGCTGCGACCCGAGAAAATGCGCTTCTCCACTTCCTCCAGCTCGACCTCGAGTGCATCCAGCACAGGGAAGTAACGGTCCACCACGGCGTCCATGATCGCATAGAAGACATAGCCCGAGCCATAGCGCAGCAGTTCCGGCTCACGCTCGGAGCGCGCACGCACATCGGTCAAGCCGCGCGCGGTGCCGCGCCTCACTGACAGCACGTAGTTGCGTCCCACGAAGATGGCCACTTCTCCCACCTTCAGATCCTCGGTGGCGACCTCGACCGTCTGCAGAACGGCAAACAGGGAATCCCCATACTCCTCGATCTTCGGGCGCTGGTGACCATGGCCTGCGTCCTCGACCGCAAGCTCGTGCAGCCCGAACTCCTCTTTCATCGCTTCGAGCTCTCCGGGAGAAGGCTCGAACAGCGCGACCCATACGAAGCACTCCGGCCGGCTGACGTAGTCGCTGATCGCGCTCGGCATGATATCCCCGAGCTTCTTGCCGTCCTGGTACGCGACGCAATTGACGAGCATGGTGGCCCTCCCCGGGGCCGAATGCTATCACCGTCCCGGGACGTGATGCGAGTCTGGAGGGTCGACCAATCGCTGCGGAGTCTCCCCCTCCCTCACCTTCATGCGGAGGAGGGAGCAGGGCAGGAGGGACCTGTCGATCAGTTGAGCCCGTAGAGCTGACGCGCGTTGTCGCAGAGGATGCGGCGGCGGGCTCCGGGCGGGATGTCCTTGAAGTTGTCCTCGATCGCCCGCTTCGACTCGGGCCAGGTGCTGTCGGCGTGCGGGTAGTCGGAGGCCCACATCACGCGGTCCTCGCCGAGCGTGTCCAGCAGGCGCAGCCCGGCGTGGTCGGTCTGGAAGGTGGCCCAGATCTGGCGGCGGAAATAAGCGCTCGGCGCCATGGCCAGAGCGAGCCGGCTCTGGCTGCGCCAGAAGTCCGGCGCGTCGAGAAACTTCTGATAGGTGTCGTCCATCCGCTCGAGCATGTAGGGCAGCCAGCCGATCCCCGTCTCCGCCAGGACGATTTTCAGATTGGGATGGCGTTCCAGCGCTCCCGAGAAGATGACGGCAGCCAGCGCTTCGTCCATCTGCAGCGGCGAGGCCGAGACGCGCACCCCCATGTTCCCAGGATCGGAGGCCTTGGGCCCGCCCACCGCGACCGTGCGCCACCCGCCGCCCAGGTGAAACCCGATGGGGATGCCGGTTTCCGCTGCCGCCTCCCACAGCGGCTCCCACGCCTCGTCCCACAACGGCGTCTCGACCCGTGCCGCCAGCAGCATGCAGGTCCGCAGACCAATCTTGCGCAGGTAGCGCACTTCTTCCGCGGCGCTCTTGGGATCGTCGATCGGGATCAGACCCACGCCGACCAGACGCGCAGGTGCAGACGCGCAGAACTCGGCCAGCCAGTCGTTGTAGGCGCGATAGCAGACCTTGCGCAGCTCGGGATCCTTGATCAGCAGCGGCACGATGGGGCCGTACATCACGGTGGCGTCTACACCGTCGCGATCCATGTCGGCCAGCCGCAGCTCGGTCGTCGTCGGCCGCAGAACGCCGGGTTCCAGGACCCCACCGCGTTCGAGCGCCAGACGGCGCCCACCCATCGCACCTGCGGCTCCCTTGCGTCCGCCCCACGGGTCCCAGCGGTCGGCGCCGCAGAACCAATACGGCCCGTCGGAGGTATCCGCCACCCTTGGGCTGCGCTCTCGCCACTGCGGCGGCACGCGCTTCTGCCAGAGGTCCTTCGGCAGCCACTGCAGATCGATGTGATCGTCGGCGGAGACGGTGCGGTATTCCATGGCGACCTCCCTCTGGTAGCTTCGTGCGCCATCCGGCAACCCGGACGGCGCACGTAGACCCTCACTTCATCAGATGCTGCTTGAACCAGTTCAATTCCGGGGTCGCGGCGTTTTCGAAGCCCGTCACATAGGCGTCGAAATGGCCGCCCGGAATGATCACGAGTTGCTTGGGCTCGCGCGCTCGGCCGAAGGCTTCGATCGCCAGGTCCGTCGGCGTCAGCGTGTCGTTCTGGGCCACCACGATCATGAGCGGCGCGGGCGAGATGAGGTGAATATTGGCGGCCGGGTTGTACTCCAGCGCCAGCTCGAGCGAGCGCACGGTCTGCCGGTTCTCCCACTTCGGGGCGCGCGTCTGCCCGGTCTTGATGAACCAGTCGTAGGAGTCCTGCGTTGGCAACGCCGATGGCTTGCCTTGCTCCGCGACCACCGGCAGGTAGTTGATCTTGCCGGTCTTGTATTGCTCCATGCGATCGCCCGCGAGCCAAGCCTGGGTGCCCGGGAAGTAATCGGCGCGCACCAGGCGGCGGAAGTTGTCCATGGCATTGACCAGCGGAACCTGGGCGACCGCACACTTGACGCGCCGGTCGAACGCAGCCAGACGGATCACGTGCGCGCCGCTGTAGGACGAGCCCCAGATGCCGATACGCTCGGAGTCCACCATCGGCTGCAGCAGGGTCCAGGTGATGGCGTTCTTGTAATCCTCGTGCTGCATGGACGGATCGATGTGGCTGCGGGGCTCGCCCTCGCTGTCGCCGAAGTTGCGGTAGTCGAACACCGTCACCACGAAGCCGCCGTTGGCAAACTTGGCGGCAAAAGCGTCCAGGTACATCTCTTTCACCGTGCTCCAGCCGTGCGCCATAACGATCGCTGGGCGTTTCTCTCCCGCCTTGACGCCGTTGGGCACGTAGAGCCAGCCGACCAGGTTCAGGCCTGCGCTCTTGAAGGTGATGTCCTGCCGGGTGAAGTTGTCTGCGGCGCTGGCCGATTGCGCGATGCACAATACAGCCGCGACGACCAGTGACCAGAACCAGCGAATCGGGGAGCGCATGGCGATCTCTCCTCCTGTTGGATTATTTTTTCTGCGGCGTCGTGCGGTATCTGTATAGATCCCGCGAGAGGCGCCGTCAAGGCCGCGCGGTCAATCAAATCGCATAGGGGCTGCCGTCTCCATCATCACTTGCTCCGGGACGCGCGCCAGCTCTACCTGCCGGCGCTCCTCCTCCGATTTCAGTTGGCCCTCCATGTAGCCTCCCAGATAGCGGCCGCGTGCGACGATAGCGCCGCCGACGCGCAACCGCTCCGCCTCGAAGGACTGAAGTCCGGACAGGTAGTCGTGGCCGCTGTGTTTGATGGACTCGACCAGCGCGATCGCATCGGCGCCGCCTTTGGGAACGCCCATCGCCACGTGTGGCCGAGCCGTGAAAGCCGCATCACCGATGACGACGACGCGCCCGAACACCAGGCGCGGCGACTCCAGATCCACGATGGGCTGGAAGAACACCAGCTTCGCGCGCTCGAAAGCTTCCGCGAATTGAGGCGCGAGGACTTCCCACGCGAGCGCAGACATCTCCTCTCGAATCCGCGCGCTGATGAGCGATGGCGGGATTCCATTTGCATGGTAGCGACCCGTATCGTCGGTCAGAAGGCGCGGCAGCTCGCTCGCTTCTTCCACCGGGTGATACCAGACGACGTTGTACTGCCGCCGGCCGGGCTCCATGCTATGGCCCGGCCCGGGCACAGGGTAGCCAATGCCCTGCTCCCCGGGCGCGACGCAGACGGTGTAGCGATCGAACAGCAGCTCATGCGTCGAGGCAGACAGCTCACTCTCGTCGGCCAGGCCGGGCCATGCGACGTAGCAGGGCTCGAAAGGCCTGACGCTCGCAAAAAGCCGACCTCGCACCGTTAAGCGGCTGCTGGCGCAAGCAGGCCGAAACACAGCACCG
>JACXTT010004645.1_pt1 | contig 20318 bp, 15 predicted proteins | sample 9270951 | NCBI WGS metagenome assembly JACXTT01 (sample SAMN15532306, study PRJNA645909) | rock metagenome | isolation source: weathered quartz diorite | place: Puerto Rico | collected 2017-06-21
CAGCGCGACGGGCTGCTGCCGCAGCGCGCGCTCGCGGTGCGCGCCGCGCTCGCCGACTATTCCGCCGGCCGCATCCCCTTCCCGCTCGCGCTCGATTCCCTGCTCGACGACCTCGCGGCGCGCGACGCGTGGATCGAGACCCGCCGCGAGACCGCCTTCACCCTGATCGACCTCGAGGCCCTCGACCCCGCCGCCGAGGGCGGAGAGACGCCGATGGCCGCCGCCGCCCCGCGCGCTTCCGCCGCCGCCACCCCCGGCGCGGCCCCCATGTGAGGGACGCCATGAGAAAGATCCTCCTCCTGCTTCCGCTGTCCGCGCTGCTGCTCCCGCTGGCCGGCGCGCTCGCCTGCCGCGGTCGCGGCTCGGCAAGCGGCGCCGCGGCCCGCGCGACGGGCTACCACTGCCCGATGCACCCCGATTTCCACAGCGACCAGCCGGGCGCCTGCAAGATTTGCGGGATGACGCTGGTGCCCGATGCGCCGGCCGCCGTTCCCGCGGGGGCCGGCGCCTCCGCGGGCGCGGGCGCGCCGAAAACCCGCTGGCGCTCGAGCATGAACCCGGCCGAGATTTACGACCAACCCGGGAAGGATTCGATGGGGATGGACCTCGTCCCCTTCAGCGAGGCGCCGGCCGCCCCCTCCTCGGTGCCGGGGCTGGCGCAGGTCGCGCTCGACCCCGCGCGCCGGCAGGCGCTGGGCGTGGTCACCGCGCCCGCCGAATCGCGCCCCTTCACCCGCACCCTGCGCGCCGCGGGACGCGTCACCATCGACGAGACCCGCATCGCCCATGTCCATGTGAAGACCGCGGGCTACATCGAGCACCTGCACGCCGACTACACCGGAAAGACGGTCCGCCGCGGCGAGCCGCTGCTCGCGATCTATTCGCCCGAGCTCTACGCCACCGAGCAGGAATACGTGGCCGCCTACCGGGCTCAGAAGTCGCTCGCCGCGGGCGGCGATTCCGCGGTCAGCGAAGGGGCGCGCGCGCTGCTCGAGGCGGCGCGGCAGCGGCTGCTGCTGTGGGACGTGCCGCCGGGCGAGATCCGCCGCCTGGAATCCGGCGGCGCGCCCGGGCGCACCCTCACCCTCACCAGCCCCGAGAGCGGCGTGGTGACGGTGAAAAACCTCTACCACGGGATGCAGGTCAGCCCCGAGATGGACCTGCTCCAGGTCTCCGACCTCTCGCGGGTGTGGGTGGAGGCCGACCTTTACGAGGAGGACCTGCCCTACCTGCGCCGCGGCGCGCGCGCGCGGGTAACCCTCGACTACCTGCCCGGCGAAAGCCGGCTCGGCGCGGTCGATTTCGTCGCCCCGCAGGTGGACGCGGCGACCCGCACCGTGCGCATCCGGGTGCCGCTGGAGAACCGCGACTTGAAATTGCGCCCCGAGATGCTGGCGCGGGTGGAATTGACCGCCGACCTCGGCGAGCGCCTCTCGGTGCCCGAGGACGCTCTGGTGATGACCGGCGAGCGGACGGTGGTCTTCCGCGAGGGGGAGGGCGGCGCGCTCATCCCGGTCGAGATCGTCGCCGGCGCGAAAGGGGACGGGCGGGTCGAGGTGAAATCGGGCCTCAACGCGGGCGACCGGGTCGTCACCCGCGCCAATTTCCTGGTCGACTCCGAGTCGCGACTGCGCGCCGCGCTCACCGCGTCGGGCTCGGCCGCGGCTTCATCCCCCAAGGAGCAGGGTCATGATCCGGCGTCTCATTGAATTTTCCGCGCGCCACCGCGCACTGGTGCTGCTCCTCAACCTCGCCGCGGTCGCGTACGGGATCTGGAGCCTCCGCCGGGTCAAGCTCGACGCGATCCCGGATTTGAGCGACACCCAGGTGATCGTCTACTCGCGCTGGGACCGCTCGCCGGATCTGGTCGAGGACCAGGTCACCTACCCGATCGTCACTTCGCTCTTGGGCGCGCCGAAGGTCAAGGCGGTGCGCGGCTTCTCCGACTTCGGCTACAGCTACGTCTACGCGATCTTCGAGGACGGCACCGATTTGTACTGGGCGCGCAGCCGGGTGCTCGAATACCTCGCCAAGATCACCCCGACCCTGCCCGAGGGAGTGCGCACCGAGCTGGGGCCCGACGCGACCGGGGTGGGCTGGGTTTACCAGTACGCGCTGGTCGATCGCAGCGGCCGCCGCTCGCTCGACGAATTGCGCGCGCTGCAAGACTGGAACCTGCGCTACGCGATCCAGTCGGTGCCGGGGGTCGCGGAGGTCGCCTCGCTGGGCGGCTTCGTGCGCCAATTCCAAGTGACCGCCGACCCGTGGAAATTGAGCCAGCACGGGCTCTCCTACATGGACGTGGCGCGCGCCATCCGCGAGGGGAATTCCGAGGTGGGCGGGCGGCTGATCGAGTACCACGGCGCCGAGTACATGGTGCGCGGGCGGGCCTATTTGAAAAGCGAGGACGACCTGCGGCGCATCGCGCTCAAATCGGCCGCGGCGACCCCGGTCCGGCTGGGCGACGTGGCCGACGTGGCGCTGGGGCCCGACATCCGGCGCGGGGTCGCCGACCTGGACGGGCTGGGCGACACCGCGACCGGCATCGTGGTGATGCGCCACGGCGAGAACGCGCTGGCGGTGATCGAGCGGGTCAAGGCTCGGCTCGACGAATTGAAGTCCTCGCTGCCCGCGGGGGTCGAGATCGTGCCGGCATACGACCGCAGCGACCTGATCCACGGCGCGGTGAAGACCCTGCGCCGCGCGCTCATCGAGGAGATCGTCATCGTCTCGCTGGTGATCCTCCTGTTCCTGTGGCACTTCCCTTCGGCGATCGTGCCGATCCTCACCATCCCGGTCTCGGTGCTGCTCGCCTTCATCCCCATGGAGCGCTTCGGGGTGAGCGCGAATTTGATGTCGCTGGCCGGCATCGCGCTCTCGATCGGCGTGCTGGTGGACGGCGCGATCGTCGAGGTCGAGAACGCCTACAACAAGATCGAGCGCTGGATCGCCGACGGGCGCAAGGGGGACTTCCACGAGGTGCGCCTCGAGGCGCTCAAGGAGGTCGGCCCCGGCGTCTTCTTCTCGCTGCTGGTCATCGCCGCCGCCTTCCTGCCGATCTTCGCGCTGGTGGACCAGGAGGGGCGGCTGTTCCGCCCGCTGGCGCTGACCAAGAATTTGACCATGGCGATCGCCGCGCTGCTCGCGGTGACCCTCGACCCGGCGCTGCGCATGCTCTTCACCCGGCTCGACCCGTTCAAATTCAGGCCGCGCTGGCTGGCGAAGGCGTTCACCGGACTGTTCGTCGGCCGCTACGTGCCCGAGGAGCGCCACCCGATCAGCCGCCGGGTCTTCGCGGTCTACGAGCCGGTATGCGCCTTCGCGCTGCGCCACCCGAAAAAATTGATCGCGGGGGCGATCCTCATCACCCTCACCACCCTCCCGGTCTATTTCAAGCTGGGCGCGGAATTCATGCCGCCCCTCGACGAGGGGGCGCTGCTCTACATGCCGACCACCCCGCCCGGCCTCTCGGTGAGCGAGGCGCAGCGGCTCATCAACCTCCAGGACCGGCTGATCGCGGATGTCCCCGAGGTCGCCTCGGTGCTGGGCAAGGCGGGGCGCGCGGAGACCGCGACCGACCCCGCCCCCTTCGCGATGGCGGAGACCGTGATCGTTCTCAAACCGCGCGACGCCTGGCGGGCCAGGCCGCGCTGGTATTCGTCGTGGCTGCCGGAATTCATGCAGCGGCCGCTGCGCCACCTGTGGCCCGACCGGATCACCACCGCGGAATTGATCGCGGAGCTCGACGAGAAGACCCGGCTGCCCGGGGTCGCCAACGCCTGGACGATGCCGATCAAGAACCGCATCGACATGCTCTCGACCGGCATCCGCACCCCGGTCGGGATCAAGATCTTCGGCGCCGACCTTGCGGAGATCGAGCGGGCCGCGGTCGCGGTCGAGGCCGCGGTGCGCGGGGTGGAAGGCGCCCGCTCGGTCTTCGCCGAGCGGGTCGCGGGCGGCTACTACCTCGACATCGTCCCCGACCGCGAGGCGATCGCCCGCTACGGCCTCTCCGCCGGCGCGCTCAACGAGACGGTCATGCAGGCGGTCGGCGGCGAGAACGTCACCACGCTCTACGCGGGGCGCGAGCGCTTCCCGGTCAACCTGCGCATGCCGCGCGAATTGCGCGAGGACCCCGAGGCGCTCGCCCGCCTGCCGGTGATGACCCCCGCGGGCGCCTTCGTGCCGCTGGGCCAGCTCGCGAAGATCGGGAAGAAATCCGGCCCCGCGATGATCCGCGACGAGAACGGCCGCCTGACCGGCTACGTCTACGTGGACGTGGCGGGGCGCGACGTCGGCTCCTTCGTCGAGGCGGCGCGCGCGCGCGTCGCGCAAGTCGTGACGCTGCCCCCCGGCTATTACCTGCAGTGGAGCGGGCAGTGGGAGAACATGCTGCGGGTGCGCGAGCGGCTCAAGACCGTCGTGCCGGTCACCCTGCTGCTGATTTTTTTGCTGCTGATGCTGAACACCGGCTCGGCCGGCGAGGCGCTGCTGGTGATGCTCGCGGTGCCGTTCTCAGCGATCGGCGCGGTGTGGCTGCTGTGGCTGCTGGGCTACCACGCCTCGATCGCGAGCTGGGTGGGGATGATCGCGCTGATGGGGCTCGACGCCGAGACCGGCGTCTTCATGCTGATGTTCCTCGACCTCGCCTTCAAGTCGGCGGTCGCCGCGGGGGGGATGAAATCGGAAGCCGACCTGCGGGCCGCGATCATGCACGGCGCGGTCAAGCGGGCGCGGCCGAAATTGATGACCGTCTGCGCGGCGCTGTTGGGGCTGATCCCGATACTCTGGTCGCAGGGGCCCGGCGCCGACATGATGAAGCGGGTGGTCGCCCCGATGGTCGGCGGCCTAGTCACCAGCTTCCTGCTCGAGCTGCTCGTCTACCCGGCGATCTATTTTCTGATGAAACGGCGCGCGCTGCCGGCCTGAGCGGCGCGCGCCCGAGCGGACCGACCCCTCGCGCCGCGCGCCGACCGCGAACGCGAACTCCGCGGGCCGCCGTCTCCGGCGCGCCCGCAATGACCCGGGTCGGCGCGCCGCCACCCCGCGCTTCTCACTTCCCGCTCGCCCGGCGGTCGCGGCAGAGCCTGCCGTAGCGCGCATCCTCGACCGGGAAGGCGGGACGGGGGGGCGCCTGCGCGCACCGCTTGAGCAATTCGTCGGCCTCGGGCTTCGCCCGCTCATCGTGGTCGAGGATCGCCTCGGCGAGGAAAAATTGGTTGATCGGATTGCCGGGACCGGCCGCGAGCGCCTTGCGCAGCATCCCGGGCGCCTCCTTGTGCTTGACCCAGCCGGTGAAGAGGACGACCATCGGGCTCTGGTGGTGGAGCCGTCCCAGCACGCGCCAGCCGCCGCCCTCCTCCAGCGCCGGGTCGAGATCGATCGTGGTCTGGCTGAAGTCCCGGATCTTCGCCGCCGCCCCCTTGCGCACCGCCGCCAGCTTCCCGTAGGCGAGCGACCACTCGCCCCAGACCACCGCGCTCCAGAAGTAGAGCTCGGCCGCGGCGGGATTTTTTTTCAATTCCGCGATCCGCTCGGCGCGCGCTTTCCCCGTGAGCGGCGCCTCGAGCGCGGCGATCCCCGCCTCGCCCACCGCGCGCGCGTCACCCAGGAGCTGCTTGCGCGCCGCTTCGTCCTTGCCGCAGTAGACGGCCAGGAAATAGACCGCGCGCAGATATTTCCAGCGCGCCTCGACCGAAGCGCCGTTCGCGGCGACCGCCGCCTGGTAGGCCGCGACCGCCTCGGTGACCGGCTTCGGGTCGGCGACATCCTTCCGCGCGTTCTCGGCCCGCGCCGCGTAGCGCGCGTCCCCCCGGGTGATCAGCTCCGCCGCCCCGCCGCCAACCGGCGCCGACTGGGCGGAGAGGAACAGCGGAAACGCCGCGGCCGCGACCCTCCGCATCGGAATTCGCATGGCCCGGAGTTTACCCGGCCGGTCGCGGTTCATGTGGCGGGACTGGAATCGATGTTCAGATTCACGGAATGAACCGGGTGTTCCCGGGACGGGTTTCGCGGGCGGCTGCGCGTGCGAGCAGCCGCGCAAACCGCGCGGATTGATCATCCCGATCATCTTGAAAAGCTTGGGAATCACCCGCCGTCCCGGCGCCGCGGATGCTTCTCAATGCCGGAAGTGGCGCACGCCGGTGAAGACCATCGCGAGGTTCCGCTCGTCGGCGGCGGCGATGACCTCCTCGTCGCGCACCGAGCCGCCGGGCTGGACGACCGCGGTGGCGCCCGCCTCGGCCACCGCGATGAGGCCGTCGGCGAAGGGGAAGAAGGCGTCGGAAGCGACCGCGCTCCCCTTGAGGTCGAGCCCGGCCTCCTTCGCCTTCGCCGCCGCGATGCGCGCGGAGTCGACGCGCGACATCTGCCCGGCGCCGATGGCGAGGGTGCGGTCGGAGCCGCAATAGATGATGGCGTTCGATTTCACGTGCTTGGCGACGGTGAAGGCGAATTGCAGCGCCTCGCCTTCCGCCGCGGTCGGCGCGCGCTTCGTGACCGGCTTCATGCCGTCCTTGAAGACGATCGCGTCGGGATCCTGCATGAGGATCGCGCCGTTGAGGGCGCGGAGATCGGGGCCCGGGACGCGCTTCGTGAATTCGGGGCTGACCAGCAGCCGCAAATTCTTGCGCGCCTCGAGCCGGCTCCGGGCCCCCGCGCTCGCGCCCGGGGCCGCGATGCACTCGACGAACAATTTCCCCAGCGCCGCCGCGAATTCCTCGTCGAGCGGGCGGTTGGCGGCGAGGATGCCGCCGAAGGCGGAAACCGGGTCGCAGGCGAGCGCCCTGGCGAAGGCCTCGGCGAGAGACGCGCCGACCGCCACCCCGCACGGGTTGTTGTGCTTGATGATGGCGATCGCCGGCCGCTCGAATTCGGCGACCAGGTCGAGCGCCGCCTCGAGGTCGAGGAGGTTGTTGAAAGAGAGCGCCTTCCCCTCGCGCGCCTCGGCGGCGGCGAGCGAGCCGGGCGCGGGGGGGACGGTCTCGTAGAGCGCCGCGCGCTGGTGGGGGTTCTCGCCGTAGCGCAATTCCTTCACGCGCAGACCGGTCACGCTCAACCGCGCCGGAAAGGCGGGCGCGGGCGGGGGCGGCGCGCCGGGGGCGGGGGCATCGGCGGGCAATTCGGCGAAGAAGTCCGCGATCAATTCGTCGTAGCCTGCCACCAGCGCGAAGGCCTTGCGCGCAAGGCGCTGCCGGGTGGCGCGGGTGATGCCGCCGGCCTTGATTTCATCCAGCAGCCCGGGGTAGTCGACGGGGTCGGTGGCGATGCCCACGAATTCGTAGTTCTTCGCGGCGGCGCGCAGCATCGCCGGGCCGCCGATGTCGATCATCTCGATGCAGTCTTTCAGCGTCCCGCCCTTCGCGCGCGCGTCGGCGACGGCGGCGGCGAAGGGGTAGAGGTTGAGGACCGCGAGGTCGATCGGCTTGCCCCCGATCGAGGCGAGTTCTTTCAAGTGCGCGTCGGTCCGCTCGGCGAGCAGGCCGCCGTGGATCCGCGGGTGGAGGGTCTTGACCCGCCCGCCGAGGATCTCGGGCGAACCGGTCTCGGCCGCCGCCTCGATGACCGGCAGCCCCGCTTCGCGCAGGGTCTTCGCGCTGCCGCCGGTGGAGAGCAATTCGACGCCGGCGCCGTGCAGGGCGCGGGCGAATTCGATCAGGCCGGCCTTGTCATAAACCGAGAGCAGGGCGCGGCGGACGGGCGTGCGCATGATGATGAAATCTCCGGCGTTCCGGCGGATGGGGCTCGGAAGGGGCGTGAATTTTACCCGCGCGGCCCGGTGTAAAAAGCGCGTAAAAGCGACGCGCGGCCCGCTCGCCCGGCACGGACCTCCCCCGCTATAATCCCGCCCTCCAAGATGACAGTCGAGTCGAAGAAACCCGCCGGCGGCGCGTCTGCCGCGGCCGGCCGCGGGATTTTCCCGCGCCGCCGCGTCCCGTGGCCGCTGTTCGCCGCCGCGGCCGCGTTCCTCGCCTCGCCCGCGCCCGCGCAGCAGCCGGGCGAGCCCGCGGTCAATCCGCTCACCGGCGAGGCGATCGTCTCCGAGGCGCCCGACCCGCTGGAGGGCAAGCCGATCGCGGCCATCCGCATCAAGGGCGCCTACCGCATGGGGCGCGACCTGCTGCTCGGAATGATCGGGCTGAAGGCCGGCGACCCCTACCATGCCAAGGCGGTGCGCGAGAATTTCCAGACCTTGGTCAAGCGCGACGTCTTCGAGACCCTCACCGTCGAGGCGGAGGATTCGCCCAAGGGCGTGGTGCTCACCTACACCGTCCGCGAACTGCCGATCCTCCACGACATCTTCATCGACAACATCAAGGCGATGACCCAGGGGCAGGCGCTCGACAAGCTGAAGGAAAACAAGCTTGAATTGCAGAAGGGGATCGCGGTCGACTACGAGCGCGCCAAGCGGGCGGAGGAAGGGCTGCGGCTCATGCTCGCCTCGCAGGGGCTCGCGGGGGCCGAGGTGCGGATGCGGCTCGATCCGCTCCCCTCGGGCGAGGTCAACCTCATCTACTCCGTCACCGAGGGCGCGCCGACCCGGTTGCGCGATTTGAAGATCATCGGCGCCGGCTTCTTCAAGGAGCGCGACCTGCGCGCCGCGATGAAGGATTTGCGCCGCCAGTCGCTGTTCAGCTTCATGTCCACGAAGAACAAGTTCAGCCGCGGCAAGCTCGAGCAGGGGCTCGACGCGTGGCGCGAGATGTACGAGGGGAGCGGCTTCATCGACGCGGAATTCGGCGAGCCCGACGTGGCGCCGGCCGGGACCAAGGTGCGCCGGCGCCACTGGTGGCGCTCGCGCGCGGCCAACGCGCTGGCGGGCACGGTCAAGGCCCGCTACGTGGACGTCACCATCCGCGTCACCGAGGGGACCCGCTACCGCCTGCACGACATCGCGTGGACCGGCAACGCCCTGTACAAGGACGATGAATTGCGGGCGCTCTTCCCCGGCCATCGCCCCTCGCCGTGGGCGAAGGTTCCGGTGCTGCGCTGGGCCGACCCGGTCCGCCGGCTGCTGTTCCCCGACCGCAAGCTCGAGGGGCAGTGGGTCAACCGGCCGCTGCTGAAGAATTTCGGCAAGGTGGTCGAGAACAAGTACGGAGAAAAGGGCTACATTTTCGCCAACGCCAATCTCTCGCTCAAGCGCCGCGACGACGCCGCGCCCGACGGGGCGCCGTGGGTGGATGCCGAGTACAAGATCGGCGAGGACCGCGAGTACCGGCTGCGCCGCCTCGAGTTCGAGGGCAACACCAAGACCTACGACCATGTGCTGCGCCGGGAGGTCGGGGTCAAGGAAGGCGACATCTTCAACAACACGCTGTACCAAATCGGGCTGCAGAAGATCGAGCAGCTCTCGCTGCTGGAGATCGGCGAGGCGCCCAAGATCGACAAGCTCCCGGACGAGGACGGCTGGGTGGGCGTCAAGGTCGCCGGCAAGGAGGCCCGCCACGACGAGCTGCAGATCGGCGGCGGCTACAGCGGCGTGAGCGGCGGCAGCTTCAATTTCTCCTTCTCGACCCGCAATTTCCGCGGCTTGGGCGAGGTGCTGGGCGCCAACGCCACCCTCGGCACCCGCCAGAGCTACTACTCGGTCTCGCTGTACGAGCCGTGGTTCCTCGGCCGCCACGTCGGCGCCTCCTTCTCGCTCAACAACACCCGCACCGACTACGCCTCCTACACCCGCCGCAGCCAGGGCTTCGGCACCGGGGTGGCGCTGCCGCAGGGCCCCTTCTCCGCGCTGCGCTTCAACTACAACCTCGAGCGCATCCGCGCCGCGAATTTCGCGACCTCGGTGGGAAGCGCCGCGCCGGTGGCGACCGACTATCGGGCGACCGTCTCCTCCTTCTCCACCGCGTGGAACTTCGACAACCGCAACAACCTCTTCCGCGCCACCCGGGGCGGCAGCTTCAACGCCGCGCTCCTGGTCTCGGGCGGCCCGCTGGGGGGCAACAGCGACTCATGGTCGCCCTCGCTCGAGGCGAGCTGGTATTACTCCCGCTGGCGCAAGCAGACCTTCGCCGCGCACCTCAACGCGGTCTACGTGGCGGCGTTCGGCGGCCAGCGATTGCAGCTCTTCCAGCGCCTCTTCACCGGCGGCGAGTACTCCCTGCGCGCGTTCCCGAGCAACGGCGTCGCCCCCACCACCGAGGAAGGGCGCGAATTCATCGACGAGTTCAGGCGCATCGAGGGCGGCAACCGGATGTACACCGCCAACTTCGAGTACGCGTTCCACCTCGCCGATCCGCTCGACGTGGTGCTTTTTTACGACATGGGCAACGTTTACCACGAGAAGCAGACCACCGACCTCACCCGCGCGCTCGCCGACGCCGGCCTCGAATTGCGCTTCTTCCTGCCCGCCATCCAGGCGCCGCTGCGCATGTACTGGGCGCGCAACCTGACCCCGCGCAACTGCGTCAGCTACCGCGTGTGCGACGACCGCACCGTCTTCCAGTTCTCGATCGGACAGACCTTCTGATCCGCCGTCCGGGAAGCCCGCCCGCGCCCATCACCCCGTTCATTCATTCCATCCCCATCCGGAGAAACGCCATGAAAAAACTGACCGCCGCCCTCGCCGTCGCCGCCGCCGCCTTCGTCGCGGTCCCGGCCCGCGCGCAGGCCCCCAAGCTCGCCGTCGTGGACGGCAGCAAGATCCTCAACGAGTCGCTCGAGGGCACGAAGACCGCCGACGCGCTCAAAAAACGCTGGGAATCCGAGCAGGTGCGGATCAAGGCCGAGGACGACAAGTTCCGCGCCCTGGCCGAGGACTACCAGAAGAAGAAGGAGAGCATGTCGCCCGAGGCGATCGAGGAGAAGGAAGCCGAGCTGCAGGGCAAGCAGCGCAAGCTGCGCTCGATGTTCGAGTCGGCCCAGGCCCGCATGCAGCAGATCGGCGGCCGCACCACCGACAACTTCCGCGAGAAGCTGCGCGCCTTCATCGTGAACTGGTCGAAGACCGCCGGCTACGATTTGGTGCTCAACGCCGACGCCGCGTTCTACTACGTCCCCTCGGTGGACGCGACCGACGCGGTGCTCAAGGCCTTCAACGACGAGTACATCAAGGCCGGGCAGCCCGAGGTCGTGATCGAGGAGCCGAAAGCCGAGGGCGCGCCCCCCGCGCCGGCCCCCAAGCCCGCCCCCGCGGCCAAGCCGGCCGCCCCCGCCCCCAAGACCGGGACGACGAAGAAGAAGTAATTCCCGCCTCCCGGCCGGTAAACTTCACGGGCGTCGCGCGAGCGGCGCCCGTTTCGTTTCATGCCCAAGCCCGTCCGCCCCGTCACCGCCGCCGAGGCGGCCGCCCTCGCCGGCGGCGCGCTCCACGGCTGCCCGTCCGGGCGCGAATTGCGCGGCGCGCGCACGCTCGCCGGCGCGCAGGCCGGCGACCTCTCGTTCCTCCATCACCCGAAATACCTCGCCGAGGCGCGGGAGAGCCGCGCGGGGCTGATCCTCGTCTCCGACCCCGCGCCGCTCGAAGGCAAGCCGCTGCTGGTGGTGAAGGACCCCTACCGCGCGCTGGCGCTCATCCTCGCGAAACTCTACGCCGGGGCGCCGGCGACGGGCGGGATCTCGCCGCTCGCCGCCGTGGACCCGTCCGCCGCCGTCGATCCGGCCGCAACCGTCCACCCGTTCGCCTTCGTGGGCGCGCGGGCGCGGGTCGCCGCCCGGGCGGTCATCCAACCCTTCGCGTTCGTCGGCCCGGATTGTTCGGTCGGCGAGGACGCGGCGATCCATCCCCACGCGGTCCTCTGCGCGGAAACCGAGATCGGCCCGCGCTCGATCATCCACGGCGGCGCGGTGCTGGGCGCCGACGGTTTCGGCTTCGTGATGGGCGCCGGGGGTCATCTCAAGATCCCGCAGGTCGGACGGGTGCGGGTCGGCGCCGATGTCGAAATCGGCGCCAACTCGACCGTGGACCGCGCGGCGCTCGACGAGACCGTCATCGAGGACGGCGCGAAAATCGACAACCTGGTGATGATCGCGCACAACGTGGTGGTCGGCAAGCACTCGGTCCTCGTCGCGCAAAGCGGCATCGCCGGCTCGACCACGCTCGGCCCCGGCGTCATCGTCGCGGGGCAGTCGGGCGCGGTCGGCCACGTCACCCTCGGCGCCGGCGCGAAGGTGGGCGCGAAGTCGGCCGTCACCCGCGACCTCGCGCCGGGCGAATTCGTGACCGGCCACCCCGCGCGCCCCCACCGCGAATGGCTCGCGCAGCAGGCGATGATCGACAAGCTGCCGGAATTGCGGAAACAATTGCGGGAGCTGGGCGCGAAGGTCGAGGCGCTGGAGAATCGGATCTCGGGCCCCGGGACTCGAGCCGCGCTCAACGGCCTCCCCGGACCCCGGACCCCGGACCCCGGACCCTCGGCACGAAAACCCGCCCGGGTGAAAAAAAACCATCCCGCCAAGCGGAAACCCGCCCGCGCGAAGCAGTGACCCCATGCACGACATCCAGTTCATCCTCAACCACCTACCCCACCGCTATCCGTTCCTGCTCATCGACCGGGTGCTCGAGCTCGAGCCGGGCAGGCGGGTGGTCGCGCTCAAGAACGTCACCGCCAACGAGCCGCAGTTCACCGGCCACTTCCCGGAGATCCCGATCATGCCGGGCGTGCTGATGGTCGAGGCGATGGCGCAGGCGGGCGGCCTCTGCTGCCTCACCGCGATCCCCGAGGCCGAGCGCAAGGGGAAGCTGGTCCTCTTCGCCGGCATCGACGAATGCCGCTTCAAGCGGCCGGTCACCCCGGGCGACACGCTGCGCATCGAGGTGACCGTCGAGCGGGTCATCCGCAACATCGGCCGCGTGAAGGCGGTGGCGACCGTCGACGGCCAGGTCGTTTGCGAGGCGCGTCTCACCAGCGCGATGGTCGACGAGCGGAAATGAGCGCAAGGCTGCACGCCGCCGAACGATCGCGATTTGCAGGAACGATGAATATGGTCATTTCGAGACTCGAGATTCGAGATTCGAGATTCGTCCGCCGGCGGCGGGTTGCGAAAACCCGGCGCCATCCTTTCGCCGACCCGCCCTTCGGGAATTTCGCACCGCCTCACAGCCCCTCGAGTCTCGAATCTCCAATCTCCGATCTCGACGCGCGGCGGCTGGGGATCTAGCCATGACCACCACTATCCACCCCACGGCAATCATCGACAAAAAGGCCGAGCTGGGCGCGGTGGTCGAGATCGGTCCCTGCGTGGTGATCGGCGCCGGGGTGAAGCTCGGCGAGGGCTGCCGCGTCGGTCCCCACTGCCTGATCGAGGGGCCGGCGACGATCGGCGTCGAGACGCGCCTCATCTCCCATGTCGCGCTGGGCGGGCCGCCGCAGGATCTGAAGTACGCCGGCGAGCCGACCGAATTGATCGTCGGCGCACGCAACGTCTTCCATCCCTTCTCGACCGCCAACCGCGCCACCGTGCAGGGGGGCGGCAGGACCGTCATCGGCGACGACAATTTGTTCATGACCCAGGCCCACGTCGCGCACGACTGCAAGGTCGGCGACGGCAACATCTTCGCCAACGCGGGGACACTCGCCGGCCACGTCACGGTCGGCCACTTCACCACCGTCGGCGCCTATTCGGCGATCCACCAGTTCTGCCGCGTCGGCGACTACGCCTTCATCGGCGGCTTCACCGTCGTCACCCGCGACGCGCTTCCCTTCATGAAAACCGTCGGCAACCGCGGCGACGCCAAGTCGTTCGGCCCCAACCGCGTCGGTCTCGAGCGCAGGGGCTTCACGAAAGCCGACATCGAGGCGCTCGCGAGCGCGCACAAGCGGCTCCTCGCCGGCGACGACCTCTTCGCCGACAAGCTGGCGCGGGTCGAGAAGGAATTGGGGGAGAACGCGAAGGTCGCCGAGCTGCTCGCCTTCATCCGCGGCGCGCAGCGCGGAATCATCCTGGGCTGATTTTCACCGCGAGCTTTTCTTGTCCCCCAGCATCGCCGACACCCGCGCTTTCCACCGCGGGAATTTGTCGCGCAGGTAATGGCCGTCGACGCTGACCGGCGTCCATTGCGCCGGCGCGGGGAGCGGCAGGTCGGCGGCGAGGCGGGCGGCGCCGGTGAGGGAGGCGTCGGGGAGGTCGCCGGCGAAAACGGGATGGCCGAGCGCGGCGAGCCCCTGTGCGATGAGCGGCGAGCGGCTGAGGCCGCCGGTGACGAGCACCCGCTTGGGCGACTCGTCGGGGAAGAGCGCGGCGATCAATTCGTGGACGCGGAAGACGAGCCCCTCGCAGATCAAGCGCGCCTTCGCGGCGTCATCGGCCGGCGGCGCCGCGAAGGTCAGACCGATCTCCGGCCGCCAGTGCGGCGCGCCGAGTCCCGCCGCGTCGGGAATGCAGAAGCCCTCCGGCGCCGGATCCTCCGCCGGCCAGCGCTCGGGCGGGCGCAATCCCGCGAGCGCGTCGGCGCCGCCGTTGACCGGCCCCTCGCTCGCGAAGAGCGGCTGCAGGCCGCCCAGGATCGGTCCGGCGAGCAGCCCGGGCGACGGGGAGAAATCGGCGCCGGTCGCCCGCTGCACGAAGACGCCGGTGCCGAGGTTCACCAGCGCGTCGCCGCCCCGCGCCGCGGCGAGCAGCGCCGCCGGCTGGTCGCCCAGCGAGGCGCGGAAGACGGGGCCGTCGCGCAGCGGGATGGCGCGGTGGACCGAGGGGAAGATTTCCGGCAGCCCGGCGCGCGGCACGCCGAAAAAACCGAGCCGCGCCGGGTCCCAGTCGCCGGCCTCCGGGTCGGCCAGCAACGTGCGTGCGGCCATCGAGAGGTCGGTGCAGTGCATCGCGCCGCCCGCCCAGTGCCACAGCAGCCAGCTCTCGAGGGTGCCGAAGAGGATGCGCCCGACGGCCATCCCCGCCCGCCAGTCGGGATGGGCCTCCAACAGCCCCGCCAGCTTCGGCCCCGCGTAGTGGGGCGAGAGCGGCAGCCCTTTCGCGCCGAGCGCCGCGAATTGGTCCCGCTTCTGCCCGCACCAGTCGGCCGCGCGCCGGTCCTGCCAGCCGATCAGCGGGGTGAGCGGGCGGCCGGAAATTTTTTCCCACAGCAAAAATGAGGAGCGCTGCGCGGTCAGCCCCAGCGGCGCCCCCGAGGCGCCGCGCGCCAGCTCGCGCAGCGCCCGGGCCGCCGCGCCCAGCCACGCTCGCGGGTCGCTCTCGCGGATGCCGCCCGAACCGGAGAGCTCGGGCGCGGGCCAGCTTTCGCGCCGCCGCCACTCGCCGTCGCCGCCGATGAGCCCCCCTTTGAGAGCGGTCGTCCCCAAATCGAGCGCGAGCGCGGCGGCGGGCATGGTCGGATTATCGGGCCGGCGGGGGCGACAGGAAAGCGCCGCCGCCCGGCCGTCAGCCGGACGCGTGTGAACGGGGGGCGAAACGCGCTTCGCGCGGAGGCGGCTCACCAGATCCAGATCATCCGCATCTCGAGCGTGTCGCTCCGGGCGTCCGGAAACAGGTTGACGCGCGGGGTGTCGACAGGTGATGGCCCGGCGGTTCCCCGCGTCCGGGCGCGGCTCGCAGCGGAGCTCGAGCCTCCGTTTGGCGCCGAGCTCGCCGCCGGACCCGGCAGGCGGTCATCACGATCCGGCCAGCTTCAGGAATTTCTTCTTGCCGGCCCTGATGAGCTTCGTCTCGCCGGCCGCGAGTTTGACCATCAGCGCGGGGTCGGTCGCCTTTTCCCCCTCGATCTCGATGCCGCCCTGCCGGATCAGCCGGCGGGCCTCGTTGCCGCTCGCAGCGAGGCCGGCCAGGACGAGAAGCTTCTGCAGCGCGATACCCCCGGCCGGGAACGGCAGCGCCCGCTCCTCGATCTCGCTGGGCGATTCCCTGCGCGAGAAGACCTTCTCGAATTCCTCGCGCGCGGCCCGCCCGGCCGCCTCGCCATGGAAGCCCGCGACGATCAGCTCGCCGAGCCGGACCTTGGCGTCGCGGGGATTCATCGCTTGCGCGGTGCACAGCGCACGCATTTTCAGGATTTCGTCCGGCGGCAGGTCCGTGAGCGATTCGTAGTACTTCCACATCAGGGCGTCGGAGATCGACATCACCTTGCCGAACTGCTGCCGGGGATCTTCCTCCACCCCGATGGTGTTGTTCAGCGACTTCGACATCTTCTCCACCCCGTCGAGCCCCTCGATGAGCGGGGTGGTGAGGACGCACTGCGGGGTCAGCCCGTACGCTTTCATGATCTCCCGCCCCAGCGCGAGGTTGAAGAGCTGGTCGGTGCCGCCCAATTCGACGTCGGCCTTCAGCGCCACCGAGTCGTAGGCCTGGGCGAGCGGGTAGAGGAATTCGTGGATCGAGATCGGCTCGTTCTTCTCCCAGCGCAGCTTGAAGTCGTTGCGCTCCAGCATCCGCGCCAGGGTGTACTTGCCGCTCAGCCGCACCAGCCCCTCGGCGCCCAGCGCGGAAAGCCACCTGGAATTGAATTCGACGCGGGTCCGCTCCGGGTCGAGCAATTTGAAGACCTGCCGCTTGTAGGTCTCGGCGTTGGCGTCGACCTCCTCGCGGGTGAGCTGCGGGCGGGTCGCTTTTTTGCCCGAGGGGTCGCCGATCATGCCGGTGAAATCGCCGATCACGAAGACCACCTCGTGGCCCAGCGCCTGGAACTGCCGCATCTTGCGGATGAGGACCGTGTGGCCCGCATGCAAATCCGGCGCGGTCGGGTCGAAGCCGGCCTTGACCACCAGCGGCCGCTGCGCCGCGTGCGCCTTCTCCAGCTTGACCGTCAATTCGGGCAGCGTGATGAGATCCACGTGCCCCTTCAGGAGCGGCGGCAGTTGTTCGGCGGCGGGAGGGATGCGGGTCATCGAAGTCCTGGCGTCCCGGGTCCTGGATCCTGAGCGGGCGGATTGAACCCTCACCCAGGACTTCGGACCCAGGGCTCGATCACGTGTTCTGGTGCGGTTTCAGGAGCGTGCGCGCCATCTCGACGATGCCGCGCTCGACGTCGGGGTTGACGCCGGTCTTGAGCGCGTAGAGGGTGAAATAGAGGATCTCGTTCATTTCCTGCACCAGCATGTCGCGGCGGATCTCCGGCTCGACCTCGCGCAGGTTGGCGAGCAGGGCCTCCTCGGAAAGCGTCCCCTGCGGCGAGAAGATCACCCCGTGGTAGAAGCCGCGCGTGGTCTGCTTGAAAAAGGCGTTGAGCGCCACCAGCGCCTTCTCGCCGCTTTCCAGCTTGAGCGCCTCGTAGGCGGCCGAGAAGATGTCGTTGAAGGCGCCGATGACCCCGCGCAATTCCTCCGCCTCGGCCGCGCCCAGGGGCGGGTGGGCGGGCGCGGCGGCCGGGGCCTTGGCCGGCGCGGCCGGCTCGACCCGCTGCACCAGCCCCGAGCTCAGGAGCGTGAAGACCGCCTTGGCGCCGTCCACCTCGTCGAGCCCGGCGGCGGCCAGCAATTCCTCGACCGTCCGCTTGCCGTTGACCTTCGCCAGCAGCGCCTCCTCGGTGGGCGCGAGCTTGACCGAGACGCTGATCTCCTTGCTCACCCGCAGCACCGCGTCCGGGGGCGGCAGCTGCCCCTTCACGCGCGCCATCTCGTCGATGCGGCGCATCCCCTCCATCACGAAGTTGGTGGCGGTGTAGTCGGTGGCGAGGTGCAGCGCGCGGTCGAGCTCGCCGTCGATGAACTGGAAATTGCCCGCGCTCTCGCCGAACGCGGCGAAAACGTTCCCCTCCATCCACAGCCGGCGCGCCTCGTCCCACTCGGGCGGCGGCACCGCCGCGGCCGCCCGCAGCCCCGCGAGCGGGTCGGCGGCGTCGGCTTGTAGGCCCGCGCCGAGGTCGGCCTCGGTCACCTGGTGGCGGCGCAGCAGGAAGGCGGCGAAGGACTGCTCGATTTTCTCGGCGACCGCGAAGACCACCGCGCCGCCGATGAAGAAGATCGCCCGCCGCGGCTCCAATTCGAGCACCAGCGCGCCGCTCTTGCGCGAGGCGGCCACGAACATGATCACGTCGTTGAGCGCCAGCACCTCGAGGTCGCCCTGGAATTGCGCGGGACCGGCCGAGCCGCGCTTGAAGCGGGACTCGAGGATGGTCGCCAGCGATTCGGGCGCGTGGCAGGCCGTCAGCAATTTCGGCAGGTTGCCGCCCGCGAAGCTCACCTTCAGCGGCGAAAGGATGATGCAGCTGTCGCGCTGCTCGAGGATCACTTCCCTCGCCGCGCCCACCAGCTCGCGCACGAGCTCCTGCGGCACCGTCACCGACCCGTCGGAATTGAGCGCGAGCGGCTTGCGCATGGGTGGGGAAGTATAGGACGGGGGCGCGAAAAAATGCTTCCGTCGCGTGCTAAAATTCGTGTCCCCGAGCGCCCGTGATTGCGGGCGCCGCCCATTCAGTGCGGATGTGGCGGAATGGCAGACGCGCTAGTTTCAGGTACTAGTGGCCGCAAGGTCGTGGGGGTTCAAGTCCCTCCATCCGCACCAAGCATCGTTGACTCAAAAACCTCGGGCGGTGCATTCCGCCCGCCATTGAAACTTGAACCCCCACGACGTGAATTTCGCCTCAAGCGAAATCTCGGGGGTGCGACGGAATTTGCATCGCAAATTCCCGGGAGCAAGGGGGATTCCCCTTGGATGAAAACCCCGGGCGCGAGCGCGGGGGGTTCAAGTCCCTCCATCCGCACCAAGCATCGTTGACTCAAAAGCCTCGGACGATGCATTCCGCCCGCCATTGAAACTTGAACCCCCACGACGTGGATTTCGCCTCAAGCGAAATCTCGGGGGTGCGACGGAATTTGCATCGCAAATTCCCGGGAGCAAGGGGGATTCCCCCTGGATGAAAACCCCGGGCGCGAGCGCGGGGGGTTCAAGTCCCTCCATCCGCACCAACCGTTTCCACCGCTCCTCGCCTGAAACGGCGAGCTTCTTTTCAAAGCGCGCCCCGGCATGGCGCGGGCGAACCCGAACCGCAACTTCGGACGGCGCGCAATGCGCCCCCGTTCCCCTGCACGGGCTCCCGTCCCCCGCGCTCGGGGATCAGCGGTGATTGATGATCCGCGAATCACCGAGTCTTGCATGATTGCGTGATGGATTCAGCATGGAGGCGTCGAGCAACGACCGGAAACTCAAGGGCGCCGATAAATGCGTCGGGCGGGCGCGCGGGATGAACCCGCACACCCGCCCGACGACCGCCGGAGCGGCGAACGTCTATTCGTCGTTCTTGGCGATCACTTTCTTGCCGGCGTAGTGGCCGCAGCTCGGGCAGACGCGGTGGGGAAGCTTGGGGTCCCCGCACTGGGCGCAGGTCGAGCGGCTGCGGACCTTCAGCGCGTCGTGGGCGCGACGGCTGTCGCGGCGGGCGCTGCAATGGCGGCGTTTCGGATTCGGCATGGCACTAAACTCCGGGAAATTTTTGAAAAGAGGTTGAAAAAAGGGTTTCCATCAGTTTTTTTTGAATAAATCCGCGGCGATTTTATCAAATGCGCCCAGCCGGGGATCGACCGATTCGGGCGGGCAGTCGCAGGCGACCGCATTGAGGTTCTGGCCGCAGCGGGGGCAGAGCCCCTTGCAGTCGGGCCGGCAGAGCGGCTTGGCCGGGATCGCCAGGGCCAATTGCTCGGCCGCCACTTCGGCGAGGTTCAGCTCCGGGGACTCGTAGTAAACGATGTCCATGTCGCCGTCCTCGAGATGGGTGTCGTTTTCCTTCGGAGACTCGGCGGCGGAGACCAGGAAGTAGGCGAACTCCGCCTTCCCCGCCTGCTCCACCGTCTCGGCGCAGCGGCTGCAGCCCAGCATTCCCTTCCATTCGAACCCGCCCACGACCGCGATCCCCGACCCCTCCTCCGGCAGCAGGTTGAGGCGGAGGGTCAGGGGGGCGGTCAACTCCACGCCGGCGCCCGCCGGGCGCAATCCGCCCTGCTCGATTTTCGCCCCGTCTTCGGGGAGTTCATCGAGGCGGACCGCCGGCTCGCCGCGCGGCGTGGTGAAGACCGGATTCGGATCGGTCAACGCGGCTCCGATTTAGTAGCGGCGCCGGCCGCCGCGGTCGTCGCGGTCGCGCTCGGCGGAGGGACGGTATTCCTCGCGGGCCGGCCGCTCGTCGCGGTCGCGCCAGCTTTCGCGCCCGCCGCGGTCGTCGCGAGCCGGGCGTTCGTCGCGGGAACCCCGCTCCTCGCGGAATTCGTCCCGGCCCCCGCGGTCGTCGCGAGCGGGACGCTCTTCGCGCCGGCGCCATTCGCCGCCGCGGTCGCCGTGGCCGGCATTGTCACGAGAACCACGCTCGTCGCGGCCGCCGCGGTCCTCGCGGAACGGGCGCTCTTCGCGCACCGGGGCGCGCTCGTCATCGCGGAAAGAACGCTCTTCGCGGGGCGGAGCCGCCGGGCGCTCGTCCCGGCGCGGGCGTTCGTCCC
>JACXTT010004646.1_pt1 | contig 20315 bp, 19 predicted proteins | sample 9270951 | NCBI WGS metagenome assembly JACXTT01 (sample SAMN15532306, study PRJNA645909) | rock metagenome | isolation source: weathered quartz diorite | place: Puerto Rico | collected 2017-06-21
CTCCAGCGATGCTGTCATCTCGTGCTCCAATCACGAGGGAACAGGGCCGGAGACCCTTTCGTCGTCTACACCCCCGGTCCCTGCCCATGACAGCCCAACCCACATCAAGCCTCTAGTCGCGCGGGCGCAGCAGGGCCCGTCGTCGCAAGGGTGGTTTTAGGGCAGCATGTGCTCTGTGACGCGGACAGTGCTGGCGGTCGATGTGGGCGGCACGCACGTGAAGATCCTGGCCAGCGGTCAGAGCGAGCCGCGCCGGCTTGCTTCCGGGCCGACGCTTTCCCCCGAGCAGATGGTCGCCGGGGTGATCGAGGCTGCGAGCGGTTGGGCCTGGGAGGTCGTGAGCGTGGGTGTCCCGGCAGTGGTGCTGGGCGGTCGTGTCGTCTCCGACCCGGTGCATCTGGGCAAGGGTTGGGCAGGTTTTGACTTTCAGGCGGCGTTCGCGAAGCCGACCAAGGTCGTCAATGACGCGGCGATGCAAGCGGTCGGCAGCTACGAGGGCGGCAAGATGCTCTTTCTCAGCCTGGGCACCGGGCTTGGCTCGACGCTGATCGTTGACGGCACGCTTGAACCGATGGAGCTGGGGCATCTGCCGTTCCGAAAGGCCACCTTCGAGGACTACGTCGGTGAGCGTGGCCTTCAGCGTCTGGGCAAGAAACGCTGGCGGCGCGCAGTCGCCGAGACGGTCTCGCTGCTGAGCGCCGCGCTCGAGCCCGACTACATCGTGCTCGGTGGCGGCAACGCGGCCAAGCTCTCCCAGCTGCCCGCCGGCGCGCGCCTCGGCGGCAACGAGCACGCCTTCACGGGCGGCTTCCGCCTCTGGCAGCAGCCGCAACCGGCGCGGCCGACCACGGCCTATGCTCAAGCGAACGACAGCCAGGGAAGGAGACGTGAGATGGCGACCTACGTGCTGCTGTTCAACTGGACGGAGCAGGGGATCAAGAACCACAAGGAGTCGAGCGGCCGAGTCGACGCGGTCAGGGAGCAGTGGGCAAGCTCGGGCATCCAGTTGAAGGACATCTACTGGACGCTGGGCCAGTACGACCTGGTTGGGATCGTCGAAGCCGCCGACGACGCGACCCTGACGAAAGCGCTGCTCGCCTTGGGCGCGGCCGGGAACGTGCGTACGACAACGATGCGTGCCTTCAACCAGAACGAGTTCAACGGCCTGGTCTCGATGTAGTTCCCAGGAGCGTTGTTCATCCGGGCCTCCTTGGAGGCTGGTGCTGCCAGGCAACCAGCCCAAGGAGGCGCTCGGATGAAGCTGCACGCCAACGCGAGGACCTGTCCGCGTAGCCGTCGTTTGTTGGTAGTGCGGGTTGAGCAGGAGGGGTCGTCGTTAGCGCGGGCGGCTGCGGCCGCTGGCGTGAGCGAGCGGACGGCTTGGAAGTGTGCCGCGCCTGCAGGAGAGTGGAAAGCCGCCGGGGAAAGCATTGCTTTCGACGTGTTGGAGGAACTTCTCGCTGAGTTGACGCAGCCGCTCAAGGACCGTGGAGGCGGTGAGCGCTGGTTCGACCACGACAGGATCCCAGGCGTCCCCCGACGCAAACAGAATTCAGTCGAGCCGGAAGATCTCCTCCAGGGACAGCGGTCCGGCATCGGGGACGCGTTGTTCGAGAAGTCCGGCCATCGCGTCCTGCCAGCGGGCGTTCACCTCTTGCGCCTTCATGTACGCAGTGGAGGCTTCGAGGTCATGGGACTCGAAGTATCCGAACATCTCGTTGCCGTTGCGGAAGATCGTGTAGTTGTGGATGCCTGCTTGCCGGAGTGCTGCGAGCATCTCGGGCCACACGTTCTGATGTGCCGCGACGTAGTCCTCGATCTTGTCGGGACGCACCCGCAAGACGAAGCCGCTGCGCTGGGTCATGGTTCCTCCTCAGACGACGAGTACGACAACGACATAGGAGACGGAGAGCATGGTGCGCGCGCACCTCACGTCTGCTCGTAGGCGCTCTCGACCCGCGCGGTGCCGCGTTCACGGGCAAGCCGCTCGGAGTGGCCACCGCGCCGGAACGCCTCGACTGGATCGGGATCGACGCCGACCGCCGTCCGCAGGCACGCGAGCAGCTGGCGCACGTCGGTCTCGAATGCGTCGAGCAGCACCCGGTGCGCTCCGAGCACGTCGCCATCGCGCTGCGCGGCTGCGAGGCGCTCCTCGTCGACGAGCAGCGCCTTTGCGTACGCCGTCTGGATGTTCAAGACCGATTGGATCATCGCGTCGATCTTGCCCTCGACGTTGTGCGACTGATCGATCATGAACGCGACCTCGTCCGCGGCCGAGCCGCGCGCGATCTCGCGCATGATGCGGAACAGCTCGAACGGGTCGATCGAGCCGACGATCAGGTCGTCATCCGCGTACTTGCGGTTGTTGAAGTGGAAGCCGCCGAGGAGGCCCTCGGCAAGCAGCAGCGCGACGATCTGCTCGACGTTGGTGCCCTGCGGGTGGTGGCCGGTGTCGACGAGTACCTGGGCCTGGGGGCCGAGGCGTCGGCAAACGAGCGCCGCGGTGCCCCAATCCGGAAGGTCGGTGCTGTAGAAAGCAGGCTCGAAGAACTTATACTCGACAAGCAGTCGCATCCCGTCCGGCAGCTGCGCATACAGCTCCCCAAGGCCGTCGAGCAAGCGCGAGTAGCGCGCGCGCAGGTCGTCCTGCCCCGGATAGTTCGTGCCGTCGGCGAGCCACAGGCTGACAATCGTCGAACCGACCGCCTGCGCGACCTCGATGCACTCCCGGCAATGCCGCAGCGCCTGGACGCGCACCGCGGCGTCTGGATGGCAGAGGCTCCCGAGGCGGAACGCATCGTCGCCGAAGAGATTCGGGTTGATTGCGCCGATGCGAACGCCCTGCTCCTCCACGTAGCGACGTAACTCGCCGTAGTCGTCGACGGCATCCCACGGGATGTGCAATGCGACGCTCGGGCAGCACCCCGTCAGTCGGTGCACGAGTGCGGCGTCATCGATCCGCTCGCGCACGTTCCGTGCCGCGCCTGGCCACGGGTACACGTGGAAGCGCGTTCCGGAGTTGCCATAGCCCCATGAGGGGGTCTCGATCTCGAGCCGCCTCAGGCGCTCGAGCACCTCGGTCTCGTTCATGGCGCTGCAGTCTGACGCATTTGAGACAGAATTACGAATCGACTTTCGATTCGTGTTGTTTCGAAACCTCTGTGTACGAGCTTGACTTGCGCGAACGGCAGGCGTAGGGTCGCCGGCTATCGGCGAGTACGAGGATATGCCAGGGCTTTCGCAGCAAGAGCGGATGCAACACGTCCTCCGCATGCTCGAGACTCGCGATTCCGTTCCTGTTCGGGAACTTTCGGAGACGTTTTCGGTTTCCGAGGTGACAGTGCGCAGCGACCTGTCGACGCTCGCGGAGCAGGGGCTCGTGGCACGGGTGCGGGGCGGCGTGCGGACGCTCCAGCACGGCCAGTCGGAGGTCGGTTTCGACCTGCGTCTGCGGCTCGAGGTGGAGCGCAAGCGTGCGATCGCACGCGCAGCGGCGGCGCTGATCGGTGAAGGTGAGGCCATCGCCCTCGACGCGAGCACGACGGCCTACTACCTCGCGCTCGAACTCCGCACCAAGCGTGAGCTCGTTGTCGTCACCAACGGCCTGCTCGTGGCCACCGCGCTCGCGGACGCGCCGGGTATCACGGTCCTCGTCACAGGCGGCGTGCTGCGGCTCTCGGCCATGTCACTCGTCGGCGACCTCGGAACCGATGTCCTGCGCACGACCCGGATCAACAAGGGCTTCCTCGGCGCGCGCGGCCTCAGCCTCGAACGCGGCCTGATGGACCTGAACCCCGACGAGGTCACGATCAAGCAGGAGATGGCCGACGCCTGCGAGCAGGTGTACGGGATCTTCGACGGGACGAAGTGGCACCGGAGCGCATTGCTCGCGTTCGTCCCCGTCGAGGAGCTCACGGGCATCGTCACCGACTCGAGCGCTCCGACCGCGGAGGTGGAGCTCTGGCGCGGGGCAGGCGTCAATGTCATCATCGCCGACCCAGGCCCGCGTGAGCCACTGCCGGTTCGCCCTCGTGACCTGCGGAGGCCGGCCCGCCACGACGGGACAGCTAACTGATGACGGCACTCGTCGCCGTCGATCTCGGGGCGCAGAGCGGGCGGGTCGCCGCGGGCCGCTTCGACGGCGAGCGCCTGACTGCGACCGAGGTGCACCGCTTCCCGAACGTGCCTGTACGCACCCGAGACAGGCTGAGCTGGGACATCCTGCGCCTCTACCGCGACGTGCTCGACGGCCTCCGCGCGGCCGCGCGCGAGCTGGGCCACGTGGACTCGGTCGCGGTGGACTCCTGGGCCGTGGACTTCGCTCTGATCGACCGCAAGGGACGCCTGGTGCAGAACCCGGTGCACTATCGCGACTCACGGCGTACAGCTGCGGTCGAGCGCGTATTCGCGCGCGTCGCCCCGCGCGAGCTCTATGAGCGCACGGGCATTCAGCTGCTGCCCATCAACACGGTGTTCGAGCTCGGGGCGATGGCCGCTGAGCGCGATCCGGCCCTCGAAGTCGCCGAGATGCTGCTCTTGGTACCCGACCTTGTCCACTACTGGCTTTGCGGGGCGCGCACCTCCGAGCTGACGAACGCGTCCACGACGCAGTGCTTCGACCCCCGCGCAGGCGGCTGGGCGACCGACCTGCTCGAGCGGCTCGACGTCCCCACGAGGCTGCTGCCCGAGGTCGTGTCGCCGGGGACACGGCTCGGGCGCCTCGCGCAGGAGGTCGCCGACGAGACAGGGGCGTCGGGCGCCCAAGTGGTCGCGGTGGCGACCCACGACACGGGCTCGGCTGTCGCGGCGGTGCCGTTCGCGCGGCCCGGTGCGGCCTTCATCAGTGCCGGCACGTGGTCGCTGGTCGGGCTCGAGGTTCTCGAGCCCGTGATCACCGACGCCGCGTTTGCCGCCAACGTGACGAACGAGGGCGGCGTCGCCGGCACGGTTCGGCTGATCCGCAACGTGACCGGCCTCTGGATCGTGCACGAGTGCCGGCGGGCCTGGGCACTCGAGGATCGGGACTACTCCTTCGAGGAGCTAGCGGTCATGGCCGAGCAGGCGCCTGCGCTGGACTCGTTCATCGATCCCGACGACGCTCTGTTCACTAACCCGCGGGACATGCCTGCGCGCGTGCGCGAGTTCTGTGCGCGTACCGGCCAGCCCGAGCCCGTGGAGCCGGGGGCTGTCGTCCGCGCCGTTCTCGAGAGCTTGGCGCTCAAGCACGCCCTAGCCATTGAGTCTCTGGCATCGGTGACCGGGGCTGCCCCCGGCGAGATTCACGTCGTCGGCGGAGGCGCCGGCAACGAGTTGCTCTGCCGCTGGACGGCGTCAGCCGCCGCCTTGCCTGTTCTCGCCGGCCCGGAAGAGGCCACGGTGCTCGGAAACCTCCTCGTACAGGCCATGTCGCATGGCGAGGTCGCGTCGCTCGCAGAGGCACGCGCCGTCGTGCGGGGCTCATACACCTCGACGACGTACGAGCCGACTGGCGCGACAGTTTGGCAGGAGGCCCGCGAACGTTTCGACACCATCGTCGCAGGAGCCCAGGCGGAGGTGACAGCGTGAGCGAAGTCGGCGGAGTCCTCGACGGGATCCCGGCGCCTGATGCCCGCTGGGATGAGGAGGTCGGGGAGCTCGACGTCCTCGACGCGCTCGTCTACCGCTCGAACCTGCTTGGATCCGACCGCGCGATCGCCAACCAGGGCGGCGGTAACACCTCATCCAAAGGGACAGCGCTCGACCACGCGGGACGGGAGCAATGGGTGCTCTGGGTGAAGGGCTCGGGCACAGACCTCGCCTCGATCACGCGTACCGGCTTCGCGGCGCTGCGCCTCGACGAGATCCTGCCCCTGCGCGAGCGCGAGTCGATGGACGATGCGACGATGGTCGATTATCTGCTCCGCTGCGCGCTGTCGCCGAGCCAGCCGCGCCCATCGATCGAGACCCTGCTTCACGCCTTCATCCCGGCGGCGCACGTCGACCACACGCATCCGGACGCGATCATTGCGCTCACTTCCTCGGCCGAGGGGCGCCGCTTGGCCGAAGACACCTTCGCCGCCGAGGCCGTGTGGCTCGACTACCAGCGGCCCGGCTTCGACATGTCGAGGCGCATCGCCGAGCTCCTCGCGGCCGATTCGCCCGCACATGCGGTGCTGCTCGAGAAGCACGGCCTGGTCACGTGGGGCGAGACCCCGGAGCAGTGCTACCGGAGCACGATCGAGTACATCACGCGTGCCACTGAGGCGCTGGCACACGCCGGCGCCGGTCGATTCGGCCTGGGCGGCAGAAAGGTCGCGGAGCTCGGGGAGGACGACGTGGCGTCCCTCCTCGCCGAGTCTCTCCCCACGCTCCGCGGTTCACTCCTCGTCGACGCGGACGGCGTAGTGCTCGAGGTCGACCGCAGCCCTGAGGCGATCGCGTTTGCATCCTCGGTACACGCGCCCGTGGTGAGCCAAGTCGGCGCACCGTGCCCCGACCATCTGATTAGCACCAAGCACAAGCCGCTCGCCGTCGAGTTCGACCCGGCGGTCGACGTGGCCGACGACCTCGCGGCCGCGCTGCGCACAGGCGTCGCGGCGTACGGGGACTGGTACCGCGAGTACTACCGGCGCAACGTCGAAAAGGAGACCGGGCAATTCCCGCTCGACCCAGTGGGCCCGCGGGTAACGCTGATTCCCGGAATCGGCATCGTCACCAGCGGCCCCGACGCCGCGAAGGCGCGCATCGCGCGCGACCTCTATCACCGGGCGATCGCAGTGCAGGACGCGGCGGAGGCCGTCGGCGGCTTCCGCTCCCTGAGTGAGAGCGAGGCTTTCGCGATCGAGTATTGGCCGCTCGAGCGCTATAAGCTTGCGCAGGCACCTCCCCGCGGCGAGCTGGCCGGCCGGGTGGCAGTGATCACCGGCGGCGCCAGCGGCATCGGCCGCGCCACGGCCCGCCTGCTCGCGGCGCGCGGCGCGCACGTGGTTGTCGCTGACCTCAATCTCGCAGGCGCGGAGGAGGTTGCCGACGAGCTCATCGACTCGTACGGCCTGCGGCGCGGCACCGCCGTGGCCGTCGACGTCACGGACGAGGTGGCGGTAGAGGAGATGACGCGACGCGCGGTGCTGGAGTACGGCGGGATCGACATCCTCGTGGCGTCGGCCGGCCTTGCCACGAGTGCCGCGGTCACGGAGACGACGGTCGAGGACTGGGAGCGCAACTTCGCAGTCTTGGCGCGCGGCTACTTCCTCGCCGCGCGTGAGGCGTTCCGGGTGTTGATCGACCAGGGCCGCGGCGGCTCGGTCGTCTTCGTCGGCTCGAAGAACGCGCTCGTGGCCGGCGCCAACGCCTCCGCATACTCGTCGGCGAAGGCGGCAGCCCTACATCTCGCGCGCTGCCTGGCCGAGGAAGGCGGTCCGCACGGGATCCGTGTCAACACCGTCAACCCCGACGCCGTGATCCAGGGCTCGAGCATCTGGTCGTCCGACTGGAAGGCCGAACGCGCGACCACGTACGGCGTCAGCGAGGACGAACTGCAGACGTACTACCAGGGCCGAACGAAGCTCGGCGTAGCCGTGCTTCCCGAAGACGTCGCCGAGGCGATCGCGTTCTTCGCCGGCCCGCGATCGACCAAGTCGACCGGAAATGTCCTCAACGTCGATGGCGGCGTCACCGCCGCGTATCCCCGGTAGGCGAAGGAGGCGCACCATCTACCGGCTCGTCAGTCACTCCTCCACGCGAAAGGAACATCCATGCACAAGCGCAGATGGGCTGCCATCGTCGTCGCCGCGATCCTTGTTGCAGGCGTCGCGGTGGCGGCCGCGCTGGCCGCGCCGAGCCGTTCGACGGCCGGTAAGACGTACTACTACATCCCGAAGGATACGCTCAACCCTTATGAGGTGATCGCCGATCACGGCGGTAAGCTCGCGCTCACCGAGCTTGGCGACACGCAAGTCGTCTCGTCGGGCACGGAGGACACCGCTGCGGCACAGCAGCCGGCGATCCAGGCGGCGATCCAGTCGCATGCGGCCGGTATCGTCATCGCCGGCAACGACCCGGAGGCGGTGTGCCCGGCGCTCAAGCAGGCCCAGGCGCAGGGTGCGGCGATTGTCGCCTTCGACTCGGACGTGAACTGCCGCCAGCTGTTCATCAACCAGGCGGACACCGAGACGATCGGCCGGAGCCAGATCAAGCTGCTGGCCAAGCTGATGCACAACAAGGGTCAGTTCGCGATCTTGTCCGCGGCCTCGACGGCCACGAATCAGAACGCTTGGATCAAGTACATGAAGCTCGAGCTGAAGAAGCCGGCCTACAAGAACATGAAGCTCGTGAAGATCTACTATGGCAACGACAATCCGGCTCAGTCGCGTCAGGCGACGGTCAGCATGCTGCAGGCGTACCCGAACCTGAAGGGGATCGAGTCGCCCACGACGGTCGGGATCTCCTCGGCCGCGCAGTACCTCTCCACCTCGAAGTACAAGAACAAGGTGGCGCTCACGGGCCTTGGCCTGCCGAGCCAGATGAAGAAGTACGTCCATAACGGCACGGTGAAGGCGTTCGCGCTCTGGAACCCGGAGGACCTCGGGTACCTCGCGGGCTACGCGGTCTCCGCGTTTGCCAACAAGACCATCACCGGGAAGGTCGGCGAGACGTTCAAGGCCGGCAAGCTCGGCACGTACCACATCATCAAGGGCCCGGACGGACGGCCGCAGGTAATTCTCGGGCCGCCGTACACGTTCACCATCAAGAACGTCGACAAGTTCAATTTCTAGGAACGATGATGGGGCGTCAAGCCGCGCGGCGTGACGCCCCCATCTCACCCGACGATCGTGACGACGACGCAGCCCCGCCCGTTGCTCTCTCTCGAACATGCCGAGAAGAGCTTCGGGGCCGTTCACGCTCTCGAGGACGGCGACATCGAGCTCCATGCGGGCGAGGTGCACGGCCTCGTCGGCGAGAACGGCGCCGGGAAGTCGACGCTCGTCAAGATTCTCGCAGGCGTCCACCGGCCCGACGCCGGCCGGCTCGTGCTAGACGGCGGGGAGGCGATCTTCGACAACGCCAAGCAGTCGCAGGCCGCCGGGATCGCGATCATCTTCCAGGAGCCGACGCTCTTCCCCGACCTGACCGTCGCCGAGAACATCTTCGCCGGCGTGCAGCCGCTCAAGCGTTTCCGCCGCATCGACCACAGGCGGATGCGCCGCGGGGCGGCGGCTGTGTTCGAGCAGCTCGGCGTCCGGCTTGACCCCGATCGGCTGGCTCGCGGACTATCGATCGCCGACCAGCAGCTCGTCGAGATCGCGAAGGCGCTGACGACGAATGCGGAGGTCGTCGTGATGGACGAACCGACCGCGGCGTTGACCAGCACGGAGGTCGACCGGCTGTTCGGCGTCATCGAGACGCTGCGGGCTCACGGCAACGCGGTGCTCTTTGTCTCACATCGGCTGGAAGAGGTTTTTGCGATCTGTCAACGCGTCACGGTGATGCGCGACGGCCGGCATATCCTGACGAAGCCGGTTGAGGAGCTCACGATCGAGTCCGTCATCCGGGCAATGGTCGGCAGGGACATGGGCGCCCTGTTCGACAAGGTGCCCGCAGAGCCGGGGCCGGTCGTCCTGAAGGTCGATCGGCTTACTCGCGAGGGCGTGTTCACCGACATCTCGTTCGAAGTGCGCAGCGGCGAGATCGTCGCCCTCGCCGGGCTGGTGGGTGCCGGAAGGACGGAAGTCGCCCGCGCGATCTTCGGAATCGACCGCTGGGACGCCGGGTCGGTCGAGATCTCCGGCCGGTCGCTGCCCACGGGGTCGCCGACGGCGGCGATGGCCGCCGGCATCGGGCTCGTTCCCGAGGACCGGCGCCAGCAGGGACTGGTGATGGACTTCTCGATCGAGCGCAACATCGCGCTCGCCTCGCTCGACAGCGTGCGCCGGGGAGGTCTGATCCCGCGCGGAGCCGAGCGGAGATTCGCGAAGGACTGGGCGATCCGCCTCCAGTTGAAGTACGGCAAGTTGACGAACCCAGCCTGGACGCTCTCGGGCGGCAATCAGCAGAAGGCTGTGCTGGCGAAATGGCTCGCGCGCAACCCGACGCTGCTCATCGTCGACGAGCCGACGCGCGGCATCGACGTCGGCACGAAGGCCGAGGTGCACCGCTTGCTATCGGAGCTCGCTGCGCGGGGCGTCGCCGTGCTCATGATCTCGTCCGAGCTCCCGGAGGTGCTCGGCATGGCCGACCGCATCGTCGTGCTCTTCGAAGGGTGCGTCATGCGCGAGTTCCCGCGGGCGGAGGCGAGCGAGGACATGATCATGCGCGCGGCAACGGGACTGGTCGAGGAAGCCGCGTGACCACCCTGGCCGAGGAGCAGAGGGTCATCGAGACGCGTCCCAGCTCGCACCGGGTGGCAGAGCTGCTGTTCCGCTTCCGCGAACTCGGGATCGTGCTCGCGCTCGTTCTGGTAATCGGCGCCACCACGATCGACAACCACTTGTTTCTCAGCGCGACGAGCATCCAGAACCTGCTCTCGGGCGCGTCGATCATCGCTCTGCTCGCGATCGGCGAGACGATCGTGATCATCACACGCAATGTCGACCTCTCGATCGGGTCGGTGCTCGGAGTCTCCGCCTATGCAACGGGCGTGCTCTATAGGGACCACCCGCACATCTCCGTCGCGCTCGTCTTCTTGGCTGCCATCGGGATCGGGGTCGTCTGCGGGATCATCAACGGCGCAATGGTGACCGTCGCTCGCGTCCCCAGCCTCGTTGTCACGCTGGGGACGCTCTACATCTTCCGCGGCATCGACGGGGCATGGGCCGGCGGCAATCAGGTCAATTCCTCGATGCTGCCCGAGAGCTTCAACAAGCTCGGCTACGGCACGTTCCTGGGGATTCCGTATCTCGCCATCATCGCCATCGTCTCCGTCGCGGTTGCGACCTATGCCATGCGCAGCTTCCGTACTGCCCGCGATTTCTACGCCATCGGGTCCGATCCGGACGCGGCACGGCTTGCCGGCATCCCTGTCGGGTCCCGTGTGTTTCTCGCGTTCGTCCTCAGCGGCGCCATCGCCGGCCTCACGGGTGCTGTCTGGCTGTCGTTGTACGGCTCGGTCGACGCGATCGCGGGCGTCGGCTATGAGTTCCAGGTCATCGCCGCCGTTGTCGTCGGCGGCGTCGCAATCTTCGGGGGTAGCGGCACTGTCCTCGGTGCCGCGCTCGGCGCACTGCTCCTGAACACGATCAACAGTGCACTCGTTGTCGTGAACGTGTCGTCTTTCTGGAGTGTGGCCGTCGCCGGAGCGATGCTCATCGGCGCCATCGCCTTCGACCGCCTGATTGCCTTGCGCGTGGCGCCGGCTCTACAAACGCGACGGCGTCGCCGTGGTTGACATCGACGATCTCAAGCCGGGCGACGAAGCCGGCACCCGGCGACCGGGGCGCGAGAGCCTCGCCATGTTCGTCCGCTGGGAGGTGCTCCTCCTATTCGTCCTCGGCGTCACGATCGCGTACGGTGCGGCCGCCTCGCCGTACTTCCTCCAGTCGACGAGCCTTTTCTACATCTGCCTAAACGTGGGCGAGGTTGCGATCATGGCGCTCCCGCTCACGCTAATCGTCGTCACCGGGGAGATCGATCTCTCGGTCGCGTCGATGCTCGGCCTGTGCGGAGTTCTCATGGCAGAGCTCTTCAAGCACGGCTGGCCGATCTGGCCGGCGATGCTCGCCGCGGTCGCCCTGGGCGCGGTCCTCGGAGCGTTCAACGGCTTCCTGATAACGCGACTCGGGCTGCCGTCGCTCGCGGTGACGATCGGCACCCTGACGCTGTACCGCGGCATCGCACAGGGGATCCTGCCGACGGACACGATCGGCGGCTTCCCGGCTTACCTCACGAACATCGGCGTCGTTCCCATCCCCGGCACCCGCATCCCGTATTCGATCGCGTTCTTCGCGGTGCTGGCCGTCGTCTTCGCCGTCGTTCTCCACGTCACGCCCCTAGGACGCGCGATCTTCGCGATCGGCGCTGGCCAGCAGGCAGCCTTCTTCGCCGGCATTCGCGTCAAGCGAATCAAGTTCTGGCTCTACGTCCTCTCCGGTGTACTGAGCGGGTTCGCCGGCGTGCTGTGGTCACTCCGTTTCGCGTCCACCCGCTACGACTCCGCCATCGGAATGGAGCTCTACGTCGTCACGATCGTCCTGCTCGGCGGCATCTCGATCTTCGGCGGTCGCGGCACGATCGCGGGCGTGGTCCTCGCCGTGGCCGTTCTGGGCTGTCTCCAGACGGCGCTGACTGACGACCAGATACCCCAGCAGGATCAGAACATCGTCATCGGCGCTCTCCTTATCGCGAGCGTGATCCTCCCTAACGCCGGAGACATCTACCGCCGCGGGCGCGCGCGACTGCGCAGCGCTGAGGCCCGCAGACACCGCGCCGCGGCGGCGCATGCGGAGCGACCGTGAGAGTCGGCATCTTCGGGATCGGCCTCGCAGCGTACTGGCCGCAATTCGAGGGCCTGCGCGAGCGGCTGGAGGGCTACCAGCGCAGGATCGAGGCGCGTCTCGACGCGATGGGCGCAGAGGTCGTCTCCGCCGGCCTTGTCGACACGGCTCAGGCCGCTCGACAGGCCGGCGAGACGCTTGCCGCAGCGGGGCCCGACCTTGTGCTGCTCTACACGGCGACATATGCGACGTCTTCGCAGGTGCTTCCGGTCGTCCAGGCCGTTGATACGCCCGTCGTCATCCTCAACCTTCAACCGACGCGCACGCTCGACTACGAAACGATGACGACCGGCGAGTGGCTCGCCAACTGCTCGGCGTGCTGCGTCCCGGAGCTGGCCGGCGCGTTCACCCGCGCCAGGATTCCGTACCGCACGGTCACGGGAGCGCTCGTCGACGGCGACCCCGCGTGGGACTCGATCCGCGAATGGATTGATGCCACGGCCGCGGTCGCGGCTATGCGCTCGGCGCGCTTCGGCGTGCTTGGCCACAACTATCCCGGCATGCTGGACATGTACTCGGACTTCACCCAGGTGCAGGCACAACTCGGCGCGCACATCGAGGTGCTCGAGATCGACGACCTCGTAGCGCGCGTCGAGTCGGCCGACGACGCGGCCGTAGAGCGCAAAGGAGCCGAGATTCGCGAGATGTTCGACTTCGCGGATCCCGGTGTCGACCCGATCGCCGACAAGATCACGCCGGATCGTTTCGCCTGGTCGTCCAGGGTGGCCGTCGGCCTCGACCGACTCGTCGAGGACTTCGCGCTCGACGGACTGACCTACTACTACCGGGGAGTCGACGGCAACGTCAACGAGCAGGTCGGGGCGGGCGTGATCGTCGGCTGCTCGCTGCTCACGGCGCGCGGGGTGCCGACTGCGGGCGAGTGCGACCTGAAGACGAACCTCGCCATGTTCCTGCTCGATCGTCTGGGTGCCGGCGGCTCCTTCACCGAGTTCTACGCTCTCGATTTCGACGAGGAGCTCGTGCTTATGGGCCACGACGGGCCGGGTCACGTCGCGATCGCGGACGGACGGCCTGTGCTCCGTGCGCTCAAGCTCTACCACGGTAAGTCCGGAGCGGGTCTGTCCGTGGAGTTCCACGTACGTATGGGTCCTGTCACGATCCTCTGCGTCTCGCAGACCGCCGACGGCCGCCTCAAGCTGATCGCAGCGGAAGGCGAGTCGGTCCCCGGGCCGACTTTCCGGATCGGAAACACGAACTCCCGGATCCGCTTCGCGAAGCCGCCCGCGGCATTCATGGACGCCTGGTGCGAGTACGGGCCAACCCATCACGTCGCACTCGGTGTGGGTCATCAGCTCGGACGGATCCGCAAGATCGCTGATCTGTTCGACCTCGAGCTCGCCGTCGTCAAGTGAGCGTCCGCTTGCTCGGCCCGGACACCGACGCGTACGTCGCGAGCGTCGAGCGACACGCGGCGGAGTTCGAAGGGCAGACCGGTCTCGAGCTTGACATCCAGATCGTTCCGAGCGACGAGTACTTCTCGAACCGGATCCATCGTCTGCTCGACGGGGAAGGGGCCACGGACGTCTACATGTCAGGCCCGGTCCTCGTCTGGGAACATCTCGCCGCCGGCTTCGTCCAACCGCTCGACGAGTTCATCGATCGTGCGAGCGATGCGTACGACCCGGCAGACTTCGTCGACCGGCTCATGGCATGCAACCGCTGGAGCGGCCGGTTCGGCGACTCACTCGGACAGGGACAGCTCCTGGAGATCCCCGTGAACTGCGAGTCGTACAACCTGGCGTATGTCCCGGCTGTACTCGAAGAGGCCGGGATCGAGGTGCCGACGACGTGGGCGCAGTATCTCGCGGCTGCGCGGACGATCGTCGATACGACGGGCGGCCGCGTCCGGGGGTTTGCGCAGCGTGGCACGGGTGCCTGGCACACCATGTACACGGGCTTTGCGACGCAGTTCTGGTCGTATGGGGCATCCGACTTCGAAGGAGGCCGCTGCGCGCTTGCGACGCCCGCTTCCGTCCAGGCGACCTCGGACTTCGTCGCGGCGCTGCACGACGCAGGTCCGGTCGATTGGCAACACCAACGCTGGTACGAGCTCGCGCTCGACTTCGCCCGCGGCCGCTACGGGCTGATCGTCGACTCGGACCACTACGTCGCCTACTTCGAAGATCCGGCCACGTCAGGGCTCGTCGGCGAGATCGGCTACGCACCGCCGCCGCTCGGTCCGACGGGTTCGTGCCGACCGAACCTCTGGACGTGGTCGGTCGTGATGAACACCCGATCGAAGGACACCGATGCGGCTTGGCGCTTCATCGAGTGGGCGACCGGGCCGAAGTTCCTCCTGCGGTCGGCGTTCGAGGGCAACATGAATCCGACCCGCACGAGCGCCTGGGAGGACGAGAGCTTCCGCGCTCACACTGCCGGCTGGGGCGCCTTCTACGACGTCGCACAGGCACTCATCGAGCGCGATGCGTTCGTCCTCGTCACGCCGGCCTCGAACTATCTCGCGGTCGCCGAACGCTGGGTCGAGGCGCTGCTGGAAGTCTACGCTGGTCGCGCCGAGACGGTCGAAGCGCTCGAGTTGGCTGCCGCGGCGATCGATGAGCTCGTGGTCAGGTGAGGCTGTCGGTGCAGCGGGCCTCACCGAACGACGGGGCTAGCTCCTAGAGACCACGGCGGAGACGGAGAAAGCGCTCCGGCTGTGCGGACGGTTTTTGGTTACCCGGTCGTTGCCAACAGGCGACGGGAATCCGGCGGGCCGTACAGGACGCGCCTCGACCCACCGCCGGCAGACCCGGGGTCGCTCATCCACCGCGCACGATGGAACTCGCTGCCAGCACGACGGCCTGGAGAAGGCCTGCTCCACCAGCGTCCACGGCATCGAGATCAACGTCACCTGCACGAGGCAAGACTCAGCCTGAGCGGTTCCAGAGACAACCACGGGACTCCGAGGCTCGCTCGCCAACCGGGCGGGGTGCCGGTGCTCCCGCCCGTCCACCCTCCAGGCGGCTGCTGTCCTTCGATGCTTCACGCAGCGGCGACTGTTCTGATCCGGTAGCGAGCGCCTTCCAGTGCCACCTCGCCCTCCGGCCGGCCCGCGAGCACAGCTTCGACCAGGTGCGGTTCGGCGGCGCGTCGCGTAGGCAGCCAGGTGCGGCCGGGTGGCGAGAGGATCAGTGTCCGTGCCCGCTCACCCACGAACGCCAGCCGCCCTGGCTCGTCGACTGTGCCGTCCCAGAGCGCGAGTCCCAGTTGTTCGGCGAGCACTCCAGCCATCGCAGGCGGATCTCCGACGAGTCCGAGCTCGGAGAGACCGACGAGCTCTGTCGGTCGAAACTCGCCTTGCGCATTACTCTCGTCGATCCCGTGGTGGGCGATCAACTCGACGATGTTGCCGGCGGGATCCTGGAAATAGCAGCCGTAGGCGCCCCAATTGTCGAAGTCGAAGCGGACCTCGCCTGACCCGGGGTCGGGCAGGAGCTCTGTCCGCGCGCTCGCCCACTCAAGCGCCTCTGCAAAGCGGTTACCAGGGACGAGCACTGCGAAGTGGTAGAAGGGCTCGCCGGCGCCGGCGACGAACTCGATCGCTGTCTCACCGATCGCAGCGGAGAATCGGTCCGCGTTGGCGACAACTAGATCGATCCCGAGCTGACGGCTATAGAAGTCGGCCAACGCCTGAAAGCGACCGGCAGCAGCCCCAAGCCTGACCTGAACAAACCTCACCTGTTCGCCCTCCCGACCGACTGACTACAGCCTTGCACGCATTCACGGACTCCGATCGCGTTGTCCGGCTGCGGGGTGCCCGCCAAATCGACACCCGGGTTACGCCCGCCTCGCAGGCGCAGTACGCTTCGCCTTGTGCTTCTGATCGGCGCGATCCTGTCAGCCATCTACCTGCTCCCACCGCCGTGGGGAATCGCGGCCGTGGTGGCGGCCGCCCTCGTCGAACTCGCTGAGAAGGCGTTCTGGTTTCGCTACTCACGCCGCCGACCGGCTCTTGTGGGGACAGAGGCGATGATCGGCGCGAACGCTCGCGTCGTTTCCGACTGCCTGCCCAACGGGCTCGTCCGGTTCCGTGGCGAGCTGTGGCAGGCGCGCTGCTCTAGTCGGGCCACGGTCGGGGACTGCGTGAGGATAGGTAGCGTCGGCCCGAATCTGACGCTCGACGTTGTGCCAACACGCTCGTAGATCGGATCTCTCCGCCGGTCGGTGGACGCAAGACTCTCAGGCGAGCGCTTCCACGGCTGCCTCGACGCGGGCGGTCAATTCTCTCGCGGTCGCGATCGTCGGGTGTTGCTGCGTGACCTCGATCGGCTTGCCGACGAGCACGCGGATCGGCCGGCGCGGCAGGAGCTGACGGGTGGCGACCAGCCGTATCGGCACCAGCGGGGCGCCGTGAGCGAGCGCCAGCCGGGCGGTGCCGCGGTGCCAGACCCGGTTGCCCGTAGGTTTCGAGGTGCCGCGCGGGAACATGCCGAGCATCTCGCCCGCCGCTAGCAGCTCACCAGCGCGGCGCATGGCGCCGGTGTCGCCGTTGCCGCGCTCGACGGGGAAGGTGCCGTAGGCCTCCATCGCCCAGCGGATGCCGGGGTAGCGCCAGAGCTCGGCCTTCGCCATGAAGCGCACCCGACGTGGCGTCGCCAGACAGAGGATCCAGGGGTCGATCAGCGACTCGTGGTTGGCGACGAGAATGCACGGCCCCACCGGCGGCACGTTCTCGACGCCGCGTACCTCGGCCCGGTAGAGACGCGTGAGGACTCGCCGCAGACGCAACCGCTCGGAAAGCTCCCACAGAATCACCCGAGAGGATTTTCGCTGTAGTAGAGCTCGCACCTGTCTGCTTGTACCCGGTGGGGACTCGGATCGCACGACACTTGCTTCCGGGGTACCCTCCGGCTCGTTGGCGAAGAGCTACGTCAAGCCCGATTGGTTCACCCGGAACCTCGTTAACCGCCTCGTCGCCGGGATGACCCGGCTCGGAATCAGCGTGTGGGGGTCGCGCGTTCTCGAGGTGCGAGGACGGAAGAGCGGCGAGCCGCGCCGCACCCCGGTGAACCCGCTCGAACTCGACGGTGTGCGCTTCCTGATCGCGCCTCGCGGCCAGACGCAATGGGTGCGCAATCTTCGTGCCGCGGGCGAGGGCTACTTGCTCCTTGGCGGGCGTCGTGAGCGTTTCTCGGCGTACGAGCTCCCAGACGACGAGAAGGAGCCGATCCTGCGCGCGTACCTTCGCAAGTGGAAGTGGGAAGTCGGCCAGTTCTTCGGCGGAGTCGGGCCGGACGCATCAGCTGAAGAGCTGCGCCGCATCGCCTCCGACCACCCCGTCTTCCAGATCGAGACGGACGGCTAAAGAGCCGCTCGCGACTCCAGGGAGCTCCATCGAGATCACGCCGGTGCGGAGACGGTCGCCCGTGGAACCTGGGCGGGGTTTGGACTACGGCGTGGGCCAGTGGATCGCGCTCCGGTGCCTGCGGCTGCCTCTGCCGGCTTTGGCTGTGCGCGCGAGCGTCTCGAGCTCGTCGAGACAGCGGCCTGCCCCGAGGGCGACGCAGGTGAGTGGCTCGTCGACGATGTGTACTGGCAGCCCGGTTTCGGCCTGGAGCCGCTCGGGGAATCCGCGCAGGAGCACGCCGCCGCCGGCCAGGACGATGCCGCGCTCGCTGATGTCGGCCGAAAGCTCGGGTGGGGTCTGCTCGAGGGTCTCACGTACCGCCTCGATCACCTGCATCACCGGCGCCTCGAGCGCTTGGCGTGTCTCTTGGGCGCTGATCAGGAGGCGTCTGAGCCGGCCGGTGCGGAGGTCGCGCCCGTTCGTCTCGGCTTCACGGTCGTCGGTATCCGCCCAGGCGGAGCCGATCTCGATTTTGAGCTGCTCGGCGCGTCCTTCGCCGATCTCGAGGCTGTGCTGGCGCCTCACGTGGCTGACGATGGCGTCGTCCATCTCGTAGCCGCCGACAGGCAGCGAGCGCCAGACGACCATGCTGCCCAGCGAGATCACCGCCACCTCGGTGGTGCCGCCACCGATATCGACAACGGTGCTGGCGACCGGATCGGCGATCGGCAGACCGGCACCGATCGCAGCCGCCATCGGTTCCTCAATCGGGTAGACGGCACGGGCGCCGGCCGCGCGTGCTGCTTCCTCGACAGCATCACGTTCCAGCGCAGTCAGGCCGCTGGGCACGCACACAATCACACGCGGGTGCACAAACCGGCCTCCGATCGCTCGGCGCATGAAGTGGCGCAACATCTGTTCAGTCACGTCGAAGTCGGAGATCACGCCGTGACGCAGCGGCCGAGTCGCACTGATCGACGCCGGCGTACGTCCGATCATCCGTTTCGCCTCTGCGCCAACCGCCAGCACCCTCCCGCTGCCCTCGTCGACCGCGATCACCGACGGCTCGAACAACACGATCCCCTCACCGCGCACGTACACGACCGTGTTCGCGGTACCAAGATCGATCGCGATGTCGCCGCCAAACCCGTGCCAGTGCTTCCGGCCTCCCATGCAGGAAGAGTGCCAGCCGCAACGGGCATGGTTCTTTTGACGGGAGGCTCTCAGCTCTGCCGATATCGGCGGTAGAGACGGGGTAGGTGCAGTCTCGGGTCGGTGTAGAACGTGTCGGGGTCGATGTCGATCCAGGCGCGGTCGTGAGAGACATCGAAGCGGGGCGTTCCGGCGAACGCCTGGATCACCGCGACGGCGGGCTTGGGTGAGCCGTCGGCCCGCCAGAGTCCGAATGAACGCTCGTGAACGGCTACGTCGAAGGGCGGCTTGGCCCAGATGGCCGGGTCGTAGTCTGTGTAGCACCAGACCATCGCGCCAGCGCAGCTTGCGGCTCGCAGTGCTGTCAGAGCCCGTGCCGTGTACGCAGCCGCGGCCTCCTCCTCGACGAGGAGGGGCGGGGACTGCTCTCGGTCTGGCAGCTCGTTGCCGTCAGTGGCGCGGTGGGTCGGTAGACCGAACTCCGAGAACAAGACTTCGCAGGCCTTCCCCAGCCAGCGGGTGATGTGAGCGAGGAAGGGCAGCAGGTGTTCGTCGGTTGGGCCGTCCGCCCAGGTCGCGTAGATCGGGTAGCCGTGCATCGAGAGCAGATCGCACGTCTCAGACACCTCGCGCGGGCCAAGTCTGCGATCTTCCTCCAGGTCTTCCATGTGTAGGCCGACGGTGACGAGCGCCGTCCGGTCGGCTGAGCGGATAGCCGCGGTGATCCGTTCCAGCCAGCTTCGGGCAGACGACCGGCTCGGCGGCAGGACACAGTTCGAGTTCTCGTTGCCGAGATCCCATGCCCATAGCGCTTCGTGCCCGGCAAGGGCGGCGGCCGCCTCGCCAGCGAGCAACGTTTGGGCTCGGCCGACCTCCTCGTCGACGTACCAGTTGCGAAGGCCGGAACGGCTCACCCTCCCGCCGGACACGACCCGGAAGCGGTCGCCGCGCTCGGACCCGCCGAGCGCCCAGCCGGGGATCCAGTTCACGCCGCTCATGTGACCCGTAAACAGCGTCGGAACGATCTTGAGCCCGGCCTCTGCGGCCAGCTCCGCGACGGTGACCAGCCGCTCGAGCATCTCCCAGTCCACTTGGTGCCGAGTCGGCTGGAAGTCCTCCCAGCTCAGGAACAGCCTCACCGAGTCGAGCCCGCCGGCCGCGATGCGGGCGAAGTCGGTGGCGACCTCCGATCGGTCGAAATCAGCCCACCAGCCCATCGCGCTGCGAGCTGGCCAGTAGTTGACGCCGACCCGGAAGCGCTCGGTCCCACGCTTAGAGCCTATTTCGGTAGGGAGGGACCTGGGTTCTGATCGCGAAGGGCTTCCTCGTCATCCGACGAGGGAGGTAGACGATGGGTCTCGTGGTCAGGGACGACGGCTGGCGGATCC
>JACXTT010004647.1_pt1 | contig 20314 bp, 16 predicted proteins | sample 9270951 | NCBI WGS metagenome assembly JACXTT01 (sample SAMN15532306, study PRJNA645909) | rock metagenome | isolation source: weathered quartz diorite | place: Puerto Rico | collected 2017-06-21
ACCTGGCAAAGACGTGCGCGTCGTGGAGGACAAGCTGGAGAAGGTGGTGCCCCTGCAGTTCAAGCAGGACGCGCATCACTGGCTGATCCTGCACGGGCGCTACGTGTGCAAGGCGCGCAGGCCCGAATGCCCCCGTTGTGTCATTCGCGACCTCTGTCGTTACAAGCCCAAGACGCTCGACGACGAAAAAGCATGACTAGTGGCACGGTGCAGGCACGATGCATCGCGAAGCCTCATGTTTTCCTCAGCGTTTCGCGCAACTTCATCAAGCTTGCCGAGCGGCACAGTCCTATGTTGAAGCCTCCCCCGGAACCTCGACCCCGTTAGGAGGCCACCATGAAGCGCTTGATTCTCCCCGCTTTCATTGCGCTCGGACTCGCCGTTGCCGGCACCGCCAGCGCCACAGTCGAAACCTATACCGTTGACCTGAACGGCTATGCCGTGATTGGTTTCGTTGGAAACTCTGCCGAGGACTACGCCCGCGCCCAGCAGCAAGCCAATGCCTGGGAACGCGAGCGCCACCTGATGCTCAAGCCGCAGTCGATCAAGGCCGTGGCAATCGACGAGTCGCAGGGAGCCCTGAGTGACGTGCAGCTCAGGCAGGCCATCATTGCCGCGTCGCTGGCAAAGGGGCCTTGAAGCAAGTTTCTCTGGCGCCCCCTTGGCGCCATCGCAGGGAACCTGACGGCGGGCTGCGGCCCGCCGTCAGGTGTGCGTGAACACCTGAACCGATTGACGGCGTCCCTCGCAGCAGCCAACGTGTCGGCGGCCGGCGGCAAAAGATCCCCAAAAGGAAGTCTGTGGATCATGGCGGCGGACGGTGGCATGGGCCACGTTCAACCGAGGCCGACACGGGTGCCTGCGCATGCATATTCTGCTGGTCGAGGACGATGCCGAGCTGGGCGGCGCCATCAAGCACGCGCTGGAGCACCAGTCGTACGCGATCACCTGGTTGCGTGACGGTCGCGAAGCCAGCGAGGCGCTGCGGGGCCCACCGGTCGACCTGGTGCTGCTGGACCTGGGGCTGCCCGGCAAGGACGGCCTGGAGGTGCTGGCCCAGGCACGCCGCTCGGGCGTGAAGACCCCGGTGCTGGTGATGACCGCGCGCGACGCGCTGGAAACACGCATCCGTGGCCTGGACCTGGGCGCCGACGACTACCTGGTCAAGCCCTTCCACCTGGGTGAACTGTCCGCCCGCATCCGCTCGCTCACCCGCCGCACGCAGGGCCTGGCCGACAACCTGGTCGAGGTGGGCGGACTGCGCCTGAACCTGGCCACGGCCGAGGTGGAGTTTCGCGGGGAGCGGGTGAGCCTCACCCGCCGCGAGTTCGCCCTGCTGCGCGTACTGATGGAGCGCGCCGGGCGCATCGTGCGCCGCGAAACGCTGGAAAACTCCGTGTACGGCCTGGATACCGTGGTCGAGCGCAACGCCATCGAGGTGCAGGTGCACTGGCTGCGCCGCAAGCTCAGCACCGAGGTGATCCATACGGTGCGCGGCATCGGCTACATGATCCCGCGCGAGCCGAAATGAGGACGCCCGTCCATCCCGCCAGCCTGCGCACGCGCCTGACCTGGCTGATCATCGCGGTGATGGTCGTCGTGCTGATTCCGCTCGGCTGGATCAGCTACCGCCGCGAACTGCGCGAGATGAACGAACTGCTGGACGGCCGCCTCGCCCAGGCCGGCCGCACCCTGGGCACCCTGATTGCGCACGGCGAACTGCCCGAACGCGATGCCGCGCTGCCCGGCATCCAGCAGGATGCCCAGGTCCGGCACCACGGCGTGGTGGTCTCGGTGCATCCGCGCAACTACGAGCCGGAAGTGGGCTTCCAGGCCTACGATCCCCAGGGCGAGCTGATTGCCGCGACCTCGAACTTCGCCGACCTGCCACGGCCCTCGACCGACGAACGCGGCTTCCGCGACATCCGCCACGAGGGTCGCCTGTGGCGCACCTTCACGCTGCAGAACCGGGCCAACCTGGTGATCCGCATCGGCGAGCGCTCGGACAACCGCCAGGACATCGCACGGGGCCTGGTGATCGAGCACACCCTGCCCCTGCTGATCGGCCTGCCCTTGCTGGCCCTGCTGGTGAGCCTGGCGGTGAAGCGCGGCCTGCGTCCCGTCGCGGTGCTCACCGAGATGCTGGACCGGCGCACGCCGGGCAGCCGCAAGCCGATGCCTGCCGACGTGGCACCACAGGAGATCAAGCCGTTGATCGTCGCGCTGAACCAGCAACTGGAGCGCCTGGAGGACGCGCTGGAGCGCGAACACCGCTTCGCCACCGATGTCGCGCACGAGCTGCGCACCCCGTTGGCCGCGACCATGATCCACCTCGAAAGCGCGATGATCTCGGATGATCCCACCGAGGTGGAGTTCACCGTGCGCAGCGCGCAGCAAAGCATGGCCCGGCTCGGACGCCGGGTGGAGCAGATCCTGGCGATGGCGCGGCTTGAGGCAGGTGCCGCCTCCCAGCAGCGCACCCGCCTGGACCTGGCCCGCATCGCCACCGAAGTGATCGAGGAGCTTGCGCCACTGATCGTTGAGAAGGACATCGCCGCGAGTCTCAGCCACGAGGACGAGCCTGTATTCGTCCGCGGCCACGAAGTCGCGCTCACCGCCATGTTCCGCAACCTGATCGAAAACGCCCTGCGCTACACCGAAGCCGGCGGACAGGTCGAAGTGTCCATGCACCGCGATGGCCATAGCGCCGTCATCGACATCTACGACAACGGCCCCGGTATTCCCGAGGGACGCCGCCAGGCGGTGTTCCAGCGCTTCCACCGCGAGGAGGAAAGCGCCACGCGCGGCTACGGGCTGGGATTGAACATCGTGCAGCGTGCGATCGAGCTGCATGACGCGTCCATCGAGCTGCTGGAATCGCCGCTGGGGCGGGGATTGCTGGTGAGGATTCGGATGGCAGCTGAGGCGGGCTAGTCGGCGCCCAGCTCGCATCCTTGTCTGCCGCGACTAAAAGAGTCTCCGTGGGACTGCCCCTTCCCCAAGGGCCTCTGTAGAGGGCTTGCGATAAAGCCCCTCTCCCAGCGGGAGAGGGGTTGGGGTGAGGGTTCGGTCTACCTTCGACGTCCTGCTGCGCCCGCACCCTCATCCGCCTGCCGGCACCTTCTCTCCCACAGGGACTACCTTCGGGTCGCCGAAGGGAGAAGGATTGCTTCGCTCAAGCTTCCCGCCACGCCCAATGCCGTCTCACCGCAACGTGGCACACCTAAGCTCCGCATCACCAGCCACCTTTCAGCCACCCAAAAGGTTTCCACAAGATTGGGTTGCGATCATGGGCTCATCGGGCCCTGCGCCTGCACCGAGCCATGACATGCCCTTGCTTTCGCACTCCCCGGCATCCAGACCACCCGGCCTGCAGCCGTCTTCGCCGTGACCTCACCGTAACGGCGCCGCCTGCCCGGCGCCGACTGCGCGCCTACGTTCCGCTGGAATCCCCATGCTTGGTCTAGTCCGAATCGCCCTGTCGCGACCGCTCACCTTCATCGTGCTGGCGATCGTCATCCTGATCGCCGGCCCACTGGCGGCCTTTCGCACACCCACCGACATCTTCCCGAACATCGGTATCCCGGTGATCAGCGTGGTGTGGAGCTACAACGGCCTGCCGCCCGATCAGATGTCCGGCCGCGTCATCTACTACTACGAACGCCAGATCACCACGTCGGTCAACGACATCGAGCACATGGAGTCGCAGTCGCTGCCGGGCGTGGGCATCGTGAAGATCTTCTTCCAGCCCGGCGTGGACATCCGTACGGCGACCGCGCAGGTCACCTCGATCTCGCAGACGGTGGTGAAGCAGATGCCGCCCGGCATCACGCCGCCGCTGATCCTCAACTACAACGCCTCGACCGTGCCGGTGTTGCAGATGGCGCTGTCGAGCAACGAGCTGTCCGAATCGAAGATCCGCGATATCGGGCAGAACTTCATGCGTCCGACGCTGATCTCCGTGCCGGGCGTGGCGATTCCCACGCCCTACGGCGGCAAGCAGCGCCAGATCACGCTGGATCTCGACCCGCAGGCGCTCGCCGCCAAGGGACTGTCCGCGCAGGACGTGGGCAATGCATTGTCCGCGCAGAACCAGATCATCCCGGTCGGCACCGCGAAGATCGGCACCTACGAATACCACGTGCAGCTCAACAACAGCCCGACGGCGATCGAGGAGCTCAACACGCTGCCGGTGAAGACCGTCAACGGCGCGACGATCACCATCGGCGACGTGGCGCACGTGCGCGACGGCGCCCCGCCGCAGAACAACGTGGTACGCGTGGACGGCAAGCGCGCCGTGCTGATGCCCGCGTTGAAGACCGGCAGCGCGTCGACCCTGGACGTGGTCGCCGGCATCAAGAAGCTGCTGCCGCTGATCAAGGAAACCCAGCCGTCGTCGCTGAAGATCTCGCTGCTAGCCGACCAGTCGGTGTTCGTGAAGTCGGCCATCAGCTCGGTGGCGCGCGAAGGCATCATCGCGGCCCTGCTCACCTCGGTGATGATCCTCGTCTTTCTCGGCAGCTGGCGATCCACGGTAATCATCGCCGTATCGATCCCGCTGTCGATCCTCTCGGCGATCGCCTTGCTGGCGGCGACAGGGCAAACACTCAACGTGATGACGCTGGGCGGTCTTGCGCTCGCGGTGGGCATCCTGGTGGACGACGCCACGGTGACCATCGAGAACATCAACTGGCATCTCGAGCAGGGCAAGGACGTGCACACTGCCATCATGGATGGCGCCAGGCAGATCGTGACGCCGGCCTTCGTCTCGCTGCTGTGCATCTGCATCGTGTTCGTGCCGATGTTCATGCTCAACGGGATCGCCGGCTTCCTGTTCCGCCCGATGGCGCTGGCCGTGATCTTCGCCATGGCCTCCTCTTTCCTGCTCTCGCGCACCCTGGTGCCAACGTTGGCGATGTACCTGCTCAAGCCGCATCACATCGAGCACGGCAAGGGCGACCATCCGGAAGATCCGTACATCAACCATCACGAGGGCGACCAGCCGGCGCAGCGTCGTCGCTCGAACCTGATGGCGCGCCTGGTGGCGATGCAGCAGCGGTTCGAGCACCACTTCACCCGTGTGCGCGATCTCTACTACGCGACGCTTAGCATCGCCCTGGCCCACCGCCGCAGGTTCGTCATCGGCTTCCTCGGCTTCGTGCTCGTCTCGTTCGCGCTGGTGCCGTTCCTGGGCCGCGACTTCTTCCCCGAAGTCGACGCGGGCTCCATCGCCATGCACGTGCGTGCCCCGATGGGCACGCGCGTGGAAGAGACGGCGGCGGAGTTCGACCACATCGAGGCGGCCATCCGCAAGGTGATTCCGCCCGACCAGCTGGAAACGGTGATCGACAACATCGGCCTGCCGCTCAGTGGCACGAACCTGGTCTATAACTCCAGCGGCACCATCGGCCCGCAGGACGGCGATATCCAGATCGTGCTGAAGGACGGCCATGGCCCCACCGAGGACTTCGTGCGCGAGCTGCGAGCCAGGCTGCCGCGTGAGTTCCCCGGCACGCAGTTCGCCTTCCTGCCGGCGGACATGAGCACGCAGATCCTCAACTTCGGCGCGCCCGCGCCGCTGGACATCAACATCACCGGCCGCGACCGCGAAGCGAACGAAGCGTACGCGATGGCGATGATGAAGGAGCTGCGCAAGGTGCCGGGCATCGCCGACGTGCGCCTGCAGCAGAGTTCCAGCTACCCGCAGCTCAACGTGAAGGTGAATCGCACGCGCGCCGACCAGCTCGGCGTGACCGAGCGCGATGTCACCAACAGCATGGTCGCCTCGCTGGCCGGCAGTTCCCAGGTGGCACCAGCGTTCTGGCTGAACCCGAAGAGCGGCGTGTCCTACGCCATCGTGGCGTCCACGCCGCAGTACCGCATGGACAGCATGGCCGACCTCGCCAGCCTGCCGGTGACGGCCGGTGGCAAGAGCGCCAGCCAGATCCTTGGCGGCCTCGCTACATTCACGCGCGAACCCAGCGCGGCGGTGGTGTCGCACTACAACATCATGCCGGCCTACGACATCTACGCGACCGTACAGGATCGCGACCTGGGCGCCGTATCCGGTGACGTGCAGAAGGTGCTCGACCATTTCGCCGCCACGCGTCCCAAGGGCACGGTCGTCGCCCTGCACGGCCAGGTCGGCACGATGAACGAGGCGTTCGGCGGCCTGATCTTCGGTCTGGTCGGTGCGATCGTGATGATCTACCTGCTGATCGTGGTGAATTTCCAGTCGTGGCTGGATCCGTTCGTGATCATCACCGCCCTGCCCGCGGCGCTGGCCGGCATCGTGTGGATGCTGTTCATCACGCACACCACGCTGTCGGTGCCTGCATTGACCGGCGCCATCATGTGCATGGGCGTGGCCACCGCCAACTCGATCCTGGTGGTGAGCTTCTGCCGCGAGCGCCTGGCCGAACATGGCGACGCCATGAAGGCCGCGCTCGAGGCCGGCTTCACCCGCTTCCGTCCGGTCTGCATGACCGCGCTGGCGATGATCATCGGCATGCTGCCGATGGCACTGAGCCAGGAACAGAACTCGCCGTTGGGCCGCGCCGTCATCGGCGGCCTGCTGTTCGCCACTTTCGCCACCCTGCTGTTCGTGCCGGTGATCTTCAGCATCGTGCACGGCCGTGAGCAGGCGCAGCCGTCACCCGATTCCCTGATTGGAGATACCGTTCATGCCGCATGATGCCCATGCCGCCACGACGCCGCGGCAGCCGCCCAATGTGTCCAAGGCATTGCGCGCAGGCATTGCCCTGGCCGTGCTGGCCACCATCGCGGGCATTTCCGTGCGCGCGTACGACTACCACCGCGTGGTGAAGTGGACCGATGCCCAGGTGCTGCCGAGCGTGCAGGTGATCACGCCCGGTGTCGGCGGCAACGCCGAGGGGATGAGCCTGCCCGGCCATCTGGACGCCTGGATCAGCGCGCCCATCCACGCTCGCGTGGGCGGCTACCTCAAGAGCTGGAACCACGACATCGGGAGCCAGGTCGCCACCAACGACACGCTGGCCGTCATCGACACGCCGGAACTGGACCAGCAGTTCGAGCAGGCCAAGGCCAACCTCGCCCGCGCGAAGGCCAATGCCCGTCTCGCCGCGCTGACCGACAAACGCTGGAAGAACCTGCTCGCCTCCAACTCGGTGTCCCGCCAGGAGGCCGACGAGAAGGCCGGCGAAGCCGAGGCTGCGGAAGCCAACGTGCAGGCCGCCCAGGCCGACATGGATCGCATCGCCGCGTTGGAGGCGTTCAAGCACGTCACCGCGCCGTTCGCCGGCACGGTCACTGCGCGCCACACCGACATCGGCGACCTCATCAGCACGAACGACAGTGGCCCCGCCCTGTTCACCGTGTCCGACACCAGTCGCATGCGCCTGTACGTGGATGTCCCACAGGGTTATGCGAACGCCATCAAGCCGGGCATGAGCGTGCAGCTGGATGTGCCTGATCATCCGGGCGAGCAGTTCACGGGGCATCTGATCGGCAATGCCGGTGCGGTGAACCAGGCCTCCGGCACGGTGCTCGCGCAGTTCGAAGTGGACAACACGAAGAGTGCGCTGATGCCCGGTGCGTATGCCGAAGTGCACCTGCCGACGGACAACGCCAGCCACATCATCACCGTGCCGGCCACCGTGCTGCTGTTCCGTGCGCAGGGTCCGCAGGTGGCCGTGCTGGGCGCGAACAACACGGCGGAGCTGCGCAAGGTGCACATCGCCATGGACCTCGGCGATCACCTGCAGATCGACCAGGGGCTGAAGCCCGGCGACCGCATCATCGATCATCCGCCCGATTCGCTGATGCAGGGCGACCGCGTGATGGTGGCCACCGCGACATCCGACGGGAAGAAGGGGTGACGATCATGCGCCGTGCCTTCCCGTTGCGCCTGAGCTGCCTTGCGATGATTGCGGTGCTGCCCGCGTGTTCGCTGGCACCGGCTTACCAGAAGCCCGATGTCGGCGCCTTGCCGGCATCGTTCGCCGGCCAGACCCAGGATGGACTGTGGTCACCTGCGCATCCGGCGGATACGGCGTCACGCGGACCCTGGTGGTCGGTGTACGACAACCCCGATCTCGATCGACTGGAAAAGCAGCTCGATGCCGCCAACCCCTCACTTTCGGTGGCGTTGGCCCGCTATGACGCGGCGCGCGCCGTCGTCGGCGAAGTTCGTTCGGATCTGTATCCGCACCTGGGCTTCGGCGCGAGCGACTTGCGCAACCGCCAGTCCGACAACCGCCCGTTGCGCGGCAGCAACCAGCCCAACGAATACAGCGCGGACACCGTCGGTTTTGCCGCCGGATATGAGCTGGACCTGTGGGGGCGCGTACGCAACGAAGTGGCCGCCGGCAAGGCCGATGCCACGGCGGCAGGCGCGGATCTCGCTTCCGCGAAGCTCAGCCTGGAAGCACAACTGGCCAACCTCTACATCCGCCTGCGCGGCTATGACGTGCAGGACCGCATCCTCAAGGACACGCTGGATGCCTATCGCCAGGGACTGGACATGACGCAGCGCCGCTTCGAAGGCGGCATTGCCTCGGGCCTGGACGTAAGCCGCGCGAAGACCCAGCTGTCCGATGCGATGGCCCAGGTCTCCGAAGTGGAGGCGCAACGCGGGCTTACCGAACACGCGATCGCCACCCTCGTGGGCGAACCGGCATCCACGTTCAAGCTGTCCACCACCGACGCGCCGATGCCCGTGCCGGCGATTCCGCTGGGCGTGCCGTCGACCTTGCTGCAACGACGCCCCGACATCGCGGCTGCCGAGCGGCGCGTGTTCGCCGCGAATGCGGAGATCGGCGTGGCGCGCGCCGCGTTCTTCCCGCGCATCGGCCTCTCTGCCGCTTTCGGCTGGCAGAATACCGGAGGCGACCTGCTCACCGCGGGCAACCGTTACTGGGCGCTGGGCCCCGAACTTGCGATGAGCCTGTTCGATGGCGGCTTGCGCCACTCGCGCGTACAGGCCGCCCAGGCAAACCTCGATGCCGCGGCGGGCCAATACCGGCAAGTGGTGTTGAATGCGTTCCAGCAGGTGGAAGACAACCTCACCCTGCTGCAGCAACTGGGCAAGGAGGCACATGAGCAGGACGATGCGGCCAGCTCGGCGCACGACTCGCAGACCATCGCCACCAATCGCTATCGCGAAGGCGCGGTGAACTACCTCGACGTGGTCAGCGCGCAGACCGCCGCGCTGCAGGCCGAGCGCAGCGCCGAGCAGGTGCGTACGCGTCGCCTGCAGGCCAGCGTGGACCTGATCCGCGCGCTGGGCGGCGGCTGGGACAGCGCGCAGCTGGCCAGCGAAGACAAGGCACTTTCCGAAAACACACCCCGGGCCCGCTGACGCATCGGACCTACACCGAAGCGTCCGCCCGGGGACGTGGGAACCCGTTCACATGCGGAGGGAGGGGGAAGCCGCGAACAGGTCCATGACACCCCGGGCCCACTGACGCGTCGGACCTACACCGACACGCCCGCCCGGGGACTTCGGAACCTGTTCACGCGCGGAGAGAGGGGGAGGCCGCGAACAGGTTCCCGTATCGGGCCGCGTCCTATGCGGCCCTTCTCACGCCTTCGACGCGCTGGTTGAGCTGTTGCCAGTCCACCACCAGCTCGCAGCCGCGCGACGACGCGTTTCGACCCCATTCGCGCAGCAGTTCCAGACACGCCTGGTCGACGTGCTGGAGACGATCCACTACCAGCTGCAGCCGCGTGTTCGGCGGCACGCGTTCCAGCGTGCGGGCCACTGACGGCACACGCAGGAACGTGGCAGAACCTTCGAGACGCAACGAGGCGGTACCGGGCTCGTCGTGCTGATGCAGGTTCACCTTCAGTCGCGAGGAATGCAGCGCGAGGCGGAACAACGACAACGCAAAGCCCACCAGCACACCCGCCAGCATATCGGTCGCCACGATCGCGAACGTTGTCGCGACATAGATCCACGCGGTGCCGGTGCCGTATTGCGCCAGCAGCTTCACCTGCTTGAAGTTGACCATCTTGATGCCGGTGTAGACGAGGATGCCTGCGAGGCACGCCACCGGCGTCATGCGCATCAGCCACGGCAACAGCGCGGCGAACACCAGCAACCAGGCACCGTGCATGATAGTCGCCATGCGTGTGGCCGAACCCGCCTGCACGTTGGCCGCACTGCGCACGATCACGCCGGTCATCGGCAAGGCACCCAGCAGACCACATAGCATGTTGCCGACGCCCTGCGCGGTGAGCTCGCGGTCGTATCGCGTGCGGGCACCGTCATGCATGCGATCCACGGCCGCTGCGGACAACAAGGTCTCCGCACTCGCGATGAAGGCAAAGGTGAGCGCCGCGATCAACAGCGACGGCTCAAGCAGACCAGCCAGTCCGCTCCAGCTCGGCATGGCCACCGCGGCCATCAGGTTGGATGGCACGTCCACCGTCTTCACCGGCAGATTCATCACCTGCACCATGGCCGTCAGCGCCACCACCGCCAGCAACGCACCGGGCACGAAGCGCAGCTTCGCCGGACGCAGCTTTTCCCAGCCAAGCATGATGGCGATCGTCGCCACGCCTACGCCCAGCGCCGCCAGGCTTCCGCGCTCGCCCTGCAGCGCATCGACCAGCGCAGCTGGCCATGCGGCGAAGTTCTCGAGGCCACGCGCCTTGGGCACGGCATCCATCAGCACGTGCATCTGCGAGGCCACGATCAACACGCCGATGCCCGACAACATGCCCGCCACCACCGCCGGCGAGCACATCCGGAACCACACGCCCGCACGGCACAAGCCCGCTGCGATCTGGATCAGGCCTGCGAGCAGGACCACCGGGCCAAGTGCAGCCACGCCATGCTCGCGCACCAGCTCGAACACCAGCACCGCCAGGCCGGCAGCGGGGCCACTGACCTGCAAGGGTGAACCAGCGATGGTGCCGACCACGACGCCACCGACGATGCCGGTAATCAAGCCGGCGGCAGGCGGCATGCCCGAGGCAATGGCGATGCCCATGCACAAGGGCAACGCCACCAGAAACACCACGACCGAGCCGAGCAGGTCCCGTCCGAACAGTCCTTGCGAGAAGTAACGCTGTATCACGACGGCCTTCCTCACGCGGCCGATGCGGCAGGCATCGAGAAGCGTGCATGCGGCGTGGCTTCTGGCACCCTGCCCTTGCCCGGCTCGATCGCCACGAAGCAGCCTTGCTGTGCATCGAATGCTTTCAGTTCCGCATGCGCGATGTCGTAAACCCATCCGTGAATGCTCAGCAGACCACTCGCCAGCGCGGCAGCCACCGCGGGCAAAGTGCGCAGATGCTCCAGCTGCCCCACCACGTTCTCCTCGGTGAGGCAGCGCAGCCCCTCCGGCCCCTGCAGATCGGGACCGTTCTGCTCGACCACGTAGCGCGCCACATCGGCATGCTTCATCCACGCGGCCACCGACGGCATGTCCTGCACCAGCTCGGGATATTGCAGAGCTTTCATCGCCCCGCAGTCGGAATGGCCGCAGATGACGATGTGGCTGACCTTGAGCACCTTCACGGCGTACTCGATCGCCGCAACCACGCCGCTCACGTGCTGCGCATACGGCGGCACGATATTGCCGATATTGCGGTAGACGAACAGCTCGCCGGGTTGCGTGGAGAACATCATTTCGGGCATCACGCGCGAATCGGCGCAGGTGATGAACATCGTGCCGGGATTCTGGCCAGCCGCCAGTTTGCGGAATACCTCGCGCTGGGCGGGAAAGACATCGGTGCGGAACTGTTCGAAACCTTCGATCAAACGCTTCATGCGGAAACTCCAGGCAAAAATCGGGTGCGATGCCCACGACGCGCCATGCGCCGGCTCGGCACCGAAAGACTTGGGTGGTTGGAATGGCCGTGACGGGCCGCAGGCGCACGCGGCGCGCAGCAATCAACGACTCAGGGAGGCAGACGCCGGCATGTCATGCACGCAGGGAAGATCCGTGCATACCCGTCGCGGGGACGGAGGCGTCGATCAGGCCGCTTCGGGCGGGCGCAGCAGCCGTGATGGAGCGTGCGGGCCCACGTCGTGGGCACCGGCAAGCGGAGGACCGACGGGCATGGGAGCCCACAGATACGCGGTATCGAATGGATGGAGGATGTCGTCCATCCCACCGCCAGTGTTGTCCTCGAACGAACCTTGGCCGGAAGTATCGGCCTCGGCCTCGTTCTGCACGTCATCGGACATCGTGATGACGAGCGCACTCTTCTCGCCCGCCTGCGTCGGCATCGACGCAGGCAGCGGACGCATCGGCGCACCGATCAGCAGCAACAGGCTGAACACGTACGCGAGCAACGCAGCGAAAGGGGAAGAGAGGCGACGCGATGGCATGCCTCAAAACTAGCGGAAATCAGCCACGAATCGCAAGTGTTTGCGATGACCTGGTGACAAATCCCGCGCGTGAACTCAGGAAGCGTTTAGCCATCCATCGGCGGAATGCACAAAAAGAAACGGCGGGCAAAGCCCGCCGTTTCTTCCGTCCCTGGGTCGAACTCCCTTGCGATAGCCGTACCGCCGCTTAGAACGGGTAGTAGCGGAAAGAGGTGAAGAACATGTCTTCCTTGGCCTTCGGCGAGGCAGCGCCATTGGTCAGCACGCCATTGACGTAGCCCTGGCCAGCGAACGCTTCCTTCTCGGTGTGCGAGTACTGCGCACCGAACTGCATCTTGCCGAACTTGCCCTGGTAGAACTTCCACCAGAAGCCGGCGGTGCCCTGCCAGATGTCCTTGGCGTTGCCCACGCAGGTGGCCGCAGCGGCACCGGCGGTGTCGCAACCGCTGTTGTTGTAGGCGGAGTTGCCATAGCCCAGGGCCGTGGTGCCGGACAGGAAGTCCTTCTTGGACGTGGACTCGCGGCCGCCGAACAGGTACACGTCGACGTCGGAGTTGGCGTGCCAGGTCAGGCCGGTCAGGATCATGTTCTCCTTGATCGGAGCCAGGTTGCCGTTCGGGCTGAAGGTCACGTCGGGAAGCTGGGTGCTGCCGTAACGGCCGATGCCCTTGCCTTCCATGCCCGAGATCTGCCAATCCAGGGTCTTGTCGATGAGCGGCAGGATCGCGCCGAAGCCCCAGCCGCCGCCGTAGGTGTCGTGGTTCTTGTACGAACCGTTGACGGCGTAGCGGTTGTAGAAGGCGCGGCCCAGGCCGAACACTTCGTAATGGCCGTAGCCCGGATCCATCGCGAACTTCACGACGACATCGGGGATGTGGTTGAGCGACAGGGTGTTGGCCGAGTCGAAGCCCGAGCCCGCCGTGATGTTGTAGGCGGTCTGCTGCACCGGCGCCTTGGCCTGGTTCGGGCTGCTGTAGAACGTGGTCTGCGGGTTCTCGATGGAGATACCCAGCCAGTACTTCTTGTCCCAATCCTTGACCAGGCGGATCTGCGCCTGACGCGCCCAGGTGAAGCCCGGGATGTACTGCGCGTCGATCTGCGGCGGGGTCAGCTCGGTGCGCGGGGTGATGCCCTTGGCGTTGAGCGTCAGCAGCGACCAGTTCTGGCCGGCCAGCAGGTGCAGGCCTTCGTTGTCCCAGTCGGAGGTCAGGTAGACGTTGCGCATGCGCGGGTTGAACGAGTTGGACTCGTTCGAGTTCGCGGTCTGGGCGCCACCCAGGAAGTCCATTTCGATGTAGCCGGCGAGATGCGTGTTCGGGTTCACGTCACCCTGCGCAAGGGCCGACAGGCGGCTCTGGCGGGCGCTCATGCGGAACTCGCTCATGTGGGCCGTCTGCACGTTCTTGTACGGCATCGCGCTGTAGTTGGAGGCGATGTCCGCGCCTTCCTGGGCCGAGCGGTAGATCGTTTCGGCCGCCAGGAAGCCGCCCAGCGTGATGTTCACGCCCTTGTAGGCGATCTTGTCAGCCGACTTCTTCATCTGGGTGTCGGTAGCAGCGACCTGCTTCTGCACCTGCTCCACGGCCTGGCCGGTGGACACGTTGATGTCGGACTGGGCATCCGTACGCTGCTCCAGCTCGACCATCTTCGCCTGCAGGGCCTGCAACTGGGCCTTCAGCGCTTCGATTTCAGCGGCCTGCGAGGACTGCGTGGTCTTCGAGGTCGACTTCGCCTGGGCCGGATCGGCCATGACGTGGAAGCTGGTAACGCCCAAACCGGCAGCAACAGCTACCGCGAGCAACTTGGAACGCATGGATATTCTCCGCATTTTAGGTAGGTAATACCTGGACCGCCCCCTTCGATCTCCGGCCGTCCAAGCACGCTGCGCAGGATGCGTTCCGGGCTTTACCGTTAGATGGACGTTATGTGACAGAACCAAGACATTCGGCGCCGCACGTCCTCGAACGGACATGCAACGAATGGCCTGCCACGGGCGGCTGCGCCTCCCCGGCTGCTATGCTTCGGGGATGGAGACCTTGAGCAACAGCATGGCCGGCCGCATGGCCGAGCGCTTCCGCGGCTTTCTGCCGGTCATCGTGGACGTGGAAACCGGCGGCTTCGACGCCGAGCGCGACGCGCTGCTGGAAGTCGCCGCCGTCATCCTGCGCATGACACCCGAGGGTTACCTGCAGCCGATGCCGGCCGTCGCGGCCCACGTGGAGCCATTCCCCGGCGCCAACATCGATCCGCGGGCACTGGAGATCACCGGCATCGACCCGGACAACCCGCTGCGCGGAGCGCTGGACGAGCGCCTGGCCCTCGACCATGTCTTCAAGCCCATCCGCGAAGCCATGCGCGACATGGATTGCCAGCGCGCGATCCTGGTCGGGCACAACGCGGCCTTCGACCTGGGCTTCCTCAACGCGGCCGTGCGCCGGGTCGGCCACAAGCGCAACCCGTTCCATCCCTTCAGCTGCTTCGATACCGCCACCCTGAGCGGCCTCGCGTTTGGCCAGACCGTGCTCAGCAAGGCCGTGCAGGCGGCCGGCATGGCGTTCGATACGCGCGAGGCGCACTCCGCTATATATGACGCCGAGCGCACCGCCGAGCTGTTCTGCACCATCGTCAACCGCTGGCGCCGGCTCGAGGTGTTCGAGCGGGAGCAGATCGGCGTTGAGTCGATGTAAAGACGGGATTGGCCCCGCCGGGGGTTTCCGGGCCGGTCCTTAATCCCTTTTTTATCAGCGGTGTATGACAAGTCTCGCGCGCTGTCATATCGCTGAAACATTGAACTCATTTCATTGCAACACGGCACGCATGAAATAGCGGCGGGCGGGAATCCCCCGAGACCCTTATCGCTCAAGGAGCCACCGTGTTGACCTCAACCAAATACCTCACCACCGCCGTGTTCGCCGCGGCCTCGATGTTCGGCATGGCCGCGCAGGCCACCGACATCACTGGCGCGGGCTCGAGCTTCGTCTACCCGGTGCTCTCGAAGTGGTCCGCGGGCTATGCCGAGAAGACCGGCAACAAGCTCAACTACCAGTCCGTCGGCTCGGGCGCGGGCGTGGCGCAGATCAAGGAAGGCACCATCGACTTTGGCGCGACCGACGCGCCGGTGAAGGCTGAAGACCTGGCGCAGTTCGGCCTGGGCCAGTTCCCGGTCGTGGTGGGCGGCATCGTGCCGGTGGTCAACATCAACGGCATCGAAGCCGGCCAGATCAAGCTGGACGGCGCCACCCTCGCCGACATCTTCCTCGGCAAGATCACGCAGTGGAACGATCCCAAGATCGCCGCGCTGAACGCCGGCCTGACCCTACCGGCCGGCAAGATCACCGTCGTGCACCGTTCGGACGGTTCGGGCACCTCGTTCAACTTCACCAACTACCTCTCCAAGGTGAACCCGGAGTGGGCGAGCAAGGTGAAGTTCGGCACCGCCGTTGACTGGCCGACCGGCGTGGGCGGCAAGGGCAACGAGGGCGTCTCGCAGTACGTGAAGCAGATCAAGGGCTCGATCGGCTACGTCGAATACGCCTACGCCGTGAAGAACAAGATCAGCTGGGTGAACCTGAAGAACGCCGCTGGCCAGGTCGTCGCGCCGAGCGCCGATGCGTTCGCCGCCGCCGCCGCCACCGCCGACTGGGGCAGCGCCAAGGACTTCAACGTGATCATGACCAACGCCCCGGGTGCGCAGGCGTGGCCGATCACCGCGACCACCTGGGTGGTGATGTACAAGAAGCCGAAGAACGCCGAGCACACCAAGGTGGCCTTCGAGTTCTTCAAGTGGGCGCTGGAGAGCGGCCAGAAGGACGCCGCCTCGCTCGACTACGTCGCGCTGCCGGACAGCCTGGTCAAGAAGATCGAGGCTTACTGGAGCACCGAGTACAAGCACTAAGGCATCACGTCTCGCCGGTCATGCTACGGCAACCGGCGAGCCCTACCCTTACGCTTGATCGCACGGCCCGGGCCGCCCGACTCACCTCGGGCGGCCTGTTGTTGAAAGGCGCCGCCTAACGGCGCATCGTCCATGATCGGCTGGGCCTGCACTGCCCGGCCGACAGCCATGAGAGGGATCGCAATCACATGCAAGCGAATGTAGGCGCCGTCGCCTCGACCATGGTCCAGGAGGAACGCGCGCATCGCGATGCGCGGCATGACCGCCTGTTCTCCTGGCTGCTCAAGGGTTGTGCCCTGCTCGTGCTGGCCAGCCTGCTCGGCGCCGCCGGCGCCACCCTGTGGGGTGGCCGCCATGCGTTCGGCACCTTCGGCTGGCACTTCCTGTTCAGTTCGGCCTGGGACCCGGGTTCGGACACCTACGGCGCGCTCGTCCCCGTCTACGGCACCATCGCCACCTCGTTGATCGCCCTGCTCATCGCCGTGCCGATCAGCTTCGGCGTGGCGCTCTATCTTTCCGAAGTGGCGCCGACCTGGCTGCGCACGCCGGTGGCCTCGGCCATCGAACTGCTCGCCGGCATCCCTTCGATCATCTACGGCATGTGGGGCCTGTTCATCTTCGCGCCCTTCTTCGCCGACCACATCAAGCCCTGGCTCACCAACTACCTGGGCAACAAGCCCGACGACGGCAAGCTGTCGTGGGTGGCCCAGCACCTGCCCTTCATCGGCAAGCTGTTCGGCAGCGATTATCCGTTTGGCGCCAGCGTGCTCACCGCGGGCATCGTGCTGGCGGTGATGATCATCCCGTTCATCTCCTCGGTGATGCGCGAAGTGTTCCAGACGGTGCCCACGCGCCTGAAGGAATCGGCCTATGCGCTGGGTTCCAGCACCTGGGAGGTGTCCTGGGACATCGTCCTGCCCTACACCCGTTCGGCGGTGATCGGCGGCATCTTCCTCGGCCTCGGCCGCGCGCTGGGCGAAACGATGGCGGTGACCTTCGTGCTCGGCAACGCCATGCAGCTGTCGCCCTCGATCCTCGACCCGGGCGCCTCCATCGCGTCCACCATCGCCAACCAGTTCAGCGAAGCCGCTGGCCTGCAGAAGTCCACGCTGATGGCGCTGGCCTTCCTGCTGTTCGTGGTGACCTTCATCGTGCTGCTGATCGCACGCTGGATGCTGCGCCAGCTCGCCCACAAGGAGGGCCGCTGATGGCCGGCAACTCCACCCTCTACCTGCGCCGCCGCTTCACCAACGCGCTGGCGCTGACGCTGAGCACGATGGCCACCCTGCTCGGCCTGATCTTCCTGGCCTGGATCCTGTGGGAAACGCTGCGCCAGGGCATCGGTGCGCTGACCCCGAAGCTGTTCACCAAGATCACCGCCTACGGCGAGGACGGCGGCCTGGCGAACGCGATGATCGGCAGCCTGATCGTCAACTTCATCGGCATCGCCATCGCCACCCCGATCGGCGTGATGGCCGGCGCGTGGCTGGCCGAATACGCCAATCGCACGCGCCTGGGCGAGTCGATCCGCTTCCTCAACGACATCCTGCTGTCGGCGCCCTCGATCGTGCTGGGCCTGTTCGTCTACACCATCATCGTGCTGCCGACCACGGCGATCACCTCCGGCAACACCACCTTCTCCGGCCTTGCCGGCGGCGTGGCGCTGGCCCTGATCGCCCTGCCGGTGATCGTGCGCACCACGGACGAAATGCTGCGCCTGGTCCCCTCGACCCTGCGCGAGGCGTCGCTGTCGCTGGGCATCCCGCAGTGGAAGCTGACCACGCAGATCCTGATGCGTTCGGCCCGCTCGGGCATCATCACCGGCGTGCTGCTGGCGCTCGCGCGCATCAGTGGCGAAACCGCGCCGCTGCTGTTCACCGCGTTCGGCAACAACTACACGACCTTCAACCCGATGGACAAGATGTCCAGCCTGCCCCAGGTGATCTACCAGTACGCCAACGATCCGGGCGAGGCGATGCACGCCATCGCCTGGGCCGGTGCGTTCGTGCTCACCATGTTCGTGCTGCTGCTGAGCCTTGCTTCCCGTCTGGTCCTTTCACGCAACAAGGTGTCCCATGACTGAGTCCGCCGCCGCCGGCATCCACCCGCAGTCCGCGGCCACGCCTGCCCCCATCGCGCCCACCAAGATCAAGGTGCGCGACCTGCACTTCTACTACAACGGCTTCCATGCGCTGAAGGGCATCAGCATGGACATCCCGGAGAAGAAAGTGACGGCCATCATCGGCCCGTCGGGTTGCGGCAAGTCCACCCTGCTGCGCATCTTCAACCGCATCTATGCGATCTACCCCAAGCTGGAAGCCAAGGGCGAGATCGTGCTGGACGGCGAGAACATCCTCGACACCACCTATTCCATGAACCGCCTGCGCAGCAAGGTGGGCATGGTGTTCCAGAAGCCGGTGCCGTTCCCGATGACCATCTTCGAGAACGTGGCCTATGGCATCCGCCACCACGAGAAGCTCTCGCGCGCCGACATGGACATCCGCGTCGAGCAGGCGCTGCGCAGCGCCGCCCTGTGGGACGAGGTGAAGGACAAGCTCAAGCAGAGCGCGCTGGGCCTCTCCGGCGGCCAGCAGCAGCGCCTGTGCATCGCCCGCGGCATCGCCCTGAAGCCCGAAGTGCTGCTGCTCGACGAGCCCACCTCGGCGCTGGACCCGATCGCCACCGGCCGCATCGAGCAGCTGGTGGAAGAGCTCAAGAACGAGTACACCATCGTCATCGTCACCCACAACATGCAGCAGGCGGCCCGCTGTTCGGACCTCACCGCCTTCATGTACCTGGGCGAGCTGATCGAGTTCGACCGTACCGAGCAGATCTTCACCAAGCCGAGCAAGAAGCAGACCGAGGACTACATCACCGGTCGATTTGGTTGAGGCATGGCGACATTCCCTCTCCCCTCGGGGGAGAAGGTTAGGGTGAGGGGCCACCCCGCGACACCCTTCCCTACTGAACATTACGGAACCTGATCATGAGCGGCAGCACCAAAGAACACATCATCAAGAGCTACGACGACGAGCTGACCCGCCTCACCGGCGAAATCGTTCGCATGGGCGAGCTTGCGGTGAGCCAGCTGGAAGCGGCCATCGACGTGATCGACCGCCGCGACGAGCGCGCCGCGCAGCACGTGGTCAACAACGACGACGCCATCGACCTGCTGGAGCAGGAAATCAGCCACGACGTGGTGCGCCTGCTGGCGCTGCGCGCGCCGATCGCCGGCGACCTGCGCAACGTGTTCGCAGCCCTGCGCATCGCGGCCGACATCGAGCGCATCGGCGACTACGCCGCCAACGTGGCCAAGCGTTCCATCCCGTTGTCGATGGTGGCGCCGGTCAGCCCGACCAGCGGCCTGGGCTACCTCGCCGAGCTGGCCGCGCAGGAAGTGCGCGACGTACTGATCGCCTACCGCGACCGCGACGCCGAGCGCGCGTACCAGGTGTGGAAGGACGACGCCGAGCTGGACGAGGCCTATACCGGCTACTTCCGCCAGCTGCTCACCTACATGATGGAAGACCCGCGCAACATCACGCCGTGCACGCACCTGCTGTTCATGGCGAAGAACATCGAGCGCATCGGCGACCACGCGACGAACATCGCCGAAAGCATCTGGTACCAGGTCAACGGCGAGCCGCTGACGGCGCAGCGTGCCAAGCGCGATTTCACCTCGAATCCCGAACTGACCAAGCTGGGCAACAAGGACTGAGCCATGAGCCCCTCTCCCGTTGGGAGAGGGGTTGCGGGGCTCGCGTAGCCTTTCATTCTTCGCTCCGCCCGCACCCTCATCCGCTGCGACCAACGGGAGTCCCCGTGGGACCGGCACCTCCTCTCCCACAGGGACTACCTTCGGGCCGCCGAAGGGAGAAGGGTCTCGCCGTGCGACACTTCGACATCCCGGTACCGGATGGCCAGCTATTGCGACGCCTGAGCCCCTCTCCCCTTGGGAGAGGGCTTGGGGTGAGGGTACGGGGCTTGCGTAGCCTCGCCTTCTTCGCTCCGCCCGCACCCTCATCCGCTGCGACCAACGGGAGTCCCCGTGGGACCGGCACCTTCTCTCCCACAGGGACTACCTTCGGGTCGCCGAA
>JACXTT010004648.1_pt1 | contig 20310 bp, 16 predicted proteins | sample 9270951 | NCBI WGS metagenome assembly JACXTT01 (sample SAMN15532306, study PRJNA645909) | rock metagenome | isolation source: weathered quartz diorite | place: Puerto Rico | collected 2017-06-21
AAGTGGTGATTCTCAAGACGCTTGGTGCAACACGCTGGCGTGTCAGCCGGATTTTTTCAGTGGAGTTTCTGATTCTGGGCGCGGTCGCCGGAACCATGGGAGCTTTGCTCGCTAACGGATTTGCCAACATTTTGTTGAAGCGGATGCTGGATGCTCCGGTGTCGTTTCCAGTTCTCCCTGCTGTGCTGGCCGTGCTCGCTACCGCGCTGATCGCAAACGCAGCCGGCTGGATGGCCAGCTTCCGAATCCTGGGCCAGAAGCCGCTGGAGATTTTGCGCGAGGAATAGGCTGGACCACGGGGGCTCAATATCAACCTTTCCATGCTCCGAGCAATCGCCGCAACAACACCAGTTGGCCAATATGATACGCGTTGTGGTCCGCGATCAGTAAGGCTTCCCTGAGCAGCGTCTGGCCAGTGCCATGCGGGATTGGCGTGAACAGATCGCTTTTTTCAGACGCGATCAGTTTCTCCATCGCCGTCCGGCTTTTCCGCACTTCGCTAATGCTTCGATTCCAAGCCGCCGTGCTGGGCGGGGCTGCGGTCTTCGGCCAGTAACCCTCCGGCCATTTCGGAGAAACGTGCTTCCGATCACGGCTAAACTCCAGAATGTCCCACTGGGCGATGCGGATGTGCTCCAGTAGCTGCCAGGCCGTGTGCGGGGCGCCCTTCGGTTTCTTGCCCCGCAGATTGGCGGGAAAATCCTTCAACACTGTCTCGAGATCGACGTGCGCGTGCTGTGCCACGAGAAGCTCCAGTACGTGGCGCCGTAGTGCCTTGTGATCCTTCATCTACAACACAACAACACACGCGCGCTTCAATCGCAAGTGGCGGCTATTTCTTAGCAGTGGCCTTCTTCGTAGCTTTGGCGGCTGGTTTTTCGGGCTCCTGCTCCACAGCCACTGGCTTCGGATTCCAGAATCCCGGATCCCCCGCCGCAAATTCCTTCGATACATAGCTCATCTTCGGAGAAATTGCGAACAGCAGGCTTTCCGATTGCGCGACTGAGTCCTCGGCAGCCTTGGTGAATTTCCTCATACCAGAGTCGCCCATGGCCTGGAACATCGCGCGGCTCCGTTCCGGCGCTGCGTCCAACGACTTCAGCGACAGTGTCGGCTCGAACAAAAGATACGTGCCGTTCGGAGCGCCCGAAACGATCTGGTAAGTGACCACAGGCTGATCATTCATCGATCTTTCCGACGCGGCGATCGCCATCTTCCCGGCTTCCGCGAAGTCTTGATCGTGCTGTGGTTTCACGCGGATCGTCACCACGTTAAAAAAGCGCATCTTCGGCAGCGTCTCAACGATTTCCTTGGCGTGATAGCTCAGGTCGGGCCGATAAACCGCGATCCAGGAGCGGCTCGCAGTGCGGTACTCGGAGTCGAGCGCATCGATCGATGAAAGGTTGGGATTTTCAAATGCCGATATCGTCTTCATGATGGCTTCGATAGAGTCGTGCCCCTCAAGGAACCAGGCTTGCGTGGTGCCGGTCATCGCCGTCATGCCGAGGATGTTGGCTGGATATTTCGCGGCTGAAGCGGCCCGCATGAACTCACTCTCCGACCTCTCGTGCGCCGCTTCCTTGCCCTGCTTAATGTCTTCGCGAATGATGCGCAGAACTTTCGGCGGTTCCGCCAGTTCCTGAGCCAGAAGTGGAAATGTCGCGGTCGTAAGCAGACCGATTCCCAATAGGGAACGTAAGGTTGTTGTCATGGAGTCCTCCTTCGAACTCGGCTGAATAAGCTGGGGTCTTCCTCTAGGGTACGAAGATTGAAGGCGACATGGATTGCTGGCAACTGGAATTCGTGAATGTATGAGCGCCGCTCGCTCGGGTAGAATCAAGGCTTCATGCAGAAGTCCGCGGATGTCGTAATTGTTGGAGCAGGAATCGTCGGTTCGAGCATCGCCTTTCATTTGACCGAGGCTGGATGCAAGAACGTGCTCGTGCTCGAGCGCGAGACGCGACAGGGCCTGGGCTCCACTGGCAAGAGTATGGGTGGGGTACGCGCCCAGTTCGCCACCGACGTCAACATTCAGATGTCGCTGTACTCGATTCCAATTATCAGCCGCTTCGAGGAAATCACCGGATACCCGTCCGGATACAAGGCCCATGGCTACATGTTCATGGCGACCAATGAATCGCACATGAACTATTTGCGCACCAACCAGGCGCGGCAGAAAGCGCTCGGGCTCAAGCAGGTCGAAATGCTGAAGCCTGACGACATTCGCAAAATCATGCCGCAATTGCGTTCCGACGATATTATCGGAGGGACCTTGTGCCCCACCGACGGCTTCGTCGATCCGAACAGCGTCATGACAGGCTTCATGGCGCGCGCTGCAGAGCAGGGAGCAACTCTGGTGCGTGGTACCGAAGTCACCGGCATCGATGTTGAACGAGGCGAGATCGCCGGTTTGAAGACGAACAACGGTTCCGTCGCGACGCGAACCGTCGTCAATGCAGCCGGTCCTTGGGCGGCCGGTGTCGCGCGAATGGCGGGCGCGGAATTGCCGGTCGAGCCACTGCGCCGGATGCTTGTTCCCACCGAGCCTTTCCCCGGGCTGCCTGAGCACTTGCCAATGACTATCGACATGTCCAATGGCTGGCATTTTCGCCAGGAAGGGTTGGGGCTGATTATGGCCTGGGCCGATCCGGAACAGACGCCCGGCTTCCGAACGGATTTCGATCCGGCATTCATCGAGAAGATTCTGACCTACGCCGCTAATCGAGTGCCGGCGTTCGCGGAACTGGCCGTGAATCCCCGGCGCTGCTGGGCGGGCATGTACGAGATGACGCCCGATCATCATTCGATCCTGGGCCCAGCGACGGGAGTCAGGGGTCTGTTTTTCGCGAACGGCTTCAGTGGCCATGGCGTGATGCATTCTCCGGCCACCGGCCGCATTGTCTCTGACCTCATCCTGCGCGGGAAAACCGACATCATCGACGCCGATACGCTCAGTGTCCGGCGATTTGCGGAGGGCCGGGCCATCGAGGAAACGGCGGTCCTGTGACAGCCGATATCCCGGCACTCACACAGGTTCGGCAAGCGCGTCAGGCCATTGCCGGCGCCGCCATCCGTACGCCGTTGGTCCGGTTGAACGTCGCCGATGCTCCCGCCGAGATATACCTCAAGCTCGAGAACCTGCAGCCGATCGGATCGTTCAAGATTCGTGGGGCGGCGAACGCTATGGCCTGCTTGAGTGCGGCGGATCTGGCCCGCGGCGTCGTCACCGCATCGGCCGGAAATATGGCGCAGGGCGTCGCTTGGCGGGCGCGCGAACTCAGCATTCCGTGTACCGTGATCGCGCCGGAGACCGCCCCGCTGACCAAAATCTGCGCCATAGAACGGCTGGGCGGGCACGTCCGTAAGGTTCCTTACGACGAATGGTGGCGAGCGTTCGAGGAGCGCAAGTATCCCGGTGTCGAAGGGACCTTTATCCATGCTTTCGATGACCTGAACGTGATGGCGGGCAACGGCACCATCGGCCTTGAAATCCTGGAAGACCTACCCGACGTGGATACGGTCGTGATTCCATGGGGCGGCGGGGGGTTGGCTTGCGGGATCGCGTCGGTGCTCCGTGAGCTGAAGCCCAATTGCAAGATCTATGCCGCCGAGGTTGCGACGGCTGCGCCTCTAGTTGCCTCCTGGAAGGCGGGGGCACCCCAAGTGATTGAACCGCAACGGTCTTTCGTCGATGGCGTGGGCGGCAAGTCAGTGTTTCCACAGATGTTTGTGCGGGCGAAGCGCTTGATCGATGGGTCGCTGGTGGCCCAGGTTGCCGAAGTCACAGCCGCGCTAAGATTGATGGCTGAGCGGAACCGGATTATTGCCGAAGGGGCCGGGGCGACCCCGGTGGCTTGCGCCTTGGCGGGACGTGCGGGGGTAGGGAAGGTGGTATGCCTCGTTTCGGGAGGGAATATCGACCTTACCAACCTGGCCGAAATCCTGGCGGACGGCTGAATTTTTCGGAACAAATTGAGGATTCGTTCGTCATTAACCAGGTAAGGAGACCGGATGAGGGCTAAAGTCTTTGGTGTGTTGATCCTGGCGACGCTCGCCGCCGGAAGCGCGTTTGCCTACGTGGTTGACGATTCGGACTGGTGCTGGCGGATGCGCGCCGTCGCTCGGGAGCACGCCCTGGAAGCGCGAGAACGCGCCCGGGAAGCGCGCGAAGTAATGCGCGAGCAGTTCAACCTCCGGCGCGAGGCCGCGCGAGCGCGTATGGAGGCCACACGAGAAGCTGCTCGTGTTCGGTACGAAGTCAAACGAGAGGCAGCCCGCGAGCGGATGCAGTTCGCACGGGAACGCCGCGACCTGATTCGGGAGCAAATGCGCGCTCGCCGCGAGATCATCCGTGACGTGCAGCGCGAGCTTCGACGCGATTGGGTGTACTAGCGCCGGTCATTGACGCTGATACATCACCTTCCCGCCAACGATGGTGTAATCCACTCGTGCGGTGGGGATTTCGCCCTCGGGAATGGTGAGGATGTCTTTGGAAACGACGGTCACGTCGGCCAGCTTGCCTACTTTGAGTGACCCCTTCACATCTTCCTCGAAAGCTGCGTAAGAGTTGTTCATGGTGTACGACCTCAGCGCTTCCATGCGGCTCATGCGTTGATCGGGAAAGAACACAGATCCATCCTTCAACTTGCGGCTGACCGACGCATAAAAACTGGCAATCGGGTCGACATCTTCCACCGGCGTATCAGTTCCATTGGCAACCACGGCACCGGACTTCATGAGCTTTTGCCAAACGTAAGCCCCTTCTTCCGCGCGCTTCGGGCCGAGCCGGGCGAAAACATAGGGCGCGTCGGAAGTGCAGTGAATGCCCTGCATCGCGGCGATCACACCCAATTTGCCGAAGCGCGGGATGTCGGCCGGATCAATGTGCTGGGCGTGCTCGATGCGCCAGCGCAAGTCTTTCTTGTCGGGGTGCTCCTTGAAGACAGCTTCGTAGAGATTCAGTACTTCATGATTGCCGCGATCGCCGATGGCGTGGATACACAATTGGAATCCATTGTTGATGGCGAGCTCGGCGGTGTTACGGATATCGGCCAGATCCTCGGTCGCCATCCCCGAGCGGTTTGGAGCGTCGGCCGGGAGGTCCGCGTAGGGTGCCAACATCCACGCTCCGCGCGATCCCAAGGCGCCGTCGATCTGGCGCTTGATGGCGCGCACTGTAAGGTGATCGTTGCCGGCGCCGATCATGTAGTACTTCTTCAGATTCGGAGCGAGCATGTCGTTGGGCTGGCGGAGCATCATCCACACGCGGAGCCCAAGCTTGTCTTCGCTCGCCAGGGTCTTCAACAGGTCCACGGTGGCGAGGGGAGACCCGGCGTCCTCGAACGTGGTGATGCCTTTCGAGAGACATTCCCGAACAGCAAGTTCCACCTGCTGGCGGGATTCGGCCTCTGCTTCGCTGGGAGGCCGCCGCGATCGATAGACGTCGAGGGCCCGTCCAACTAGCGTTTGCGCTTTTTCATTCATCAATCCGATCGGATTGCCGTGCTGATCCTTGAGAATCTCGCCCCCCGGCGGATTGGGAGTGTTCTTGTCGACACCGGCCAGCCGCATGGCTTCTGCATTGGCGAAGCCCGCGTGACCGCTGGCGTGGGTCAACCAGACTGGATTGTGGGGAGAAACCTTGCTCAATGCATCGTGAATCGGGAAACCCTGAACGTTGGGTGAGGGCAGAGGATCCCACTTGGCCTGGTGCCAGCCACGTCCCAGGATCCAGGTTCCGGGCTTGGCCTCACGCGCCGCTGCCGCAACCATCGCTACAATCTGGTCCCAGTTCTTGGCATCGCGCAGGTTGAGTACCATCTTGGACGAGCCGAGGCCCATGAAGTGGCCGTGTCCTTCGATGAATCCGGGAATTGCAAGACGTCCGCCGAGATCGATCACGTTGGTTGCGCCGCCGATATAGGCTAGCATCTGCTGATTGGTGCCGAGGGCAACAATCTTGCCGCCACGCGCCGCCAGCGCTTGCCCTTGTGGAGCGCTCGATTCCATCGTGATGAATTTTCCATTCCGCAACACTAAGTCAGCGGGCTGCGCGGCCACTACGCCCACGCAGAGAGAATAGGCCAGACAGTATTGGCTGAACTTCTGCATCATGCATGTCATAGTACCCAGATTACGCGCGCAGTAGCCGAATGGGTGAGTCGAGCGGCAACTGATTCCAGACCCATGCTACAGTAATAAAACTCTATGGCTGTCGTGCGCAGGGCCACTGTCTTCGTGCACCGGATCGGGATGTCCGACGGCAGCGTACGCGTTTGGAGATATGTAACGAAACCACTGATTCTAGGGTCTAGGATCAGGGCGATGAATTCAAGAACTTGTCCACGGTGCGGCCGCAATGACGTCCGGCCTTCAGCCCGGCGGGGATTTGGAGACGTTCTGCTGGTGTGTTTCGGATTGGTCCCCTATCGCTGCCGCAATTGCCGGCACCGATACTTTCGTTTGGCCACCGCGCGGCCGGATAGCAATGCGCTATTGGTCGAACCCTTGGCCGATCAACCGATGCGCATTCGGCCTGTCGTCGAGCATGCGCTGGCCGCGGTTCCGCTCGCCCGCTCCATTTTGATTGTCAGTGGCGATCCGGCTCTCCGAAAGTTACTGTGCAAGGTTCTCGGCCGGCATCGGTATCATACCCACGAGCTGGCCGACGCATCGCTGCTAACTTCGGAGCTCAGGGCGAGGAAAGTTGACCTGCTCATCGCCGATCTGGATCTGCCCGACCGGCAAGTCGTGGACCGCCTCAGAACCTTGCGAAGCGCGTTCCCGAATCTGAAAATCATCGCTCTTTCGGCGTTGTACGACGCCGAAGTGCCGGGGTCGGTGGTCTTGCCGAAACCTTTTCATCGGGAGATGTTACTGCAGAGCGTCCAAGACGCGTTTATCGGAACGACGCTAGTTTGCCAATCGAGTGTCAGCAGCCTTGTCACCGGTTCGCGATAGTGGTAGGCTTCGAGTGGATCGAGCGCGCACGGATGGAGATCAACGACGTCGCCGAGTGTCCGTTCTGCCTCGGGCGAATGCAGTTTGAAGATCGCGAAGGAATAAGCTGGCTGGTTTGCCCGAACGGGTGTCCCACTGAAATGGAAGCGCCTGTGCCCAAACCTCCGGCAGTCGAGACTGAAGCCAATCCCACGCTCCTTCGGGTACGCACCGCAAGTTCTTCCTCTTAGCCTGTGCGTCGATTCACACACGCTGAAAATCCTTTGAATTGACTTCGAGCGGTCCCGTTCCGTAAGCTTGCGAATGCATAGTCCATGGGGAGGGTTATCCATGCGCCGCAGCATTTGTCTGTTTCTTCTCGCAGTCCCGATTTTCGGAGAACTGACGTATCAAAAGCCGTCGAAGGAGGTGGTAGATATTTTGAATATTCCAACGCCGCCGACGCTGAGCGTCAACCCGCCGCGGACCTACGCGACGCTGTCGCAATCGGAACGGTATCCGTCGATCGCTGAAGTGTCGCAGCCCATGCTGCGGTTGGCGGGTCTGCGGATCAACCCGCGTACCAACGGCTTGCATCTTGCGCCGTCGAGTTTTGCGATCACGCTGGTGCGGCTGGCCGATGGCGTGAAGATTTCCGTGGCGTTGCCCCCTAACGCAAGGGCCGGCACGCTGCGCTGGTCGGAAGATGGAAAGCAGTTTGCCTTTCCCAACTCGACGGCGGGCGGAATCGATCTCTGGATCGGCGAAGCGGCCACGGGGAAGACCAGGAAAATCGAGGGAGTCAAGTTGAATGCCGTGTTGGGGGATCCGATTGACTGGCTCGCGGATAATCGCACGCTGCTGGTGAAGGGCGTCGCTGTGAGTCGTGGTAACGCGCCCCAGGAGCCGGCGGTTCCGGTCGGGCCAACCGTACAAGAAAGCGTTGGTAAGGCGGGGCCGGTGCCGACTTATCAAGACATGCTGAAGACTCCGCACGATGAAGACTTGTTCGAATATTATGCGACGTCGCAATTGGTCAAGGTTGACTCCGCGAGCGGCGGCGTCACGCCAATAGGAAAGCCGGGGCTGCTCGAAACCGTGAGTCCATCGCCGGATGGAACGAGCATCCTGGTGACACGCGCGCATCGTCCGTTTTCATATCTTCATCCGGCGCGTGAATTCCCGAAGGAAGTGGAAGTGTGGAGTCCATCGGGCGCGCTGGTGTACAAAGTCGCAAGCCTCCCTTTGCACGACCGGGTACCACTGGGTGGCGTTGAGCCGGGGCCGAGACAGTTTCGATGGATCGCCAGTGCACCCGCGAGCTTGATGTGGGTGGAAGCGCTGGATGGCGGGAATCCGAAGGAGCGCGTGCCGCATCGGGATCGGCTGGTTGCGATCAAGGCTCCTTTCAAGGGCGATCCTGCGGAAGTTTTCAAGACTGAGCAGCGCTTCAGTGGCATTCAGTTCGGCAAGACCTTCGCGCTGGTGGAGGATTACGATCGCAACACGCGCATCATTCGGACGCTGGAAATCGATCCAGCCAAGGCGAATACCGAGGCCAAGTTGATCTGGAGCCGAAATCAGCAGGATCGCTACAAGGATCCAGGGCGGCCCGCGGAGCGGAGAATACAAGGCGGCCGCGGTGGTGGAGGTGGCTTTCCGGGGGGCGGAGGCGGTGGCGAATCGTTGCTGATGCAGTCCGGCGATACGATTCTCCTGATCGGGCAAGGGGCCAGTCCGCAGGGCGACCGGCCATTCCTGGATCGGTATAATCTTTCGACCGGAAAATCGGAACGGCTGTTCCACTCCGCCGAGACGAACTACGAAACGGTGGACGCAGTGCTCGACGACCAAGGCTTGCGCTTCATCACGCGCCGTGAGAGTCCGACTGAGCCGCCGAATTTCTATTTGCACGATGGCGCTTCATTGAAGGCGCTGACAGAGTTTAAGGATCCGGCGCCGCAGCTCCGCCGCATCAAGAAGCAGTTGGTGGCGTACAAGCGACCGGACGGTGTTCCCCTTTCGTTCACGCTCTATCTGCCGCCCGATTACAAGCCCGGCACGCGTTTGCCGGCGGTGGTGTGGGCGTATCCGCGCGAGTACAACGATGCCGACACGGCCGGCCAAGTCAGCGGCTCATTGCAGCGCTTCACGACCATTACAGGCTATTCCGAGTTGTTCTTCCTGCTCGACGGCTATGCTGTTCTCGATGACGCGGCCATGCCCGTGGTGGGCACGCCGGAGACAGTGAATAATACTTACGTCGAGCAGATTGTTGCGGACGCGAAAGCCGCGATCGATAAGGCGGCGGAGATGGGCGTGATCGACCCCAATCGCGTGGGTGTAGGCGGCCACAGCTATGGTGCGTTCATGACAGCGAATCTGCTGTCGCACTCCAACCTGTTCCGCGCGGGAATCGCCGAGAGCGGCGCGTACAATCGTACGCTTACGCCTTTTGGTTTTCAAAGTGAACGGCGTTCGTTCTGGGAAGCTCAGGACGTTTATTTGAAGATGTCACCTTTCTTGCTGGCCGACAAGATCAAGGTTCCCGTCTTGTTGATTCATGGCGAGGCCGACGACAACACCGGAACGTTTCCGATCCAGAGTGAGCGCATGTACGAAGCGATTCGCGGCAACGGTGGAACGGTCCGGCTGGTCTTTCTGCCGGATGAGGCGCATGGCTATCGAGCGAAAGAAACGATCGAGCATGTGCTGTGGGAGAAGTCGCGCTGGTTTGACAGATACGTGAAGAACGCACCGGTGCAAAGCACGCGCGCAGAATAAGCTGCGCTATTCACCAGTGTGCGTGGGGCGTGCCTCGGCGGTCGCGCCGCGGTACAGACGGGTCAGGAACGGAAGCGGCAGAATCGTCGTCGCCACAGCCATAAAGACCACGACGGAATAAACGCTGCTCGCGATGACGCCGAGCGAGAGGCCGAGTTGGGCGACCACCATTCCCACTTCACCGCGCGGGGCCATTCCGATGCCGACGCGTAGTGCATCGATCCGGCCCAGACGAACCGCTCCCAGTCCACAACCCACGAGCTTCGAAAGCAGCGCGGCTGCTATCAAGGCGAGAGATAGCGTCAGAGTCGTGGTCTCTGTGAACACCGACAGGTCAACGTGAAAACCGATCCCGGCCAGGAAGAACGGCACCAACAGTTCGGTTACGCCGTGCGTCAGGGTCTTCACGCGGACGGTTGCATTGTCGGCGAGCGCCATCCCCGCGAGGAAGGCTCCTACAATCGCTGCGACGCCGACGAAAATCGCGGCGAGCGACAGGCCGAAGAGCAGTAACATCGCAAGAGCGAATTGCGCTTCGCCGACCCTCAGTCTTTGCTGTGCGGCGGCAACGATTAGCGCAAGCGAGCGCGTTCCCCACTTGGCCACGATGAACGTAAAGCCGATAGCGGCCACGGCCGTGATGGCCAGGGGCAGCCATTCGAATTGTTCACGAGCGAAACTGCTGACGATCGCGAGCACGATGAGTCCCAATACATCGTCAATCACGGCGGCTGCGAGAATCACCTTGCTCGCGCGCTCCTGCAGCCAGCCGTGTTCGCCCAGGATGCGAGCTGTGATGCCGACGCTGGTCGCCACCATCGCGGCGCCCACAAACAAGGCTTCGGTCTGGTTCGCGCCCCACGCGAGCAGAATGGCCCACCCGGCGAGGAACGGCACGATCACGCCCAGCGTAGCGACCATGGTCGCGCTCCAGCCGACCTTCAGTAGTTCGGACGACTTTACCTCCAGTCCGACTTCGAACAAGAGAAACATCGCGCCCAGATTGGCGAGTGCGGTGAGAAACTCGTTGGGAGCGATCCAGCCGAAGACGCTGGGACCAATCAGTACGCCGGCCAGGATCTCGCCGACCAAGCCGGGAAGGCGAAGGCGCTCGAACAGCTCGGCCAGCAACTTGGCCGAACCAAAGACCAGCAACATTGCCAGCGGGATGTGCGCGGCTTCGGGCAAATCATACTTAGTGTGCCACGCTACAATGAGAACGCTCGAACACGACACTTGCCGCTGTGGATAAACTGCATTCGAATCCCCGCTGGGAGCAAATTCAAAGAGCGTTTCTTTCGAGCGGCGACGCATCGCCTGTGCTCGCGGGGCTCAGTGATCTGATCGACGGCTTGGCGCGCGATGCATTTCAGTCGTCGCTTGCGCGCGCGGCTAGCGAGGGCGTCACGATGATCGCGGTCGGAGGCTTTGGCCGGCGTGAGTTGTTCCCCTACTCCGATATCGACATCCTTATTCTGGTGGAACGCGAGTCACGAACTGCAGGCCTCAAAGACATGCTCTCGGAGTTTGTACGCGAATTGTGGGATGCGGGCCTGCGGTTGAGTCATTCGGTCCGGACACTCGCAGAGTGTTTAGAGATTCACGAGCAGAACGTCGAGCTGAATATCAGCCTGTTGGACCGCCGGCTTCTGTGCGGCGACAGCGGGTTGGCGACAGTGCTGGAGGGCAAGTTGCCCGCGGTCGAGCAACGCCAATCGCGCGCGCTCGCACGTCATCTTCGCCAGCTGGCACAAGCCAGGTACAACAAATATCAGGACACCTTTTATCATCTGGAGCCGGATGTAAAGGAAACGCCGGGCGGGCTTCGTGACCTGCACCTGATTCACTGGCTCGGGAAGCTTCCAAAAAGCAGCGTTGAGACGGTGGAACGGTTGGCGGCTCCCGCACGATTCTTGCATTCCGTGCGATGTTTCCTGCACTACCGCGCAGGCCGCGACCAGAACCTGCTGGGCTTCGACGCGCAAGAGGAAATCACGGAACAGCTCTTCGCGTCGCTTGGCGAGGCTGCCGTTTTCATGCGTGAATATTTTCAGAACGCGCGCGTCATCCACAACGAAGCGCGCCGTGCGCTGGATGCGATCGACAAGAGCGAGACGTCGTTGCTGACACAGTTTCGCGACTGGCGGTCGCGTCTTTCGAATAGCGACTTCACTGTTTCGAACGAACGGGTCTTTCTGCGAACGCCGGCGCAACTAGAAAGCGATCCATCGATCGTGCTGCGGCTGTTCGAATTCGTCGCCCGTCACGGCGTACCGCTTGCAGCGGAAACGGAACGCCGTCTGGAAACGAACCGGGAAGCCTTTGCCGCTTATTGCGCCTCCGGTGTGCCGCTCTGGACCGTGCTCCAGCGCGTACTCTCGTTGCCACACGCCACCATGGCGCTGCGCGCCATGCATAACGCCAGTCTCATCCAATCGCTTTTTCCTGAATGGAGTGGCATTGTGTGCCTGGTGGTGCCGGACTACTACCATCGCTACACGGTCGACGAGCACACGCTTGTGACCATCGAAAAACTCGATGAACTTGCGGCTGCTCAGGAACCGGCTACGCGCCGGTTCGGCGAGATTCTTTCCGAGATCGATGATCTTGCGCTGTTGCGATTTGCTCTACTGTTTCACGACTCTGGCAAAGGGTCGAACAGCGGCGATCATGCACACCGATCCGTGGAGCTGGCGCGCCAGGCCATGCAGCGTATTCAAATGCCGGCCGAGGATCAGAGCGCCGTAGAGTTCCTGATCGAACATCATCTGGATTTATCGGCGGTAATGAATGCTCGGGATCTGAATGACCCTACGACGGCGCGCTCGCTGGCGGACCGGATCGGAACCATCGAACGGCTCAAGCTTCTTACGGTGCTGACCTATGCGGACATCTCCGCTGTGAATCCCGGTGCGATGACGCCGTGGCGTCTCGACAGGCTGTGGCAGACTTATCTCTCGACTCATCATGAGCTGGTCCGCGAGTTGGAGACCGAGCGCATTCAGGATGTCCCCGGCGGTCTCCCGGAGCCCGCTGCTTTCATCAAGGGATTTCCGGTGCGTTATCTGCGGACGCACACTCCAGCCGAGATTGAGGCACACATTCAGCTCAGGGAACTCAGCCGTCCCACCGGCGTGGCCGTACAGATCGACCATCTGAGCGGCGTATATCGTGTCACCATCGTCGCTCGCGACATGCCGTTTCTCTTCGCCTCGCTGGCAGGCGCGATCTCGAGCTTCGGCATGGATATTGTTAAGGCGGAAGCTTTCTCAAATTCGAAAGGACTGATTCTCGACACTTTCCTTTTCGCCGACAGCAAGCGCACACTCGAACTGAATCCGCCTGAGATGGAGCGCTTGCAGGAGACTTTGGAGGGCGTGGCGCAGGGAAAGCTGGATGTGGATACGCTCTTGCGCGGGCGTCCGGCGCCAGCCAGGCCCAAGCGGCGGACTGTCCGGTCCGGCGTACACTTCGATTCCGAGACCTGTGAGACTGCGACGCTGGTCGAGATCATCGCCGAGGACCGGCCGCGGCTGCTCTATGATCTGGCAGCTACCATTTCGTCGGCGGGCTGCAACATCGATGTAGTGCTGATCGATACCGAGGGTCACAGGGCGATCGACGTGTTCTATGTCGCCTCGGACGGGAAGAAACTCACCCCGGAAATCCAGGCGCTGTTGGAGCGAAAGCTGCTGGAGCGGTTATAGGATACGTTCCTAGATGTCGTAATACAGCGCGAACTCGTAGGGATGCGGCCGCAATCGCACGGCGTCGGCTTCGTTCTTTCGCTTGTAATCGATGAAAGTATCGATCAGGTCCTCGCTGAACACGTCGCCCTTTAGCAGGAAGTCGTGATCCTCTTCCAGGCAACCGAGCGCTTCTTCGAGCGACGCCGGCATAGAGGGAACGCTCTTCATCTCCTCCGGTGACAGATCGTAGATGTCCTTGTCGAGCGGCTCGCCCGGCTCGGTCTTGTTCAGCACACCGTCCAGGCCCGCCATCATCATCGCCGAGAATGCCAGGTACGGGTTCGAAGCCGGATCGGGCGGCCGGAACTCGACGCGCTTCGCCTTGGGGCTGGCCGAGTACATTGGAATGCGGCAGGCCGCCGATCGATTCCGCCGCGAATAAGCAAGATTCACGGGCGCTTCGTAGCCGGGAACCAGCCGCTTGTAGCTATTGGTGGTGGGCGCGATGATCGCTGACAGAGCGCGCGCGTGTTTCAACAATCCGCCGATGTAGTTCAGCGCCATCGGGCTCAGCCCCGCGTAGCAATCGCCGGCGAACAGTGGCTTCCCGCCTTTCCAGATGCTCTGATGCGTGTGCATGCCGCTGCCGTTGTCGCCATACAGCGGCTTGGGCATGAAGGTCACGGTCTTGCCGTGCAGGTTGGCGACGTTGCGGATGACATATTTGTACAGCATCATGTTGTCCGCCGACTTCACCAGCGTGTCGAAGCGCTGATCGATTTCGCACTGGCCGCCGGTGGCGACTTCGTGATGGTGACACTCGATGTTGATACCACACTGAATCATGGTCTCCACCATCTTGCCGCGAAGCGCCTGATAGTGATCTGTTGGAGGAACCGGGAAATAGCCTTCTTTGTAGCGCGGCCGGTAACCTAAGTTGTCACCCTCGCGGCCGCTATTCCAGCGGCCCTCTTCGGCGTCGATGAAATAGAACCCCGAATGCTGATTCTGATCGAAGCGTACGTTGTCGAAAATGAAAAACTCGGCTTCCGCTCCGAAATAAGCGGTGTCGCCGATGCCGCTGTTCTTCAGGTAGAGCTCCGCCTTGCGCGCGATCCAGCGCGGGTCGCGGTTATAGTTCTGGCGCGTGATCGGGTCGATAACATCGCAGACCATCACCAAGGTGGGGATCTCGTAGAAGGGATCAATGAAGGCCGTCGATGCGTCCGGAATGAGGAGCATGTCGCTCTCGTTGATCGCGGCCCAACCCCGGATGCTCGAGCCATCCATGCCGAAGCCATCCTGGAAGGACTCTTCGGACAATTCCGTGATGGGGTAAGAAACGTGATGCTGCAATGCAGGGATGTCCGCGAATCGCAGATCGAGCTGCTTCACTTCTTTCTTTTTGGCAAACTCCAAGACCTCTTTCGGGCTCATCTAACCTCCTGGGATGTGGAACCGAACCGTTTGGGGGAACTATACAGAGTATCGCAAGTTGCGGCTGCCTGGAGCATCCAACTTTTTGATTGGCTCCATAAAGTAAATTTTCATCGCGTTTCAGGGTCTCTGTTCCGCCCGCAGGCTGTCGATTTCCTTGAGAATGCCTTCCACCATGGCATGTACCAGGATTTCGCCTTTTTTGCGCGTGGCGAGCGTAGCGTCGCCGAAAACGCCGCTGGCTGAATAGTCCCCGTTGCCATTCGGGTCGCGCGTCAGGCCGCCTTTTTGCGACGGGTGGTAGTCTTTCACAGCCTTTTTCATGTCAACAGTCGAGGGCGCGATGAACAGCATCATGGAAGTTTCGATCTCGTCGGCGTGCGTGCCGCCCTCCTCCTGCTTGACCTGCTTCTCGGCGGCTTCGTTCACTTTCAGAATGTCAGTGAAGCGGAACCGGATGCCATCGGATGCGAGTAGATCGGCGGAGAGACGAAGCGCGCGAATGGTTGAGACGCCGGTATTCAGCGCATAGAAGCGGCGCGGCCCGTAGCGCGCGAGACTCCGGCAGATGTCCACCAGCAGGTCGCGCGCGGTCTCGAGCCGCAGCGTGGTCGAGCCTGGATATTCGACAAAGGCCGGGTAGAAGTGATAGTTGACGGTCGGCGCAACCACCACGTTCGAGCGACGCAGGACTTCGTGCTCTAGATATTCCGCCATGAGCCAGTCGTTCTTGAGCTTGAGGTGCGGACCGTGCTCTTTGGATTCCGCGCCGATCGGAATGACAACGATCGCGTCAGGCGTGAGGACCTTCTCGGCCTCCTGCCAGGTGAGATCCTCGCGCATAATGCCCTTATTTTGCGCGGGCGCCAAAGCAGCCAGCGTGATCACGGCGAGCATCAATCGAGAGGACATGCCATCAACATAGCAGGCTGCGAATCGAGATATCGTTAATTGATGCTTTTCACACGTTCGGTCGCCGCCCTAGCCGGTTTGGCGTTGACCATGTTGGGCGCGAATCCCGATCCCAAAGCGGTGGCGCGAGGGCGGCAACTGTTTCAGGAGGCCTGCGGTTTCTGTCACGGCGATGACGCGACGGGCGCGCGCGGTCCGGACCTGATTCGTTCGACTGTCGTCAATCATGACGAGAACGGCAACCTGATCGGGCCGGTGATCCGGAACGGCCGCGAAGAGAAAGGGATGCCCGCGTTCCCATATAGCGCCGAACAAATCTCCGACATTTCCGCCTTCCTGCAGGAACAAGTCCAGGTAGCGCTGCGCAGCAATCGCGTGCCGCGCGATTATCCGCTCGAGAAACTGCTCACGGGTGACGCCACCAAGGGTAAAGCATACTTCTTCGGCGCCGGTCATTGCGATTCCTGTCATTCACCCACCGGCGATCTGGCGGGCATCGCGAAGAAATATTCGCCGATCGATCTGGAAGCGCGGTTCCTTTATCCTTCAGGACGCGCTCCGCGAACCGCAACCGTTACGGTCCGGACAGGCGAGAAGGTATCGGGGACGCTCGCGCACTTCGACGAATTCAATGTCGCATTGCGAGACAGCTCGGGCTGGTATCGCTCCTGGCCACGCGACAGGGTCAAGGTGGAAGTACGTGATCCGCTCGAAAAACATCGCGAGCTGTTGTCTCAATACACCGATGCCGATGTCCACAACCTGTTCGCATATCTGGAGACATTGAAGTGAAACTCGTTCTATCGATCTTCATTGCCGCGCTCGGAGTCTACGCGCAAGGGTTGGATCCGGCGGCGTTACTCAAGGCCCCCACCGATACCTGGCCCACTTACAACGGCGACTACTCGGGCCGGCGGTACAGCACGCTACGTCAGATCAATGCATCGAATGTCGGCTCGATGCGGCTCGCCTGGGCGTTTCAGGCGCACTCGTCGGCGATCAAGTCGACCCCGCTGCTGGTAAACGGGATTTTGTACTTCACGGTGCCCGATCACGCCTGGGCTGTCGATGCGCGCACGGGCCGCCAAATCTGGCACTACCACTACAATTCGGATGGCGGCGACCACATCGGGCACCGGGGTCTGGCGATGTACCATGATTGGCTCTTCTTCACAACGCCGGACGCGCACATGGTGTCGCTGAACGCCAAGGACGGCAGCGTTCGCTGGACCGTCGAGCTGGCTGACGTCAAGATCGGCTACTTCGCCACTATGGCGCCCCTGGTGATTCGCAATCACGTGATCGTCGGTGTTTCAGGTGACGTGACGGATGTGCCGGGATTTCTAGAATCGATCGATCCGGAAACAGGAAAGGTCGAGTGGCGATGGAACACAGCGCCGAAGCCCGGCGAGCCTGGCTCAGAGACGTGGCCCAAAGATTCCGACGCCATCGAGCACGGCGGCGGCATGACCTGGATGACCGGCACTTACGATCCGGAGCTGAATCTCCTGTATTGGGGAACCGGCAATCCGAATCCAGTGCTGGCGGGTGAAGGACGACCCGGCGACAATCTGTACACCTGCTCGATCGTGGCGTTGACTCCGGACACCGGAAAACTGGTCTGGTATTTTCAACCGTCGCCGCATGACGTTCATGGTTGGGATGCTGTGGAGGCTCCGGTGGTTCTGGATGCCGATTTTCGCGGCACGGCCAGCAAGCTTCTGGCGCCGGCAAGCCGCACAGGATATTTCTTCGTGCTGGACCGAGCTACCGGCAAGAATCTGCTGACCGCGCCGTTCATCGAGCAGAACTGGGCCTCGCACATCGACGAGCGTGGCCGCCCGATCGGCCGGCTCGACAAGTATCCGGAGCCCGATGGCACTTTGGTAGAGCCGGGATCAGATGGCGCGACCAACTGGATGGCGCCGAGCTTCAGCCCGAATACCGGATTGTTCTATGTGGTTGCGCGGCGGATCTTCAGTATTTTTTACAAGACCGCTACCGGCAAGCCTGAAGGCTGGGGCGGCCGCGATCGCAATCTGTACGCCAACTCCGTGCTGCAGGCGATCGATTATCAGACCGGCAAGATTCGCTGGTCGCGTGAGGTGGGCGATGGCGAGAGCACTGCAGGCATCCTGACTACAGCCGGGGGGTTGCTCTTCACTGCTGACACCTCGGATAACGTCCTGGCGCTCGATCCCGCGACAGGGAAGACGCTCTGGCACGTGAGTCCCGGTGGACGAATGGTGAGTTCGCCGATGACCTATGAGCTGGATGGAAAGCAGTACGTGTTGACGGCCGTGAACGACGTCGTGTTTGTGTGGACGCTGCCGGGCGACTGATCGTCAGCGATGCGTCGGGTCGATCCAGTGTATCTCTGATGGCGTCTCCGGGCTGGCGATATCCAGATTTACGACGATCGGTTCCTGGCCGCTGCGAACTACGACGGCTTCCACGGGACAATCCGGATTGGCGTTGATCTCCTGGTGGGGAACGTAGGGCGGCACGAAAATAAAGTCGCCGGGTCCGGCCTCGTCGACAAATTCCAAATGGTCTCCCCAGCGGAACCGGGCGCGGCCCTTCACGATGTAGAGGACGGTTTCGAGATCGCCATGATGGTGTGCGCCAGTCTTGGCGTTGGGCTCGACGACCACTGTTCCGGCCCATAGTTTGCTGGCACCGGTTCGCGCGTGATCGATGGCGGCGGCGCGAGTCATCCCGGGCGTTTGCGGAGTGTTCGAATCCAATTCGCATGCTCGCACGATGCGAATGCCTTGGTGTTCCCAATTCGATTTCGCTGCGGTGCTCATCGCATGGTGAGGGCAGGCGCCGCGGGTGCTTCGGCGGCGGCTCTTCGTCTTGCAAGAAGCTGCGAGATCGCCCGGCATTCATCGGCTAGTTCCCGGAATTGTTCAGGGAACAACGACTGATATCCATCGGAAAGCGCGCGGTCTGGATTCGGATGCACTTCGACGATCAAGCCGGACGCGCCCGCGGCGACTGCGGCCAGCGCCATGGGATGGACCTTGTCGCGCTTGCCGGTCCCGTGGCTGGGATCGACGATGATCGGCAGATGGCTCAAGCGCTGGACCGCCGGGACCACGCTCAGGTCGAGCGTATTGCGCGTATGATCGGCGAAAGTCCGCACGCCGCGCTCGCAAAGGATCACCTGGTAATTGCCTTCCGAGAGGATATACTCGGCCGCCATCAAGAATTCCTCGAGCGTGGATGACATGCCGCGTTTCAGAAGAACGGGCTTGCGCGACCGGCCGGCACGGCGCAGCAGCGAAAAATTTTGCATATTGCGGGCGCCGATCTGGATGCAGTCCGTGTATTCTTCCACCAAGTCGAATGTCTCGACGTCGATGGCCTCGGTGACGATGCCCAGGCCGGTTTCGGCGCGAGCCTCGGCGAGGTAACGCAGGCCCTCATCTCCCAGCCCTTGAAACGCGTAGGGGGAAGTTCGCGGCTTGTAAGCGCCGCCGCGAAGCAAATGCGCGCCCGCGGATTTCACGGCTCGGGCGGAAGCGAGAATTTGTTCCCGGCTCTCGACGGAACAAGGACCGGCGCAGAGAGCCAGTTCAGCGCCGCCAACGGCGACTCCAGCAACGTCGACGATCGTATTGTCCGGTTTCACTTCCCGACTTACGAGCTTGTACGGCTTCGAAACCGGGATCGCCTCGGCAACGCCCGGCAGGCTCTCGAATTCGTCCGATGGAACAGGGCCATGGTTGCCGGTGATGCCGATGGCCGTGCGTTCGGCGCCGGGCATGACGTGCGGCCGGAAGCCGAGGCTTTGAATTTTTTCGCAAACGGCGGCAATTTCGGCGTCGCTCGCGTGCGCGCGCATGACTACTAACACAGAACTATCCTCTCGCGAACCAGTCTATCGCGTTGCGCAAGATGGCGCGTCAAGACGATGATTGGACAATGCCCAAGAATCGGCTGGAGCGGTACTTCCAATTTCAAGAGCTCGGCACCAACTGGCGCACTGAAATTCTGGCCGGCGCGACGACCTTCGTCACGATGGCGTACATCATTTTCGTGAATCCCGCGATTCTGCACGAAACCGGGATGCCGTTGACCGCGGTGGTCGCGGCAACTTGCCTGTGCGCGGCGTTCGGAAGCTTGACGATGGGCATTCTCGCGCGCTATCCGATTGCTCTCGCGCCCGGAATGGGGCTAAATGCCTATTTCACCTACAGCGTCGTGAAGGGCATGGGCGTACCGTGGGAGACTGCGCTCGGCGCGGTGTTTCTTTCGGGCGTCGCTTTCTTCGTGCTGACGGCCGTTGGAGTACGGCAGATGATCGTGTCGGCAATTCCTTTCGAGCTTTATGCCGCGGTGGCGGTTGGCATCGGCCTTTTCATCGCGTTCATCGGGCTCCACAATTCCGGAATTATCGTGGCCAGCAAGGAAACGCTGGTCACAATGGGCAATTTGCGAAATCCGAACACGCTGCTGGCGATCGCCGGATTGTTGCTGATCGCAGCGCTAATGGCGTGGAAAATTCGCGGAGCCATACTGATCGGAATCCTCGCGACAACGG
>JACXTT010004649.1_pt1 | contig 20308 bp, 18 predicted proteins | sample 9270951 | NCBI WGS metagenome assembly JACXTT01 (sample SAMN15532306, study PRJNA645909) | rock metagenome | isolation source: weathered quartz diorite | place: Puerto Rico | collected 2017-06-21
CGCGAGCAACTGTTTCACATGCTCGGGGTCCTGAATGCCCGGCATCTGCAAAAGAATCTCGTGCGAATTCTGTCCACCATGTCGTTGCAGCGTTGGTTCGGCTACGCCGATCGCGTTGAGTCGGCTATCAATAATCTTCAACGCCTGGTCAGTCGCTGAATCGGCCATCGTGCGCTGCGTGCCGCCATTCAGGCTCCAAATCAACGTCGCGCCTGATTGCGAGAACGACCAACCCGCGTTGTCGCTCACGTCAACTTTCTTCTGGACTGCGTCACGCACGTCCTTCGCCTTTGACGCGTCTGCGATGGTCATCACCACCCGATAGCTGCTGTTGCCCGTTTCCGCGTGCGCTTCCGTCACGCTAAAGCCCGCATCCTTCGCAGCGTTCTGCGCAGCGATGGCGCTGTCCTCGGTGAGACGTTTGAGGTACTCCTCGATCTTAACGCGCATCACGAGGTGCGATCCGCCTTTTAAGTCGAGCCCCAAATGAATGTTATTTGCGAGATTCGCTTTGACGCCTCGCCACGTGAAGTCCTGTGCGTGTGGTCGTCGGCCGTGAGGACCAATAACAATATAAAGACCTACAACGGTAACGATGCCGATGATGATCGCTCGCTGGAGTAAACTTCGCTTCTTCATCCTAACTTACTACTTCTTCTCTTCAGTATCGACGCCGGCCACTGCCGTGCGCGCAATCTCCAGAATTGTTTTGTCCGCGCTGCGAATCAAAAAGCTGGTGTCACGCACCGCGGTAATCACGCCGACGATACCGCCCGTGGTGACTACTTTGTCGCCAGACTTGAGCTGGGAGATGGTTTCCTGCAACTGTCGCTGCTTTTTTTGCTGAGGCCTAATTAGCAGAAGATAGAAAACGCCAAACACAAGAATCATCGGAATGAGGAAGCCGAATCCGCCTGCGCCGCCTTGCAAAAGGAATAGATGCCCAGTCAATTAAAATTGCCTCACAAGTATGTTTTGATCGCACCAATCCGCGACCCTATGATTCCAATCCAGAGTTGAGTTGCTCAGTGTACTCTCGCCGAAAATTGGCGAATTGATCGGAACGGATAGCTTGCCTGACACGCTTCATAGTGTCAAGGAAGAACGCCAGATTATGGTGGGTCAAAAGCATGCTCGCGAGCATCTCTCCGGATTGATACAAATGACGGATGAAGGCGCGCGAATGTCGGCGACAAACTGAGCAATGACAAGCCTCGTCAACGGGCTTTTCATCGGCCGCGTAACGTGCATTCTTAATATTCAGTTTCCCGTGCGAAGTAAACGCCTGCCCGTTGCGGCCGTTACGCGTCGGCAGCACGCAATCAAACATATCGATGCCCCGCGCCACCGCGTCAATCAAATCTTCCGGAGTGCCGACGCCCATCAAATACCTTGGTTTTTCTGCGGGCATGCGCGGCGCCGTCTCTTCGATGACTTCCATCATTACTTGCTTCTCTTCACCAACACTGAGGCCACCGATTGCGTAACCATCGAACTCGATTTCAACTGTTCGTTCGAGGCTCTCGCGCCGCAGATCGAGATGTGATGCGCCTTGAATAATTCCGAAGAGAGCCTGGCTGTCGCGCGAATTGTTAGTTTGCGTTTCTCCAGTTTCCGCATCGCGCTTGCGCAAATTGGCAATTTGCGCGACATGCGCCTGCTTCGATCGCTTGGCCCAGTGCAGCGTTAACTCCATGCTGCGTCTGGCTTCCTCATGCGTCGCTTCGCCGGGCGCGCATTCATCAAACGCCATTGCGATTTCGGCCCCGAGCACTGACTGAACTTCCATCGAGATCTCGGGCGACAAGAAACAGAGTGATCCATCGACATGCGAACGGAACTCGGTTCCTTCTTCCGTGATTTTGCGGAGCGCACCCAGACTCCAGACTTGAAAACCGCCGGAATCGGTCAACATCGCGCGCTCCCATCCAATGAATTTGTGCAGTCCGCCCAGCGCGCGAATCGTTTCAATCCCGGGCCGCAACCAAAGGTGATATGTATTGCCGAGGATGATGCGCGCGTCCAGGTCGGGCGACTCGAGTTCTTCGAATCGAATTCCCTTCACTGTGCCTGCCGTACCGACCGGCATGAAAACCGGCGTCTCGATTACTCCCCGTCGAGTCGTGAGAATTGCAGAACGGGCCTCACCTTCACGGGCCACGACTTCGAAGTTCAGCGGCGAAGCGGCCATCATCGAGAAGGTCTCCGTTTGGATTTATGTCTTTCAATAATCCTGATCGGCGTCGCGAACAAATCGAACTCATCACGTAACTGGTTCTCAAGGTGTCTTAGAAACGAGAAATGCAAGCCCGCCTTCCCACCTGACGTGAACAGGACGAAGGTCGGCGGCCGCACGCCGGTTTGGGTGATGTACTGCACGTGCAGCCGTGAACCTTTGTGGGTCTTCGCCGGCGTAATGCCGCTGCGCTGTTTGACCTCTCGCTCAAAAAAGTAATTGAGTTTGGATGTCGCGATGCGCGTCTGGCGCGCGTGGTTAGCGCGAACTGCAAGTGTCAAAAGTTTTCGGACCCGCTGCCCGGTCAAAGCGGAAGTGGTTACAACCGGAGCCCAGCTTAGAAACTTCATCTGATCGCGCAGCTTTCGTTCGAACGCCGCGGCCGTTCCGGTTTGCTTCTCTTCAAGCGCGTCCCATTTGTTCAAAGCAAGAATGATCGAGCAACCAGCTTCGACCGCGTATCCGGCAATCGCGGCATCAAGCGCCGCGATTCCCTCCTCCGCATCCAACACGACAACCGCGACATCAGCTCGCTCGAGACTCTTGCGCGCCATCACTACCGAAAGCTTCTCCGCCATTTCTTTCGTCTTGCCTTTTCGACGAATGCCGGCGGTATCAATCAACCGAAACGTTTGATCGTCAGCGATCAGCAAAGTATCCACCGCGTCACGCGTCGTGCCGGCAACTGGCGAAACGATCGCACGCTCCTCGCCCAACAGTTCATTCAGCAAAGACGACTTGCCGACATTTGGCCTGCCGATGATCGCCAAGTTGATCTCACGCTTAGTACGACTTTGCGATTCTGCATCTTCACGATGAACGTCGGCGTCAATCTCCGGCTCTTTGCCGCGCAGCTTCTGAGCTATGCCATCCAACATCTCGCCGATACCGTTCCCGTGCTCCGCAGAGATTGGGAACACATCTGCGAACCCGAACTCGTGAAACTCGCCCGCATGCGTTTCCCAGGCCACGACGTCGGCTTTGTTGGCCGCCACAATCACCAACTTACCTGTGCCGCGCAGTAGTCGCGCCAGCTCTTCATCCTGGGCGGTAATCCCCTGTCGCGCGTCCGCTACCCAAATCAAGGCTCGCGCTTCATCGATCGCAAAACTGGCCTGCTTCAAGATATTCGCGGGAATGACTGCTTCGTCGTCTGGCACGATCCCGCCCGTATCAACCAACGCGAAACGCACGTCGTTCCACTCACTCTCGCCGTAGATGCGATCGCGGGTGATGCCGGGCTCATCGCCGACAATCGATCGCCGCTCGCCGATCAGCCGATTGAACAAAGTCGACTTCCCCACATTTGGACGGCCGACAATGGCCACCAGCGGCAGCACAGTTTGTTTGCTCCTGCTCATTTTGCGCGAGTAGAGATGATAACCGACGCTTCCGGAATTCGCAGCGCCGCATTAGAACCTGCTAATCAGATCAGTTAAGATGAGCGCGTTAATTTAAGGACATCTGAAGAGGCTACCTAATGTTTGAAGAGCGCAAGAACACTACCTTTGAGATTCGCGTTTCCGAAGGAAAGACGGGCAATGATCCTAATCAGCCGGACTGGGAAGTTGCCGAGTTGGAAAATGGAGTCGTGGTCGACAACTCAGACATCTACGACAACCTGACTTACGCGGAAGCGGAGCAGATCGCCGGCATGTGGACTAAGAAGAAGGAAGAAGCCGAAGGCACCGACGCGATTCAGTAGCGTTGCCCACTCGATGAACAAGCGAACCCCACTTACCAAGGCCACGGTCGATCCTAATCCTCTTCGCCAGTTCAAAAAATGGTTTCAAGAGTTGCCCGCCGCGGGCGTTAACGAGCAGGATGCGATCTCAACGACACTCGCGACGGCCACGAGGGACGGAGAACCGTCAGCGCGAATTGTCCTGATGAAGAGCTTCGACGAGCGCGGCTTTGTCTTCTTCACGAATTACGACAGTCGCAAGGGCGAGGAGCTGGCCCAAAATCCACGCGCGTGCTTACTCTTCTATTGGCCGGTGGTTTGGCGACAAGTGCGAATCGAAGGCGCGATAGAAAAAGTCTCAGACGAAGAATCAGATCAGTATTTCCATACTCGTCCGCTTGGCAGCAAGACCGGGGCTTGGGCATCGAATCAAAGTCAGCCGATTAAAAGCCGCGCATTCTTAGAGAATCGTTTTCAGGAATTCGAACTGAAATTCGGCGACAACGTTCCGCGTCCGCCACACTGGGGCGGATTTCGCGTGAAGCCTGAAATGATCGAATTCTGGCAGGGCCAGGACAATCGCCTGCACGATCGTTTGAGGTACACACTCCAAAGCGATCGTAGTTGGACAATTGAAAGATTGGCACCCTAAATTATTTGACATTTGGGGTTTGAGATTTGTCATTTGCCATTTCGTGCATTGATACGGCCATTTTGAATTCTCGTCGGAATCTCAAACTACGATCAGAAATCTCCCAAATAACCAATGGCAAATCTCAAATGCCAAATGTCAAATAGCTCTTCAACGAGCAACGGAAGTTTTCGCGTTACAGCTCCGGATGCTCCGCCACGAAGTTGACCAAAGCTTCCACATAATCTGAAAAAACGGGACAGCGAAGGCCGTGAGGTTCCAGCAACTCGCGCGACTTCGTAGTGTCGTACGTTTGCTCCAGAAAGAAATAAGGCACGGCCGAATGGGGTAGGCCCGTTATCTTTGGCGCCAGCGGCAGCATCAGTACGGGGTAAACAATTCCCGCCGGCACAGTCGCAAACGAATCGCGTCCGCCGATCACCTTTGAAATCTCGTCGAATAGTTGCTGAGTAGTCAGCGGCGCTGGATCAGCCAATTGCACGGTAGCGCCGATCGCGCGCTCATCCCGCGCCAGTGTCACCATCGATTCGATCACAAAATCAACGGGCACCAGGTTCAGGCGCACATCGCGATTACCAATGTTCAAAAGCGTGAGCGCCCCTGGCCATTTGCGCAGGTAGTGAATCAGATAATAGATGCCGTCGTACTTCGCGGTCTCACCGGTGAGTGAGTCACCGCACACCACCGCCGGACGATGGATGGTGATCGGCAACTCCGCCTTCAACATTTCGACTTCCATCTCTGCAAGGTACTTAGTTTCTTCGTAGTGATTGCGAAAGCCTGCATCGTGGCGCAACTCTGTTTCCATGATGATCCCTTCCCGCTTACCAGCCACGTAACAGGTCGAGACATAGTGGTACCGCCACAGATCGTTTATCGAGCGCGCAAACTTGTTCACATTACGCGTGCCGTCGAGATTCACATGCATCGCTAAGTCGCGCGCCACCGCCAGATCGTAAATTGCTGCAAGGTGAAAGAGGGTGGTCGTCTCGCGTCGCGCGTGCGCGGCATCGTCAACCGACAGGCCGAGATTATCTTCCGTGATGTCGCCGGCTACGATTGAGAAATTTGCCGGATCAGTTCCGGTCGTAGAAGCAATTCGCGCCACATCCGAACGCGCGCGCGCCAGCAGCGAAGGCTGCACGAGTAGAATAAACCGAGCATTTAGTTGCGCGAGATGTTTGACTAGCCGCTCGGCGATGAAGCCGGGGAATCCGGTTATGAAGATTGTTTGATCTGAGAATGGCATATGCTTTTGTCTGATGATTGTCGCTATGAACTCTGCGTCAGTATAATCCAGCCGATTTTCCGACACCGAATACGGCTAACCCGACGCATCACACTATGAATTCTCTAAGACGACTCTGTCATCGCTACACGTTGTTTCTCTCGCTTGCACTTTTCCTTGCGAGTGGCCTTTTATTTGAATCGGGCCGAACGACTGCGCAGGAAAAGCGCGACTGCCCCGTTCGTTTGACGTTGCTGCAACTGAATGACGTCTATCAATTCGCGCCTGTCGATGGCGGAAAGAATGGTGGGCTCGGTCGCGTGATGACATGGCGAAAAAAGATTGCTGCGGAGTCGCCCAACACGCTTTTTCTACTGGCAGGCGACACGATCTCGCCGTCAATTGAGTCGAACACTTACAAAGGCAAGCAGATGATCGAGGCTTGGAATCTGCTGGGATTGGATTACGCGACATTCGGAAATCATGAATTCGACTTCGGGCCGGACGTGCTGCGGCAGCGAATTGCTGAATCACAATTCAAGTGGCTGGCGGCGAATGTAGTCGACAAGAAAACCGGAACCCTGTTCGCGGGAACCCCTGAGTTCGTGATTCGCGAATTCGAGGGCGTGAAGGTCGGCATCTTCGGGATAGTCTTGCGCGAGACTCTGCAAACCTCGCGGCCGGGGCCGGACGTCGACATCCTTGAGCCCTGTGCAATCGCAAATCGCGTCGTCCCGAAAATCAAAGAAGCCGGCGCGCAGACGATCATTGCGTTAACTCATCTGGCGATGAGCGACGACAAAGCCCTCGCGCGCTGTTCGGGCGTTGATGTAATCATCGGCGGGCATGAGCACACGCTGCTGGAGTCGATGGCTGGGCACTCGCCAATCTTCAAGATGACTTCAGACGCGCGACAGCTCGGCCGCATAGATCTCAACATCTCGAAACAGACTGGCAAAGTTGAAAGTATCGACTGGGAGGTAATCCCGATCACCGACGCGGAAACGGAAGACCCTGGGTTCGCGCCGATGAACGAAAAGTACGGGCGGCTACTAAAAGACCTCGAGCAGGTAATCGGCCGCACCAACGTTGAACTAAACGTGAAGAGCGCGGACGTGCGGACAATGGAAACCAACATGGCCGACTTTATCGCCGATACCTATCGCAAAGCGACGGGAGCCGATGTAGCTTTGTCTAATGGGGGATCAATTCGTGCGGATGCGACGATCGCGCCGGGCGTGCTCACCAGGCGCGATGCGCTTTCGATGCTGCCCTTCAACAACCGCGTCGTAAAGCTTCAGATTAGCGGAGCGATTCTGCGCGCGGCTTTGGAATGGGGCGTGGCCAGCATGGGCAGCGAAGCCCAGCCGGGTCGCTTTCCACAGGTTTCCGGCATGCGCTATTCATATGACGCCAGCCGCAAACCTGGTTCACGGTTGGTGAGTGTCATCGTGAATGGCAAGCCGCTCGACGACAAGCAAAAGTACACGCTGGCAACGACAAACTACCTTGCCGAAGATGGTGGTGACGGGTACACGATGTTCAAAGGAGCAACGCAGTTGATTCCCAAAGCTCAGCAGCCTTTTGAGTCAGATATTCTGCAAAAGGCGATTCAATCTGTGCCGGCGATTGCGCCAATGCTTGAAGGAAGAATCACGCGGGTTGATTCGGCAAAGAATCAATCGAGTTGTAATTAGTTACAGAACCGCGAGCGGTAGCGAGCGGGTTAAGAAAGGATCGAATGCAAAAGTTCATCGTTGTTGTCGCGGTTTTGATCGCCGCTTCTCTAGTTTATGGCCAAGCGGGTGTCGATCGCGATCTCCTGAGCGACATCAACAAGATCAAGGCCATCGACAATCACGCACATCCGTTGAAGTACGTTGCCGCCGGCGACCCCGCTGATACTGAGTTCGACGCGCTGCCACTCGACGCGATTCCGCAATTCCCTTTGCCGCTTCGCCTATTTCCCAACAACCGCGAATTCATTCGCGCCTGGCATGACATCTATGGCTATTCGCACAACGACATGAGCGAGGCGCACATGCGCGAACTCATGACGGCGAAGCAAGATATCGCGAAACAGAAAGGCGATGGCTCGCCCGCCTGGATTCTCGATCAACTCAATATTGAAACGATGTTCGCGAACCGCGTCGCGATGGGACGGGGATTGACTGCGCCGCGGTTTCGCTGGGTGTCGTTCGTCGATGCGCTCCTGTTTCCTTTGAACAACGAAACCGCGCGCCGCGCCAATCCTGACTACAACGGTTTCTATCCCGCGGAAGAGAAACTGCTGAAGCGCTATCTTGCTGAATTGAATGTGCGCACGTTGCCACCATCGCTCGGTTTGTATTTTAAAGACGTAGTGGCTCCAACCCTCGAGCGGCAGAAGCAAAGCGGCGTCGTCGCGATCAAATTCGAAGCTGCCTATCTGCGCAAACTGGACTTTGATAATTTCGATGAGGCGAAGGCACGGCTGACTTACGCGCGTTACGTGCGCGGCGGCGTGCCTCCGCCGGCCGACTACAAAGCGCTGCAGGATTTTATTTTCTATTTCATCGCGCACGAAGCGGGATTTCTCGGGCTCCCCGTTCATATTCACTGCATCGAAGGCGCGGGCGGATACTATCGGCAGAGCGGCAGTAATCCGCTGCTGCTGGAAACGGCTTTCAACGACGTCGGGTTGCGCAATACGCAGTTCGTCGTCATTCACGGCGGCTATCCGTTCACCAAGGAGATGGGTTCGCTGATGAGCAAGCCGAATGTATATGCGGATTTCTCGGCGCAGACTTTCTTTACTTACCCGCGTGAGCTGAGTGACACGCTGCGAAACTGGATGGAGTTCTATCCCGACAAGATCCTGTTCGGCACGGACGCATTTTCGTTCGGACCGGAAGTCGATTGGGGCGAAGTCGCCTGGCTGTCGAATACGACCGCGCGGCAGGCTCTGGCACTGGCGCTAACCGGAATGATGAACGACGGCGAGATTGATCGCGCGCGCGCACTGGAACTGGCGCGCATGGTGCTGCATGATAACGCGGCGAAACTCTACCGATTGGAATAGGAATGGATCCACAGATTACGCAGATTACACAGATTAAGAAAAAGCATCGGACGGAAAACAGAAAAGAGACCCCAGATCGTGACCGTCGCGCTGTCTTCGGGTTTTCAAATCTGTGTTATCTGCGTAATCTGTGGATCAATTCTGATTCGACTCCCTAATTGATCGTGACTTCCACCGGCGTCGCGTCGTGCGCGTCGTAGCCTTCCGGCCAGTTCGAGATGTTGATGCCATAAAGCCAATCCGCTTCAGGTGTAACGGCAAATCGAATCGACAAGGGCAACCCACGCGCGGCGCGCAGACGCGGTGACCACGCATTAATCTTCCATTCCTGAACCAACGGAGCCGATCGATCTTCCCAGGGAATCAGGCGTGAACCGTATTCAGTTCCATTCACGATCAGGGTCACGCGAGTGCGAATCCAACTAGTTTTCGCATCAACCGGCAGTACGGGCTGAATATGCGCGCGGACAATGATTTCGCCGACGCGGCGACGGTCCTTTCTTTCCGGTATGACATATTCGAAGAAGCCCACGCCCGCGCCCCAGATGTAACCATCGCCACCACCAAGTTTTTCAAATCGTCCGTGTATGACATCGTTCGGTGAAAATCGATAAAGGATTGAATTGTCGGGCTGATAGATGATTTTCGGCTGAAGCGTGACAGTGCCCGCGGTTGAATCGAAAGCAAACTGTCGCGGCACGAGGTGCTTGCCTGCATCAGTCAGGTCCGGGGGCGGAGCCGCATTGATCAATGAGGCGAACAAACGTGATGCGCCGGTAATTTCCGCGAGCATCGTGGCGTCACGCGGCGATGAATAAGTAATGCCGTAACCTCGTTGCGGATCCGGCGTGATGATCCAGAACATTGCGCCCCCGACGCCTTCGCGCGCGGCGTGATCAAAATAAGCGCGATACCAATCAATCTCAGAGAGACCTTTGTAGCCTTCCGGTCCCATCCCGAATTCGCCGAACACCATCGGCTTGCGCAGGGAGTACGCGGCCGCGACGCGGTTAGCAATAAAGTCGCGCAGAGCTTCCGGCGAATCCACGAAAGTGTCGTGATCATCACGCGGATAATTGTGCACGTCGCAGTAATCGATATTGGGGAGCGCGTGATCCTGCAACCACTCGCGACGTTCGGCTGCTGAGCGATAACCCCAATCGCCCGGCGCAATCAGGTGATAAGGATCGAGTGACTTCAAGTAAGTGCTCATCTCACTGATCCACGCGCGGCGTTCTTCCCAATGTCCCGTCACGCATTGCGCTTCATTCATCAGCTCATAGCCGAAGATCGTTGGATCGTCACGGTACATCGTGCCGGTGACGCTGTTGCGGCGCGCGACGACCTTCTCGAGATGCTGACGATAAAGCCGGCGGACAGTCTCATTCGTGTAGAACTGCATCGCAATCTCGTTGTTGATGCCGAACGGTGACTTGTCATCGTCGGCCCCGTTGATTCCCGCCCAGCGCAGGTATTGCGTCACTCCCCCCGTATCGCGCCACCAGTTTCCGAGACAAAGCTGCACGCGCAAACCATCGCGCGCCGCTTCGGCCAGCACCTGATCGAGAAAGACAAACTCTGCTTCGTTCCACTCGTTTGGCTGGTTGCGAAAGGAGTGCGTGCGCGGCCAGTCGTTGAAATCAGCAATCGGCCTCACGTCATTCGGACCGCCTTCGCCCGAAGCCCAGACACGGACGACCTTTATTCCCAGACGCGCGGTCTGCTGAAGGGTCTCAGCCATGCGCGCGCGATCTTCGTCGCGATACATGACCGAGACATTCGCGCCGACGAAGCGGAAAGGACGGCCATCCAGGACAAATCGGAAGTCATTGCTTTGGACGAATCCCGCGCGGCCGCGCTTGCCCGCGCTCCGCCAATTCGAGATTCCAAATAGAACTGCCGCGCCCGCAATTAACGCGAACGCGGCAAAAAGCAAATGCTTCTTTCGCATGAACTTTCAATACGCGCGCCTTTTTTGAGTCCGGCGCGCGAACGATTATTTACTGTCGCGGATTCGTCAGCCGCACAAATCCCATGATCGCGCAGAACGCTCCGATGACCACGAAGAGATTGAAGAACGCCCCGAGCGCCAGCACTGAATCAAAGTCGTTCTGCTGCGCACCCATCACGGCGACAAACCCCAGCAACAAAAACTGAATGTGATAAAGCAGCAAACATACGGCGGCAAAACTGAACCAGCGCGTTGAAGCTCCGAAAGCGCGCGCCCGCGCGAATCCCATGACGGCTGCCACTAACCAGCCGACTCCTCCCAGGATCAGCGACCCGAGCAGTACCGTCGTGAAATAGCCTGGCTGTTTTGCGCTGACGCCAGCTTGCAACATGAACAATGACGCAACGAGCGACATCTTGTTAGCAACTCCTTAGTTGAATTGAAAAACTCTTTACTCCGATCGAGCACGCGTTGAGAACCTGGTGGCAAACACAAACGCCATCTGCGCGAGTTGACGATCGCAGGCGCAAATGGCGTTGCTCAAAACTTCATCGTCGGGTCGGGCTCAGCTAAATCTTGCCGACGAACAACTCTCATAGCAGATGTCGCAAGCACTTCAGAGTTCCGAGTCGAGCAATGAACGTTGCCAAACATCTACTGAGTAATGTGGATTTCCTCTTCCTTGTTTACGTGACGCAAGAACAACAGCAGCGCGCAGGCGCAAAAAAGGATTGCCAGCACTAGCGCTAACACGCCTTGCCACTTGAAGACGCCATCCGGGCGCGTGAATGCCCAAAACTCCCAAATCGCCCCAAGCAGCGAGCCCAGGCCGACAATTGACAAAAGAAAGTCAACCATAATCACCTCCGGCTTCCGCTAAATCCTCACATGAAGGTTACAGATAAAGCCATCCGCGAATAAAGCTGTGTTTGGACGGGCTGAATGTTAACGCCGAGGGCGGGATTAGGCAAGCTTTTAGGATTGATAAGCGTCTATTAGTCCTCACCTGGTGACATTGGTGCGCCGGACGTTGGATCAATCGTGATCGCGCCGGCAAGATAAATCAATTCTCCGTCCGCAGACTGAAGCACCAAGCTGTAATCACCGGCTGGCGTGTTCGACGCGATAGTGATCTGAAAGCTGATGGTCGGGTAAGGCACGTCGAAGGCTTCATCAGCGACCGTTTCCGGATTCACCGCGATGAAGGGCGAACTACTCGCAAGACCACCGCTCGGTATTTGATCGATACCTTCGCCGGCGATGTAAATGGTGAACGTCTTGCCGGGCCGGAGCGGTAACGCCATGTTCGACAACTCGCCATTTACGCCGATGAGCCGCGGCTTGATTGAGGTTTCGCCGTTGGCGGCCACAAAGAAACCAACGGAGGTTGAGGCATCGGCGCCGACGGTGATGATTCGCGACGATCGACGAGTGGCGATGGTCGTTTCGAACGGCGGCGTCGTCTCGAAGAGTCCCGAATAGACGCCGGTCGCACTGGCGATCTCGTCCGCGGTCACTGGCCCATCGACGATCTGACTTATCAAACGGTACTTGCCCGGTTCGAGTCCGTCGATCCGATAATCACCGGATTGCAGGGTCACGTTTCCGGCGACTACTCGTCCGGTTACTACATCTTCAGCAAACACGTGACCACCAAAAATGGGGCGCGATTGCCCGGCAATCGATCGCGCGACCAACCTTCCGAAGATCGAACCAGTGCCTGCGCGCGATCCGTACAAAGCGCGCGCGCCGGCGATGTCGTCTTCAGACAGAGAGCGTTGACTGATCGCCGGCAGCTTGTAGAGACCGTTCATGGCCTGGCGTGGCTGCATCGTCGCGCCCAGGATCGCCGAGTGCTCGAGACCGAGCAGATGTCCGACTTCATGCGTCAGTGTCGATTCGAGATCGTAAGTGCCCGGCGTGTTGTCGGTGGAAAATTCGACCGCCGGATTCAAGGCGATGTCGGCTTCGATAATCGCTCCGCCTGAATCGTAGAACAGACGCGTGCGTCCGGGATTCTCTGATGAGCCAAACGCGGCCGCGTTGTCGCTCGCCACGGTGATCAGGTTGATTCGATCGCCCGCGTTTGATGGACTGATCGTCTGGGTCGTAGAAGTTGTTTCGAGGAATTGAATGTCCGCCACGCTCGCCCAGTGTTGCAGCGCGCGCCGCGCGGCGCCGATGACGTCGCTTCCACCTTTGATGTTCGGTGGCGGTGACGACAGCGAACTCGAGAAGGCAATGATGATGGGCTTGCTCAGCCAGCGACGCGTAACGAGGCCCGACGCATCGCGGTACTGAAGCGTATACGCGCGCGCGGGTGTCGCGGTCACCAACAGTGCGACCAACGAAAGGACTGCGCTGAACCGTCTGGCGGTCATTGGCAAGCGCCCGGAACTATTTCATCAGACGATGGCTAACTTCTCGTCGATAACTACCAAGATTAGATCGAGGCTGGCCGGCAGCAGGCCGGTCGGGGAAAGCTCCCCCATCTTACCACGTCCGGTAGCTTCAAACGTTTCCATTTTCAAAGCGCTTTTCGCCGGTGTTCGCGAGTGGGAGGGCGTTGTCGTATATTGAGAAATGAGAAGGCGACCGCTATAAATCGAAATTCCTGCGTGAGACATTCACATCACAAAGCCACTCTCAGCCATCAGTCACACTTCGCAAGACCGTTTGTTTGTGCGGGAACCCTGATGGTGATATTCGCCGCGATTTTCGTCGCGTCATCATCAAGCGCACTCAGATCAACGACTGGATCGAACTCTCGCGCCGACAGCAAAAGGTCGCGGCCCGCCTATGTGCCGGGAGAGGTATTGGTCAGATTTAAGCCTCAGCGAGTCTGGGAAGGACACAGCGTGGTTTATGCTCCACCCCGCGAGTCGCTTCGCGATCAACCCGCGGCTCAATTCGAACCAGTTTCGATCGAGGTCGAACGGTTTGAGGGCTCAGACTTGATCGACGGACTGCGCATCGCCCGAATTGATCCCGACAAAACCTTGACGGCGATCGAGGCGCTCAACTCACGAGACGATGTTATTTATGCCGAGCCAAACTACATCGTTCACTCCGAGGCGACGCCCAATGATCCTCGTTACGTTTCGAACGAGCTTTATGGACTAAACCTAATCGGCGCTCCGCAGGCGTGGGACGTAACTACCGGCAATCGGAACATCGTGGTCGCCATTGTCGATGAAGGCGTCGACATTGCGCATCCTGATCTTCAAGCAAACATCTGGACGAATCCCAGCCCGGGATCGATTTCGGGAATCACGGGTGATGTAAACGGCTACAACTTCCGTGACAACACTGGGACGATTCCGGCGGAACTACATGGCACGCACGTCGCCGGAACTATTGGTGGCGTCGGCAACAATAACCTGGGAGTCACCGGCGTCAACTGGCAGGTCAGTATTATGTCGTTGCGGTTCATTTCCGCAACGACCGGCACTGGCACGAATGCCGACGCGATCCGCGCATACACCTACGCCAAGCAGATGCGCGACCTGTGGGTCAGCTCGGGCGGATCTAAGGGCGCGAACATTCGTGTCGTTAACGCGAGCTTTGGCGGCGGCGGATATTCGCAAGCCGACGCTGACGCGATCAACGCGCTCGGCCAATCGGGCATTTTGTTTGTCGCGGCGGCGGGGAATAATTCGGCAGACTCTGACGTTCACCCTTTTTACCCCGCGGGCTACACGCTGCCGAATTTGATTTCAGTCGCGGCCACCGACCCCACAGATAATCTGGCCGGCTTTTCGAACTTCGGCGCGCATTCAGTTTTAGTCGGCGCGCCGGGCGTCGGCATTCTCAGCACCACGCCCGGCAACAACTATAGTTTCCTCAATGGCACGTCGATGGCGACGCCCCACGTCACCGGGGCCGCCGCGTTGCTCGCCGCGGCCAATTCCAGTCTGTCCGTGAATCAGTTGCGAGCGCTTTTGGCCTTCAATGGCGACAACATTACGAACCTTCAGGCGAGAACTGTCACCGGGAAGCGGCTCAATGTCTTCAAGTCGCTTCAGGCTTTGAATGAGAACGACACAACGCCGCCGGGAACGCCGTCGAGCTTCCAAATTAATTCGCAGACTGGCCGCCAGGCGAACCTATCCTGGATTGCCTCAGGTGATGACGGCGCCGCCGGGCGCGCGTCGCTTTACGATCTTAGTTTCATTGATCAATCGACGAACAAAATCGTTCCGTTGACAACGCTCGCGCCTGCAACTTCAGGCGCGAATCAGAACATCAACATCAGGATTCCGTATCGTCACACGGCCGGTACAATCCGGCTGCGCGAGTTCGATAATGTGGGCAATGAAGGGTCGCCGACGAATGTAAGCGTCAACGTTCCCTCGAATTTTGCCGATCCGTATTCAACGTCACTCAATCTGCCGGCCGCGCTCTCCACGGGTGGCACGGCGTTGGGACTGGCGTTCGATGACCGTTACCTTGAAAATTACCCGCTGCCCTTCGCGTTCTCTTTCTACGGGAAGCTTTACAACTCGGTCACTATTTCTACGAACGGCAACCTGTATTTCTCTGCACCTCCGAAAAGAAGCAATGGTGATGCCGATAATGTTCCCAGTTCCCTGGCCGATCTCGCGAACTCGAAAATGATCGCGGGCATGTGGGATGACTTAACTCTGGAAAAGAGCTTTCGCTCGGACGCCGACGTTTATGTCGTGCAGCCGAGTTCATCGTCAATCATCTTTCGATGGCAAGGTGTTCCCTGTCACCCAGTCGGCTCAACCTGTTCGGGAGGCGATCCGATCAATTTCGAAATCGAACTAAACGCGAACAGCACGATCAAAACGAGGTACGGAACCGGTAACACCAGTTTACTTCCAGTCGTGGGAATTTCCGCGGGCGAGGCCGATCCTTACGCCATCGATTCACTGACGTCCGAGCTGACTCCAAAGGATTTGACTAACGCACAGAGCGCGACATTTACACCACGCGCCTCGGTGCAACTCACCGCTGCGACCTTCAATGTGAACGAAGGAGCCGGGCACGCGGACATCACCTTAACGCGGGCCGGCGACACGAGCGGCAACGCTTCGGTAACGTTCGCCACCGGAGATGCTGCGGGGACACAAAATTGTGCGGCAATCAGCAGTAACGCATCTTCGCGGTGCGACTATGCCGCGACCTTCAAGACGGTGCAGTTCGCGGCCGGAGAAACCTCAAAAACTTTTATGGTTCCAATCGTCGATGACGCACTTGCGGAGACAGCCGAAAGCTTCACCGTCAGCATCGATAACGGCCAGGGCACTTCCATCGGCTCACAGTCCAGCGCGACCATCACGATCATCGACAACGACAGCGTGAACGGCGCCAGCCCGCTGGGCGCGACTGACTTCTTTGTCCGGCAACACTATCTGGATTTCCTGAATCGCGAGCCGGACGCAGTAGGCTTCCCGTTTTGGGTGAACGAAATCGATCAATGCGGCTCGAACCAACAATGCCAGGAAGTTCATCGCATCAACGTTTCCGCGGCGTTCTTCCTTTCGATCGAGTTCCAGCAAACCGGTTATCTGGTCGAGAGGCTCTATAAGACCGCTTATGGCGACACTACGGGCAATTCAACGTTGCGGACGCCATCGTCATTTGCCGTGCCGGTCATTCGCTTCGCCGAGTTTCTGTTCGACACCCAACAGATCGGCGCGGGTGTCGTCATTGGTCAGGGCAATTGGCAGCAGCAACTTGAATCCAACAAGGTCGCGTTCACGGAGGATTTTGTGCAGCGTTCGCGTTTTACGAGTGCGCTTCCAACGAATATAACGGCGGCCGCATTTGTGGATAGGTTGAACCTGAATGCCCAGGACTCGAATGGCAATAAACCGCTGTCATCGGCCGAACGTGACCAACTCGTAAATGATCTACTTACCGGCGTAAAGAACCGGGCTCAGATATTGCGCATCGTGGCTGAACAGCCGAACTTGACCAACTCCGAATCCAACCGCGCTTTTGTGTTAATGCAGTACTTTGGCTACCTCAGACGCAACCCGAACGATGGCACCGATGGCGACTATACCGGGTATGATTTCTGGTTGACCAAACTGAACCAATTCAACGGAAACTTCGTTGCGGCGGAGATGGTTAAGGCCTTTCTCAACTCTGATGAGTATCGCAAACGGTTCGGTCAATAAGACGGGAAACTCAGGAAGTTATCGGCTAAAACTGCGAAGCCGTCGTCTAAGCTCAAAGGGCCGAAATTAACTTATTGACAGTCCCCAAGACCGGAAGATACACTCGAAAAGCCTCATGAGTTGACACCTCGGGACCAGAGCCAGGCCCCAACTTTCTGGTTGATTTTGCATCAGTCCCAGGAGAAGAAAATGAAGCTAACTATCGCGAGTCTAATAATCGTGGTTGCCGGAGTGATGGCGTTCGGCCAGGCTCCTACTTTGCAGATCGTCACTGCCGATCCCAACCTGCCGTCCGAATTATTCTATGGCAACGTCAAGGTAAAGCCTTTGCGCGTGCGGCCAGGCACAAATCCGCCGCAGTTCATTACCATCGATGATTCTGATTTCTTTACGCAACAGAATTACATCGACTTCCTGACGCGTATGCCCGACACGAGCGGTTTTAATTTTTGGAACGGGACCTTCGCACCGTGCGCCGGAAATCCACAGTGTATTCAGGTACAGCGGGTAAACGTATCGCAGGCATTCTTTCTCTCGATCGAGTTCAAAGAGACAGGATTGTTTGTCGTGCGCGCACAGAAGGCCGCGCTGGGCAACGCCTTCAACAATCCGCTCTACACACTGTTCTTGACTGATCAGAAGAGCATCGCAAATGGTGTGGTCGTTGGTCAGGGCAACTGGCAGGCGCAACTCGCCGCGAACAAAGCGAGCTACTTGCAGAACGTTGTCGCGCGACCAGCCTTTACATCGCAACCAAATTTCGCGCCTGGAGCTCCGGCCGGCACTTACGTTGACGCGTTGTTTGCAAACGTCGGCGCCGCCCCAACCGCCACTGAACGGAACGCGGCGATTACCGCCTACGGCAGCGGCGATACCGCGGGACGCGCGGCGGCGATGCAAAGCGTGATTGAGAGTGGCTCGGGTTATAACGCCATGTACAATCAGGCCTTCGTGCTGATGCAGTACTTTGGTTACCTGCGTCGCGACCCTGATCAGAGCGGTTACAATTTCTGGTTGACCAAAGTTAATTCCGTCAACCTTCCCGGCGAAGACGTGCGCGACGACAATCAAGCGCTGGCGCGGGTGCAACGCGCTGAGATGGTGCGCGCGTTTGTTGAGTCGATCGAGTATCGTGGGCGGTTCTAAACCAGAGTCACATTGAGTTTCACCTTAAAGGCCGATCGTTTGCGCGATCGGCCTTTTTGTTTCTCCGCTATCGATTTTGCGCGCGCGCTTTCCTGTGGCAACATGCGTTGCTTCAATGACCGACACGCGCGATCTCACCATCATCATCCCGGCGCTGAACGAGCAAGAAAATCTTAAGCTCCTGCTACCTCAGATCGACGCGGTGCTTAGCGACCTCGGAATCTCGTCTGAGGTGATCGTGGTCGATGGCGGTTCCCGCGATGAAACGAAAGCCGTTACGATCGAAGCGGGCGCGCGCGTGGTCGAACAAAGCGAGCGTGGCTATGGCGGCGCTCTTATAGCCGGATTTGCCGCGGCTCAATCGCCCTACGTCGCCACCATGGATGCTGATCTTTCACATCCACCGGTATTCCTCAAAGATTTTTGGCAACAGCGCGACGAAGCTGACCTACTGGTCGCTTCCAGATACGTAAATGGTGGTCGAGCCGATATGGGCGCCGGCCGGCGCGTGTTGAGTTACATCCTGAACCGAACCTATGCCGGGGTGCTCAGGTTGGGTGTGCGTGACGTCTCGAGCGGCTTTCGCATGTATCAGCGCAGCGCGCTTGCGAATCTCGATTTGCGCGCACGCGATTTCGATGCGCTGGAAGAAATCCTGGTGAAGATTTATATCAAGAGCGGTCGGGTCAAAGAAGTCCCCTTCCACTATCAAGTACGCAATGCGGGAAAGTCGCACGCTAAACTGATTAAATTTGGCTGGGCATTCTCAAAGACGCTGTTGCGGATGTGGCGAATACGAAATTCACAATAAGGCTTCATAAACGTCGTGGGTGAGTTTCGCTGCTTCGTCCCATGAAAACTTTGCCGCGTGTTTGATGCCAGCGTCGCGCAAGGTCGCCCGCCGCTTTTCATCCTTCAGGATTTCTACGATTGTGCGCCCCAGCGTCTGCACGTCGAGCGGCTCAATCAGGATCGCAGCTTCTCCTAAAGTCTCCTGCAACGCCGCCACGCGACTGGCAATGACGGGTGCGCCGCAGGCCATCGCCTCCAGCGGTGGCAATCCGAAACCTTCGTAAAGAGAGGGATAGATGAATGCGCGGCAGGAAGAATACAAAGCGCAAAGCTCCTGATCATTCAAATAGCCAGTCAGCCGCACGCGATCTCGAAGCGGAGGTGAGTTAAGAAACGACAAAGTTTCCTGAATTAACCAACCTTCGCCACCGGCGACTACTAGTTGCGGTAGCGTTGAGGTCCGGGTGATGACTTCGTCGCAGGCTTTGAGTAGCGTCAACAGGTTCTTCCTCGGTTCTAGTGTTCCGACGAACAACAGGAATTCGTCTTCGATCCCTAGCCGCTTTCTAACTGGAATTGTGTCCGCGCTCGTCATCGGGCGGAACCCACGCCGTGGCGCCTCGTGAATTGCCACTACTTTTTCCGGCTTTACTTTGAGCCGGTCGCAAACTTCGCCCTTGACCGCTGCGGTTGGTGTGATGATTGCGTCGGCGACTTTCGCGACCAGAGGCAACCTCACGCGGGCGCGCCTTACCGCCCTGCGGCGATGAGTTTCCGGATGTAGCAACGTCGAAAGGTCGTGGACTGTGACCACCGTGCGTCGTCGCTTCCACAGTGGCACTTCGAAGTTCGTTCCGTGGAACAGATCGAAACGAGCTCGACGCGCGTACATCGGCAACCCTACTGACCACCAATGCCCACGCAGCGACGATGACTTCGCCTGGGTTAAGCGCAAATTCGAAATTGAGCCGTGGTCGATTCCGTCGGTGTTTGCCGGATTGAAGGGCTGGGGAGAAACGAGTTCGAATTCATCCGCGGGAAAGTTTCGGGCGAGAGCGAGCGCCAGCTCAAGCGTGTAATGGCCAACGCCGGTGAGCGGTTCAGAAAGCGGATAACCATCCAGTCCTATGCGCACGGTTCGCCCAAAATACGAACCGCCCGCAATTGCGGGCGGCCCTTCATATCAAATCGTTTGTAGATCGGCAATCACGAACCGAATCGATGACGGTACTCGTCTGACGAAAGGAACGCTTTGACCATTTCCGCCTTGATGAAGTCTCCGTTGAACTGATTCAGTTTGCTCAGCCAGAAATTGTAGCCCACCCAATTGCCGTCTGGCGCATCGTTCGGGTTGCGCTGGAGATAACCGAAGTACTCCATCAGCACAAATGCCTTATTGAACTCTTGCT
>JACXTT010004650.1_pt1 | contig 20307 bp, 18 predicted proteins | sample 9270951 | NCBI WGS metagenome assembly JACXTT01 (sample SAMN15532306, study PRJNA645909) | rock metagenome | isolation source: weathered quartz diorite | place: Puerto Rico | collected 2017-06-21
GGGGCAGCGCATTTGGCCCGACAGCCGTGAGTACAGGAAAACGGCCAGAAAACCGGCTGCTGTAAAAGCGATCGGCAGCCTGAGAAATGGCATCGGTAACGGGAACAGGAACAGAACAACGGCCGTCAGAGCGGTCAAGAATCCAATGCGTACGGCGAGTCGATTGTGAAAGGTGATCTCGGCCGGCGCGGGAGCAGTCATCACAGCGGGCGCAGCAACCGGCGGAACAAGCGGCGCCTCAAGCGGCTCTTCCGTCAGCCCTGGGTAATCATATTGGGGCTTGCCGCACTTATGACAAAAACGAGCATCCGGCGGCAATTGGGCGCCGCAAGTGCAGAAGTCAGGCACGACTTAAGTTTGCCACACGCTGCGGCGAGGGTGTGTTCGTCAGCGGCATTCTTTATGCACGGCCCGGATCGCCCGCTCCAGACCGTCGCGATGAACCACGACGCTGATGGTCAGCTCGCTGGAACCCTGCGCGATCGCGATGATGTTGACGTCCTGCTGCGAGATGGCCTGAAATAAGCGGCCGGCTAGTCCAGGAGTCCCGCGCATCCCTTCGCCGACCACCGCCAGAAGCCCGACGTTCTCATCCACGGCGATCGGTTTCAGATAACCGTGCGTCAGCTCGAGCGCAAGATCGGCTTCGAGCGATTTCATCGCCGCCACCAGTTCTTCCTTTCGCACCAGGAAGCAGAAGCTCTGCCGATAGCTGGAACTGCTGAGCGCGAGTACTTCGGCATTTGCGTCGGCGAGCGCCTCGAGTGCCCGGGCCATCAAACGCGTACCGCTCACGGCGGCGCTGGCCGGTTCAATCGAGATGAGCGCGACGTTCGACATCGAAGTTACAGCGCGTGGACCCGGCGCTTCCTTGACCGATGAAACAATGCGCGTGCCCGGATGCTTCAGGTTGAAGCTGTTCTTACTCCATACCGGAATCTGGCGCTCGATCAGCGGCGCGAGCGTTCGCGGATGCAGGACCTTCGCGCCGTTGTAGGCCAACTCGGCCGCTTCGCTATACGTAAGCGCGTCTAGCACGCGCGCGTCAGGAACCGATCGCGGATCGGCGCTCATGATTCCATCCACATCGGTCCAAATCCAAAGCTCGGACGCATCCAAGGCGGCTGCCAGGATCGATGCCGAGAAATCCGATCCGCCGCGGCCCAGCGTAGTCGGTCGGCCATCCATCGTTGCACCGTTGAAGCCAGTCACGATCGGAATCACGCCGCGGTCGAGCAGCGGCCGCAGCACCTGGTCAGCCTTTTTGCGCGTTTCTTCCATGATAGGCGTCGCGTTGCCGAACACCGCATCGGTAACAATCACGCTGGCGCCGTTTACCGCCTCGGCGGACGCACCGCTCGATTCCAGGTATTCAGAGAAAATGAGCGCCGAAAGCCGCTCGCCCATCGCGATGGCTTCATCCACCGAACGCGGGGGCCGCTCGCCCAGCATCCGAACGCCGTTTGTAATGCGCGCAAAGTCGCCGATGAGACCGTGAATGCCTGTGATAGCGCTCTCGCGGGTCGCGCCGTTGAGCAATTCATCGCACGTGTTTAGATGCCGGCCGGTGAGCTTCTCCAGATTCGCGGTGATGCCCGCTTCGTCGCCTGCTTCGGCGTGCCGCAGCGTGTTGAGTAACAGATCGGTGACGCCGGACATCGCTGATACCACGGTCACTACAGGCCGCTGCTTCCTCTGTTCGGTGCAAATCTGAGCTGCGACTCTCATGCGTTCGGCCGAACCCATGCTGGTGCCACCGAATTTCATTACGAGAAGATTGGTCATCTAGTGTGTTCGTTCCTTCCCGTTCGACGTCCGGTCGCGTATGAGCTTCAAGAGCGCCGCTTCGACTTCGTCGATCGAGAGGTCCGTCGTATCGAAATAGACTGCGTCCGGCGCCTGCACCAGCGGAGACTCGTTACGATTCCGGTCGCGCTGATCCCGTTCGTGGATTTGTCGCGCGACCACTTCAGCCGGCTGTGAATACTCCTTGGCGCGACGTTCCGCCCGCTCCCGAGGCTGCGCGTCTAGGAAAATTTTCACCGTCGCCTCAGGAAACACAACCGAGCCGATATCGCGCCCTTCCATCACCACCGACTGCTGCTCACCGATGGTGCGTTGCTTTTCCACCAGCGCGCGCCGGACGGCCGGGATCCGTGAAACCTGGGAAGCAGCTTCCGCCATTTCAGGAGCGCGAATCGCCTCCGTAACATCCTCGCCATTTAAGAGCACTGTGTTCGATCCGAATTTGAATTCGATGCGGGCTTCTTTCGCGAGTTGTTCCAGTTTATGCATGTCCGAAAGGGCGACCCTAGTGCGCAGAGCCCACAGCGCCACCGCGCGATACATCGCGCCTGTATCGATATACAAGTAACCGAGTTTCGCGGCGATGCGGCGCGCCAGAGTACTCTTGCCGGCGCCCGCCGGTCCATCGATCGCAACAGTGATTCGCTTGCTCAAATATTATGAAAGCACATGCACGAGGAAACTTTCTGCGACGTTGGAGCCGCAGCGACCGTAGTCACCGCGAGCCGCCGGCTGGCGCGGGTGCTCACTCATCAGTTTCATTTCCGTCAACAGCAGCGCGCGCATTCAGTGTGGAGAACTCCAGATATTCTCCCGATCGATGCTTTTCTCGCGCGTGCGTGGCGCGCGTCCGTGCTGAACGGCGCCGTGCCGGAAGCGCCTGCCTTACTCGATCCGTTTCAGGAGCAACTAATTTGGGAACAGGTGATCCGGAATTCCCCAGCGGGCGATTCGCTGCTTCGCATTCCCGAGACAGCGCAGAAAGCCGCCGAAGCCTGGAAATTGATCCATGCTTATCGACTGCCCGTGGATGGCCGATTCGAAGCCAGCGACGATTGGTCGGCATTTGCGGCCTGGTCGCGTGCCTTCCAGAAACGTTGTCAGGCTAACCGTTGGCTCGAAGCTGCCCGGCTCAGCGACGTAGTGACGGCGCACATCAAATCCGGCGAAACGATGCTCCCGTCGCGGCTTTATCGCGCCGGCTTCGATGAACTGACTCCACAGCAGCGCGAGTTCTTCGAAGCCGTGGGAAATTACCGGGAAGTCGAGCTGCAAGATTTCGCAGCGGCGCCCCAGTGCTTCAAGTTCCAAGACACTACCGCCGAGACTCGCGCAGCAGCCGGTTGGGCCAGACAGCGGCTCGAGAATGATCCCTCGGCGAAGATCGGCGTGATTGTTCCGAACTTGACGAGCACCCGATCGACGGTGGAGCGCATCTTCCGCGAACTGTTGCATCCAGGCGCGCAGCCGGACGAGCGCGAATTGTCGTTTCATCTTTCTCTCGGGCCGCCACTGGACCAATATCCCCTGGTGCGCAGCGCGCTTCAAGTGCTCGAATTTGGACTCGGACCGATGACGCTCGCTCGAGCCGGGGTGCTGCTACGGTCGCCGTTTCTCGCTGGGGCAGAAGCCGAATTGACGAAGCGTGCTTCGCTCGACGCTCGATTGCGTCGCGACGGTCTGTGGGAAGTCACTCCGCGCAGCCTGTGCGATGCGGCCGTGCACTGTCCTCGATTGCAGCATGCACTCCAGCGCTTCGAAAAGCAAGCTGGCAAGCTTCCCGCCGGGCAAAGACCAAGCGAATGGGCGCGCAGCTTTTCGAAGCTCCTCGAGGCGCTTGGCTGGCCTGGAGAACGCACACTCACCAGCCGCGAGCACCAAGTGGTAGAAGCCTGGCTCGCGCTGCTGTCGAATTTCGGTGCGCTCGATATCGCGTCGCCCACGATGAGCTTGGATCAAGCGCTGTCTCAACTCAGTGAAATCGCCGCTGGCACTCCTTTTCAAATCGAGAACGAAGGCGCGCCGGTCGAGGTAATGGGAATGCTCGAAGCGTCCGGCTTGCGATTCGATCATCTTTGGATCATGGGGCTTCACGATGAGGCGCTGCCCGCCCGCTCGAACCCACACCCGTTCCTCCCGATTTCGCTCCAACAGGAGCACGATCTGCCGCATTCTTCGGCTGCGCGTGAACTGGACTTTTCCCGGATTCTGCTGACGCGGCTGCTCGGGAGCGCGCCAAATGTGATCCTCAGCTATCCGGAAGCGGAGGATGATCGCCTGCTCGCGCCGAGTCCGCTCATCTCCGCCGGCGCGTGGCGGACACACGGTACTGCTCGATCAGATGAGTGGATCGCGCGGATTCGCACTTCCGTCACGATGGATGAATTCGGCGACGAGGTTGCGCCGCCTGCGCACAGGGACGCCAAGCAAAGCGGCGGCGCGTCGCTGTTCAAGGACATGTCGGCCTGCCCTTTTCGCGCCTTTGCGAAACATCGGCTGGGCGCCAGGCCGCTCGAGGACACCGAGCTGGGGCTGAGTTACAGAGATCGCGGCACCACCGTCCATCGCGCGTTGCAATTGATCTGGACCGAATTAGGATCGCAGGCACGGCTGAAGGAGATCGCGCCTCAGGAATTGCAGACGTTGATCGCGCAGCATGTCGACGCAGCGGTCGATCACTTGGGTCCGGGAATCGGACGACATTTGGAACGCCGCCGTCTCCAACATCTGCTGACCGAGTGGCTTGAGATCGAGAAATCGCGCTTCGAATTCACCGTGCTGAAGCCGGAAGAGGAGCGCCTCGTCACAATCGGCGGCGTGCAGGTGCGGACGCGCGTGGATCGTGTCGACCTATTGGCGAGCGGCGGAGAAATCATTCTCGACTACAAGACGGGACAAGTGAAATCGGGGGCCTGGGACGGCGATCGCCCGGACGACCCGCAGGTTCCGCTCTATTGCGCCAGCAGCGAGCGTTCCATCGCCGGCGCGGCGTTCGCAATTATTCGAACTGGTGAGCTCGCATTTCGCGGCATCGCCGAAAATTCCGCCACGCTGCCGGATATGAAGCGGATGAACAGTCCGCGAAATGTCACCGTTCTTCAGCAGATAGCCGAATGGAAGCACGTGCTGGTACGCCTCGCCGAAGATTTTCGCGGCGGCGTAGCGCGCGTCGATCCTAAGCCGGATGCGTGTGACCATTGCGGCCTCACGGCGCTGTGCCGGGTTCTCGAAACTGACCGGGGGGGCGACAATGATCGCGGATAGTGCGGCGCGCCAGCGTGCGCTCGACACCTCGACGTCCTTCATCGTGCAAGCACCGGCCGGCTCGGGCAAGACAGAACTGCTGATCCAGCGCTACTTGAAGCTGCTTGAAACCGTCGACACACCGGACGCGGTGATCGCGATCACCTTCACGCGTAAGGCCGCGGGTGAGATGCGCTCGCGTGTCGTGGAGGCGCTGCGAGCCGCCGATTCTGGCATCGCGCCCGAAACCGAGCATCAACAGCGCACGCGCGAAATAGCCCGCGGAGTGCTGGAGCACGAGCGCCGCCTTGGATGGAACCTGCTTCAGAATCCGGCCCAGCTCCGGATCGAGACTATCGACGCGTTGTGCGCCGCCATCACACGCCGCATGCCCTGGCTCGCGCGATTCGGTGCGATGCCGGAGATTTCGGAGAAGGCCGGCGATTTGTATCGCGAGGCCGCTCGTAACACGCTGCGCCACGTCGACGACGCCAATTCAGGTCTATCCGATCTTCTCCTTCACCTCGACAATGACTTCATGGCAGCCGCGCGGCTGATCGTTTCTATGCTTGAAACGCGCGATCAGTGGCTGCGGCACACCGGCGTCAATCCGGACTTCGGCGCGCTGCGGGTCGAGCTGGAAGGCTCGCTGCAGCGGTTGATTCTGACCGAGCTCAAAACACTGCACGCCTGCTTTGACGAACGCACTGCCGCCGAAATCGCCGTGATCCGTGAGCTCGATCGATTTCCCGAAGCCCACCTCGACGATATCCCGCTTTGGAGCACGGTAGCGGACTTGTTGCTGACCTCCAGTGACGTCTGGCGCAAGCGCGTCGACAAAACCATGGGCTTTCCGCCCCAGCATCCGAAGAAATCGCAGCTTGAAAATCTGCTGGCGCGATTGCAAAGTGAAACGGCGCTTCTTGAATCACTACAGCGCTTCCGCGAGCTGCCCGCGCCGAACTTCACCGAGTCTCAGTGGCAGGCGATGGAAGCGGCGATCACCACCTTGACGCTGGCGGCGGCCGAGCTCCAGTTAGTCTTTCGCGAGCATGGCCGCGTGGATTTCGCCGAGTTGTCGATCCGGGCTTCAGACGCCCTGGGCCGTGTCGACTCGCCGAGCGATCTCGCACTCTCCCTCGGCCACCATATCCAGCACATCCTGGTTGATGAGTTTCAGGACACCTCCTTCACGCAATTCGAACTGCTCGAGAAGCTAACCGCCGGCTGGGAGCCCGGTGATAACCGAACTCTGTTCCTGGTGGGCGATCCCATGCAGTCGATCTATCGGTTTCGGCAGGCCGACGTCAGCCTGTTCTTAAAAGCGCGGCTGGAGGGAATCGGATCGATCGCGCTCGAGCCGTTGACGCTGGCCTTGAATTTCCGCTCCACGGCCAAGCTTGTCGATTGGGTGAACGCAACTTTCACGTCGATTCTGCCGCAGCAAGAGAACATCGAATCGGGCGCTGTGGCGTATTCACCGAGCCTGGCTGCCGCCACCGGCGATGGTTCCTTCGTCCAAATTCATGCTTTTTCTGACGCCAACTCGGAAGCCGCACGTGTAATCGAACTGGTGGAGACGAGCGATCGTGGAAAGATCGCGATTGTTGTTCGGGCGCGTGCGCATCTTACTGCGATCGTCGGTCTGCTGAAGCGCCACAATATTCCTTTCCAAGCCATCGAAATCGATCAACTCGGTGAGCGTCCGGTCATAGAAGACCTGACGGCGCTCACGCTGGCGCTCTTGCATCCTGCCGATCGTGTATCCTGGCTCGCTGTCCTCCGCGCGCCGTGGTGCGGGCTGACGCTCGAAGATCTGCACGCTCTCGCCGCACCCGACCATCATCCGGCCATCTGGGATCTGCTGCATCGCCCCGGCTGCCCGCTCACGGGCGACGGCTTGGCGCGCGTCCACCGCATCCTTCCCGTGCTTGAGCAAGCGATGGCCGGGCGCGGAAGACTTCCACTCCGAGATTGGGTTGAGCGCGTCTGGCTGCAACTGGGCGGCCCTGCGTGTGTCGAGGATGAAACGGCTCTTGAAGACGCCGCCGCGTATTTCGATCTGCTCGAAGGCTTGCAGGAAGCCGCCGATCTGACCGACTTCCGATGGTTTCGCGAACAGGTGAACGATTTGTTCGCGCGGCCTGATGCCGCCGCTGGCGACCGCTTGCAGCTCATGACCGTCCACAAGGCGAAAGGTCTCGAATTCGATCACGTGATCGTGCCTGGCCTCGGAGCTGTTACTCGCACCGACGAACCGCGCCTGGTGCTGTGGCTGGAACAGCGCGGGAAGCCACTGCTGGCGCCGATTTCACAGACCGGACAGGAGACGGATCCGATCTATCGCTACCTGGCGCGCATCGATCGCCGCAAGAGTGAACAAGAGACCAAGCGGTTGTTGTACGTTGCGACGACGCGCGCTCGCCGTCGGCTCGACCTGCTGGCTGTCGCGAAGAAGAAGGACGACGGCTCGATCCTGGAACCTGCAGCGGGATCGTTCCTTCGATTACTTTGGCCCATGGTGGCGCATTTGTTCGCGAGTCTTCCGGAAGTTCCCGGCCATCCGCGGCGGGCCGAGCCACGGAAGAACCGGCGCGTTCCGGCGGATTGGAAGGTTCCCGCGCCCCCTTCACCGGTGATGTGGACTCGCCGCGTCATCGAGCCGATTCGACCGCCGCTGATCACGTTCGAATGGGCCGGCGACCGCCTCCGGCACGTCGGCACTGCGCTGCACGGCTTCTTGCAAAGGATCGCACGCGAGGGGCTGGATGCCTGGACGGAAGCCGTCGTGCGCTCGAACCGCGGTGCCTATCGCGCGGTGCTGGCCAATCTCGGAGTCGCACCTTCAGAGCTCACCGAGGCATTCGGACAAGTAGAAGCCGGGCTGCTGCGAACGCTGCGCGATCCGAAAGGGCGATGGATTCTGGACGCGCACGCCGAGGCGGAGTGTGAATTGCAAGTCACCGGCCTGATCGACGGCAAGTTGTACGAGACCGTGATGGATCGTACCTTCGTCGACGAAGCGGATGTGCGGTGGATCATCGACTATAAGACCAGCGCGCATGAGGGCGGCGAGCTGGAGGCGTTTCTCGACAATGAAAAGGAGCGCTATCGAGAGCAACTGGAACGCTACGCGCGATTGATTGTACACCGGGAGGATCGGCCGATTCGTCTCGGTTTGTATTTTCCGCTGCTCGGCGAATGGCGCGAGTGGGCCGCGCCCGTGGTGTTGCGCAAACAAGCGTCGCTATTCGAGTTGTAGCGCGACCGGTATGTTAATATGACATTACCGACGTGCTTTCACGCCTTCGGGGACGTAGTTCAGTTGGTTAGAACGCCGGCCTGTCACGTCGGAGGTCGCGGGTTCGAGCCCCGTCGTCCCCGCCATTCTTTTCTTCTCTACTTGGCCCCCAGAGTCTTGAGTAACTCCGTGAGATGGTCGACAATGACCTTTCGCGCGGCCTGATAGTTCTCACTGACCGATGGAATGTCATTCCAGTCGGCGAGCTTGCCGGCGGCTGGCTTCTTGGGAAGCGCGCAAGCGAATGTAACGACGCGATCTGCATTCTGAACGTCATCCTCGCTAACCTTTTGCGGCTTCCAGGTCGAGACGTCCAGCCCGTCGGCCGCGAGCCCGTTGCGCACACCAGCCGGAATTTCCGCATCAGGATTCGCGCCGCGAGTGACGGCCCGGTAAGGCAGTCCTTTTTCCTTCGCCATGCGGTTGAAGTGCGCAGCGGCGATCACACTTCTTGCGCTGCCATGCTCGCACACGAACAGGATGGTGTGTGCAGCGTCGCGTTGAGTCTGCTGAGCGAACGCCGCTAGGGCGAACGACGCCACCAATATTGCACCGATAAGACTCTGTTGCCTCATGCGTCCCTTTCTACTTCGGAATCTCGCGGTCGATCGCCTCGAGCACGACCTCCGGCCGCGCGCGAACCCGCAGATCGTCGGTCAAATACTCCCAACGGACCGCCCGGCCGGAGTCGATCAGAATTTCCGCCGGGCGCGCAATATCCCGCCCATCCTCGCCGGCTCCGGGGTGTACCAAGCCGTAACTCCGGATCACTTCGGCTCTCGGATCCGAAAGCAACGGGAATGTGTATCCCCTTCCTTTGGCAAGCTTGCTAGATTCCTGGGGCGAATCCACGCTGATCGCTGCAATCTCCACGCCCCGCTGATGAAAATCGTTCAAGCGCTGCTCGAAACTCCGCAACTCGGAGTTGCAGAACGGTCACCAGTAGCCGCGATAGAAGACCAGCAGCACACCGTGATTCGTCTTCAACAAGTCCGAGAGGACCACCTGTTTTCCATCCGCGCTCACGAGCGAAAAATCAGGCGCCGTCTGGCCGGTGTGCACTGCCGCGCTCGCACTCGGCACACCTTTGGCTGCGTAGAAAATGCCGTAGCAGAAGAAGCCCACCAGCAGCACACTTAGCACACCGAAAACCGTCCCGATGACCTTGCCGCGATATTGTTCCGGTTGGCCAAAGGCTCGCCGCAAGCCGACTAGCAGCAGGAATGCCCCGGCGATGAACATCAAGTAGTTCGCCCAGGGGACATCTCGCGTGGATGCATACAGCGCAAAAATGGGGATGTAGGTCAGCAGTCCTAACAGCACCAGACCAAATCCAGCCCATAGCACTACATTGCGGCGGCGCTTAGCGGCGGCGACTTGAAGTTCAGTCAACGAAATCCCCCCTGAGCTAATATCATATGTCATGACTACACGTCGTGAAGCTTTAGCCGCTCTCGCTTTGTTCGCCCAGGCCGCCGGCAACGCCCAAAACAAAAAGGGGCAGCCAGGTCCGGTGTTTCAACATGATCTTCCCAACCTCAGTCTGGATGACTGGCAGGTGACTGTCAGCGAAGTTCCGATGCCGCCCGGGCGTGTGGGCCAGCCGCACCGGCACGCCGGTTTTGTTCTCGCTTACGTGCTCGAAGGCGCCGTCGTCACCAAGATTTCCGGACAGCCCGAGACCACCTATACGGCAGGCCAAATGTTCTACGAAGCTCCCGGCAGCACGCACGAGGTTTCTAAGAATGCCAGCAGCACCGAGCCGGCCAAGCTTCTGGCGTTGATCTTCGCGAAAAAAGGCGAGACGTTGACCGTACCTGCTCCGACGGCCGGCCAGCGCTAGGGCGAGACTTAGCGCGTGCCCTGCCGTGCCGCGGCGAAGATCGCGGTGTCAGGATGAAATTCCGCCCATGCGAACCAGTATTCCGGCTCCAGAATAAGCGGCCGCAATTCTGAGCCCTTGAGCCGCCCTGCGTTGCATTGCCCGTAGGAATCCCAGCGCGAGTGGGTTTCAAGATCGGTTAACTCCGTCGCCTGCGGATTGGCGGCTGTGAACTTCAGTATCTTCCCGTTGAGACGGGCCAAAAATGCAGTCGTCGTATCGGAACCGGGTTGGTGCACCACCACGATCGGCTCGCCGCCCAGCTTGGTGTTTATCACCAGCGATCGCCGGAGTATGGTCAGCGGAAAAGCCAGGTTCTCTCCTCCGACGTCCAGGCCCAGGATCATCGTTTTCGGCGGCAGCCGATTATCGTTGCGCAACACGCCATCGGGCGCGGACCCACGCTGCAACAAACCGTCCTGCACCCGCTGATTCACTTCCGGAATTCGTTCCGCGTAGCCGGGCAGCGGTTTCAAAACTAACGTATCTGGATGAAGCTTGCGCCACTCACTCCAGTTCGTCAGCAGAAACGGATACAACTTTACGTGCTCTCCTTTCATCGGCCCAGAAATCGCTTCCAGGCTGGACTGCTGCCATCGGCTGCCGCTCTCGCGATCGCGAAAAACTTCGTTGCCGCCGACAACGCCCGCGTTTTCGAAATGTAATTCCTTGCCCTGCGCTTCGGCCCTGAACACGAGGGCCGTGTTGCAGTAAGATCACCACGTGACAGCGATCGGACCCGCCATCAGCTTATCCTGGACCAGTCCATGCTGAGCCAGGATCCCGGCCGGATAGGCCTTCGCGATCTTTCCGTCCATCACTCCGATCAAGCGGTCGCGATCGCTCATGAACGTGGCCTGAGACAGTGCGATGAACTCCGCCTGCTCGATGGCGGCGTACGGCAGCCTAGGTTTCACGGAAACCTGAAACGCAAGGCACGACGCAGCCGCTAGCAGCGATGCGCTCATCGCGAAGAAGATTGAACGGCTCATGTTTCGTTATTTTATCTCAAGCAGGCACAAACTAACGGCCGCTGAGTGGCCGCGACGAAGCCAGTCCTATTTGCGCTCCGAATCGATCTGCACCAGCTCACCCGCCGCCGGCGCGCTCTTTTTCACCGTCGTTAAGAACGACCGCGGAAGCTTCGAAAAATAGACCATACGCTCCACCCAGGGCAGCAGCCGGCGCACCGTTCGGCCGTGCAGCAACAGGCTTCCCGCCACCAGCAGAGGATGCGGAATTGTCGTACAGCAACGGGAGCAGATCGCAATCTCATCGGCACGCCCCGCCACGTGCAAACTGCGCATCCGCTGCATCTCCTCCGAATTCCAAATCTCAGACATGAGCAGCGCTCCCACATTTCCAACTGGCCGGCCGTCCAGCATATAACTCTGGCAGCACGGATAAACATCGCCGTTGTGCTTTACGTACATCGGACCGCGCCACAGATAATGGCACGGATGCTTCCAATCCTGTGCAGCGTGTCCAGCTTCCGGCTGCAGCAGATTCGTCTCGTCTTCCTTGATGCGCACCTGATCGACGCCCGGTACCGCGCTCCAGTAGCGGATGAAATCATCTACTTCACCGGCGTTCCGTTCCATCCGCACCATTTGCACCACTACCTGTACCTTGGCGCGACGCTCCTGTTTCATACGAGCGAATCGCACAAAATTGTCGCGAACCTTCTCGAATTTGGCGCCCTTGCGATAGTATTCGTACGATTCCTTGGTCGCGCCGTCAAAGCTCAAGGTGATGTGCTCGAGCGGAGTATCCAGCAGCCGCGCGCAAGTCTTTTCGTCGAAGAAAGTCCCGTTGGTCGATAGAAGCGTCGAGATGTTGTGACGCGCGCAATACTCGATCCGATCGAAAATCTTGCGATCCATGAACGGCTCGCCCAGACCGATCAGCATCATGTGTTCAGCGCTGCGCCCCGATTCTTTCACTAGCCGAGTGAAGATCTCCTCGGTCATGTCTTCTTTCGGCTGCTTGTACGTTTCGCGCGGGCACATCGGACAATACAAGTTGCACTTCGCCGTGGTCTCGACGATATACTCCACCGGCAGCGCGTTCAGCGTTGATTTGCGCCGCAAGTAACCCCACAGCAATTTCGCCCGATTCCAGGCCCGCATGGCAACAACCTTATTGTAGCCGCGCTCAGGAATCAGCACGCATCAGACAGTGCAAGACTGAATTAATGAACATCACGGTCACAGGAGCCACAGGATTCCTTGGAACCTGCCTCACCCGCGACCTGGTCGCCGCCGGCCACAGCCTGCACGTGCTCGGAAGAAGGCGGCCCTCCAACCTTCCGCCCTCAGTTCAATTCTCAGAATGGCTCTCCGCCGGAGTCGAGCCTCCGCCCGAAAGTTTAGCCTCAACCGACGCTATCGTCCACCTGATGGGCGAACCCGTCGCGCAACGCTGGACTCCGGAAGTGAAGCAGCGCATCCGCGCAAGCCGCGTCGATGGAACGCGCCAACTTGTGAACGCGCTGTCCACGCAATCGCGGCGCCCGAAAGTTCTGGTCACAGCATCGGCGATCGGATTCTATGGCTCGCGGGCGGACGAGATTCTCACCGAAGCATCGCGGCCGGGCGACGACTTTCTCGCGCGCGTCGTGGTCGACTGGGAGAGCGCCGCCGAAATGGCCGAATCCCTCGGCATCCGCGTGCTTCGATTGCGCTTTGGTGTCGTGCTCGGAAAAGGTGGTGCGCTCGCAAAGATGCTGCCTCCGTTCCGCCTCGGGCTCGGCGGACGGCTGGCTTCGGGTCAACAATGGATGTCCTGGATTCACATTGACGACGTGGTCCGCCTCATCCAGTTTGCACTCGACAATGCATCGGCACGCGGGCCTTGGAACGCCACCGCGCCGCAGCCGGTCCAGAACGCTCAGTTCACGAAAGACCTCGCGAGCGCGCTGCACCGGCCCGCTATCTTTCCAGTGCCAGAATTCGCGCTAAGGATGATGTTCGGCGAGATGGCAGGCGTGGTCCTTTCGAGCCAGCGCGTGGTCCCGAAAGCCCCCCTGGCCGCTGGCTTCGAATTCCGATACTCGCAACTCAAACCAGCCTTGATACGTCTCCTATCGGGTGAACCTGAGGCACAATAGTAATAGGATGCGGCTGGTTCTAATTCTCGCTACCTCGCTCGGGCTCGTTGCCGCCGACATGAGCCTGACGGTCGACAAACTGACGGCGTTCATCCGCTCGGCCATCCAGCTCAAGCAACCCGACAAGCAGGTCGCCGAATATTTGAAGCACGTAAAGATGGTCGAGAAGTTGGATGACCGCTCCATCGAGGAACTCGCCGGCATGGGCGCGGGACCGAGGACTGTAGCCGCACTGCACGAGTTGCGCGACGCATCCTCCACGCTGCCCGTGGCCGCGCCGCCACCGCCCAAGCCGATCATCACGCCGATTCCAGGGCCCGACTCCATCGAGCAAGGCCAGATCATTCAGGAAGCGCGACAGTACGTGATGAACTACACCAAGAATCTGCCGAACTTCATCTGCGTGCAGGTCACGCGCCGCAGCGTGGATCCTCGCGGCACCGACAGTTGGTATCACACCGACACCATCACCACCCGCCTCAGCTACGACGGAAACAAAGAAGACTATCAAGTGGTCCTGGTAAATAACCAACCTGTCACCAACATGTCGATGGAGAAGTTGGGAGGCACTACGTCGGCGGGCGAATTCGGAACGATGATGAAAGAAATCTTCGAGCCCGAAACCCACGCGCGCTTTGCCTGGGAGCGTTGGGCTACGTTGCGCGGCCGCCGCACTTACGTGTTTGCCTACGACGTCGATCAGCAGTACTCGAAATATCACATCCTGGCTGAGGACAAACTCAACATCGTGCCCGCTTATCGCGGCCTGGTTTACATCGATCGCGACACCAAGATGGTGACCAAGGTGACGCTCGTCCCCTACAATCTGCCCGACACTTTTCCGGTACGTGAATCTCACCAATCGCTCGATTATGATTTCGAAAAAATCGGTGACAACGAGTTTCTGTTGCCGTTGAAATCAGTGCTGGAAGTGAGCAGATCGCGTTACGCCTCCAAGAACGAGATCGAATTTCGGTTGTATCGCAAATTCGAGACGGGCAGCACCATCAAGTTCGACACACCCGAGCCACTTCCAGAAGAACAGACCAAAGAAAAACCGCCCGACGATAAAGCCCAGAAAAAACAGTAGGGCCGGCTGCTCACCGAATCTCGACATCCACGTCTAACATAAGAAGCCCATGGGAACGTTCTGGCAAGACCTGCGGTATGCCCTGCGGATGCTGGCAAAGAGCCCAGGCTTCACCATTACCGGCGGCCTGATCCTCGCGTTGGGAATCGGAGCGAACACTGCGATATTTAATGTCGTCGATGCAGTATTGCTTCGACCACTTCCGTTTCACGACCCCGCTGCTCTCGTCAGCGTGAAGGACGATCTGCGCGGCCTGAACATTCCGGATGTCGGAATGTCGGTTCCCGAACTTTGGGATTTTCGCGACCGCGCCGGCGTGTTCGAAGAGATTTCTGCAGTGTGGCCGATCAGCGCCAACCTGACCGGAGGCGATCGGCCGGAGCGTGTTGAAGCGGTAGCCGTGAGTTGGAACTATTTCCACATGCTGGGTGCCCGATCCCAGATGGGCCGCGTTTTCGATCGCCAGGAAGACACGCCCGGTTTTGCGGAGGGCGCAGTTTTAAGCGATAGTTGCTGGCGGCGGTTGTTCGGCGGCGATCCGGAGATTCTCGGAAGAAAGCTGCGCATCGATAACGACCTCTACACCGTAGTCGGCGTGATGCCATCGGGATTTCGTCATCCGGGGAAGACATTGCAGGGCGATGTGGATATTTGGATCACGGCCGGATTTGCCGACCTGCCTTTTCAGAAACCCGTGCAGCGTAATGCGCGCCCGCTTCCCGGAGCAATCGGGCGGTTGAAGCCAGGCCTCACTGTGGCGCAGGCCCGAGCCCGGTTGGAAACCTACTCAGCTCAGCTCAGCCGCCAGTTTCCGAATGCGTATCCGGCATCGGCAAAATGGATGCCGCGACTCACGCCTTTGCAGGAGGACTTGACCGGCAAGGCGCGGCCAGTGCTGCTAGTCGTACTCGGGGCCGTCGGTTTTGTGCTGCTGATCTGTTCGGTGAGCCTCGCGAATCTGGTGCTTGCGCGATCGTCTGCGCGCCACCGTGAAACCGCCGTGCGGCTGGCGCTTGGGGCCTCGCGCTACCATTTGATCCGGCTGTTGATGACCGAGAGTATTCTGCTTTCCTTACTCGGCGGTGCGGCCGGGCTCTTGATGGTCTTATGGCTACGGCCGTTGTTGCTCGGCATCGCACCCGCAGCCTTGCCGCGTCTGAACGAAGTCGACCTGAACTGGACCGTACTTTTGTTTTGTCTCGCTGTTTCGCTGCTGACAGGAATTGCGTTTGGCTTGGCGCCCGCGATCCAGCTCTCGAGCAGCAGCCTGGTCGACAATTTGAAGGAAGGCTCCCGCGGGTCGAGCGTTGGCCGCGGGCAGCATCGATTCCGCAGCACATTGGTCGCATGCGAGGTCGCGCTCTCTCTCATCCTTATGACCGGCGCAGGATTGCTGCTCCGCAGCTTCTGGAATCTGTTACAGGTGAATCCCGGTTTCAATTCGAAAAACGTGCTGGTAACGAGTCTCTGGATGCCGGCGCCCAATAATCCCAAGTCTGGACTTTACTTCACCCAACCCGCACGGGCAGCGTTCGTCCACGAAGTTCTGCGCCGCGCACGTTCGCTCGCGGGCGTCGAAGTGGCTGCCATGGGCAGCGGCAACAGCATTCCGCTGATCGGATGGAATAGCGTACCGATCGGATTGGAAAACAGGCAGGCCGTTGAAGCTCCAGTCGCGCAAACCGCGAACGTGAGCCCTGAATTCTTTCGAGCGCTTGAGATTCCGGTCGTGCGCGGACGGTTGCTCACAGATTCGGACACTCAGCCGCCTGGGGTGGTCCTGGTGGACGAAACCGCCGCTCGCCGTTTTTGGCCGAATGCAGATCCGTTGAGCAAGCGGGTCAGGATAGGGCAGAATCCGCAGGCGCCATGGCGGACTGTGGTCGGAGTCGTCGGCGATATCAAGACCGATGGCCTGGACGCGGGCAGTATTCCGCACGTTTATTTTCCGATCTATCAACAATCCGGGCTCGCGATGACGGTGTTTCTCCGGACTTCATCGAATCCCGCGAATCTCGGCGAAGCATTGCGGCGCGAAATCCAAAACGTCGATCGTGATCTGCCGGTGTTCGGCATTCAGACCATGGAACAGGTGTTGGCAAGCTCCATCGCACAGCGCCGCTTTGCGTTGGTAATGGTGGGAGCCTTCGCGCTGGTTGCACTGCTGCTCGCTGGAATCGGGATTTACGGCGTCACAGCGTTTTCGGTGGGCCAGCGATCACAGGAGATCGGAATCCGAATGGCGCTCGGCGCGCGGCGGAGCGACGTCGTCACGCTGATTCTGTGGCAAGGCATGAGAACGACGTTGTGGGGCTTGGCCAGCGGATTGGCAGGAGCGCTGGTCTTCACGCGATTCATGCGGTCGCTGTTGTTCGCAGAGTCGCCGATGGACCCGGTCACTTTTCTGGCGGTCGCTGCGATCCTTGCGGGCGCGGCGCTGGTGGCTTGTTACGTGCCGGCGCTGAAAGCGATGCGAGTAGATCCGGTACAAGCTTTGCGATCTGAGTGACGAGGCTTTCGCCTTCACGGCCCGATGGCCGGAGAACATGGATGGTGCCGGGACCCGTCGGACGCCAGCGCTGAAACATTCGCTCCGATGCAAAGCCGGCGAAGATGCCGATCATCGGAACACCGCAAGCCGCGGCAACGTGGCCTCCGGCCGAATCGTATCCCACGTACAAACGGCTGCGTTCGATGTGAGCCGCGAATCCGGCGAATGAGCCGTCCCACATTGTAATGCCTTCGCCCGCCCCCGCCACAGCACGCTCGACGCGCTCAGCTTCCTCGCCACCGGCACCCTTGTCGATCAAGATCGGACGCGGCAATAGCTTCAGGAGCTCCACTTCGTATGGATCCGCGACGCGCTTCGCCGGATTCTCGCCGACGCCGAAGCTGACGGTGGTCGTGAACTCGGCGGCTTCGAGGCCAGTGCTGATGTAAGTTTGGGCTTCGACCACACTGAAAGTTTCTGAGACCCAGCGGCGCGCGAGCACCGGCAGAGATTCGTCTCCATCGCCGCCATAGGAGCGGCTTTCAAAGAAGTAGTAATCTCCTTCGGGGCAAATCGGAAGCAGCCCGAGCTGCGTAAGGCGGGAGTCGGGATCGATGATGATGCTGGAATCGCAGCAGACTGCATCGCGAAGCTCCGGCCAGACTGAGAGCCGGTCGTCGAGCGTTCCGGCCCGGCCGTAAGCGATCGACAGATGCTCGAGCCGCGGATCGGCAGCGAACAACTCCCAGCTTTTTTCCGGCCCCGTAAAATAAATGTGCGCGTCTGGGAAACGCTTCTTCGCGGCATCGAGCATAATGCTGGTGACCGCGACATCAGCGCCGAGGGTGACGCGCGAGAGCACGAAGACTTTTACAATCGCCGCTGTATCGCGATCGAACTTGCGAAGCCGACGTACTCGCTCGTAGCGAGCCAGCAAGTGCTCCGCGTGCAGATCGGAAAGACGGCGCGCGATCACTTCGGAAAATAAATCAGCATAAACGCGGCAAAGACGAGGCTCGAACAAATCGGCTAGACGCTCGACGACGATGCGGAACAAGGCGCGGCTGCGATCGCCGGTGAGCAGTTCATCGAGAAGATGTTCGGGGAAGGGGCGGCCGGCGAGGCAATGCTCCAAGAGCTCGTTCGCGAGATCGTCAGCCGAGATATTTTCCAACCAACAGCTCCAGCTTTTTTCGTGTGACTTCAGGAACGGCTTTGCGATCGGTGATCAACGCGTGGGCCAGCGCGGCTCCGCACTTGCATTCACGAGCCGATGGCATGTTCGCGACGCTCGCGGCGACAACTTTGCAAGCGTTGCCGGCATTCTTGTTGAGGTTCGCCAGAATGTCGGTGACGGTGACAGCATCGTGCTCCTCATGCCAGCAATCGTAATCGGTCACCATGGCGACGGTCACGTAACAGATCTCGGCTTCGCGAGCGAGCTTGGCCTCCTGCAGGTTGGTCATGCCGATCACATCCATGCCCCAGCTTCGATAAACGTTCGACTCGGCTTTGGTGGAAAAGGCCGGCCCTTCCATGCACAGATAGGTGCCGCCCTTGGCCACATCGACGCCCGATTGGATGCACGCTTTGCGCACGACTTCGGAGAGCTGCGGGCAAACTGGATCAGCAAAGCTGATGTGCGCGACCAGCCCTTCGCCGAAAAACGTCGAGACTCGGCCGCGGGTACGATCGAAGAACTGATCGGGGATCACGAACTTGAGCGGTGGATGTTTCTCGGTGAGAGAACCGACCGCGCTGAGCGAAATGATGCGCTCAACACCAAGCGACTTGAAGCCATAGATGTTGGCTCGGAAGTTCAACTCCGAAGGCGAAATACGATGGCCGCGGCCATGCCGCGCAAGGAACGCGACTTCCTTGCCCGCGAGCTTTCCGATAACGTATGCATCGGAAGGCTTGCCCCAGGGAGTGTCGATGATCAACTCCTGCCGCACTTCAAAGCCGGGCATTGAATACAATCCGCTGCCGCCGATAATACCGATAGTTGTTTTCATTCCTGTATGAGTTCGAGCAAGACGCCGCCGGTGGAGGACGGATGAACGAAGACGTAGAGATGTCCGCCTGCTCCGGGCCGTGGATCGTTCAGGAGACGCGCTCCGCTCGATGTAAGGCGCGCAACAGCAGCGGCCAGGTCGGGAACTTTGATCGCGACGTGATGCAAACCTTCGCCGCGTTTTTCAATAAACTTCGCGATCACCGAATCCGCTCCAGTTGCTTCGAGCAGCTCGATGCGCGAATCGCCGGCGGGCAGCATGGCCACGTTCACTTTTTCGAGATCGACCGTTTCGCGCGAGCCGACCGCGAAGCCGAGCTGCTTCTGGTAGAACCCGAGGGCGGCATCGAGCGAGCGTACGGCGATACCCAAGTGGTCAATCTTCATTTTGTTTGAGCCAGCCATCGATGATCGTGTAAGGATCCTTCTCGCGCGCCGCTACCTGTTTTGCAGCAGCGTGAAAATCAACATTCGAGAAATTTTCCAGCAGCCGTTCGCGAAGCATCTCGCGCAGCCGCTGAGTCCAGTTTGAAACGGCACGGTCTTTCGAGCCGCCATGCGCCAGAAACGATCGTACCGCGACGAGCGTCTCGGCGATTCCCTTTCCTTCCGTTGCAACAGCGCGAACGATGGGAGGCACCCAGCCGTCTGTGCGAGTGGAGAGGCTTTGAATGGCCTTAATTTCGCGCTCCAGGCGATCGGCGCCGTCCTGATCGGACTTGTTGATGACGAAGACGTCGGCGATTTCCATGATGCCCGCCTTGATGGCCTGCACGTCGTCGCCCATTCCGGGGACCAACACGACGACGGTCACGTCGGCGAGTTTCGCGATCTCGACTTCATCCTGACCGACGCCGACGGTCTCAATCAGGACGATTTGCTTGCCTGCGGCATCGAGAAGCAAGGCCATGTCGGTAGTCGCCGCAGCGATTCCGCCGAGCCAGCCGCGCGTCGCCATCGATCGGATGAAGACGCCGGAGTCGGCGTGATGGCTGAGCATGCGAATGCGATCGCCGAGGATCGCGCCACCAGTGTAGGGACTGGTTGGATCCACCGCGATGACGCCCACCGATTTGTTCTCGCGGCGCAATTCGTGAATGAGACGATCGGCCAGCGTGCTTTTGCCGGCGCCGGGCGAGCCCGTGAGGCCGATGACGGTTGCCTTGCCGGTATTAGGAAAAAGTTCTTTGAGAAGTGGCTCGGCGTTATGGGAGCGGTTCTCGATGGAGGTAGCGGCGCGGGCGAGGGCACGGGAGTCGCCGGCCAGGATTTTTTGAGCCAAGTCCGGCATCAACTCTTGAGTAGTTCGCGGGCGATGACCAGCCGTTGGATTTCGCTGGTGCCTTCACCGATGGTGCAGAGCTTGACGTC
>JACXTT010004651.1_pt1 | contig 20303 bp, 11 predicted proteins | sample 9270951 | NCBI WGS metagenome assembly JACXTT01 (sample SAMN15532306, study PRJNA645909) | rock metagenome | isolation source: weathered quartz diorite | place: Puerto Rico | collected 2017-06-21
ACACGCCGAGCTTCTGACTGGCTTCGTCCGCCAGCTCGAGACAGCGGTCGAAGTTCGCTCGCACGACCAGCGTGCGGGCCCCGTAGGCGAGCGCCTGGGCAAGTTTGCCGATGGCGATCTGCCCCTGCGGGACGAGCACCAGCGCCGGCAGCCCCGCGAGTGCCGCATACGCCGCGAGTGAGGCGCCGGTGTTGCCGGTGGAGGCGCACGCGACCGCCGTCGCCCCCACGCGCCGCGCCTGCGTCACGCCGACGGTCATGCCGCGGTCTTTGAACGATCCCGTCGGGTTGAGTCCTTCGTGTTTGAGCAGGAGCCCCGCAACGCCCGCCCATTCGGAGACCGCCGCGCGCTGCAGCAGGGCCGTATTGCCTTCGGGATACGACACGATGTCGTCACTCGCCGCCGGCAGCACCACTTCGCGGAACCGCCACACGCCTGAGGCCTGCGGACCATCGCGGAGACCGAGGCGCGCGTCGAACATCTGTGCGAGCCCGGGACCCTCCGGCACGTCCGCATGGTGCAGCTCGAGGAGCCCCTGGCAGCGCGGACAGCGGGTGGGGGAATCGCGATCCGACGTCTCGTACCCGCAACTCGCGCATCGTTGTCGCACCACGGGAGACGTCATGCGCCGGCAAGCCTCAGCACGTCGTTGAGCACTCCGCCCGCCGTCACGGCGGGGCCGGCGCCCGGACCGGTGATCACGAGCGGGCGCTTGCGGTAGCGCCGCGTCGTGAAGATGAACTGATTGTCCGTGCCGGCCAGCGACGCCATCGGGTTCGCGGCCTCCACTACCGTGCTGCCGACTCGAATGCTGCTCCTCGTGATCACCGCCCGGTAGCGCAGCGCCCCTCCGCTCGACCCAGCGGCTTCGGCGCGCTGCCTCCAGGCGTCGTCGTACTCGTCGAGTCGCGCGAGGAACTCAGGTAACGGAAGCCGCGCCGCGCCCTTCGGAACGAGTGACTCGACCGCGACGTCCGCGAGCTCGCCCCGGAATCCGAGCAGCCGGCCGAGAATCAGCGCCTTGCGTGCGACGTCCATCCCGGAGAGGTCGTCACGCGGTTCGGGCTCGGTGTAGCCCTTCGCGATCGCGCCGCGAAGCGCCTCGGAGAAGCGCCTGCCCCGGCCCAGCTCGCCGAACAGATATCCGAGCGTGCCCGACGGGCACGCCTCGATCTTCAGGACGTGATCGCCGGACTCGACCAGCTTGTGGAACGTATCGATGACCGGCAGTCCCGCTCCCACCGTCGCTTCGTGCAGCAGCCGGCGGCCGTGCGTCGCCGCTGCCCGCGCAAGCTCTTCGTATGCGCGCCGACCGCCGGTGAGGGGGCGTTTGTTGGCGAGCACGATGTGCATGCCTGCCGTCACAGCGGCCATGAGGGTCTCGGTGGTCTCGGCCGCCGTGGCATCGACGAGGATCGGATTGCCGAGCGCGTGGCGGGCCATGAAGGCCACCGTTTCTGTGGTGCCGCCCGTGTGCCCGTCTGTCAGCCGTGCCAGCGGTGTTCCGGACGCCTTGGCCGCTCCCAGCGCGGCGAGCCGGCGCGGGGCGAGACCTCCGGGTTCGAACACGAAGCCGCTCTGGTCGATGACGCCCACGACACGAAGGCGCCCTGCATTGTGCTTCGCGATGAGGGGTGCCAAGACCCGGCCGATGCGGCCGAAGCCCAGCAGCACAACGTCGGTGCGGCCGGCGCCGCGTACACTTCCCCCACCGATCTTCGAGAGCTGAAACGCGGCGTGGACAGCCCGGAGCGCGGGAGCGACGTCCCGTCCATCCACGACGAGCGAGAGGTTCAGCTCCGACGAGCCCTGCGCGATGGCGATGATGTTGACGCCGGCCTCGCTCAGCGCCGCAAACACTCGTGCGGCGACGCCCGGCGTCTTGGCGATCCCCATGCCCACGACGACCAGCGTCGCGGCCCCTGTGATGACCTCGACGCCGTCAATCTCCTGCTGCGCGATCTCGTGCCTGAACGTCTCGCGCAGGCTGTTCCGGGCCCGCTCGGCGTGCTCCGCGGGCACGCTGAAGCAGATCGAGTGCTCCGAGGACGCCTGGCTGATGAACGAAACCGAGACGTCTTCGCGGCGCACCGCGGCGAACGTGCGGGCGGCGATGCCCGGGACGCCGAGCATGCCGCTGCCGGCGACGGTCAGCAGCGCCTGGCCCGGAATCGCGGAGATCGCCTTGACCGAATAGGCGTCCAGCGTGCGGCGCCGCGAGATCTCCGTGCCGAGCGACGCCGGGTCGGCGAACGGCCGGATCCGAATGGCGACGTTCTTTCGCATGACGGGAATGAGGGCCCGCGGGTGCAGCACGCGCGCGCCATAGTAGGCGAGCTCCGCGGCCTCCCGCAGGTGCAACTGCGGCACGACGCTCGCCTCGGGCACGTGGCGCGGGTCCGCGGTGAGCAGGCCGGGCACATCCTTCCAGAGCGACACCTCACGCGACCCCAGGGCGCGCGCCAACAAGGTGGCACTCAGGTCGGAGCCGCCCCTGCCGAGCGTCGCCACCTGGCCGTCGGGAGCGGCACCGAGGAACCCCGGAACGACCGGTACGACCCCGCGGGCGAGCAACGGACCAAGCACCTTGCGAGCGTACCGCTCGATGCGTGGCATGTCCGGCGACGCGTTCCCGAACGCGCCGTCGGTCTTCACGACGTCCACCGCGTCGACATACGTGGCGTGGATGCCCGCCGCCTCGAGCCCCGCCACGACGAGCCTCGCGCTCGCGCGTTCACCGCGGGCCACGATGTAGTCGCTCGTGCGCGCGGTCAGCTCGCGCAACGCCACCAGGCCGGCACTCAACTGGTCGAGCTCGCTGAACGTCGCTTCCACGTCCTTGAGGACGGCTTCCAGCGCCCGGCCGGTCGGGAGCAGCGAGCGGGCCGCGGCGACGTGCTTCGTATGCAGCGCGCCAGCCGCTCGCACCGCTCGTGCCGCTTCGCCGCGGGAGGCGGCCCTGGCCAGGTCGAGCAAGGCGTCGGTCACGCCGGCCATGGCCGACACCACGACGACGAGCGGCGCCGGCCGCTGCGCCTGGATGATGGCGATCGCGCGCGCGATCGCCGGACCGTTCTCGAGCGATGCGCCGCCGAATTTGTGTATCTGCGGGGGAGTGCGCGCCATACGGAGTCTACGCGATCTCGTAGCCGCCGGCCGGACGGGCCGCGACGAAGCTCTCGGCATGCACCGCGCCCTCCCGCCACGCTCGCACCATCGCTGCTCCGACACCGGAAGCCCGCTCGCTTGACGTCACCGCGAGCAGCGTGGGTCCCGAACCCGACAAGGTTGCGCCGAACGCTCCCGCGCCGAGAGCGGCCGAGACCACCCCATCATAGCCGCGCACCAGGCCGCGGCGGAACGGTACGTGGAGCACATCGTCGAGCGCCGTCGCCAGGAGTCGCGCGTCGCCGGTGGCAAGCCCTTGAATGAGCGCAGCGGATCGTGACGCAGCAGACACGGCCGTGGCATGGGAAACCGTAGCGGGGAGCACGGCACGCGCCTGTTTCGTTTCAAGGACGAAGTCAGGAACAACGAAGGCGATGGCGAGCGAGGCGTGTACCGCGAGGTGCGTTACGACGAAGCCCTTTCCGATAGACGCGCCGATCGCCAGAACGGCCCCGCCGTGGACGGCCGGTGCCACGTTGTCGGGATGGCCCTCGAGCTCCGTGCAGAGGTCGACCAGAGAGTCTCGCTCAAGCCCGAGCTCCAGGAGCGCGTTCGCCGCGGCGGCGCCGGCGACCGCGGCGCCAGCCGACGAGCCGAGCCCGCGGGCTACCGGGATTCCCGACTCGGCGGTCAGGACTACCGCCGGAGGCGCCCCACGTCCCGCCACCTCACACGCTCTGACGAAGCCGCGGTAGCAGAGGTCCTGCTCGGGCGGGACAGTTACCACTTTGAGCGTCCCCCGGCGCTCGATCGCCACGGCTGGGCCGGCAGACTCGGATAGCCGTGCCGTTAGCGTGAGCCAGCGATCGACCGCCAGGCCTACGCAGTCGAAGCCCGCGCCGAGATTGGACGTGGAACCCGGCACGCGGACGGTGACGCTCGCTGGCATGGCGACCCGTAATGCGGGATAAGAGAAAAGCCCGGGCACGAGCCACGGGCGATAGTAGCTTCATTGTATCGGGTGGCACCCACCCGTCAAGGAGGCCTGGAATGGGGAAGATCCGAACGGGCATTCTCGGAGCAACGGGCACGGTCGGGCAGCGCCTGATCGCGCTGCTCGAGCACCATCCCCAATTCACCGTGACGGCAGTGGCGGCGTCAGACCGCTCGGAAGGAAGGCGCTACGCCGAAGCATGTTCCTGGCGGCTACCAGGGGAGATGCCCGCGCTGGTGCGCTCACTGGTCGTCCAGGCGCCGCGACCGCCGCTCGATTGCGACGTCGTGTTGTCGAGTCTGCCCTCGGACATCGCCGGGCCGATCGAAGAGGACTTTGCCCGGGCGGGCTACCCCGTCATCAGCAACTCGGCATCACACCGGATGGACGAACACGTCCCGTTGCTGCTCCCCGAAGCGAACCCGGAGCACCTCGCGCTGCTCGACTGCGACGGCGGCAGTCGCAAACGAGGGTTCATCGTGACGAACCCCAACTGTTCGACCATCATGATCGCGCTGACACTGGCGCCGCTGGCGGCGCGTTTCGGTGTAGAAGGCGTCGTCGTGACGACCATGCAGGCGCTGTCCGGCGCCGGCTACCCGGGCGTCGCCTCGCTCGACATCACCGACAACGTGCTGCCCTTCATCGCGAACGAGGAAGAGAAGATCGCGCGCGAGACGCGCAAGATCCTGGGCCGGTGGAACGGCAGCCGTATCGAGCCGGCGCCCTTCCCCGTGAGTGCACAATGCCATCGCGTGAACGTCATGGACGGCCACCTTGCGGCGGTGCGCGTGAAGCTCGGCCGGTTCGCCGAGCTCGCCGAGCTCGAGGATGCGTTCACCTCGTTCCGTGGATTGCCGCAAGAGCTCGGGCTGCGGAGCGCCCCCGAGCGACCCATCGTCGTCCGCGCCGAGCCCGACCGCCCGCAGCCGCGTCTTGATCGGGATGCGGGGGGCGGCATGAGCGTCACGGTGGGCCGGATCGCACGCGACGAGGTGCTGGGGCATCGCTTCGTCGCCTTGAGCCACAACACCATCCGCGGTGCGGCGGGCGCGGCGATTCTGAACGCCGAGCTCCTGGTCGCCCGTGGGTATATCCCCACCAGTCGTTGACCCGGCCGAATCCTCTAAGGCTGGACAAGGAACGGCGGCAGGATGAAGCGCAGCCCGCGACAGACCGATGAGTGAAGCCCACGCACGAACGGTCCTCGTCATCGAGGATGAAGCGCAGATTCGCCGCGCCGTGCGAAACGCGCTGCGGGAGACAGCCGATCGCGTCGTGGAAGCAGCCACCGGCTCCGCCGGCATCGATCTCGCCGCGGCGGAGCGTCCCGAAATCGTTGTGCTGGACCTGGGGCTGCCGGACATGGCCGGCGTCCAGGTGTGCCGTGAAATCCGGCGCTGGGCCACGATGCCGATCCTGGTGCTGTCGGCCCGCCATGCCGAGGACGAAAAAGTCCTCCTGCTGAATGCCGGCGCCGACGACTACATCACCAAACCCTTCAGCATTCTCGAGTTCACCGCCCGGGTCCATGCGCAGCTGCGGCGCGCGCGCACGCCGGGCGCTTCGGTTCACCCCCGCTGCGAGACGGCCGACGGACTCGTCATCGACTTCACCAGGCGCACAGTGACACGTGCCGGTGAGACCATCCGGTTGACACCACTCGAGTGGGAGATCCTGCAAGCGCTGGCGCGTCAGCCGGGCCGGACGCTCACCCACCAGCAGATCTTCGACACGGTGTGGGGGCGCAACTTCGGAAATCCGCAGCAGTACCTACGCGTCCACATCACGAATCTGCGGCGCAAGATAGAAATGGACTCGGCGCGCCCTCGCCTCATCCTCACCGAGCCGGGGGTCGGCTACCGTTTCGAGGCGCCGCGGGGGTGAACCGCCTGGGACGGCTGGAGCCGGTCCTCGCCTGGACCGCCACGCTCGTCGCGGTCACGCTCGTGATGCACGCGACGCGCGCGGAAACCGACCAGGCCCATGTAGTCCTGGTCTACCTGCTGGTCGTACTCGGTGGCAGCACGAGCGGCGGACGCAGCCTCGGCTTGGCGCTCGCCTGTGTGGCATTCCTCCTCATCGACTTTTTCTTCCAGGTGCCCTTCGACCGCTTCACGGTCGACAAGCCGCTGGATTGGGCGATCCTGGTGTCGTTCCTCGTGACCGCTCTCGTGGCGACGCACCTGCTCGCTGTCGCGCGCGCGGAGGCCACCGAGGCGCGACGCCGGGCCGACGAAGTCGCGGCCTTGAGTGCCGAGCACGAGCGCCTCGCGGCCGAGGCCGAGCACGCCAAGGCGCTGCGGGAAGCCGACCGGCTGAAGGACGTCGTCCTGGCCTCGCTCTCCCACGATCTGCGCACGCCGCTCACGACGATCAAAGCCCTCGCCCAGGACTCGACGCTGCGCGGCGACCCCAATGGGGCGATCATCGAAGAAGCCGCCGACCGCCTCAGCCGCCTCGTCGGCGATCTCCTCGACCTGTCGCGGCTCAAGGGTGGCGCTTTCCCCGTCTCCCCCGAGCTGAACACCGCCGAAGATCTGGTCGGCGCGGCGATGCGACAGGTCGCCGGCCTGCTCAATGGCCGCACGCTGAACCCTCAGGTGGACACGAGCCAGCCCGCACTGCTCGGGCGGTTCGACTTCGTGCAATCGCTGCGCATTCTCAACAACTTGATCGAAAACGCGCTGCGCTACGCGCCGGCCGGATCCTCGGTGGACGTGTCGGTACACCGTGACGAGGACGTGCTGGTCTTCTCGGTCGCGGACCGGGGACCGGGGATCCCGGCGGCGAACCGCGAGCGGATCTTCCAGCCCTTCTATAGAGCCAGTGACACAGCCAGTGACGCGCCGCCCGACACGGGGCGAGCCGGACTCGGCCTGTCGATCGCGCGGCGTCTCGCCGAGATCCAGGGAGGCACGCTCGCCTTCGAGCCGCGGCCCGGGGGCGGCAGCGTGTTCGTGCTGCGCCTCCCGGCGATCGATTCCTTAGTGGAATCTTAGCGCTCGCCCGGCGTCTCTTAGTCGATTCTTAGTCGTTCCCCCCACTACACTTTCGCCATGCAATGGCGCAGCGCGGTGCGTGGGTCTGCCGTCGCGCTCGGGCTGGTGGTCCCGGCGTTGGCACCTGCTCAAGTCGGCGCCACCGCTCAGCCCGCACCGCCCACGCTCCGCGAAGTGCTCGCGGTCGCGTTGCGCGCCAATCCGGACATCGTCGAGGCGCGCCTGCGCGTCGACTCCGCGCACGGCGAACGCCGCATCGCGCGGGCGCTCCCCAACCCCAGCTACACGGGGATTCCCGGGACCCCGTACCAGTACGGCGTCACCCTGGCCATCGATCTGACCCCAGGGCGGCTGTACCGCACTCAAGCGGCTCGCCAGGGGGAGACCGCGGCGGAATATGCGCGCGTCGACGTCGTCCGGCTGGTCAGCTTCGACGTCCGGCAAGCATTCTACGATCTCCTCCTAGCGGTCGCTGAACGGCAGATCGCGGGACAGGAGCTGGACATTTTTCGTCAGGTCCTCGCTGCCGATTCGGTGCGGTTACGCGCCGGCGACGTCTCGGAGCGCGACGTCGTCAAGACCGAGCTGGAGGTCGCACGCGCCGAAGCCGCCGTGGCCCGGGCCGATGTCGTCGTGCGCGACACGCGACTCTCGCTGCAGGCGCTCATGGGCGTTCCCGAACCCGATACCGGATTCACCATCAGTGGCGCGCTGGATTCGGCACCCCAGCTGGCGCTGCCCGCCGATTCGCTGCTGTCGATCGCCCTCGCGACGCGTCAGGACCTCGCCGCCGCACGGGAGCAGGTGCGTCAAAGCCACTCCCTCAAGGCTCTGACCACAGCCAACCTGATTCCCGTGCCGGTGGTGGGCGTCGTCTACCAGAACATGCCATTCCCATCCGGTCTCCGCTACGCGCTCGGCGTCTCGGTCCCGGTCCCCCTCTTCGATTGGAACGGCGGCGCACGGCAGCGCGCCACGGCGGGTCTCGAAGCCGCGGAGGTCAACGCACAGCGCGTTCGGGTGCAAGTCGAATCGGAGGTCGCGCTGGCGCTCGGGAACCTGCACTCGGCCGAGCTTCTAGAGGAGCGGTACGCAGCCGGATTGCTCGAGAAATCGACTATCGCGCTGCAGCGCTCCCGCTTCGCCTATCAGCAGGGGGCGGCGTCGCTTCTTGAGCTGCTCGACGCCATTCGGACGTATGGCGACACGCGGGCGGAATACTTCACGGCCGTCCATGACTATTGGGTCGCCGCCTACGGTCTGAATCGCGCAACGGGAGCGGACGTTGTCCGGGAGTGACCCGCGGCTGCGGACAGCGATCCTCGTTGCGCTGGCGTGCACGCTCGTGGGGGCCGGGTGCTCGCGGCGGGCGAGGGCACACGCGGCGGCGGACCCCTCCCCCGGCTCCAACGACTTCGCGCTCCCCACGTACCCGCAAGGGGTCACCGTCGAACCGGTGCGCGCGCAGTCGCTCGCCGACGTTCTGGAAATCTCCGGACGGATCGAAGCCGACCCCACACGCGTGGTGCGAGTGTACCCGCCGGTCAGCGGACGCCTCGTCACGGTCCAGGTGCGGCCCGCTGACCACGTTCAGCGCGGCGAAGTGTTGGCGATCCTCGTGTCGAGCGACGTGGCCGCGGCGCGGACGGCGTACCGGCAATCGCAGGCGGATGTCCAGGTGAAACAGCAGGCGCTGGAACGGTCGCGCCTCCTCTATGAGAACCACGTCATCGCGTTGCGCGATTATCAGCAGGCGCGGGCGGACGCCGCCATCGCCGACGCCACCCTGGCGAGCGCCGTGGAGCGGCTGCAGCTGTTGAGCGTGGACTCGGCGGGCTCGTCCGACGAGATCGTCATGCGCGCGCCGCGCGACGGCGAGGTGACGGACCTCAGCGCCGCGCCAGGCGAGTACGCGAAGTCGCTCGACAACGCAACCGCGATCTGTACCATCGCCGATCTCACGAGCGTGTGGGCCGTGGGCGACGTCTACGAGAAGGATCTCGCCGGCATCGCCATCGGCGACGCGGCCGACGTCGTGGCGGACGCGTATCCGAACGAACCCCGTCACGGGCGGGTCGCGGCGATCTCGAGCACCGTCGATCCCACCTCGCGCACGCTCAAAGTCCGCGTGGTCCTGCCGAACCCCGGGCGGCGGCTCAAGCCGGATATGTTCGCCCTGATCCGCGTGCTCCGTCCCCCGCGCTCCGTGGTCGTCGTACCGCAGGCGGCCGTCATACGGGATGGCATGTCCGCCTACCTGTTCGTGCAGGTCTCTCCCGGACGCTTCGAGCGCCGCGCGGTCACGCTGGGGCGCGATACCGAAACCGGAAGGGTGGAGGTGACGTCGGGGCTCGCCTCGGGTGACACGGTCGTGGTGGAGGGAGCGGAATTGCTGCGCGCGGCCACGTCGTCATAAGCGCCGGATGCGATCCATCGTCCTGCGGCTGCTGCGCCATCGCGCGCTCGCGATGGTGGGCCTCGGCGCCTGGATCGCGATCGGCCTCTACGCCCTGACGCAGCTCGACATCGAGGCCTATCCCGATCCGTCGCCACCGCTCGTGGAGTTCATCACGCAGAACCCCTCCTGGTCGGCCGAGGAGATGGAGCGCCAGGTCACCGTTCCCGTCGAGACGCAGCTGTTCGGCATCCCCGGCCTCGAGTACACCCGGTCGATCAGCATCTTCGGATTGAGCGACGTCAAGCTCTATTTCGCCTACGGCACCGAGTACCTCACCGACCGCCAGGAAGCGCTCAATCGGATGCAGACCGTCACGCTGCCCAACGGGCTCGCGCCGCAACTCTCCCCCTGGTCGACCGTGGGCGAGATCTACCGCTATCGCCTGGACGGTCCCGGCTATTCGCTCAACGAACGCAAAGCGGTCGCGGACTGGGAGGTGCGCCGCGAGCTCAAGCAGGTCCCCGGGATCGTCGACGTCACCACCTTCGGCGGCACCACGCGCCAATACCAGGCCGACATCGATCCCCAGAAGCTGCTCGCCCACGACGTCACACTGGCGCAGGTGTTGAATGCGGTCAGCACGAGCAATGCCAACGTCGGCGGCAATTACCTGACGCTCGGCAGCCAGAGCGTCAACGTGCGGGGCGTGGGGCTGCTGCAGACGATCGACGACATGAAGAACGTGATCGTCGCCGAGCGGCGGGGCGTCCCCGTGTTTCTCGAGGACGTGGCCGACGTGCATGAGGGCTATCAGCCGCGGCTGGGCCAGGTGGGGATGGATGGCGACGACGACATCGTGAAAGGAACCGTGCTGCTCCAGCGGGGGGAGCAATCGCTGCCGGCGATTCGCCTGCTGCGGCAACAGGTGAAGGCGCTCAACGACGGACGCTTGCCGCCGGGCATGCGGGTGCAAACGATCTACGATCGCGCCGACCTGATCCGCGTCACCACCAGCACGGTCCGGGATCTCGTGCTGCTGGGGCTCTCGCTCGTGACCGGCCTGTTGCTCGTGTTCCTGGGCGACATCCCTATTTCCCTGATCACCGCACTCACGATTCCGGTGTCCGTCCTTTTCGCGTTCGGTCTCCTGGTCGCGACTGGAAACTCGGCCAACTTGATTTCCATCGGTGCGATCGACTTCGGCATTCTGGTGGAGTCCGCGGTCGTGGTGATCGAAGACATCCATCGCCGCCTGGGGGAACGGTTGCCGCGGGACGCGGCGTTCGACGTCATCGCCGACGCTGTGGCCGACGCGGCGAAACCGGTGTTGTTCTCGACCCTCGTGATCCTCGTCGCGTTCCTTCCGCTCTTCACGATGCGCGGCGTGCCCGGGAAGATCTTCGCGCCCATGTCCCTCACCTACGGCTTCGCGCTGACCGGCGCGCTGCTGTTCGCGCTGCTCTGTGCCCCGGTGCTGGCGTCGTGGACCGCGCCGCGGACCGCGGCCGCCGCCCGGTCGACCGTCGTGGCCGGGTGGTTCGAGCGGCTCTACCGGAGTCTCCTGCCGTGGATCCTCAAGCATCGCGCCATGGTGCTGTGGCCGGCGGGAGTGGCACTCGTCGGGACCGCGCTGTTGACGCAGCTGATTGGCGGGCAATTCATGCCCAAGCTCGAAGAGGGCGATTTGTGGGTGCGGGCCACCCTGCCCGTCGATGCTTCGTTCGCGTCGGCCACGACCCTCGCTCGCGACATGCGCCATGTCCTGCTCGGCTTGCCTGAGGTCAGCCACGTCGTCTCGCAAGTCGGGCGCCCCGATGACGGAACGGACGTCGTCACGTTCAACAACATCGAGTTCCATGTGCAGCTGCGGCCGACGGGGCAATGGCCGAGCGGAGTCGCCAAGCCGGACCTCATCCACCAGATGACCGCGCGGCTGACGCGGTTCCCGGGTATCGCGTTCGGGTTCTCGCAGAACATCGAGGACAACGTCGAGGAAGCGATGTCCGGGGTAAAGGGCGAAAACTCGCTCAAGCTCTTCGGTCCGGACATCGACGTCCTGGCCCGCGAGGCCGCGCGCATTCGCGACGCCATGGGACAAACACCGGGGATCCAGGATCTGGCGGTCTTTCAGGAGACCGGCCAGCCCGAGCTCGTGATCGCCGTCGATCGCGAGGCGAGCGCGCGCTATGGGCTGGCGGCCGCCGACGTCAACACCGCCGTCGCCGCGGCTGTCGGCGGCGAAGCGGTGACGGAGATCCTCCTGGGCGACCGGCGATTCGATTTCGTCGTGCGCTACGACGCGGCGCATCGTGAGACACCGGAGGCAATCCGCAACATTCTGCTCTCCACAGCCGATGGAGGGCGAGTCCCATTGGGACAGGTTGCGCACGTCGAGCTGAAATCCGGCGCGTTCATGATCTACCGCGAAAATGGCCAGCGCTACCTGCCGATCAAGTTCAGCGTCCGTGGACGCGACCTCGCCTCGACCATGCACGATGCGCAGCGGCGACTCCAGTCCGCGATTCATCTGCCCCCAGGCTACCACTACGAGTTGGCGGGTGAATATGAGAGCCTGCAAAAGGAGCAGCGACGCCTGGCCGTGGTCGTGCCGGTGAGCCTCCTCGTGATCCTCGCCTTGCTCTACACGCTGTTCGATTCCTGGCGTGATGCCTTGATCGTCCTCGCCACGGTCCCGTTCGGCGCAATCGGCGGCGTCGTGACCCTCCTGCTCACCGGCACGCCGTTCAGTATCTCCGCCGCGGTCGGATTCACTTCAGGGCTCGGCGTCGGCACGCTCGGTGGGTGTGTGTTCCTCTCAGGGATTCGGCGTGTGCAGCGCGCTTCCGAGCGGCCGAGTCGCGAGGCGATCGAGCAGGGAGCCTTGCTGCAGCTGCGCCCGATCCTGATGGCGTGTTTCGCGGCCGGGCTCGGGCTGCTCCCGGCGGCGATCTCTCACGGCATCGGTGCCCAGGCGCAGCAGCCCCTCGCGCGCGTCGTCGTCGGCGCGATGGTGACCACGGCGCTGGCGATCCTCGTCCTCATTCCGGTGCTCGTGAGCATTGAGCCGTAGACCACTCCTCGCCTTGGGCGCCGCCGGGGCCGTGGCCGGCTGCGCACTGTGGCCTCATTGGTACCGCGTGCCGCTCGCGGACAGCGGGCTCGTCGGCGAGTGGGCGGGCCTGCCGGCCTGGTCGCACGGCGATACGATCGTGTGGCGTTTTGATTCCGCCGGCGCCGCAGCTCGCTCGCGCATCCAATGGCGCCACGAGAAAAACGCCCTGCGAGTATCCGAGAAACGGGAATCTCTGGGTCACTGGCGGGTTTATGACGACTCGGCCCGCACGCCGCGACGATTCGTGTGCTTCGAGTACGGCAGGGAGCGGGCCCGACCGCCGTGTTGGTATTACGCGATCGAGCCGCCGGATGACAGGACTGGTGCCCGTCGCCGCGCCCTGAAGCTCCTGGGGCAGGTGGGAGGACCCGCGCGAGCGCCGGAGGTCTATGCGAAACAGAGCTGATCGTGGCCTCAGCAGCGCCGTGCGACCGGTTCACCGTTGCAAGATCCTGATCGGTCTTGCCGTTACGGTGCTGAGTGGTCGGCCGCTTCTCGCACAATATTGGATCAGCCTCGGCCTCGGCTCGGGGTCCCTCGACGTGAGCTGTCAACAATGCGGCGGGAGCGTTCGTCAGGGAGGGACCTCGCTCGATGCGCGGATCGGGGGCGCCGTGTCGGCCAAGGTTCGGCTGGGAGCGGAGATTCTGCGTTGGAACAGCTCCACCGCCAACCCCTCCGCGGCGCTGAGCGACCTCACCGTTAACGCGTTCGTTCACCCGTGGGGCGAGTCTGGAGCGTTTCTCGAGGTTGGCCTGGGCGAGTGCAGTTATGTGCGTTCCGTCACCGTCGCTGCGACGGGATTCGGCGTCACTCTCGGAGTTGGCTACGACATCACCGTGGCGCGGGGCGTTGCGATGACTCCGATGGCACTGGTCGTCTGGGGTGCGCCGGGCAGCCTGAAGGACAACCAGCAGTTCACGGTGGCGCAGGCACTCAGCACAACACTCCTGGACGTCGGGCTCAACGCTTCGTTCTCGTTCCCCGGCAAACGGAGGTGAGCCCGTCCCGGAGGCCGCGCCGGCCGCGCCTGCTCCGGGGCCTCTAGTCCGCACTTCCCTCCACGCATTGTGGCAGTCGTACCACACCTCCAAAACCTGATTTCGCTGAAATAACGACACTTGCTGCATTGGCGCGGCACTTGCTGCTGCCCCTGCGTCGGCCACACCACAATCTCGACGAGGGCACCCGATCTCCGTGCATCGCGCCACGGCTGTCCGCATCCTGCTCATCACCCTCAGTGTTGCAACGTGCACCCGAGAGCGGACCGGCCCCGTCGCCCTCGTTCCCGCGGTCCTCACCGTCTCGGCCGGTAACGCCCAGACGGGCGCAGCGGGATCCGCGCTGGCGCAATCCCTCGTCGCCTTCGTCACCACAGCAGACGGTGAACCGGTCGGCGGCGTTCACGTCGCCTGGCATGTGCGTGCGGGTGGCGGCTTCGTCTCCACTCCGACCTCTTCAACCGACGACCAAGGCCACGGAAGCGTAGTCCTGACCGTCGGCACCGCCGCGGGAGCGAACGCCGATACCGTCGAAGCCTCGGTCGCCGAGATCGCGGGTCCGCCGCTTCTCTTTACCGCGAGCACCGTCGCCGGGCCGGCCGCCCGGCTCGTGTTTACGCAGGCGCCGAGCCCCACCGCTGCCAGCGCGCCGATCTCCCCTGCCGTCCAGGTGTCGGTCGAGGACGCCTTCGGCAACATCGTCTCCGCGTCGGGAGCCGGCATTGACCTCGCCTTGGGCGCGAGCCCCGGCGGCGCTACGCTCTCGGGACAGACCCATGGCACAACACAGAGCGGTGTTGCGTCATTTCCGGATCTGACGCTCGACAAGCCATGGACGGGATACACGCTGGTTGCCAGTTCTGCGAATCTGCCCGCGGCCACGAGCGTGCCGTTCCTGATCGCGCCGGGGGTAGGCGCCGCAGCCCGTATCGTCATCACGAGCGGCAACCAGCAGGCGGCACCCGCCGGCACCGCGCTCCCGATCGCGTACGGCGTGCGCGTCACCGACGCCTACGGCAACCGCGTCATCGGAGCGGCGGTGACCTGGACGATCACGACGGGCGGCGGATCGGTGAGCGTCGGCCAAGGCGTCACCGACACAAGCGGCACCGCGACCACCCAGCGTACCCTGGGTGCCCACGCCGGTGCGCAGACCGTCGCGGCCACCGTTCAGGGACTCGCCGACTCCGTCGCCACATTCGCAGCGAGTGCGACGCCGAACGGTACGATCAGCGGCACCATCACCCTCGCGACCGGATTTCTTGCCCCGCCGCCCGCGGCACTGCGCTCGGCGTGGTCCCCGCCAATCGCGACTCCCTCCCCCGGTCCGCAGTACACGCCGGATGAGCTGATCGTGACCTATCGCGCGGACGCGTTGGCCGCACCACCCGTCGGCTCGCCGGGACTCGCGTCCCCCGCGACCGTCGCCGCGATGGGCTCGTCGATACGTGCTCGCCTCGCCGCCGGCGCCTGGGCGTCGCGCACCGAGATCCGCGGCGTCTCCGCCACGCTGCTCTCGGCGCGACTGCGCGTGGTCGACACGACGCAGCTCGAACAGATCGCGACCGCGTTGCGCCAGGATCCCGCGGTGCTGTCGGTCGAGCGCAACGGCATCGTCCACCTCGACGCGCATCACGCAGCCCTGACGGCGGCTCGGGAGGAGGCCTTGGTTTCCCCCTCTCCCGACAGGGAGAGGGGGTCGACACCGCCTATTTCGTCAGATCCGCTGTATTCTTGGCAAGCCTGGGACTACGAGATGATCGACCTGCCCCGTGCCTGGCAGATCACCACCGGCAGCGCCTCGGTCCTCGTCGCCGTCGTCGATAACGGCATCCGCTACGATCACCCTGCCGTGGCAGCGAATCTCACGCATGACGGCTACGACTTTGTCTCCGACGTGAAAGTCAACGTGTGTGGCGGAGGGACGATCTCCAACGCCGGAGACGGCGACGGGTACGACCCCGACCCGACGATGCCGGCCGATTACAACTATGACGACAAGAACGACTGCGTGAAGGGGCTGGCGACTTCCGGGGATCACGGGCTGCACGTCGCCGGGACGATCGGCGCGGTCGGCAACGACGGGGTCGGCACGAGCGGCATCAACTGGTCGGTGCGGATCCGGCCGGTGCGCGTGATCGGCGTCGGCGGCAGCGGCTCGTTCTACGACATCGCCCAGGGGATCCTCTACGCGGCGGGACTCCCGGCCGACGACGGCAAGGGTGGGACGGTGAAGGCGCCCAGTGCCGCGCGGGTGATCAATGTGAGCCTGGGCGGCGCGTCGGGGAGCAGCGCGATGCACAATGCCGTGATCGCGGCCACGAACGCGGGGTCGCTCGTGATCGCCGCGGCGGGCAACGACGGCAGCACGACGGCGCTCTACCCCGCGGCGTACCCGGAAGCGCTGGCGGTCTCAGCGGTCGGGCCCGACGGCCAATTGGCGAGCTATTCCACACACGGATCGGCGATCGACATCGCCGCACCGGGCGGCGACATCGCCGCCGGGGGCGGGACGTACGGCGTGATGTCGTCGGTGTGGAATTTCGTCAGCAACTCCCCCACGTACGACTCGTGGGACGGGACGTCGATGGCGACGCCGCACGTCTCAGGGGTCGCGGCGCTGCTGCTGGCGCAGAACCCGTCGCTCACCGCGGCGCAGCTGCGCGCGCGGCTCACTGCGTGGGCGGTCGACGCCGGGCCCGCGGGACCCGACAATTTCTACGGGGCCGGGATCGTCAACGCGCGCAACAGCCTGACGCAAAGCTTCGCGCCGCCGGCGCAGGTGTATGCCCTCCTCTATCACGCGGCGACGGGGAAACTCGTGGCGCAGGCCGCCACTGTGAACGGCACGTACAGCTTCACCGGGCTCGATGACGGGAGCTACCTGGTGTATGGCGGCGCCGACGAAAACGGCGATGGGCAAGTCGCCGTGCCGGGGCGGCCGTGGGGGACGCTGGGCGGCAGCGCGACCCCGACGCCCGTCACGGTGAACGGCGCGGGCACCTATGGGGCGTCGTTCGCCGTCGCGCAGCCCACCGAGCTGGAGCCGAACAACACGATCGCGCAGGCGAATCCGCTGGCGATGCCGGGAACGATGAACGGCACGCTGAGTACGGCGTCGGATGTGGATGTCGTGCGGGTGCTGATCGCGCAGCCGGGGACGTACACCTTCGAGACTTCGGCGCAGAGCGGCGCCTGCGGCTTCGCGCTCGAAGCGAACACGGAGCTCGCGCTCGAAAACGCCGCGGGCACGGTGATCGCGTCGAACGACGACATCGACGCAGGCGTCTTGATCTACTGCTCGCGCATCACCGCCACGTTGGCCCCGGGGGTCTACTACGTGGCGGTGACGGGTTGGACGGCGGGACGTTACCGCCTCACGGCGCGCATCGGGAGCTGAAGCGGTCTCGCCCGGCTCTCAGGGGCATGACTGGCAGCAACCCTTGCCACCGCCACAAGGTACGTTTGTGCAGTTCGAGTGCTTATACAAGACCCAGCGCGCCATCGCGAAGTTCGAGAAGGCACGGCGACTGCTATAATAGTGTGAGTCCTTGTCCGGAAGGCGAATCACCGAACCTCCCCGAGTAGCGGGGATGACGAATGCACGAAAGGTTCCCGTTGTATCGCGCAGCTCCAGACTATCTATCCACACGTAGCTCACACCGGCCGGAAGGTGCAGCTCCGGATACCCCCGGCTCCCGTAGGTGGTATCCACGCGGATCCGGGCCACCACCCGTCCCCGGCCGGGACCTGTGCTAGAGAGGTCGCAATAGGACATGAAGTTCGCGCCAACCGCGGGCGAGATCCATGCTTTCGTGATGTGCAAACCGCCACCCACCGTGTCTACGATCAGCGTCGAGTCCGGTGCGTTGTGGGTCGTCGAATCGTAGGACAGCCCACGGGCGTAGGCGAGCACCGAGTCGAACTGTGACGGGGCCGTAACATCGGTAATGAAGGATGGAGGCGCCGCAGTGGCGGTCCCGAAAAGGTGGAGGTAAAGCCCCCCTGTTCCCGTTATCACCGCCCCAGATGCCAGGAACCCCGACAGCCCCGAAACAATCGGACTCGGCACGATGAGCGTACGCAGCGTCGCCCGCGCCGTGATCACCAGCACGAGCACCGAAAGACCAATGAGAGAATAGGCCGTCCTGGGAGTCACTGCATAGCACGGCCGTAACAGCCATAGGGCCACGATCAAGAGCACTCCCACCCATGCTAGCCAGACTAATCGGCCACCCCACCTGATCATACGCCCTCCCCCTTAGGACCTCGTCGATCTCGGTTTGTCTGTCGCGGCTTCAGGTCCCGCCCGCCAAAGCCCGCATTCTTACGACGAGTGGCTGAAGCTCTGGGTCCGCGGCGCGCCACAGGATCGCTACGGGACCGGCCCAACGCCGGGCGGTCGCTCGATCCCCCGCTTGAGACGCCAGCTCTGCGCGCACCGCCATGAGCCGGACCAGCATCGCCGTCTGCGCCGGCTGATCGAGAATTACGGTCGTTCGAAGCGTCGGCAGAGCCGCGAGATACTGGTCAACGAGCCGGGTGGCGGTAGTTGTGTCACCGATCTGCAGCAGCGTCCAGGTTTGGAGGTACACATGCTCGGCCGCAAGCACTCCAGATGGTGTCCCTTCCCGAGAGGCTTCACTGCGCGCAAACTCTCGTCGCACGGTGCCGGTGTCGCGCCGTGCCAGGGCGCTTTCCATTAAGTCCGTCTCGGTTGCAGGGCATTTACCGAGCTCGGGTGCGCGATGCAGCTGCGGGAACGCAAGGCCAATGGGAATCGTCGTCATTTCACACCACGCCGCTGCCGAAACCGCGGCGGGTTTGGGGTGGACCCGTTGAACTGTGTCTAGCCGCGCAGCCAGCGCGGCAATGCTCTCAGCCGGTGCACCAGCTGCGGCGTACGCGACCAGCCCAAGCGAGACCCGAGCGACCGAAAACGGCACATCGCTGAGCCGTGGATTGTCCTGCAACCCAACCGCCCACGCGTCCACAGCTGTCGCCGCTTCGCTGGGCTTCCCGAGCAGGACCGCGAGTGTTGCGATCTCGTTCGCCGTCTGTGGATCGGGCGTCTTCCAGCGCTTGAGCTGCTCCCCGGCCAGCTGCTGGGCGGCCTCGAATCGCCCTAGCTTGACCAGCAGACGTACTGCAAGCACGGTCGAGGATACGCTGTCGGCCTGGCGGCGAGAGGTCGCGAGTGCCTGCCTGGCCGCGGCCAGAGCGGATCGTTCAACCCCGCCCGGCTGATCCAAGGCGTCCATCAGCTCGAGACTGGTGGCCAGTTGCTGATTCGGCTGCGCGGAGTCGGGAAATTCTCGCGCCCATCGCCTCGCCAGGCGCAGCAGCTCCGTACGACCTGCCGCCACGGCCTGCGCCGTTGAAGGGGGATCGCTTGCCACGGCAAACTGCGCTGCGGGAATCGGAACGAACGCCAGCGTATCATGTAGGATCGAGGGGAATGCGAAGAACATTCCCGTGTCCGGAGCCTGCGGCATCCCTGAACGCACATGATACCCATCGACAAAGATGGTCCGGGACAACCGACTGTATGGCGGAAAGCGAAACACGGCCGTCGGCACGACGTTGAGGGCTCGCTCATACGCCGCCTCAGCCGCCCGCAGACTGCTGCGCCAGCTCCATCCAGACGGACTGGACGCGTCGCGTACGACGACGTGATCCTGGCGTTGACACTCACCCAGGCCGAACCATCCCGCGAATTGAAGCGAGTCGTGTTCGACGATGCGTTGGTAACGGTCACAGGCCTGTTGAAAGTCTGCGTCGCCTAACGCCGCAAGCGCCGCCGCCAGCGGCCGATCCCGAAATCCCACGCGTGCCGGCGCACCGGCGGCGGCGTGAGCGTGAAACTGCCATTCGTCGGCCGGTCGCCCAGCCCATGCCAGAGTTTGTGCCAGCCAGAAATGCCCCTGCGGGTAGTTTGGATCGAGCGAGAGCGCACTCCGAAACGCGCGTTCAGCGCTGTCGAGCTGCCACCGTCCGAGTGCCTCGCGGCCTGCCGCATACGCGTTCAGGGCTCCGAGCACCGTCGTGCCGATCCCCCCGGCCACGATTTCGCGGGCACTTCCGACATCGAGCAACAGGGAGTCCGCCAACTCTCGAAACTTCGCGACCAGGAGGCTCCGTGCGCGGTCAATGCGCACGGTATGATGACGCAGCGTGCGACCGAGTCCTTTGAGGTCGAACACGCCCGCAGTAACAATGATCGAGTCGTCAGCCTCGCTGACCTCTCCCCACACCAACCGCCCCGCGCCCAGATCACGAGCAATACGCTTGGCCATTGCCAGCGTGAACACGGTGTCTTGGTGCCGGGCAAGCACGTCGCTCACCTGCAGCGGATCCAGCACGCGTACGTCGCTCCACCGACCGAACGATTCTGACATCAAGAGTTCACACTGGTCGCCTTTGAGCAGCGCGGGCGCTGCTCCACCCTTGTGCCCAAAGGGCACGACGACGTACAGCGAGCCGTCGAGCTTGGCGTTCACGATCCGCGGCACCAGGACCAGGACGGCCGCTCCCAGTACAACCGCCGCCGCGATTCCAGCACCCCACTGCTTGCGGCGCCGGACCCGCACGCTGCGAGGTGTCCAGATTTCTCCCGGCGCGCGTAGGGCTTCGAGTGCCTCGGCGGCGGTACCAAACCGATCGTTTGGCGCCAACGCCAGCAAGTTGG